>Ga0187860_1001332_pt1 | contig 22072 bp, 18 predicted proteins | sample June2016WEW_10_4_FD_132981 | JGI IMG/M metagenome (GOLD analysis project Ga0187860, IMG submission 132981) | Peatland microbial communities from SPRUCE experiment site at the Marcell Experimental Forest, Minnesota, USA - June2016WEW_10_40 | ecosystem: Environmental > Terrestrial > Soil >...
TCTGACCGGGCGGGTATAACCTGCGCTACGGCAATGGTCAAGCGGGGAATCACAACTATTTAGGCGACCCTGTAAGCGCCCTCCAGGGCAGGAGCCGAAATGCACTGGCGCGCGAATTCCTGATCGCATCGGACGTGGCGGTCTGATAGAAGTCGTCCCCGAAATCGGAGGGCCGAGTTGCATCAGGTCCTGACCAGACGATTCGCCCGGCAGACGCGGCGGCCCGTGGAATTGGATCCTCTGAAAAAAATGATTCATAAGATCAGTTGCAGGTTCGCCCCGTTATGAGCCGACCCGTGCCCCGGTCTCATGTCCACCCCAGCGTGTTCATGGTTCTCATCCTCCCGTTCGGAGTGATGGCTGGGTACCTTGGTGTGGCGTTGGCATACCTCTTCTCCAAGGCCGGCATCTCCGTCGGACAGATCGCCGCGCTGATGGCCATCAGCTACCTCCCCCATACCTGGAAATTTGCGTGGGCGCCCTTGGTGGACACGACTCTGAGCCGCAAGTGTTGGTATCTGATCGCGAGCGCAGCGAGCGCCATCGGAATCTTGCTGACGGGCATCCTCCCGATCGAGACCGGGAGTTTGCCCCTGCTCACCCTGGTGATCCTGGTTTCGAACTTCGCCGTGACCTTCCTCGGCATGGCGACGGACAGTTTAATGGCGTATGACACCCCGGCGGAGCTGAAGGGGCGGGCCGGCGGCTGGTTCCAGGCGGGCAACCTTGGAGGAGCGGGCATCGGCGGCGGGGCCGGGCTGTGGCTTGCCCAGCGGCTTCCCTCGCCATGGATGGCCGGCGCGATCCTGGCGGGCGCATGCCTCCTGTGCTCCGCCGGTCTCTTCTTTCTGCCCGAGCCCCAATCCACAATCCGTGACGCGGCCTTTCGCAAGACGTTCGTCAACCTGGCAAAAGACCTGTGGGGCGTCGCCAGGTCGCGCATGGGGTTCCTGGCGCTGTTCTTGTGTTTCCTTCCCATCGGGTCCGGCGCCGCATCCAACCTGTGGTCTGCGGTGGCATCCGACTGGAGAGCCTCGGCGGACACAGTGGCGCTTGTCACCGGCGTCGTTGGGGGAATCCTCTCCGCAGCCGGCTGCCTGATCGGCGGATGGATCTGCGACCGGATGGACCGCAAGACCTGTTATGTGATCTACGGAGTGTTGCAGGCAGGCTGCGCCGCGGGGATGGCCCTGGCTCCGCGCAGCGAGGCGATGTATGTGGTGTGGACCAGCGCGTATGCCGCCATTACCGGCCTCACCTACGCCGGATTCAGCGCATTCGTGCTGGAGGCGATGGGCACTGGCGCGGCCGCGACCAAATACAACGTCTTCGCCTCCCTCTCAAACTTCCCGATCTATTACATGACCCGTGTTGACGGCTGGGCCTACACTCGCTGGGGCGCCGGAGGAATGTTGAATACGGAAGCGACCATCTGCATCGCCGGAATGGTGCTGTTCTTTGCGGTTGTGGCCGGAGTGGGCAAAGCGAAACCCGCCGCCGCTTGACGATCCCGGCTATTTCGCCGCGCGAATGGAACCCACCAGCTCCCGCACATCCTCGATGCCGTGGCGTTGCATGAACTCGCGCATACCGGCGATCACCTGCACCGCTGTCTGGGGCTCGTAGAACGTCGCCGTCCCCACCGCCACGGCCGTCGCGCCGGCCATCAGAAACTCGATCGCATCCGCCGCTGTCTGGATGCCACCCATGCCGATAATCGGGATTTTTACCGCCGCGGCCGCCTCCCAAACCAGTTTGATGGCGATCGGCTTGATGCACGGCCCCGTCAGGCCCCCGGTGACGTTCCCAAGGCTGGGTTTGCGCGTCTCGATGTCGATTGCCATGGCCGGGTAACTGTTCATGATCGACAAGGCATCGCTGCCCGCCTCCTCCGCGGCCCTTGCATAGGGTGCGATGCTGACCACGTTTGGGCTCAGCTTGGTGATCAACGGAAGCCGGGTTGCCTGCCGGCACGCGGCCACCACTTCGCCGAGCAACTTCACATTTGTGCCGAACTGCGCGCCGCCTTCCTTGATGTTGGGACACGAGACGTTCAACTCGAGCGCGCCGACGCCACCCAGCGCGTCGAATCGCCGGGCCACTTCGGCATATTCCTCGACCGTCGTGCCCCAGATATTGATGATTGCCGGCACCTTCAATTGTTTGAGGAAGGGCCAGTATTTTTTGATGAAACCATCCACGCCGGGTCCCTGCAGCCCGATGGCGTTGATGAGTCCGCTGGCGACCTCGACCGTGCGCGGCGTGGGATTGCCGCGAACGGGCTCGATCCGGATGCCTTTCACCACCACGGCGCCGAGCTGGTTCAGATCGATGAGTTCGGAGTATTCGGCGCCATAGCCGAAGGTGCCCGACGCGACCATGACCGGGTTTTGCAGCGTGAGCTTGCCAATCTGGATGGAGAGATTCATGGATTCGCCTCCCACGCAATCTGGCGCGAATCGAACACCGGGCCTTCGGTGCAGGTGCGCTGGTACTCCCAATCCGCGCCGGTCTTGACGGGAATCACGCACGTCAGGCACACGCCCACTCCGCAGCACATGTGCTCATCCATCGAGAGCTCGGCCGGCACATTGAATTCTTCCGCGATCCTGCCCACGGCCCTGAGCATCGGCGTGGGGCCGCACGCGAACAGCTTGCGCCCGGAGGTCCTGCTCCGCAATTCGGCCAGGAGCGGCTGCGTGACCAGTCCTTTCCCGCCATGACTGCCGTCTTCGGTCGTCACACGCACTTCCCATCCAAGCGACTGAAACTCGTCCTGACACAGGATATCGACGCGTCTGCGGCCTCCGACGAAGACAATGCCCTTTTGTGGGGACCGCTGCGCCAGCAGGTAGAGCGCCGCCATACCGTAGCCGCCGGCGACCAGCAGCGGCGTCTCTCCCCCGGGCGGCGGAACGGTGAACCCGTGGCCCAGCGGCCCGATGAGGCTGAGATTCTGGGCGGGGCGCATTCGCGAGAGCGCGTCGGTCCCTTGTCCCACGTTCTTGTAAAGGATGGACACCGTGTCGCCTGAAACCTGGAAGATGCTGAACGGCCGCCGCAGCAGGGCGCCCTTCATCGACTGGATGCGCAGATGAACGAATTGACCGGGGTGCGCCAGCGGAGCGATCCCGGGCGCGCGCATGACCAGCCGGAAGTAAAGGTCGGTGGTGTCGGGCTCGTTGGAAACGATCTGGACTGTTTGCTCGAGCATCGTCGCTCTTGAGCATGCGGGGGGACGGCAAACCTGTCAACTTGTAGCCGCCAATCTCGTAGCCGCAAATGTGAATTTGCAGATCCGTGCCGCAGTGAAAAAGTCCGCAGTTTCACAACTGCGGCCACGAGGACGATCACGCAGCCGCGCCCGTGGACGAGGCGGTGGTGGTGGCGGAAGGGTGGGCGGCAGGCAGCGCGTGACGGTTGACTTCGCCATTCCGCCCGGCGATTTCCCGCAGAATGTTGCGGTAAGTTGCTATCGCCAACAGCGGCCAACTGTTCCGGTAGATGTCGTATTTGAGATAAAAGACCCTGGGAAAACCGGTGCCGGTGGTTTCGGGCTCGGTCCAGGAACCATCCGGGTTCTGGGTGCGGACGAGGAAACCGATGCCACGCTGCAGACTCGGTCGATTCGGGTCGTCAAAGGTGCACAAGCCCATGATGGCCCAGGCGGATTGGGACGCGGTGCTGGGGCCCTGGCCTTTGAACACGGGATCATCGTAGGTGTTGCAGCGTTCGCCCCAGCCGCCGTCCTCGTGTTGGACGCTTTCGAGCCAGTCACGGGCCTTGAGGAGCCAGGGCTGGTTCATGTCGATGCCGAGCGCGCGCAAGCCCCGCAGCACCTGCCAGGTGCCATAAATGTAATTGACGCCCCAGCGTCCGTACCACGAGCCGTCGGCCTCCTGATGGGTGCGGATGAACTCAAGCGCCTCCTTGACCTGCGGGTGATCCGTCTTCCAGCCTTCGTAGCCGAGCAGCTCGAGGATGCGGGCCGTGATGTCCGCGCACTCCGGGTCGAGCATGGCGTTGTGGTCGGCGAACGGAACCTTCTCCAGGATGTTCTTGGTGCAATCCTTGTCGAACGACGCCCACCCGCCGTCCTTGCACTGAAAGGTCATCATCCAATTCAACCCGCGCCGGAAACTCTCATCCCGCTTTTGCGGATCGTGGGTCGGGATTTTCCGCAGCGCGAGCAGCACCATCGCGGTGTCGTCCACGTCCGGGTTCCACTGGTTGTTGAACTCGAACACCCAGCCGCTCGGCTCGACTTTCGCCGGGTTTTTGTACTGCCAGTCGCCGCGGATCCGGATTTCCCGCTTCACCAGCCAGTCCCCGCATTTCCGGAGCGTGGGATGGTCGGCGGGAATCCCCGATTCGTGGAGACAGATCGCCACGATGGCGGAGTCCCACACGGGAGAAAAGCAGGGCTGGATGCGCACGCTGTCCTTGGTTTCATGCTGCAACTTCTTCAATTCGAGCGCGGCGCGGACGACCTGCGGATGATTGTCGGGATAACCGAGCGCCTTGAGCGCGATCAATGAATTGAGCATGGCCGGGAAAATGGCGGCCAGGCCGTCCGATCCTTCGAAGCGTTCGAGCATCCATTGCTCGGCCTTCCTGAGCGCGCGTCTGCGGAACGGGTGGATGCCGCTTTCGGCGAACCACTCGGCAAATTTGTGGAGGCGATCGAGCCACAGGAAAAAGTTGCGCCACGAAAGGCGATCCGGGTCGGGCGCCAGCGCCAGATCCCGCTCGTGGAAACCCTGGGGATACAGTTCATCGATGGTGACGCCGTTCTTGGGCGGCCGCGTGGGTTTGAAATGATTGATGATCGCAAGCGGCACCAGCATGGCCCGCGACCAGTTGCTCATGTCCCAGAAATTCACATGAAACCATTTTCCCAGCAGCAACACCTCGCAGGGGATCGTCGGCAGGTATTCCCAGGGAAACAGGCCCAGGAGCGCCAGATAGAGCTTGGAAAACGTGTTCATCCGCGGGATGCCGCCCAGATTCAGCGCCACCTCGCGCGCGCGCAACATCCGCCAATCCGTGACCGGCACCCCGGCAAGCTTCAAGGCAAGATACGCCTTGATCGTGGCGTTCACCTCCGACGGACCCCCGCAATAGATGTTCCAGCCGCCGTCCGGCAGTTGCATCGAGAGAATCTGATGAACGGCCTTGCGCTGCCAGGCCGGATCGACTTTTCCGTCCCAGTGATGGTAGGCCACCATGTCGGAAACCAGCGTGGAATCCACCATCAACTCCCCGACCCAGTAACCCTCCGGTTTCTGGATCGATAACAGATGCTCCTGCGCGCGCAGAATTGCCGTTGCCAGGTCGGGAGGGGGGCTGAACCCGTAGTTTTGCTGTCGCGGCTGGCCTTCTAAACGGTTCTCATCGAAAGTCGCTGACACGCTCATACTCTGCGAATCCCGTTCTGCGCTGTAAAGAGCTAATTGCTCCGCCTTTCATGACGGGGCGGGGACGGCTCGCCCCCAGTCAGCTAAAAGAAGATCGGGGGTTCTGGCGACGAGCGCCACCCCGATACCGCACCTTCGTGAATTGGTTTTTTTCACTTTGCGTCCGGGGACTTGGGCGTTAGCGTCACCGCTGATGAAATTCTGGAAATACCACGCGCTGGGGAATGATTACCTGGTACTGGATCCGAAGGAATTGCCCGCGCCGCTGACGCCCGATCAGGTGAGATTGATTTGTCATCGCCACTTTGGGGTGGGTTCGGACGGGATTCTGCTGGGCCCGCTGCCCTCGCGGGAGGCGCCCTTCGCGCTGCGCATTTTCAATCCCGACGGCAGTGAAGCGGAAAAGAGCGGGAATGGATTGAGGATTTTTTCACGCTGGTTGTGGGACCGGAAACAGGTCGGCAGCGACGTGTTCGCCATCGAAACGCCCGGGGGCGTGGTGAAGTCCGCCGTTCTGGACGGCGGCGGCAATGTTCGCGTTGAAATGGGCCGGGTCAGTTTCTGGAGCGACCAGATCCCCGTCGCCGGCCCGCGCCGCGAGGTCCTCAACGAGCCCATTCAAGCCGGCGGCAAAACGTTCGCGTATTGCGCCGCGACGGTCGGCAATCCGCATTGCGTGGTGCTGTTGGCGGCCACGGCCGAGGTAGCGAAGCAACTCGGCCCCCTGATCGAGGAGCATCCGGCGTTTCCGAACCGGACCAACGTGCAATTCCTGAAAGTGCTCGACCGGCGGAACATCCAGATCGAGATTTGGGAGCGCGGCGCGGGTTATACGCTGGCCTCCGGCAGCAGCAGCAGCGCGGCCGCGGCGGTTGCTCACAAACTCGGCCTCTGCGATCCATCGATCACCGTTCACATGCCCGGCGGAAAACTCGCGATCGAAATCGGGCCGGACTTCGACATTGTGATGACCGGGCCGGTGACGAAGGTCGCGGAAGGCGTGATCGCTGACGAGATGTTCGGACAACTTGCCGGGTGAGACTTGCTCTGATCCTCGCCGTCTCCACCGTCATGGCCGCCGCCGACGGCCCTGCGCAAAGGTTCTGGGGTCCCGTTTGACCTCGCACATCGGGGCGGCGACGGTTCGTCGCCGGATCCCTTGAGTGTCTGGACCCTCAATGGGGACGAGCCGTCCCCACCCCGCCACCCTGTGGGCAACACGCCGTTCAGGGGGGTGCATCTTGACACTGTCCTTACCCGCAGACTCGAATTTGCTGCTTTCTAACGAATTTCACGGTTTCCCTCAAAATCAAGGACAGTGTCAAGATGCACCCGTTCAGGGGGCCTTTGAAAAATCAGGCTGGCCAAAGAGGCTTGCATCCCCGATGGTACCCCTGGTTTATTGAGGAAACCGATGTTTACAGGAACCTATACTGCACTCGTTACCCCGTTTAAAAACGGAAGAATCGACAGACCCGCGCTCGATCGCCTGATTCGGCTTCAAATCAGGGGCGGGGTGGACGGTATCGTGCCCGTGGGCACGACCGGCGAATCGCCGACGGTCGATTATGAAGAACATCTGCGCATCATTGAGTTGGCGGTGAAATTCGCCGGCGGCAGGGTCAAGGTGTTGGCCGGCACCGGCGCGAACTCGACCGCGGAGGCCGTCTATCTGACGCAGGAGGCGGCGAAACTGGGCGTGGATGGCTCGCTGCAGGTGGCGCCGTATTACAACAAACCGTCTCAGGAGGGGCTGTTCCAGCACTTCCGCGACATCGCCCGGCACACGAAATTGCCGATTGTCCTTTACAGCATCCCGGGGCGTTGCGGCATTGAAATTGGAGTGGACACCGTCCGGCGGCTGGCGCGCGTGTGCCGGAACATCGTCGGTATCAAGGAGGCGGGCGGCAGTTGCGACCGGGTCAGCCAGCTCCGCGCCGCGCTCGGGCCGCGGTTCGAGATCCTGAGTGGGGATGATTCGCTGACGGTGCCCTTCATGGCCGTGGGCGCCAATGGCGTGATCAGCGTCGCCTCAAACGTCTTGCCGCGCGAAGTGGCACAGATGGTCAGGGCGTTTGCGGCGGGAAACGCCCGGCAGGCGCTCCGGCTGCATGCGAAACTTTATCCGCTGTTCAAGGACTTGTTCATCGAAAGCAATCCGGTGCCCGTCAAGGCCGCGCTGGCGATGATGGGGTTGGTGGAAGAGGAATACCGCCTTCCGCTGGTGCCGATGAATCCGAAGAACCGGGCAAAGCTCAGGGACACCCTCCGCGGTTGCGGAGTTTTGAAATAGTTGCCGATCCGTGATGTGTGAAGACACGCGCCAGACATCACGCGCAACGCATTACGCATGACCAGAATCATCATTACCGGCTCGAAGGGCCGCATGGGACAGGCCTTGCTCGCCTGCGCCGCCCCGAACCCCGAACTGCAGGTGGTCGGCCAGATCGATCAGGGCGACGAGCTGCGGTCAGTGATCGACCAGGGGGACGTAGTCATCGACTTCAGCTCGCCTCACGCCACGCCAGACCTGGCGGAACTTTGCGCCTCGCGCAAGAAAGCGATGGTGATCGGGACGACCGGACATTCGGATTCCGAGAAATCGCAAATCGCAAATCGCAAATCGCAAATCCCGATGGTCTGGTCGGCGAATTACTCCACCGGTGTGAATGCGCTCTTCTGGTTGACGCGCAAGGCCGCGGAGATCCTGGGGCCGGGCTTTGACCTGGAAATCGTGGAGATGCATCATCGCCTCAAAAAGGATGCCCCAAGCGGTACCGCCAAATCCCTCGCTGCGATTCTGGCGGAAGTGCGCCGTCAACAACTCGATAGCGTCGCACGCCACGGACGCGTCGGCATGGTGGGCGAGCGTTCCGCCGAGGAAATCGGCATCCATTCCGTTCGCGGCGGCGACGTGGTGGGCGACCACACCGTCATGTTCGCGAGTGTCGGCGAACGACTGGAACTGACCCACAAGGCCTCCAGCCGGGACACCTTCGCCAACGGCGCCCTGCGCGCCGCGCAATGGGTCGTGAAACAGAAACCGGGCCTGTACGACATGCAGGACGTGCTGGGGCTCAAGTAGCCGCGCCTCACGTAGCCGCGCTTGTGAAAGCGCGGATTTCGCATGAAACGGGTCCAAGTGAGTCGGGGTTGCCCGCCACGCGACGTCGACCGCAGCCGGGCGTTCGTCGCGCTGGGTTCGAATCTCGGCCATTCTCCCCGGATGATCCGCCGCGCCTTCGAGCGGCTCCAATCCTTGTCCGCCTTGCCGCTCTTGAAGTCCTCCCTCTGGCGAACCGCGCCGGTGGATTGTCCGCCCGGCTCACGCGAGTTTATCAATGCGGTGGCAGGCCTGGTGCCGAAGCCGGGAGCGACGCCGGAATCACTGCTGGGGGAGCTCCAAAAGCTGGAGAAAGAATTTGGACGGGGGGCAAGGAAGATCCTCAACGAACCGCGTCCGCTTGACCTGGATCTGATTGCATTCGGAGGGGAGATTCGCGCGACGAAGGAACTGACACTGCCTCATCCGCGGGCGCATTTGCGGCGGTTCGTGCTTCAGCCTCTGAGTGAGATTGCCCCGGACCTGGTCCTGCCGGGCCGCAGGAAGACCGTGGCCGAATTGCTTCGCAGGCTGCCGCCGGACGATGCAATCCGGAAACTGGTTTGATATGACTCAGGCCGGAGCGACGGGCCGGCGGGGCGGGGGATGGAAGCACAGGGCGAGCACAAGCGCCGCCACCACCGCCGCGGCCAGTGGAACGAGGAACAGGCCACGGAAATCCGTCGTCCCGTTGTGCGTGAAAACCTTCTGGATCAGAAACGGGCAGACGGAATTGGCCAGGAGCACCCCAAGACCGAGGATCATGACGTTGAAGAGCCCCTGCGCGCTCGCGCGGACATCCTTCGGAAAATACTCATCGACGAAAATATAGACGGTGGCGAAGAAGAACGCGTAGCACACCCCATGGAGCGCCTGCACGAGGATGATCCATTCCCTGTGTTGCGGCAAAAACGCCCACACCCCGAAACGCACCGGGTAGGCAAGAATGCCGAGAAGCATCGTCCCCCGCCAGCCGAGACGTTTGAGTGTCCGGCCCAGGATGAACATCGTCAGCAATTCCGCGATTTGTCCGATGCTCATGACGGGCATGATCCAGTTGCCGGGGATGCCGACGCCGCCATCCGCGGTATTGGCGCTCAGGAAGGATCCGGCCCAGTTGAAATAGCAATTGTGGACGAAGGCATCGACGAACGTGACCAGGAAGAGCACCAGCACGAAAGGATGTTTCAACAGCTTCAGTGCTTCGACCCAAGCCAGCGTCTCGGCCCCGCCTTCACCGGCCTTCTTCGGCGGCGTGTGCGGCAGGGTCAGGCTGAATGCCGCCAGGAGGAGCGACGCGATTCCCGCGACGATGTACGTCCATCGGGTTGCGTCCTGCAGCGGTTTGCCGCTCAGGCCGTTGGCCAGCGCCGCGCCGATCCAATCGATGATCCCTTGCGGATTCGCCGCGTGCACCTTGTCCCAGTCCACGAGGATGAACGTGAAGGGCCACGCGGCGAGGATCCATCCCAGCGTGCCACCCATGCGCACCACGCCGAATTCCTTCTGCGGATCCTTCAGGTTGGCGAACGCAATGGAGTTGGTGATGGAAATCGTCGGGACGTAGAGCAGGCAGTGCAGGAGCATCAATTCGAAGAACGGCCAGAAGGACCGGGTGAACGCCAGGCCGATCAGGGCCAGGCCTCCGATCAACTGGCTGAACGCCAGGAATCGTTCGGCGGCAAATGTCCGGTCCACGAACTGGTTGCTAAAGAACATGCCGACGATGGCAGCCACCGGAAACGCATTGAGGACCAAGGATTGTTCGACCGGTGTGAAGCCGAGGCCGGGCAGATAATTGAATATCAAGGGCAGCCAGGCGCCCCAGATGAAAAACTCCAGCACCATCATCACGAATAACTTGAATCGGATCGAGGAGATCATGTTTTATCTCAAGATTGTCACGCGAGATCGCCCGGCCGGGCGCGGACCGAATGTTTCATACATTGGTGCCGGCGAGCATAGGGGGTGATGCGCCGCCTTGCAAGCGGGGAGCTTCGCGACGTAGATTGCGGCCGTGCACCTGCCGGCGCTCATCCTGGCTTCCGCCTCTCCACGCCGCTCCGAACTGCTGCGCGGGCTGGGCCTGGAGTTTCGCGTGGTGCCGAGCGATGCCTTGGAACTGCTCCGGGATCACCTGACCGCCCAGGAGCTCGCGCGGATCAACGCCTGCCGCAAGGCGCGAACGGTCGCGGTCCGGTTTCCCGACGCGCTCGTGCTGGGGGCAGACACGCTGGTCTATTTCGACGCCAAGTTGTTCGGGAAGCCGGAGTCGATCGGGCAGGCGCATCAAATGCTGGAGCGACTTCAGGGACGCACCCACCACGTCGTCACGGCCATCTGCCTGTTGCACCTGCGAAGTCATCGGCGGACCGTTTTCGCCGAAACCACCGACGTGACGTTCCGCCCTCTCGACGCCGCGGCTATCCGGCGTTATCTCGCCAGGATCAATCCGCTGGACAAAGCCGGTGCCTACGCCATCCAGGAGGAAGGCGATTGGATCGTCGAAAAAATCTCCGGCTCCTACAGCAACGTCGTGGGTTTGCCCGTGGAACGATTGTCCGCGGAGTTGGCTGCCTGGAGTTAGCTGTAGCAGGCCGCGGCCAGCTAATGCCATCCACTTCAGCTTTTGGTCATTATTTTGTCGGCACGGTGGCGATGGTTTGCAGGATACGGCTGGCTATTTTGTAGGGATCACCCTGGGAATTGGGCCGGCGATCCTCCAGGTAACCCCGGTAGCCATTGTTGATGAAGCTGTGCGGCACGCGGACGGAGGCGCCCCGGTTGGCGACTCCGTAGTTGAATTTGTCGATGGACTGCGTCTCATGCAAGCCGGTGAGGCGCAGGTGGTTGTCCGGGCCGTAAACGGCGATGTGTTCGTTCTTGAATTTGTCGAAGGCGGCCATAAGCGCCTCAAAGTATCCTTTTCCGCCCACCTCGCGCATGTGTTTGGTCGAGAAATTTGAATGCATTCCGGAGCCGTTCCAATCCACGTCGGGACCCAGCGGCTTGCAGTGATAATTCACTTCCACGCCATATTTTTCGCAAAGCCGCATGAGCAGGTAACGGGCGATCCACATCTGGTCGGCGGCTTTTTTCGAGCCTTTGCCGAAGATTTGGAATTCCCACTGGCCCTTCGCGACCTCGGCGTTGATGCCTTCATGGTTGATGCCGGCATCGAGGCAGAGATCGAGATGGGTATCGACGATCTCACGAGCAACCGCCCCTACGGCGTCATAGCCGACGCCGGTGTAATACTTGCCCTGCGGGGGCGGAAAGCCGCCGCCTTTTGGGAAACCCAGCGGAGCGCCGTCCTTGAAAAAGAAGTATTCCTGTTCGAAACCGAACCACGCGTCCGGGTCGTCGAGAATGGTGGCGCGAGCGTTGGTCCGATGCGGCGTCTTGCCGTCGGGCATCATGACCTCGCACATGACAAGCGCCGCGTTCTTCTTTGTCGAGTCGGGAAACACGGCGACGGGTTTGAGCATGCAATCCGAGCTGTGCCCTTCGGCTTGGCGTGTCGAACTGCCGTCAAAGCCCCACAAGGGCAGGTCGTCGAGTTTTGGAAAGCTGTCGAATTCCTTGATCTGAGTTTTGCCGCGGAGGTTTGGGACGGGTTCGTACCCGTCAAGCCAGATGTATTCGAGTTTATATTTCGCCATGGATCTTGATTTGGGGTGGTTCAATTCGTTCTTGCCTGCCGATTTCTTCAGTTTGTTTTGCGGTATTGGTTAATCGCGAATGCCGGAGCAGGCAGAATGCCATTCAACCCCACTGCGGGACCTGCGCCGGGTCGAAGCTCATGGAACGGCCTGTGCGCGTGGAGAATCCGGTGTCACTCTATTTTGATCGAGGCGTCGATCGGGGACAACCCACTGTTTTCATTTGATCGTACTGCGCGGATTTGGCTGTTTTTGATCATTTGACCGGAGCAGCCCGCCGGGGCAGGCTTTTGACTGCATGTTGCAAGTGAAGGATACACTCAGGGCGACCGTCCAGGTCAGTTTCGACGGGCGGGTGTATAAGACTTACCACGGCCCGGACGCGGCGGGGCGTTTCAAGAACGAAGTGCGGGTGCTGCGGCATCTCGAGAGCCGTGGGTGCGGGTTCGTGCCGCGGCTGCTGGAGGCTGATCCTGAGAAGCTGCGCATCGTCACCAGCAATTGCGGGACACGGGTGGAGCATCTCGACGCGGAACGGGCACGGGAGTTGTTCGCGGAACTCGAATCCTACGGGGTGAGGCACGACGACCCCGACATTCGCAATGTGACGTACCGACAGTCCGACGGTCGCTTTTGCGTGGTGGACTTTGAGATGGCGACCCTCCTTCCGGATCTCAAGTAACCGCCTGCCGCCATGGATCCTTCTCATCGATCTCCCGCGTCCAAAGGTTTGCAATGGTTCGGCCGGACTGACCGCGGCGAGGTCCGGCCCAACAACGAGGACGCGTTTTTAGGTCTGCAATTTGACGCTCGCGAGGTTCATCACCTGGGCGCGACCGGGGAGGGCGCGACCAGCCACCTGGACTTTGCTTTTGCGGTCAGCGACGGGATGGGCGGGGCGATGGCCGGGGAACACGCCAGTCGGATCGCGGTGGAGAAAATCACGATGCTGCTTCCGGGTTCCTACCGGCTGTCGGCGGTCGGATTCGGGACCGGTTTCACCGATGTGCTGGAGGAACTATTTGCTGAAGTCCACGCGGCCCTGGCGCATCTTGGGGAGAGCTATGCAGAGTGCCGGGGAATGGAAACCACCTTGAGTCTGTGCTGGTTCACGCCTGGGCGGATGTATTTCGGCCACATCGGCGACAGCCGCATTTATTATCTGCCCGCGCAGGGCGGAGCGATCCGACAGTTGAGCCATGATGATACCCACGTGGGCTGGCTGTTGCGGAACGGGAAGATCAATGAGCGGCAGGCGCGCAGCCATCCGCGGCGTAACCTGCTCCAAAAGGCCCTGGGCGGCGGCAACCAGTTTGTTGTTCCACAGGTAGGCGCCGTGGCTTATGAGGCGGGTGATCACTTTCTGCTCTGCACGGATGGATTGGTCGAGGGGTTGTACGACGGCGACCTTGAGGCGTTCCTGCGCTCCCATGAATCGGCCGGGCCCGACGCCAACCCGGCGGACCGGCTCGTTGAGGAATCGCTGGCCAGAAATGGGCGTGACAACACGACCGCACTGGTGGTCCGGGTGATTTGAATGGGTTGCGTCCATGTGCGGGATCGACCCGAATTACCTCAGAACTGACTCGTGCGGCTGAGTTCCTGCCATAGCAGGGCGCCCATCAACGCGCCTTTGGCGAAACAATCCAGGTTGAACTTCTCGTTGGGCGAGTGCGCGTTGTCATCCGGCAACGCCAGGCCCAACAGCAGCGTGTCCGCGTGCAATATCCGTTTGAAATCATTGACGATCGGGATCGAACCGCCTTCGCGCATCAAGACCGGTTCGTGACCGAACGCCGATCGCAACGCGCGCAAGGCCGCCCGGGCGTGGGCGCTGGAAGGAGACACCAAGTACGGGTCGGCTCCGTGGCCCGCTTGGATTTCCATCCGCACGGTCGGCGGACACAGTCTCTTCAGGTGCTCTTGGATCAGTTTGAGGATCCTTGCCGGTGTTTGATCCGGCACCAGCCGGGCGGTCAGCTTCGCCCTGGCCCAGGCGGGGACGATGGTTTTGCTGCCTTCACCCTGGTAACCGCTCGTCAGGCCGTTGATTTCCAGAGTGGGGCGCGCGGCGCGCTGCTCGAATGGAGTGTAACCCTTCTCGCCAAACAGTTTCGGCACGCCGAGCAGCTTCTGATACTCGCGATCCGTCAACGGAAGACGCTTGAATTGCTCTCGTTCGTACGTAGAAAGCGGCCGGACTTCGCCATAGAAGCCGGGAATGGCGACGCGGCCGTTCTTGTCGCGGAGCTGTGCCAGCAATTGGCTCAGCGCCATGGCTGGATTATCCACCGTGCCGCCGAAAATGCCCGAGTGCAGGTCGCGTGAGGGCCCGTGCAACGTCACTTGAAGCGCCGCGATGCCGCGCAGGGCGTAGGTCAGCGCCGGGCAATCCGGAGCCGGCATCCCCGTGTCGGAGATGACCACGGCGTCGCAACGCAGTTCGTCACGATGCTCTCTCAAAAAACCGGCCAGACTCTTGCTGCCGACCTCCTCCTCGCCCTCGATCACGAACGTGATGTCGCACGGGATCTCGGTGTGGGTCGCGAGGCAGGCTTCGACCGCTTTCAAATGGGCGAAGTTCTGCCCCTTGTTGTCGCTCGCGCCCCGGGCGAAGAGCGAGCGGCCTTGGAGGCGGGGTTCAAACGGCGGGGATTTCCAGAGGTCGAACGGCTCCGGTGGCTGGACGTCGTAATGTCCGTAAACGAGAAAGTGCAGCCGCCGCCGCGACCCGGCGGCGTGCGCCGGGCGGTTCGACGCGGCGATGGGATGGCGCGGCGTTCTCGCCAGCACGATGGGATGCCCTTGAGTCGGACAAAGCCGGGCCTGCAGCCCGATTTGTTTGCAGTGCTTTACAAGCCACGCGGCGCAGGCCTGCAGATCCGCGCGATGTTGCGCTTGTGCCGACACGCTCGGAAAGCGGACGTAATCGCAAAGTTCGTCGATGAAGCGCGGCTCGTTCTGTTTCAGGAAATCGATGACAGCTTGCATTGGGCATCCTGTAGCAGACGAAGGCCGGAATGGGAAGTGAACTCCGCAAACTGAGCCTCCGTAACCGCCATTGTGAAACGGCGGAGATTGCCACTGAGGGATGGGTCCGCCAATTCACATTGGCGGCTACACGGTTTAATGGCGGCCGGCTAGGCGGTTTGAAGACCCTCGGTCTGGAATTTGGACGAGATTTTGGGTGGGGGAACATCGGAGTCGGCGCCGCTGGAAAAGGCGAGATACAGGAAAGCCAGCAGGTTTGTGACCGGCAGGATGAGGAGGATCGCCCAGGTGACGTGCTTGCCGCGCGCCTTGACGATATTCAGCGACCAGAGGACCAGCGCGACGATATTCAACCCCGGCACGAAGAACGCGAGGAACCACCAACCCGACATGCCCGCGGCCCGGAGCAGGGGAAGCAGTTGGAGCACGGGAACCCAGACAAGAAAGCTGTTCGGGCTCTTCGCCTTGAAACAGATCAAATGGCAGCAGTAGGAATAGAAGAAATGCAATATCGCGACGATCCCCAGCAGCGTGCAGAGAACCTCCGTGCTGATCCGAATGTCCGGACGATTCCAGTGCCACCGCCGTTTCAAGATATCCTTGAGCGGCATCAAGCGTTGGCTGACGCCGGTGAGTTCTCGCGCCGTCACCGTGGTAACGTCATTGGTCTTCTGCGGCTTCGGCGCGTCGGGCGTGGCGTAACCGAGTTCCTGCCGGACTTCGACCGGGAGATCGGTGATCCTGATGCTGGTCATGCCGGCGGAGTGGAAGATGTAAATGTAACTCTCGGCCCGGGTCGTTACCGTCACGTTCGTATACGTTCCTGTCCTGGTTTTGAGCACGTTAAATGTTGGATCCACCAGCGATGTGCCGGACGCGCCCTGCGCCAGGCCGGCTGCGATGATCACCAGCAACAGCCTGCAGACGGCAATTCGATGAATTCGTACAATACTCATAAGTTCTCTGTTCGTGGTTCGGGAACTACTGACATCAGAACCTCCGAAACCGAGGCACGAACCATGCCAGCGCCACGGTCGGGAAAGTGGATCTCTCTCAATCCCTCGGCGGCGAGTGGCATCGTGTTCCGCCCGAACCTGCTCCAGAGCAGTCAGCCGGGCATCGCTTAGCCGTATCGATGCAGAAGAACGACTGTGAAACAACTAGCGCAGCGAAGTCAGAACCATGGGAGAGCGGGTCTGCGACCTGCCGCAGGCTTGGCATGAGATGGCGTGCTGGAAGGTTTCGAGGGGAACCGTGTTCTCCGAGCTTGCTGCGGCTCACAGAGCCGCGGTCCGGCGCGCGGGTCTATGACCCGCAGCAGGGTTGGCCATGGGTGGGGCGTGTGGAGCATGCCGTCCGTGTGGATGTTACTGCGTTGCTGCGGCTCACAGAGCCGCGGTCCGGCGCGCGGATTTTTGGCCTGCAGCAAAAGCACGCAAAGGGGTATTGAATTCAACCGCCGCCTTCTGAGAGCATGCTCCCATGCGGATCTCGGTCATCGTTCCGGCGTTCAATGAAGAAAAATTGATCGGCGAGACGCTTCGCCGCATCCAACTGGCCCAGGTGGCTTTCTCACGCCGCAACTGGGACGTCGAACTGATCGTTTGCAACAATAACTCGAGCGACCGCACATCCGAAATGGCGCGGGCGGCGGGCGCCACGGTGGTGTTCGAACCGGTCAACCAGATTGCGCGCGCCCGAAACAGGGGCGCCGGGGCCGCCTCCGGCGACTGGCTCGTTTTCGTGGACGCAGATTCGCATCCGAGCGCGGAATTATTCGCGGAATTGGCGGCGCGGATTGAATCGGGCCGCTGCATGGCCGGCGGCTCCACGATCCGGTTGAATGGGCGCCATCGGGGAGGAGACGCCGTGACGTGGGTGTGGAACCGTGTCAGCCGAACGCTGTCCTGGTTCGCCGGCTCGTTCATCTTCTGCGATGCGGCCGCCTTCCGGAAGATCGGCGGGTTCGACAACGAATTATTCGCGAGCGAGGAGATTGATTTGAGCCGCCGGCTCGGGCGGCTGGCCCGCGCGGAGCGGAAGCAGATCGTGATTCTGCACCGGCACCCGATCGTGACGTCACCACGGAAGCTTCATCTGTACACCGGCCGCGAGTATTTTGGATTTCTCGCCAGGACGGTGTTTTCGGGGGGGAGGACTTTGAGAGATCGAGGCTCCTGTTTCACCTGGTATGACGGGCGGCGGTGACCGAGGGGGCGCATCCGCGCACTGCCCCGGATTGCGAACAGGCCGGAGCGCGCGTTTAGATCCTGTGTGAAAAACCGGAATGGGTGGCACGGGCCACTGGCCAGTTCCACCGATTTTACACATAGGCTCCTTACGCCGCTTCATCGTTCGGAAGCCCACAGGTCGATCGTTTCGTCTCTGCCCGCTCGGATACTGAAGCGGCCCGGAGGCCGCGCGCCGGGGGCAGTGTGCGGATGCGTCCTGATTGCGCCGCAGCCCGGTAAACCCGGAGCTGCTCGTGCGAATACCGTCCGCCCAGCGATTCCACCGCTCCGCTCAGATTCATGAATCCATGCCTCTTGAACACCGCGGCGATCTCCCCCTGGGCCTCGAGGTTCAACACCCGGTCGAGCTCCACCGCTTCACCTGCTTTGATCGCCGTTGCCAGATGACCGAGGATGGTGCCCGGCAACAAGGCTCGTCTCCGGGCGATCTCCTCGACGGAACAGCCCGCGCGAAACAAACCCAGGGACTCCACGACCGTCACGGTGAGCTTCGATCGCATCGGGACGGCTGGAGCGGCGACTGAATCATCGGCAAACACCTGGCGCGGATGAGAACGCAGATGCGTCGCGATCGCTTCCATGAACCCGGCGCCGAACTCGCGCAGCTTTTTGTCGCCCACACCGCTGATCCGGGAAAACTCCGAATCGTTCTGTGGGTAATACCGCGCCATCTGGCGGAGCGATACATCCGAGAACACGATGTAAGACGGCACACCCCCCGCGTCGGCCAGTTGCTTGCGAAGCTGCCGGAGGGTGTCGAACAACTCCTCGTCGCAGGCAATTTCACCGGCGCGCTCTTTTGCCGCCTCCGGCGCGGCCACGGGCCGCGTGAGCGTGATGTTTCGCCGGGACTTCAGCGCCCGGCGCCCTTCCTCCGTGACTTCGGCCGCGTTGAATTTGCCCGGGTCCTGCCGCAGATACCCCAGTCGCACCAGTTCCCGCCCGATGGCTGCCCACTCCGCGCGGCCATGTTCGGCGCCGATGCCATACGTGGACAACCGGTCGTGGCCCCACCGGCGGATTTTCTCCGTCGCCGCGCCGCAAAGCACTTCGACGACGTGCTGGATGCCGGCGCCAAAACCGCTCTTTTCGTGGATGCGATGGACGCATGACAAAAACTTCTGCGCGGCCACGGTGCCGTCCCAGGTCTGCCGCGGCGCGAGGCAGTTGTCGCACCCGCCGCAATTCCGCGGCCCGGCGGCTGCCTGCTCCTGCGAGCTGCCGCGAACCGTGGAGAGCTTGCCGACAAATGTTTCCCCGAAGTAATTCAGCAGATGCGCCCTCCGGCAGGTGGCGCATTCGGCGTAATGCACCATCTGCTCCAATTGCGCCCGGGCGATCTCCCGTTCCTTTGGATCCGGCTTCTCGTCGATGAACCGGCCGTACTTGATCCGGTCGCCCGGACTGAACAACAGCAGGCATTCGCCCGGGAGGCCGTCGCGTCCCGCGCGCCCCGTCTCCTGAAAATAACTCTCGATGTTTTTTGGCAGGTCGTGGTGGATCACGAACCGCACGTTCGGCTTGTTGATGCCCATTCCGAACGCGATGGTCGCGCAGACCACGCGCACCTCGTCACGCAGGAATGCCTCCTGGGCTCGCGTCCGCTCCGCGGCCTCGAGGCCGGCATGATACGCCGCCGCCGGGACGCCGTCCGCGTTGAGCTTGCCCGCCAGTTGCTCGACCGTCTTCCGGGCTTGGCAGTAAATGATCCGACTCTCGCGCGGACGGGCCCTGACGAAGGCCAGAACCTGCCCGTAAGCGCCGGCTTTTGCCGAAACCCGGTACGTCAGATTGGGCCGGTTGAAACTGGCGGTGTAACAGACCGGTGAACGCAAATGCAGTTGGGCGACGATGTCGCGCCGCACCCGCTCGGTGGCCGTGGCGGTCAGTGCCATCATCGGCACCCCGGGAAACCGGTCGCGCAGCGTCGAGAGCTGCCGGTATTCCGGCCGGAAATCATGCCCCCATTCACTGACGCAATGCGCCTCGTCCACGGCGAACAGGTTGACCTTCCAGCGTTCCAGGTCTTCGAGAAAGCCGGACAGCAACAGCCGCTCCGGCGCGACATAGAGCAGCCGGAATTCGCCGTTGTGCAGCGCGCGCAACCGCGGACGCGATTCGCCCGCCGGGAGCGAAGAGTTCAGAAACGTGGCCGCCACCCCCGCCGCCCGCAACGCATCCACCTGGTCTTTCATCAACGCGATCAGCGGCGACACGACGACCGTGAGCCCCGGGAGGATGAGGGCTGGCAACTGGAAGCATAAGGACTTGCCGCCGCCCGTCGGCAGCAAAGCGAACACATCCTTGCCCTCCAGCGCGTCGCGGATGATTTCCTCCTGCAATGGACGGAACGAACTGAACCCGAAAACCCTTTTGAGTGCAGCCTCCAACTCCCCTGTTTCCCATTTCATGGAGGCGGAGTTTAGGGGGCGCCGGGATGGAATTCAACCCCGTACACGCTCACTCCGCCACGACGCGTACGGTCCGGCTTTGGGCCGCCCGCTTGCGCTGGTTCTCGTCCAGAATCTTTTTGCGCAGGCGCAGATTCTTCGGCGTCGCCTCCACATACTCGTCCGCGCCGATGTATTCGAGGGCGCGCTCGAGCGAGAGCTTCATCGGCGGACTGAGCTGGATCCCCTTGCCATCACCCGTCGAACGCATGTTGTTCAGCTTTTTTGCCTTGCACGGATTGACCGGAATGTCGTTCTCGCGCGCGTTTTCTCCGACGATCATGCCCTTGTAAATGGCGTCGCCCGGTTCCACCATCAGCCGGCCGCGCTCCTGAATCATGTTCAGCGCATAGGCCATCGCCTCCCCGTCTTCCATGCTCACCAGCGAACCGTTCTTGCGCGCGGGAATCTCGCCGCGGTCGGGCCCGTATTCATGGAAAAGGTGGCTCATCACCCCCATCCCGCGCGTCTGGTTCACCAGATCGGTCTCAAAACCGATCAGGCCCCGCATGGGGACGATGGCCTCGATGCTCACATGCTCGCCGTGATGGTTCATGGTCTGGATTTCCGCCTTGCGGCTCGACAGGTTCTCCATCACCGGTCCCATGAAATCCTTCGGAATTTCCAGGAACAACTTTTCGATCGGCTCGAGAAGGTTGCCGGCGGGGTCTTTCCGGTAAATGACCTCCGGCCGCGACACCAGAACTTCGTGGCCCTCGCGCCGCATCTGTTCGACGAGAATAGCGATCTGCATTTCGCCGCGCCCGGAGACGGTGAAGACCTTTGCGTCGTCGGTTTGCGTGATCCGCAACGAGACGTTGGTGCGAATTTCCTTCACGAGCCGCTCCCAGAGATGCCGCGCGGTGACGAGCTTGCCGTCCTGGCCGCCAAGCGGGCCGTCGTTCACCGCGAATTGCATCTGGATCGTCGGCGGATCAATCGGGATGTACGGCAGTGCGCCGCGCTCGGGCTTGTCCGCCAGCGTCTCGCCGATGAAGACGTCCTCGAAGCCGGTGATGCCCACGATGTCTCCCGCGTGCGCGTCCTGGACTTCGATGCGCTGCAGGCCTTCAAAGTGATAGATCATGGTGATCTTGCCGGGAGTGACTCTTCCATCACCGTGCAGACAGACCGCCGGTTCCCCCGCGTTGACCTTGCCGGTGAGGATCTTGCCGAAGGCGATGCGCCCCAGGTAATCGCTGTAATCCAGGTTCGCCACGAGAACCTGGAATCCGTCTCCCGCCTTGGCGCGCGGCGCGGGGATGTGCTTCACGATCGCTTCAAACAGCGGCTCCATCGTGCTGCTCGTGTCGTTCATGTCGAGCTTGGCATACCCGGCTTTGGCCGAGCAAAAGACGAACGGAAAATCCAACTGTTCGTCCGTTGCTCTCAAGGAGATGAACAGCTCGAACACCTCGTCGAGCACCTTCTTCGGGTTCGCATTCTCGCGGTCGATCTTGTTGATCACCACGATCGGTTTGGCGCCGGCTTCGAGCGCCTTGCGCAGCACAAAACGGGTTTGCGCCTGCGGCCCCTCCGCGGCGTCCACCACCAGCAGCACGCCGTCCACCATGTTCATGATGCGCTCGACTTCGCCGCCGAAGTCCGCGTGGCCGGGAGTGTCCACGATGTTGATATGGTAATCCTTGTATTTGAACGCGGCGTTCTTGGCGCGGATGGTGATGCCCTTCTCGCGTTCCAGGTCCATCGAGTCCATGATGCGCTCCTCGTTGGAGATGGCCTGGTTGGCCCGAAACGTCCCGGATTGCTTGAGCAAACAATCCACGAGCGTCGTCTTGCCGTGGTCCACGTGCGCGATGATCGCGATGTTTCTAATGTGCTGCATTGAACCGTTGCCTGTGTCGTTTCCTGCAATCTCTAAAACCGAATCGACCATTAACACAATACACTGCCGAGCCGGATAGTCTGCCCTTTAAACTCGAAACGTCAAGCTCCACAGCGCCAGTTCAATGGTGGAATGGTGGCCGATACCAGGGCGGGGACGGCCTCGTCCGCAGGATCCTTTGAGTTTCTGCATTCTCACTGGGGACGAGCCGTCCCCGCACCCCCATGAATTGGCCCTGCAAGCCCCAGTGGGTGCATCTTGACACTGTCCTTATATTAGGGGGAGTAACGGTTCCTCGACCGGCACAACATAAACCATGCAAGCCGTGTCATCTCATGAAACCAACATCCA
>Ga0187860_1001336_pt1 | contig 22068 bp, 14 predicted proteins | sample June2016WEW_10_4_FD_132981 | JGI IMG/M metagenome (GOLD analysis project Ga0187860, IMG submission 132981) | Peatland microbial communities from SPRUCE experiment site at the Marcell Experimental Forest, Minnesota, USA - June2016WEW_10_40 | ecosystem: Environmental > Terrestrial > Soil >...
CTACGCTCCGGCCTCCCTGCGTCCCTCGCCGCCAGCCGGGGGGAACAGATCAACGAATAACAACCCGAGAAGGGGACATTTTCTCGTGAGTTAACAGGGGGACATTTCAAATGAGTTTTGACATCCTGATTTTCACCCCAAACCCGCCATCACTGAGGGATTACGAATTTCAAGCGGGCGGGGCGCCTCTGCTCTGGCGACGTGGCCAATTGCGCCAATCAGTCGTACCTTTGATTGCCTCGTTGCCTCTTAGCAGTGCAATAGTCCAACTTGTTCGCAGGCTGCGAAGAAATTTCCCAACGCGGTTTCCTCATTTAACTTCTTTAACCCATTTAACCCATTTAACTCCTTTGATTGCGTCTTTGCCTCCCAGCGTTCTTGCGTTAGTTTCTGTGCCGAGATATGCCGGCAGTTGAAACCAGCCCCTCCCCGCCTGAGAAGACATTCCTTCAGGGCCTCGGCCTGCTGGACTCGACCATGCTGGTGGCCGGGTCCATGATCGGCTCCGGCGTTTTCATCGTCTCCGCCGACATCGCCCGCCAAGTCGGGTCCGCTGGCTGGCTATTGGCGGCGTGGCTGGTCACCGGCGCTCTCACCGTCAGCGCGGCGCTGAGCTACGGCGAATTGGCCGCCATGATGCCCCGCGCGGGCGGCCAATATGTCTATCTCCGCGAGGCCTACAGCCCGCTCTGGGGATTCCTCTACGGCTGGACCCTGTTTCTGGTCATCCAGACCGGCACCATCGCGGCGGTCGCCATCGCTTTCGCCCGCTACTTTGGCGTGCTGGCGCCGGCCATATCGCCGACGTGCTGGCTCGTCCCGCCGATCAATCTCTCCGCCAGCTATGCGGTGAGCCTTTCGACGCAGCAGTTGGCCGCCATCCTCCTCATTGTGCTGCTGACTTTCATCAACTCACGCGGCCTTCAGATCGGCAAGCTCATCCAGAACATCTTTACTTCCGCCAAGACCCTCTCGCTGGTCGCGCTCATTCTCATCGGCCTGCTCTTCGCGCGCCACGCCGGCGTCGTCAAAGCCAATTTCAGCGACCTCTGGACGCCGCGCGGCGTGACGCCCATCAAACCGGATTGGCCTTTCATCTCAACCGTCTCCGCCGCCGGCGGCGCATTCGGGCTGTTCCTCGCCTTTTGCGTCGCCCAAGTCGGCTCGCTCTTTTCCTCTGACGCCTGGAACAACATCACGTTTACCGCCGGTGAAGTGAAGCAGCCGCGCCGCAACATTCCTCTCTCTCTCGCCGCGGGCACGGGCCTGGTCACCATTCTCTACCTGTTGGCCAATGTCGCCTATCTCTGCCTGTTGCCGCTCGATCAAATCCAGAACGCGCCCGATGACCGTGTCGCGACCGCCGCCATCGAAACGGTCTTCAGCGGCGCAGGCCCCCTGATCATGGCCGTTGCGATCATGATCTCGACCTTCGGCTGCAACAACGGGTTGATCCTTGCCGGCGCGCGGGTCTATTACGCCATGGCGCGCGACGGCCTTTTCTTCCGGGCCACCGGCAAGCTCAACGACCGCAGCGTGCCGGGGGTCGGGCTGGGCCTCCAATGCCTCTGGACCTGCCTGCTCGTATTGCCGCGCACGCGGTTGCGTGACGCCGCCGGAGCGCCCAAACTCGATCCTCTCACCGGCGTCGAGCAATACGGCAATCTTTACAGCAACCTCCTCGACTACGTCGTCTTTGCCGTGCTCATTTTCTACGTGCTGACCATTCTGGGCCTGTTCATCCTCCGCCGCAAGCGGCCCGAGGCCGAGCGCCCCTATCGCGCCTTTGGCTACCCGATTGTGCCGGCGCTCTACCTCGTGGTCGCCAGCGCCATCATGTTGGTGCTGCTGCTCTACAAGACAGAGACCACTTGGCCCGGCCTGTTGATTGTGCTGGCGGGCGTGCCCATCTATTTCCTCTGGAACTTGACTTCCATTCCCCCGTAGCCCATTAACCCGGGCCAACAACACAATTACCCAAACCCGGCTGCCCATGAATTTGTTCCGACGCAAGAGCGTTACCGACCTGCAAGCCGAAGCGCTGACCGACCATAGTCTCCACCGCGCACTCGGACCGGTGAACCTCACCGCCCTGGGCGTCGGGGCCATTATCGGCACCGGCATCTTTGTGCTTACCGGAACGGTCGCGGCGCAAAACGCCGGCCCGGCGGTGGTGCTGTCGTTCATACTGGCCGGCCTGGCTTCGATCTTCGCGGCGCTCTGTTACAGCGAATTCGCCTCGCTGGTCCCGATGGCCGGCAGCGCCTACACCTACGGCTACGCCACGCTGGGGGAATTGTTTGCCTGGATCATCGGCTGGGACCTGATCCTTGAATACGCCGTCGGGGCCATCACCGTCGCCATTGGTTGGTCGGGCTACGTCGTTTCCTTCCTGCACGATTTTGGCATCGTGGTGCCTCCCCAGCTTTCCGCCGCGCGCGGCACTGAATTGATCGACCTCCCCGCCGCGCTCGCTGCCGGTCTGAAGATGCGGGCCGGCTGGACGGCCTTCAGCGCCGGCCTCGCCGAACAAATCCAAGCGCTCGGGGCGGACCCGGCGGCCCTGTCGCATGTCACCGCCATATTCAATCTGCCCGCTGTGCTCATCATCTTCGTCGTCACCACGCTGCTGGTGGTCGGCATCAAAGAGTCGGCCAACTTCAACAACGGCATCGTCTTCGTGAAAGTGGCGGTGGTGCTGCTGTTCATCGCGGGCGCGGCCCAAGCGATCCATACCGCCAACTGGCACCCATTCATCCCCGCCAACGCCGGCCAGTCCGGACACTTCGGCTGGTCGGGCATTATGACGGGCGCGGGCATTGTCTTCTTCGCCTACATCGGCTTCGATGCCGTCAGCACTGCGGCGCAGGAGGCCAAGAATCCTCAGCGTGACATGCCCATCGGCATTATCGGCTCGCTGCTGATTTGCACCGTGCTCTACATACTGGTCTCGGCGATTGCCACCGGGGTCGTTCCCTACACGCAACTGGACGTGCCGGACCCGATTGCCGTCGCCGCCGATCGCGCGGGCATGGGCTGGATGGGCAAGCTCATCAAGCTCGGCGCCATCGCCGGCCTGTCTTCGGTGATTCTGGTCATGCTGCTGGGCCAATCCCGGGTGTTTTACAGCATGGCCCGCGACGGCCTGCTGCCGCCGGTAGTCAGCCGGGTGCATCCGCGCTTCCGGACCCCGTGGATTACCTCCATCGTGACCGGCATTGGCGTGGCGTTTTTCGCGGCCGTGTTCACCGTGCGCGAGGCCGGCAGCCTTTGCTCGATTGGCACCCTGCTCGCCTTTGTGATCGTCTCAGTTGGCGTCCTGGTGCTGCGGGTGCGCGAGCCCAACCTGCTCCGCCGATTCACTACGCCCGCCGTCTGGTTTGTCGCGCCCGCCGGCGCGGTTTCGGCTATCGCCTTAATGTCCGCCCTGCCTCGGACAACCTGGCTCCGATTGATCGTCTGGTTTGTGATCGGCATGGCGGTCTATTTCAGCTACGGGGTGCGCCGGAGCAAACTGGCCCAGCCGCCCGCTCGAAGCTGACCGGGATATTTCATGTCTGCGGGGCCGGAGCGCCGGCATGTTGCCGGCTTAGACCATTCGGACCACGTAAGCCGGCAACATGCCGGCGCTCCGACCTGTCGGTATTTCGTGCGGAGCATGAAATATTCGGGCTGAGTGCTCCGGGCCGTAAGTTCGGTCATTTATTGCCTGTTGGGAGGGACCAAATTTCCTTGCCTTGGCTGCCGAAGCCAAGCATAAGGACCGCATGTTTATACGCTTTCGTAATACTCGTGCAATCGTTTGCCTATCCCTTTTGACCGCAGCCGTCGGAGCCGCCGTGGCCGCTGACAATCCCTTCGTGGGCGAATGGGAGCTGACCATTCCCGGCGGGGCGGCGGGCTGGCTGGGCGTTGAAGAGGCCGGCGGACGCCTCCAGGCCAGTCTGCTCTGGGGCGGAGGCAGCGTGGTGCCGCTCGAATCTGCCAAGATGGAGATGGGGAAGCTCATTTTGACGCGCAAACATACGTCTCAGCGCAAGGACGAGAGCGGCAAGACCGTTAAGGCAAGCAGCCTCGAAACGATCATCGCCAGGGTGCATGGCGACGCCCTTAAGCTTACCAGCATCAAGCCGCGCGAGAACGGCCAAGGCGAGGACAGGGCCGAGTTCACCGGACGTCGGGAGCCGCCGATGCCGCCCGCCCCTGATCTCGCCCAAGTGAAGTTTGGCGAACCCGTTAGGCTGTTCAACGGCAAGGACCTCACCGGCTGGCGGCTCACCGACCCGAACGCGGTCAACGGCTGGAGCGTGAAAGACGGTCTGCTGGCCAACGAGGTGTCGCAAGAGGAAGGCAAACCGCATAAGCACTTCGGCAACCTGCGCACCGACCAGGAGTTCGAGGACTTCAATCTAACGTTGGAAGTCCGCGTGCCCAAAGACGGCAACAGCGGGGTCTATATCCGCGGCATTTACGAGGTCCAGGTGTTGGACAGTTGCGGCAAGCCGCTCGATCCGCACAACATGGGGGCGATCTACAGCCGCATCAAACCCACGGCGAGCGCCGAGAAACCCGCCGGGGAATGGCAGACGATGGACATCACCTTCGTTGAGCGGCATGTCACGGTGATTCTCAACGGCAAGAAGATCATTGACAACCAGCCGATCCCGGGTTGCACCGGCGGCGCCTTGTGGTCCGATGTGACCCGCCCCGGCCCGATCTACCTCCAGGGCGACCATACCGGCATCGAATATCGCAATATTGTCCTGAAGCCGGTGCTGAAGTAGGCGGCGGATGGAATGCTGGAGTGGCGGAGCATCGCTCCGCACCCCCCGAGCGGTAAGTGCCTATAAAATGGCTTATTTCCTGAGTCCCTCGGCTTGGCCCTCGCTCTTTTAACTGCCGACAGGGCCGGCGGCGGGCAGGGGAGCGGGCTCTGTCTTCGGGGCTTTCAAGATGAACGCCAGCACCGCGCCGGCCAGGAGCATGATCGCCGAAATGGTGAAGGCATTGTGGTAAGAACCAAAGGCGTCGCGAATCTTGCCGCCGAGCATCGGGCCGATTACCCCGGCGACCCCGAATCCCGTGAACACCAGGCCGTAATTCACGCCCAGATTCTTGACGCCATAAAAGTCAGCCGTAGTCGCAGGAAAGAGCGTGAAGATCGTGCCGTAGCAGAGGCCGGTGAATGCCGCGCCGAAGATCAGCAGGGCGGGAGTGGTGTAGTGAATAAAGGCGAACATATTCACCGCTTGCAGCGCGAAGGCGAGGATCATGGTGTTGGCCCGGCCAATCCGGTCGGAGAGGAAACCGCTGACCACCCGTCCGAGCGTGTTAAAGATCGCCAGTATCGCAACCGGCGCATAGCCTAATTTGTCGATGTGCGCCTGGTCTTTGGCAATGAGCGCGACCTGGGAGATAATCATCAAACCCGCGGAGGCCGCCAGCACGAACATCAGCCAGAGCTGGTAAAACTGCCCCGTGCGAAGCATTTCGTGCCAGTCCAGATTCGGGCGGGCCGCCGGCGCTTTGGCTGCGGTCATTCCCGGGGCGGCGGCGACCGGAGTGTAGCCCGCCGGAGGATTCGCCAGAATCTGGGACAAAAGCGAAACGAGGATAATCGTCCCCACGCCGAGAATCAGAAAAGTTTGGGGAATGCTGGTAGCTTTGAGCAGATACTGTGTCAGGGGCGCGATATACACGGCCGCCAAGCCCACCCCGCTGACCACAAGGCCGGTGATGAGACCCTTTTTGGCGGGCGGGAACCATTTGATTGACGGAGGGGTGGTCGCGGAATAGCCCAGGCCGATGCCAATGCCGCCGACCAGGCCAAAGGTGATCAACATCATCTCGGGCGTCTTCGCAAACGACGACAAAATCAGCCCCAGCCCGAGGATGATGCCGCCGAGCATCGCCACGTAACGTGGGCCGATTTTGTCCTGCCACCGGCCGGCGAAGATCATCATGAGCGCGAAGGAGGCTGCGGAAATAGTGAACGGCAACGAGGCCTGGGCCGCTTTCCAATGCCATTGGAGGACCAGGGCTTTGCCCATCACGCTCCAGGCGTACAGGACGCCCAGGATCAGGTTGATGCAGACCGCGGCGATCACCACGGTCCACCCGCGAATTGGGGAAGTTGTTTGTTGTGTCATATTAATAGCCGGTTTTAGTTTGTGATCTGTCTCTCAGCGTTACGAGCAGTCAGCCTAAGGGATCACCTGACCGCAGACAATAACAATTTTGACATAACATTTTTGCATTGAAGCTGAACTTGTCCGCCTGTGTCGCTGCCTTCCAGATGCCTCCTCAATCACGGCCTGGTGCGAGCCAAAGCGGAAGATTGGTTTCTCAGCTTCCGGTAGAGGAACCGTGCGGCCAGCGGCCCGTTTGCCTCCCCTCGGCGGCGCGACCGCCGGGTTCCGGCAGGCCCAGCTCCAACTGCGCGCCAGCGGGCCGGCGAAAGAATGCCGTTGATAATTCCGGCTCCCGGTCAAGGCCACCGGCCCGCCGACACGCGACTTGGAACAGGCGGGCCATCTGCTCGGCGAAGATGCCCTCCCCGCGCAGGCGCAAGCCGAACTCGGAGTTGTTGAGCTTCCCCCGGCGCAGCGCGCGGAGGCGGTTCAGGACCTTGTCCTTCTTCTCCGGCACGTGCCGGGCCAGCCATTCCTCAAACAGCGGCGCCACCGCGTAGGGCAGCCGCAGCGTGGCCTGGGCCGCAAAGCTCGCTCCCGCCGCCGCCGCCGCCTCGAGGATCGCCGGAACCTCATGGTCGGTCAGCCCTGGAATCACAGGCGCGACCAGCACGCCGGTCGGAATCCCGGCCTTGGCCAGCGCGCCAATCGTCGCCAGCCGCGCCCCGGGCGGCGAAGTCCGGGGCTCTAGGATTTTCCTCAGTTCGGTGTCGAGCGTGGTGACCGAGATGAACACAGCGGCGGCCCGGCAGCCCGCCAGCTCGGCCAGCAAGTCCAGGTCGCGCGTCACGAGATTATTCTTGGTCACGACGGTCACCGGATTGCGGAACTCGGCCAGCACCTCCAGGCAGCCCCGGGTCAGCTTGAGCCGCCGCTCGACGGGCTGGTAAGGGTCCGTCACCCCGCTTAGGGCAATAACCTTCGGGACCCAACCCGGCGCGGACAGCTCCTCGCGCAGGAGTTTGGGCGCGTCCTCTTTGACCATGATCTTCGTCTCGAAATCCAGCCCGGCGGAAAAGCCGAGGTACTCATGTGTGGGCCGCGCGAAACAATAGACGCAACCGTGCTCGCAGCCCCGGTACGGATTGATACTGTGCTCGAAACCGACGTCCGGGCTGTCGTTGGTGGTGATAATCTTGCTGCTGCGGTCGCGCAGGAACACGGTGCGCGGCAGCGGGTCCTGCTCCGGGTCCCAATCCGCGTCCCGCTCAAAAGAGAGGTGTTCAAAGCGATTGGGTGGATTGCTGCCGGCGCCCCGGGCCGGCGGGGATGATCGGGTGACGTTCACAAGCTATGATACCTCAATTCCCATCAGATGGATCAGATTTATCTGGACAACTTGCTTGCCTTTATGTTCTGCTCCGACGTATGAAACCAAACATTCTCAGCTCCTGTTTTATTCTGCTCGCCGTCGCCGCGTGCCAACAAATTGAATCCACGGCCAGGGCGGTGAGCCTTAGCGTCGCGCCCACCTCCGTCAGCAACCTTTACGCCGGGGTGATCACGCTGCAAGTCGGCGGGCTGCTCACCGGCGAAACCGTGCGGATTGACAAGTTCCTGGACGCCAACGGCAACGGCGTGATTGATGCGGCGGATTTGCCGACGCAAAGCTTCCTGCTGACGGATGGCCAGGCCAGCGTGTTTTACGACGGCGCAACCGCCGTCACGAACATCAATGTCCCCGGCGATTCCAATCCCACCAACGGCGCCATCACGGCGCAATTGAGCATTGCCAGCGATATCGTGCAGCAGATTGTCGCGCAGTATATCTTCCGGCTCTCCAGCCCGACCAACCGGTTCGCGCCCACTAACATCCTCTTCAATGTGATCAATTCGGCATACGCCCAGTCGTTTACCGGCGCGGTGCAATACGCCGGCGCCAACGTCCCCAACGTCGTCGTCATGGTCAAGCTCGGCAACAGCCACGGCAGTCCGTTTGCCGGTGTGATGGCGAATAACTCCGGGAATTACATGCTCAACCTGCCGGTCGGCACTTACAGCTTCTATCTCTTCAAGAGCAACTACGTCGCCAATTTGAGCCAGTCGCCCGTGCTCACCCTGACCAACGGCGCCACCTTCAACACCAACCTGACCTTTCTGATTCCGGCCACCAACAGCATCTCCGGCCGTTTGGTGGATGCCGCCAATACCAACACCGGGTTGCCGGACGTTTTTATGGTTTGCGAAACCCCCGACCGGCAACTCATGGCGGGGGCCTGTTGCACCGACACCAACGGCGCTTTCACCGTGCCGGTGATCGCCGGCCAATGGGAAGTCTCGATGGCCAATCAGGACCTTGGAACTTACGGTTACCTGGGTCTAAATAACAACCCGCAGGTGGATACGACCGCCGGGAGCGTGTCGGGCATGACCCTGGCCTTGCCCAAAGCCACGGCCCTTTTTTATGGCTTCGTTACCAACAGCCAGGGTCAGCCTTTCGCGGGACTTGACATCTCCTGCCAAGACAATAGCGGCCAGTATTATCAGGACTATTACACCGAGGCGAACGGATATTTTGTGGCTCCGGTGGTCGGCGGTTCGGCCAATGATGGTTGGCAGGTGCAGATCAGCAGCGACAACGCTCCCACTAATTATATCTTCCCTCAACCGTCCTTCGATCAGAACGGCGGCACCAACCTCGACGCCGGACAGGCGCTGCTCGTCAATTTCACCGCCCTTCTTGCCACGAATCTCATCACCGGCTCTCTCACGAATAACTACGGCAACCCCATCGCCGGGGTCGGGGTGTGGGCCAACGCAACGATCAACGGAGTGGACTACAACCAGGGAGACGTGGATACCGACGCCTACGGCAATTATTCGCTGAACGTGGCCAACGGCACTTGGTATGTCGGCATCGAGACTTGCACCGATTGCAGTGATGGTTTGCCCGGCAATTATCTCGGCCCCCCGACTCAAACGGTGGTGATTTCCAATAACAATGGCAAGGCTTATTTTGCCGCCCTCCCCGCCACCAATCACATCACCGGTTACCTGACCAACGCGGTCACCGGCCAGGGGATCGCGAACGTTGGCGTGCCCGCCTGGGCCACTATTAATAGCGTTCAGTACATGCAGTACGCCCGCACGGACAGCAACGGGTTTTACTCAAACAATGTCGCCAACGGAACCTGGAGCGTGAACGTCAATTGCGGTGATTGCAGTGACTGCTTGTCGAGCAGCCTCTATCTATGCCCGGACCCGGACTCCCAGGTAGTCATCATCTCCAATAATAACCCGGTGGTGGATTTTGCGGTCCAGCCCGTGGTTCCGCTCCAAATCACTACCAGCAATCTGCCCCCCGGCATGGTGGACAACTACTACAGCCAGTCGCTGGGCGCTGCCGGCGGGCAACCGCCCTACTACTGGTCGCTGCCCGGGGGAACGAACTCTTTGCCGCCGGGCCTGTCCCCCGACGAGTTCTTTTCCAGTGATGCGAACATTTCCGGCTTCCCCAGCACCAACTCGTCTTACACCTTCCGGGTGGAAGTGTCTGACAGCGCCTCTCCGCCCAATACGGTGACCCAATTGGTATCCTTGACCATCCTCTCGGAAGGACAGCCCGATGTGTTCGACTACTATGTTATGAAACTGGAGGCCTACCTTCAGGTTGGCCCGACGAACCTCGTGCTCAATACCAACTACGGGCCATTCCATACCTACGTGAGCGTTGTCCAGTCCGCCCCGGACACGGTGTGGTTTGCCCTGGTCGTTTTGCCCACCGGCGCGGAGGTGGCTCTGCCGCTGGGCAGCAGCGGCCTCGAAGTGGAAACCAAGGAAAGTTTCCCCACCCAGGCGGCAATGGACGCCGCCTATCCGCCGGGCAACTACACTTTCTGGCTGGACACGCTGGACGACGGCACGCAGTCTCCCGTCCTTACGCTGCCGTCCGCGGCGTATCCCAATCCTCCTCAACTTACGGTCAGCAACTTCGCTGCGGCGCAAGCGATCAACCCGCTGTCCCCCTTCACGTTGCAATGGAACGCCATTCCGGGCGCGACGACCAGCGACTTTATCTGGGTGCACGCCACCGATACCAACGACAATGTAGTCTTCAGCACCCCCATACCACCAATTGATCCCCGGGACGCTCTCAACGGCACCGTCACCTCGGTGATCATCCCGACCAACACCTTCCAACCCGGCCAGGCCTACACGGGATGGATCATATTATCCCAGATCACAAGCGAAAACACGACCGAGTATCCAGGGGTACCCGGCGTGACGCTTGTCGCGGCCATGACCTCCTTCCCGCTCGCGCTGGCTTCCGCCACGCCCGTGGTGGGCCAGCCGGCCAGGCTGTCCAGCAACCTGTTCCAATTCCAGTTGTCGGGCATGGCGGATCAGAATTACGCCGTCCAGGTCTCAACCAACCTGGGTTCGACCAATTGGCACACCCTGTTGATCACTAACCTGTCGGGCAGCCCGGTCTTCATACAGGATAACCGGGCCACCAACATACAGCGATTTTACCGCGTGATGCTCGGCCCGTAGGCCGGATAGTTCTCACAGGTCGTGCCGTCCAACCGGGCGCCGGGCCGGCTTCAGGACTGCCGGACGGTCTGGACCATCGCCAAGATGTTCTCCAGAGGAGTGCCGGCCTGCACGTTGTGGCAGGAACAGCAGATGAAGCCCTCGCGGCCGGCCCCCAGCGTGCGGAGGCACTCGCGCACCTCGGCGCGCACCTGCTCCGGCGTGCCGCGCGGCAGCACCGCCTGATTGTCCACGCCCCCGTGGAAGATGATTCGTGATCCGAATTCCCGCTTCAAACCGGCCAGGTCCATCCCCGGACATGCATGCTGGATGGGGTTCAACACGTCCACGCCGCACTCCAGGATGGCCTTGAGCAGCGGACGCGCGGCGCCGTCGGTGTGATAGAAGACCCGCAGCCCGTGCGCGTGAATCAGTTCGCACCAGCGCTTGAGCCGCGGCTGGAGGTGGCGCTCCCACATCCGCGGCGAGAGGAGGAGTGACTTCTGGCCCGCGATGTCGTCGCTGACGAACACCAGGTCGAGGTGTTGCCGGGCGCGAGCGAAGAACCGCCGCATCATCTCGGTCTGGATGGCTTCGACGCGGTCGAGCGCGGCCTCGACCAGTTCCGGGTGTTCCACCAGGTCCATCAGGGCCCGCTCGAGGCCGCGGAGCTGGCAATAAATCTCGAAGAGCGACACCCACGGGCCGATCACCGCATACTCCTGCGCGGCACGGCGCGCCAGTTCGACGGCGGCCTCGTAAGCGAAGCGGTCCGGCTTGGGCCACCAGGGATAACGGTCCACCGCGGCGGGGGTGTCGCAGCCGGCCATCGGCGCCGCGCCGAATTCCGCGTAGCGCGCCTCGCCGGCCTGGATTTCCTTGAGCGGCACGCCCCACATCGTGCGGTCGCCGCCGGACTCCGCGCCCGCGCCCGACTGCGCGCCGGCCCGGTCGCCGGCTTCGGTCTGGTAGTCCATGAAGACCCAGACGATCTTGTCCAGGCCCAGCGCCTTCCACATGGCGAAGTCGTCGGCGACGCCAAAGTGGCGGCGCAGGGCGGCGGCGATTTCGGGCGTATGCCAGAGGTCCACGGCCAAGCGGTCCACCGGCTGGCGGTTCAGGATGGCGACAACTCGTTGTCTGGGATTCATGCTGGCGATGGCGACCATTTGCTCAGTTAGTGCCTATGGGCGACAGTGTAATCCCCCGAGGCAGAGGTTGTCGAGGTCTGCCGCCGTTCGTGGGCGTCCGGCAGGATACGGGGAATGCTGCCTGGTTTTACGGATTGCCCTGGCCGGGCCTGGAGGGTATCCCAGCGTCATCGTTTGTGCCGGACCGATGAAGCCCAAGCGCCCTAAAAGATTCGCCAACCTGGAGAAAGCCGCGCCCGCCGACCGCTCGGGGTCAGGCGGGAGGACCTTTCCCTGGTGGACGCACCTTGCCGTGGTGCTCGGGCTCCTGCTGGGTAACCTGGCGCTGTATCACGGCACGATCGGCCTCGGCTTCCTCGCGGTGGATGACCCGGACTACGTCCAGAACAATCCATACATTGAGAGCTTCCGCGCGGCCAACCTGAAGCAGATCCTCACCCTGCCGTATGCCGCCAACTACGCGCCGGCGAACCTCCTCAGCTACGCGCTGGACGTTGCGCTGGCGAAGGGCAAGAGCGCTGCCGCCATTCACCTCTCCAACGTGATGTGGCATGGGTGGGTGGTGTGCACGGTTTATCTGCTGGCGTTCACCATCCGCCCTCGAATCTTCCCCGCGGCTGCTGCCGCCGTGTTGTTTCTCTTGCACCCGGCTCATGTGGAGGTGGTGGCCTGGATTTCCAGCCGCAAAGACCTGGTCGCCACCGGCTTCGCCGCCCTCTCGATGGCCGCTTACCTCGTGTATCGGCAGCGACCCGGGCGCGGCTGTGCCTGGTACGCGGGGAGCGTGCTGGCCTTCCTGCTGGCCAGCGCGGGCAAGCAATCCGTCCTGTTGCTGCCGGCGGTGATGCTGGTCTGGGACGTCCTGGTCGAGCGGCGCCGGAGTTGGAAAATGCTCGCCGACAAGGTCCCCTTTGGCCTGGTCGCTCTCTTCTTCGGCTGGATGACCTGGCACGCGCAGCCAAGCACGAACCAGGGGCTGCACCCTTTCGTGCTGGCGGTGACACAGTTCACGAATCTATGGCTGCTCACCGGGCTGGGCCAGTATGTGCTTTATCGCCCTGCGCCGGACGCGGCGGCGTGGGGTCGGGCGGCCCGGCTCGCGCTGAGCGTCGCCGCAATGCTGGTGTGGGCTTTGCCCCTGGTCCTCTACAGGGCGCGGCAGCCGCTCCGGGCTGCGCTGTGTTACTGGGTGCTCATTCAAATGGTGCCGCCCATGCTGCTCGGGTTCATCGTCCCGATTACAGACCGTTACCTGTTCCTGCCCTCGGTCGGCGTCTGCCTGCTGCTGGCCGACCTCGCTGCCGGGCTCGAAGGACGGCGGGCGCGCGCGCGGTGGTTCGTGTGGGCCCTGTTGGCGGGCCTCGGGGCGGTGTGGGGCGCGAAGACCTGGAACTACCTCAACGAGTGGCGCGACCCGCGCTCGGTTTGGTATGGCGCGCACTGGAAAACCCCGAACTCGCAAGTGCAGCAATTCCTGGGCGAGATTTACCAGAACGCCGGGGACCGGGTTAACAACTTCGTCAAGTCCGGCACCCCGCTCCAACTGACCAATGAGCTTCCGTTCGCCCGCGCCGTGCTCGGCGATGCAGCGGCCGTGGAACGGTTGCGGGCCGAGTGGACGGGAATCGCGCCGGCCAGGACCAACTCTATCGCTTACCGGGACCAATTGTGGGATTTCGCGTGGAAGCGGTTCGAGGAATCGCTCGCCCGCCGCGGCACCTTGAGCGCGCCCAATCTCTTCATGGGCCGCGGCCGGCTGCTGGTGAGCGAAGGGAAGTTTGCGCAGGCGATCCCGGAGTTTCAAAACGCCCTGGCGCTGGCCCAGAGCAGCAACTACGAAGTCATACGGGCTGAAGGCGTCACGCACGCTCTGTTCGCCATCGGGGTGGCTTACTGGAACACAGGCAACTATGGCGAAGCCCAGCAGTGGCTGCTCAAAGCGCAGGCGGTGCAAAGGAAGTCCGGCCAGGTCTGGCTGCCGGCGCTCGACGCGGAAGTCGAGCGCATCAAGGCGCTGGCGGGGCGGAAGTGAGCCGCGGTGCGGAAGCCCGGGGGTGGCGGGGAGCGTGTCAGACGGGCTGGGCCGCGGCTTCGCTGCAACTGTTGTTGCGTCAGCCAGGATTTTGAACCAAGGCTAATTCTGTGTTGGGCGCTTAACCCGGAATTCTCATACCTCGCACAAACCGCCTACAGGGTGTAGCCGCCGACGGCAGTCGGCGCCATCTTTCGGGGCTGAAAAATCAGCGCCGACTGCCGTCGGCGGCTACACGCTATGAAATTCCCCGGTTACCCGCAGCCCATCCGCAGGGATTGACCGGTCACCCCGTTGCGCCCGAATGGAGCCAGGCCTCCGCGGCCTCTCGATCGCAGAAGGTCTTGGCCTCGAACCGGCGGTTGAAACAGACCGTCTCGTAAAACCGCGCGAATTCGGCTACGTGCGGCGCCGGGGAGTGGACCACGGCGATTCTGGTTTGCCTGGGCACGCCACGGTCGGCGTAGTCGTTGACGAGCCAATACACCACCCCCAACGAAGGCGCCGATTCCATCGCGCGACAGTCGCCCAGGACACGGGTTGCCTGGGTCTCCCTGAGCAGCGTGATCGCCCGGCCTGTCAGTTCTCTGGCTTCGTCATCCGACACGGGACCGGTGGTGGTCACCACCACCGTTTCTTTCTCGGGCACATACTGTATTTCCCAGGGCATAAAAGATTGATCGTTCACCGATTATGCTCAGGATGCCCCTGTTCGCCAATGGGGTAAACACCCCATAGGCCGAGGGCTGGAGTCAGGTGTTGACAGCAAACATTGTGCGAGGTGTTTTCGCCGCCCAACAGCCGCGGCTTTATGTCGTCTCGGCCACGCGGCCGTGCTCAGTCTCTTTTCCCCTTCGTACCTTTGTAGTGCTTTTATTGTCACCGATCACCAATCACCATGAAAGCGCTGCTTTTCTGATTTGCGCCGGGTCACTGGCCGGCGGCTGGCAGGCGGTGCCGGTGCAGAGATAAACCACGGTACCACCCCGAGCGGGCAGAGCTTTGGCGAAAGGCTCGACGGAGCCCGTGTTGCCGAGCACGACTTTGTTGGGCTGATACACGGAGTGAATGGCGCACAGCAACGCGCGGGTTTCCGGGCTGCCCGGGTCGCCCGCGACCACCGCGCGCCGGGGTTCTTCGAGTGAGAAGTCGAGGGCCTGGAGCATATAGGGCACGGCCTGGGGGACTTGCTGGAGGCGGTTCGCAAACAGCCGCAGGCTCTTCTCGGCGGCCCGGGTGAACTCCTTTCGGTCGGTGATCCGGCCAAGCTTCAGCAACGCGAGGATGGCGACCGAGTTGCCGGACGGTTCAGCGCCGTCGTAATCCTCTTTGACGCGAAGGATGAGGTCCTTCGCCCCGGCAGCGCTCTGCCAGAAGCCGCCGTTCTCGGCGTCGTAAAACCTGGCAGACATGCTTTCGGCCAGAGCGACGGCAAAATCAAGGTGTTCCGCCTTAAGGGTAGCCTCATAGAGATCAGTCACGCCCGCCAGGAGGAAGGCGTAACCTTCGAGCAACTGCACGCTGTCGCGCTCGCCATCGCGCCAGCGGTGGCAGAGGGTCTTGGTTTTGGCATCCCAAAGCCTGGCCTGGAGGAAGGCGAGGTTCTGTTCCGCGGCGGCGCGATAGGCCTCTTCGCCCAATACCGCGCCGGCCCGCGCCATCGCGCCGAGCATCAGGCCGTTCCAGGAGGCGAGCACCTTGTCGTCGCACAGCGGGCGGACGCGTTGGGCGCGCGCGGCGAACATCTTGCTTTTGGCCGACGCCAGCAAAGCCGTCTCTGGCCCGGTGAGTGTTGGGTCGGCGACGCTCAACACGTTCTGATTCGACAACGGCTCGGGGTGGCTGTGGTCAACGAAGTTGCCCTGCTCCGTGATGCCGAAGTAGCGGCCCGCCACTTTGAATTCCTCAGGCGCGAGCAGCTTCGCCAGCTCCGCGCGCGTCCAGCAGTAGAACTTGCCCTCGTGTCCCTCGCTATCGGCGTCCTCGGCGGAATAGAAACCGCCGTCCGGATGGGTCATGTCGCGCAGCACGTAATCGAGGATGTCGCGCGCCACCTCGGCGTAGCGGGCCTCGCCGCTCACCAGAAAGGCATCGAGATACAACGTCGCCAACTGCGCGTTGTCGTAGAGCATCTTCTCGAAATGCGGCACCCGCCACTCGGCATCGACCGAGTAGCGGGCGAAGCCGCCGCCCAGTTGATCATGAATGCCGCCGGCCGCCATGCGGTCGCAAGTGTGCAACACCATGCGGACGGCGTCTTCGTCGTGGAAGCGCCGGGCGTAGCGCAGCAGGAACTGCGGCTGGCTGGGCTGGGGAAACTTGGGCGCGCCGCCGAACCCGCCCTGTTGGGGGTCGTAGCTGGCTTTGCAGACGGACCCCGCGTGGCGCAGGACGGCGGAGGTCAACACCAGTCCGGATAAACGCTCGTGGCTGACGCTCAGTTGCTCCAGGCGCGCAAGGATGTCCGCCGCCGAGTCGGCCAGCTCGGCGCGGCGCGACTGCCAGACCTGCTGCACCTCGTGCAGCACCTGCAAAAAGCCCGGCCGGCCAGAGCGGTTATCGGGGGGGAAATAGGTCCCGCCGAAGAACGGCTTCAGCTCCGGCGTGAGGAATACGTTCAGCGGCCAGCCGCCCTGGCCGGTCGTGGCCTGGACGAAGGTCATGTAAATCTTATCCACATCCGGCCGCTCCTCGCGGTCCACCTTGATGCTGACAAAATGGCCGTTGAGGAAGGCGGCGACCTCCGGGCTCTCGAAGGATTCGCGTTCCATGACGTGGCACCAATGGCAGGTCGAGTAGCCGATGCTCAGGAAGATGGGCCGCTGCTCCCGGCGCGCTTTGGCAAAGGCCTCCTCGCCCCAGGCATACCAGTCCACCGGGTTGTGCTGGTGCTGGAGCAGGTAGGGAGATTTCTCGCGCGCAAGCCGGTTCGTGCGGGCCGGCGCGGCGACGGCGGAATGGTCAGTCACAACGTTTTTCGCCACAGCTTTAGCTGGCGGCACGCCGTCAAACCCGGAGCGCCAGCCAGCGCCAGAGAAGCCGTCGTGCCTTGGTTCATTCCGGCAACCATAGCCCGCAACGGCGCGGAAAGCAAAAGACCGCTTTTTGCATCGTCACTGCGTCGGGGGTGAGATAGGGTTAGTTCATGCTTTCGGCGAAACCCTGGAAGGCGGATGCGATCATGCGCTTGTTATTAAGCGTGATCATTTGCGTTTATGCCGGCTCCCTGCTGGTGAGCGTGGGGCATTACGCCGGCGCCGAGGGAAAGGCCAGCCCGAAGCTGTTTTACGCATTGGCGGCGGTCGCGATGAGCTGCCTGGCGGCGACGCTGATCTTGATCGGCAAACCCTGGCGGCTGGAGACGTTCAGGCGGCGGCTGGTGGCGCTGATGGCTTGCGCTTACGGCGGGATGTTTCTGGGCCTGTGGGTGCAGCGATTATCGGGGGTGTCCGAAGCGGACGTTTCAATCTGGCGAATGAGCATCGCCACGTTGAGTTTCCAGGGCGCGGCTTTGATTCTGGTTGCCCGCTTTCTGCGGGAGCATCAAACCAATTGGACGGAGGGCTTCGGGTTTTTGAACCAGCGGCCCCAGGCGGTGCTGTTGGGGCTGCTGGCGGCGTTGATCTTTCTACCCTTCGGCGCGGGGCTGCAGTGGGCCTCCGCGCTGGTGATGACGCACCTGCCACACTTCAAAATGGAACCGCAGGAACAACTGCCCGTTCACGCGTTGCGAGTCAGCGTGTCCTGGGGAGGGCGGCTGACGCTGGGGGCAGCCGCGGTGCTGCTGGCGCCGGTGGCGGAGGAAGTGCTGTTTCGAGGCATTCTCTACCCCGCGATCAAACAAACGGGGCATCCACGGCTGGCCTTATGGGGCACCGCGCTGCTGTTTGCGGCGGTCCACATGAACGCGGTCACCTTCGTGCCGCTGGCGGTGCTGGCCCTGGTGTTGACGGCGCTGTATGAGCGAACGAACAACTTGCTGGCCCCCATCACCGCCCACATGCTGTTCAACGCGTTTAACCTGGCGAGGCTGCTGGGGTTGCAGCAAATCGGGGCCTGATGAACGAGTTTGACCTGATCCGCCGCTTGACACGCGCGCTCCCGACCAATCCCTCCGTGGTCGTGGGGGCCGGGGATGACTGCGCCGTGTTGGATGCGGGCGTGCCGGACCGGCTGCTGTTGTTCAAGACCGATGCGGTGGTAGAGGGGGTCCATTTCGCGCCCGGAACGGCGCCGGAAAAGATCGGCCACAAAGCGCTGGCCCGGTGCCTGAGCGACATTGCGGCTATGGCGGGGACACCGAGCGCGGCGCTGGTGACCATCGCCCTGCCGCGCGACTTCAAGCCCGACTTTGTGGAGGCGATTTACACCGGCCTGAACGCCCTGGCGCGCCGGCACCAGGTGGCCATTGTCGGGGGCGAAACCACCACCAACCCCGGGGGCATCCTCATTTCCGTCGCGCTGCTGGGCTGGGTGCCGCGCGGCAAGGGCGTGCTGCGCTCGGGCGCGGAAGCGGGCGACGCGATCTTTGTGACGGGCGAACTGGGCGGCTCCCTGACCGGCAAGCATCTCGAATTCGAGCCGCGCCTCGCCGAGGCGCGCTGGCTCGCGCAACAGTTTTCCCTGCACGCCCTGCTGGACATCAGCGATGGGTTGGCGGGCGACCTGCGCCATATTCTGACCGCCAGCGGGGTGGGCGCGGAACTGTTGGCCAGCGCGATTCCCATCAGCCAGGCGGCGCGCCGCGCCGCCAAAGCCGCGTCTGCCACCAAGCCGCCCCTGCTGGCCGCCCTGACCGACGGCGAGGATTTTGAACTGCTGTTCACGGTCGCCAGCCGCGACGCCGTGCCGCTGCTCGACGCGTGGAAGAAACAATTCCCCGGTCTCGCGCTGACTTGCATCGGCAAAATCAAGGCGGGCGAGGGAATCACTATTCGCGACCAGCAAGGCGTGAACCCGTTGACGGCTGATGGCTACGTGCATTTCGCATAGCCCCGCCGAGACCGCCGCGCTCGGCGAACAATGGGGCCGCGCCGCCGAGAGCGGCCTGGTCATCGGCCTGTCCGGAGACCTGGGCGCGGGCAAGACGCAACTCGTTAAGGGACTGGCGCACGGGCTGGGCATCACGACGCGCGTGCATTCCCCCACGTTTGCCCTGGTGAACATCTATAGCGGCGGACGGCTGACGCTGTTCCATCTGGATTTGTACCGGCTCGATACACGCGAGCAAATCGCTGCCGCCGGGCTGGAGGAATATTTGAAGCCGGCAGGCGTTACGGTGATTGAATGGGCGGAACGGTGGTTCGGCCAAGTCCAAAGTCCAAAGTCCAAAGTCCAAAGTCCACAGCGCAAAGTCCGCGGCCCACAGTCAGCACTCACCGATCACCAATCACCGATTACCAATCACCAATCACCAATTACCCGTCTCGCTCACCCCTATCGCCGGGTCCAAATCGAGGTCCTCAGCGAGACAGAGCGGCGCATCAGCTATGAAGATTCTGGCGCTTGAGTTCTCTTCGCCGCAACGCAGCGTGGCGGTGGTGCGGGAGCGGCTGGACGCCGGGCCGTTTTGTCTGGGGGAGGCCATCGAGACCGGCGCTTGCTCCACGAACGCGCTGGGCCTGGTGGAGGAGGCTTTGCGGCAGGCGCAAGTCGAGCGCGCGCAGATCGAATGCCTGGCCATCGGCCTTGGGCCGGGCTCCTACACGGGCATTCGTTTGGCCATCGCGCTGGCGCAAGGCTGGCAACTGGCGCGCCCGGTGAAACTCCTGGGCCTTAGCACCGCCGAATGTCTCGCGGCCGAGGCCCAGGCCGAGGGGATTTTCGGGCGGGTCCAGGTTGTGATTGATGCGCAACGCAATGAATTCTATCTCGCCGGCTACGACCTCAGCGCGGAGGCGCGACGGGAAATCGAACCGCTGCACTTGGCCAGCTTGCCGGATGTCCAAGCGCGCCAGAGGGCCGGCGCGATCATCCTCGGCCCGGAAGTGACCAACTGGTTTCCGGGCAGCCGCGTGCTTTATCCCCGCGCCGCGACCTTGGGGCAACTGGCCCGGGGGCGAACCGACTTTGTTCCAGGCGAGAGCCTGGAACCGATCTACCTGCGCGCAACCCAGTTCGTCAAAGCACCCCCGCCGCGCATCGTGCCCTCATAATATGCTGGCCAATACCTCGCAGGTTTGCGCGGATCCCGTGGCCAGCATGACACTCCTGCCTGGCCCTGACCGGGCGGACCAAGCAAGGGCGGGGAGGGGCAGGCCAGCCGGGCTCGACCTCACGGCGCATCCAGGTTGTGGATGGCGTGGCGGAGCTTGTGCTCGATGGCGTGGCGCCGTTCGGGCGCAAGGACCTTTCCCCCGCTCAACTCGCGGACGTAAAAGCTGTCGAGGGCGGCGCCGCGTTCGGTGCAAATCTTCGCGGCGGAAATGTCCAGGGCCAGCTCGGTCAGCGTCTGCGAGATCGTGTAGAGCAGGCCGATGCGGTCTTCGGTCTCGATTTCGATGAGGGTGCGGGTCTCGGAGGCGTCGTTGTCGAGACGGATTTGGGTGGCGATCTTTTCGCCGGTGTAGGCCTGGTAGAGCGGGCGGGTGATCTTTTGCCGCCCAATCAGGACGGGGAAATCCACCTCCTCGCCGGTCAGGGCTTTGTGGAGGACGCTCTCGAAGCGGTCGCGCTGGTCGGGGCCGGCCAGGTTGCCGGTGATGGCGTCAGCGACGAAGAAGGTGTCCAGGACGATGTCGTCGCTGCGGGTGAAGATTTGCGCGCTGAGGATGTTCAGGCCGGCGGCGCTGAGGGAGCCGGCGATCTTGCGGAAGAGGCCGGCGCGGTCCCAGGTGCAGATTTTGACGGCGTTGTAGCCGCGGTCAGGCTCGTTGTGCCAGTTGACGACGGGCGCCAGCGGGTTTTCCTCCTCGGAGGTCTGGAGACGCATGAAGCGGTGCGCGAGGATGAGGTCGGCCAGGAGTTCCTTGGCGGGATGGATTTGGAAGTAGCGGGAGGGCAGCGTGGCGAAGTGGGCTTGCAGTTCCTCCTCGCTCAAGTGCTCGGGCGCCAGGCGGCGGGCCTCCTGCATCAGCAGTTCGCGCTGCTTCTCTTCGGCGCGGGCGAACTCGGCGCCGCCGGTCATCAGTTGCAGGGCTTTGTGGTGCAGCGAGCCGAGCAGCAGATCCTTGAAGCCGTTCCACAGCTTGTCGCTGGTGGCCTGGGCATCGACAAAGGTGTGGAGCGTGAGCAAGGCGAGCGTTTCAGGCGTCTGCACTTGCTTGGCAAACTGCCGGATCACCGCCGGGTCCTCCAGGTCGCGCCGCTGCGAAAGGCTGGCCATGAGCAAGTGGTGCTCGATCACGAGCCGCAAGGTCTGGGTGGCCGCCTCGTCCAGGTTGAGGCGTTTGGCGGCGCGCAGGGCCAGCTCGCGGCTTACCTCGGTGTGATGGCCGTGGCCGTCGGCTTTGCCGACGTCGTGGAGGAGCAAGGCCAGGTAGAGCACGAAGGGCCGCTCCAGCTTCTGGAAGAGGGGGGTGTAGGTGGAGTAGGGCAGCGCTTTGGCTTCCCAGATGCGGTCCAATTGCTCGAGGCACATCAGCGTGTGCTCGTCGGCGGTGTATTGGTGGTAGAACTCATGTTGCACCAGGCAGGTGAGCTTGCCGAACTCGGGGAGGTACTTGCCGAGCAGGTCAACCTCGTGCATGGCGCGCAGGATGGGCGCGACGCTCCCGCGCTGGTCGAGGATGGCCAGGAAGCTTTCCCGCACGTGCTCGTCCGCCATGAACGCGCGGTCCACCAGCCCGAGCTGGTTGCGGATGAGCTGGGCCAAGTCGGGGTGCAACCGCAGCCCGCGCTGTTGCGCGTACAGAAAGACGCGCATCAGCCGGCGCGGCTGGTCGCGAAAGACGTGGTGGGACGTGGCGTGGATTTCACCGTCGCTGAACTTGAACCCGTCCACCGGTTCGGCGACGGGCTTGCGTCCGCCGGGGAGCAGCCCCGAGAACTTGCCGGCCAGCGAAAACCCCGAGAGCCGGCGCGCCTGCGGGAGAAGCGCCAGCCGTTGTTCCAGGGTGCGCGTGATGAGAAGGATATTGCGCGAGTGGGTGTAAACGTCGCGCATGAAATCCTCGATGCGTTTGCTGGGCGAGCGTTCGCGGTAGCCGAGATTATAGGCGACGGCGGGCTGCAGGTCCTTGCTCAGCACGTCCATCGCGCGGTCGGCGTGGTAGTGCATCTC
>Ga0187860_1001340_pt1 | contig 22030 bp, 27 predicted proteins | sample June2016WEW_10_4_FD_132981 | JGI IMG/M metagenome (GOLD analysis project Ga0187860, IMG submission 132981) | Peatland microbial communities from SPRUCE experiment site at the Marcell Experimental Forest, Minnesota, USA - June2016WEW_10_40 | ecosystem: Environmental > Terrestrial > Soil >...
AATAAAATCGAAAATACATTTGACAAAACCAAAGTTTTAGAAGAAATTGCAAATAGAAAAGCAAAACTCAGCGAAAAATCAGGCAAACTAGGAGAAAAAGATTATAATCATACAGTAAAAGAACCTGCAGATAAATTTTTACATAAATTAGCTGTTTCAGTTAATTTTGGACAACAAAATGAAGCAACTCAGCATGTTAAACAGCTTGTAGAAACTGTTGATAATTTAAAAGTTGATGGTAGTCTTGGAGCATTAAGCGTTAGTAAAAAACAGCCAGTAGTATACGAACCTAAGCCACAAGAAACAAGACAAAACAAACAAAATCTTAACGAAGATAATATACCCAAACAAAATAATGCATCATTAACAGATTTATTAGATGGCGGAGTTAATAAAATTTTATCTCCAAATTCTAGACAAAATCTTTATGAAGAAAATGATAGATTTCCTAGCAATTTTGCACCCAAATCTGTTGATTTAGAAGTAGAATCATATAATAAATTAATGACATTACATCTAAGTGATCCAGAATATTATCCCAATCCTTCAGTAATGACAGAATCTGTTAGAAGAAAGATTGAAAATGCAAAAAAGCAAGAAAAAGAACAAAATCAACAAAAAAGACAAATCATTGGTGAAAATAATGGTAATTATAATCATTCTTCTAATAATGATTTACAATCAGAAATTGTAGATATTTTAGTTAATAATCTTGGAGAAGCTGCTGGTCAAGCATTGAAATCAGCAATTATTGATGCTTTTATAGAAGAAAAAGTTTTAAATATATTAACAAATAATTCAAAAGTTTTTGAAAGCATTATAGAAAAATATTTGGAGAATAATCAAGAATTTGTTGGTAAATTATTATTAGATTATATTCAGAAGACTAAAGCTAAGGCTAGTAGATAATATTTGTGAAATAGTTTTAGTTTAACTTTATATCTAGAATTTCGTAATATGATAATGAATAAATCTCATTATATGTTAAAAGTATTTATAATAAATCAAATCATTTAATGCCTAAAAAATTTTACAATCAAATATTGTTAAAAGAAGATTCAAGTAATAATCACGAAAGTTTGAATTAATTCTTTAAGATTTTTATGATCTCTGGGCAAACTTCAATGCCCTCTATTCCATTAGCAAAAGCTGTTGGAATTCCTTTTCTCATTATGTTATAACTACCATTTACATCGGCATTAATTTTTAAATTCTTACCTTTAATTTTGTAAATTCCTCGGCTTTCTCTATAACCTGAAAATTGATAATTTGTTTTATCGTCTTCTTTATAAATTGGAATCTGGTCAAGATTTAAAAAACTTGCTTTACTTGTATAGCTTTCTTCTTGCAAAATAACATTTATACCTTTGATTTCGCATTTATACTCTAACATTTGTATAAATCTACTGTGTGGTATTGATATAAATTTTTGATTATTAACTTTACCCATAGAACTTTCTTGTTCCACAACTGGTTTTTACCTATGATTAAAGTGTTTATATTATTTTGGGTTAATATTTCTATAATGGTTTTGCTGGCTTTATGTAAATAATTATCTATTTTGTTCTTTCGTTTTAAACTTAATTTATTAATTGCTTTACTAGTATATTCTTTATTCCTTTTAATAAGAACCGAACGTTTTTCAGCTAATTCCTTATTAAAATATTGATTAATACTTTTAAGAGGTTTACCATTAATTATTTTAGGTTTAAATCCTTTGATATTACTTGTTAATGTTGCGAGATTATTAACACCTAAATCAATACTACCATAATTATTATTATCAGATTTTAATTCTGTATTACTAATAGTATAAACTACTTCAATTACGTAATAACCTAGTTTTGGAATTATTCTAACACAATTTATAATATTAAAATCTCTTATTTTAGTCTTAAATTCTATATTAGATTGACTTAATTTTATTTTACCACTCTTTTTAAAAACTTTTTTACTTATGGCTTGATTGGAATAATTAAGATAATATCTACCTTTTAATTTATCTAAATATTTTGGTAATTTAGGTTTGCCAGTAAATTTTGAAGGGTTTATTTTATATGATTTCATTAAATTAAAATAAGATTTATATACTTTTTGAATGTCAATTATTAATAATGCAGATACTTTTGAAGGTAATGATTTATATTCGGTAGTATTTTTTATTAAGTGATAAAGATTATAAAGAATATTATTACCTTTTATATTTTCTTGTTTAATTAAATATAAACAAACATTATAAAGATTTTTGCCTCTAAAACAAAGATCATCACATTCTTTATAATATTTATTATTACTTAATATAATATGTTGTTCAACTAATTGCATCATTTCTTAATGTTTGAAAAATAATTTAATAAATAATCTTGATCATATCTCCGATGACCATTAGGTGTATAGTAGGCATTAATTTTACCTTCTTTTTCCCATAATCTTATTGTTTTCTGCGAAACTCCAAGAATTTCACTTGCTCTATTAATTGAAACTAATTTCATAATAATAAGTTTTAATATAAATAGTATTAATTTTTAAAAAGTTTAAATATGTATAAATAATTTTATACATTATACGTAAAATAAACGAAAAATTTGAAATAATATATATTTAATTTATAGTATTTATATTAAATCATTCATATTAAATTCTATCATTTTTACTAATGCTTAAAAAAATATATAATCAAATTTTATTAAGGGAAGATAGTTCAAATAATCATGAAACAATGTTGACTGATTTTACGAACGCCGAGCCTAAAACAATTTTTGATGGTGGATATAGTAGCTTTGCTTTAACACCATATAGTGCTGGAGATAACGGAGTAACATTTGATCAACAGCATTTTGAAGAAAATTATAATCATGATTATATTAATAATGATTATGTTAAATTCCTTACAGAAAAAAAGCATTTATTAATAGATGATTTAAATAAGTTATACGAAATCTATAAGTATAATAAAAGCAATATTCAAGAAATTTTAGAAACTGTCAAAGATAAAAAATCTTATTATTCCAATTTATTAAAATTACAAGAATTCTTGGATAAAAAAATGGGTTTAAAAGAAGATCTTTTATATTGGTCAGCTAAACCCTTGGATAAAAATGGTGATATCTCAGAACTAGGGATTCAAGATAATAATATCGACGGTATTACCGAAGGAGTTATTCAAGAAGCTATTGCGGATTTGCCGCGTAATATTAGTGATGAAATAGCACAAAGAGCAGCTGTTAAAATGAATTGGGGTAGACCGATTATTTTAGATAAGGGTGGTAATGGGTATGCTTATGAAATTGGAAATAGGGTATTAAAAATTACCACTGATGAAAGTGAGGCTGTTGACAGTCAAAAAATGATTGGTAAAACCAGTAATTATATTGCCGATGTTTATAATGTTTTTTTAGTTAATTATGATAAACATAAATATTATGTTATATTAATGGAAAAACTTAGAATTAATAGAGATAAGTTTTTAAAAATATATAAAGAATTAGATAAGGTTTTTAGACAATTATTTAGTTTGGGTTATTATGATATTATTGAACTTTATGATGAAGATCCCAATAATTATAATAAGTTTGTAAAACCTAAATTTGATAAGGTATTAAAAAAATTTACAGAACTTGGTAAATTTTGGAATTCGTTATTATTAATTGCTAATGAAGTAAAAAGATTAGGTATTAATAGTTTAGATTTTGCAAGTGTTACTAATTTAGGATATAAACCAAGTGGTAATTTAGCTTTTTTTGATCTTGGTCTATCGGGAGAAAAATTTAATAACGCTCAACCCGTAGAATTAAATATGGAAGCTGCTGGTGCTGGTTATTATATGACCGATCACGGTGATGCAGACGCTAATAGGCCAACTTATGCTCAAGGTTTACAATTGGAACGTCAAATGTATTGGATTCCAGGATCTCAAATGGTTAGTGTTAAGAAAAAATGTAGACTTGGCGGCTTGGGAAATGGAAAATCTGCTCAATGTAATTGGGGTGATATGGATAGTTTAGATTTAGGTTCGCCAATGTCTAAAAAAACCGAAAATGAAGATTATAACGAAAGTATAAAAGATAAAACAGAATTAACTGATAATTTACCTGAAGAAGCAAATTCAAAGAAAAAAAAAGATAAAAAAATTAATGAAATAATTGCAGAAGATATAGATCATAGTGGTGACTTGTATTTTTTCTATGATGGAACTTTTAATCAACGGGTAGGAAATGATGCTCAAGCACCAACTGGAGATATAGTAAGTAAGGATTTAAATGAAATAATCAATAAAGTAATTGAAGAAGATATTATTAATTATAAAGATCCAAATTTTAATGAAAATCTTACTACTTATGGTAGTTTTGAAGATAAATTAAACGATAAGGGAATGGAAGAAAATAAACATCCAGATATTAATGGCGAAGAAAAGGGTTGTTTAATGCTTTATCTTGATATGCCAGATGATAAATGGAAAAGAATACTTTTAAATATTAAAAACGAGGACGTTTATAATGAAGAAGGATATGGAAAAACTGGTTATGGTGATCAGCATATAACCATTTTATATGGCTTCAACCCAGAAGTTACTTCAAACCAAGTTTTTGATTTATTGAAAAAAAATATTAAACTTAAACCAATTAAAGTTAAAATAACAGGTATTGGTTGTTTTGAAAACCCAGAATTTGATGTTGTTAAATTCAATGTCGAAAGTGAGGAATTACAAAAAATTCATGAAATAATAAATAAATTACCCAATAAACAAGATTTTTCTGATTATAAACCCCATTGTACAATTTCATATTGCCGAAAGGGGACAGGTAAAAAATATGTTAAAGATTTTAATAAGTCTCATTACATTATTGGCAATAAATTAGTTTTTTCAAGTGCTGATGATAAAAAAGATGAATTAATATTAAACGAAAATTCAGAAAAAGTTACGATAAGTAAGGATTTAGACGAAGATGTTGAATATATTAATGATCGATTAATTAGATTGAATGATGGTCAAATAAATTATATAAAACAAGCTTGGGAAAATTTATCTGATTTTGATAGGAAAAGTGGTAAATATGCTAAATTATATGATAAAGCTATCAATTATAAAGTTTTAGATATTATTGATTGGCAAGATCTAAAACATTATTTGAAATTTGGTCATTCCAAGGTTTATTATGCTTAATAAAAATAAAAGATTAAAAATTTTTTAAAGAATAATCATGAATATTTATACGATTATAAATCAAGTTTTAAGCGAGAATTTTAATCTCAATGAAGAAAACGGTATTCCAATGAAACAAAATAAAGTTGATACCCACTATGAAGATCGTTCTTTTGATAAAAGAGAAAATTGTGGTAATTGTGGTTGGTTTATAAAAGAAAATAATAGTTGTGGAATTGTTGAAGGTCGGATAAGTCCGTATGGATGGTGCAGATTATGGGGAACTAAATCTTTCTGCAAATAAAACTAATAAGCGCACAATAGAATAAACTAATAATATGATAAACAAAACCGTATTTCAGCAAATAGTGGAAGGGTGGTCTAATTTAGTGATAAAAGATGATACAGTTGAACCGCTTGCTAAAGAACGCATGAGTATTTGTGTTGATTGTCAGAATTTTACAATTATGCATACTTGTAAATTGTGTGGTTGTTTCATGTCAGCAAAAGTGCGTTCAGTATCAGCTAAATGTGATATAGATAAGTGGCCAAAATAAATTCATAATAATCAAATAAAATTTTAAAAAGTATGCCCGAAGTAGCACAAAAAATAGCATATTCAGCTATTGTATTGGATGAAAAATCCAGAACAAAATTGATTAATACTTTTAAATCAGTTATTCCAAATAACGATCAATGGATTCCCAAAGCCACACACATGACTATTTCGAATTCTGAAATACCAAAACATCTTGAAAAATATTTATCATTTCCAGTTAAATTAAAAATAATAAGTTTAGGAATAAGTGATAAAGTCGTTGCTGTTGGTGTACAGGGATTTGAAAGTGAAAAAGACATACCCCATGTAACAATTTTTATAAATTCTAGTAAAGGTGGTGTTTCTAATGATAGTAATAAAATTATTAATTGGAAATCAATTAGTACAAATTTCTTTTTGATTGGAAAGGTTCAAGAACTACCTGTTAAATTATAGAACTATTTATATAAAATACAGTAATTTTGAAACCGCAAACAAAAATATATTTTATCGATTTTGATCAAAGTTTATTCAATACTTGTAAAAAAGTAGAGGGTTTAAAACTTTATAAAGAAATAACTGGTAAGGAATTTCCACATAAAGATTTTTGGAATAGTGATGAAAGCTTTAATGATAAGATATTCACACACATAAAGCCATATTCTAGCATTGAAAATATAATTAAAAAAGCTAACGAAAATAAAGATAGTTATGTAATTATTTTAACTTCTCGCGAAGAAGCAGTGAGAGAGGGTATGATGAAATTATTAAAAAAACATAATATTAAAATTGATGAATTATCGATGCGAACTTCAAAAAATGGATTTATTAAATCACCTCGCATACTTAAACATCTTAAAGAATTTCCTAATGCTAAAGAAGTTACTATTATTGATGATAATATGAATCTTATAAATGAAAAAGAATTAAAAGAAACATATCCAAATATTAAATTTAATGTTTATAAAGCAGATGAAGGTAAATTAACTCTTCAGGAAAATAATATAAAAGAAAATAAAGATTTAAGTATTGAAGATTTGATTGATATAACAATTAAGAAATGTTTATTAGAGGATTATAGAAATGATATTCGCAAAATTTGGCAAAAACCCATAGAAAATTTAATGAATGTTTTTATTGAAAATTTTAAGAAATTGGGTATAGAAACTGATAATGGCAAGATATCAACAACTGATTATGGAATAAGTGGTTATATTAAAATAAGATTTCCTGATAATAGAATTAAGGAAATTAGAATTTCAGATCATCAAGTTGGATATAATCGAAGTAATTCTGGAATGGAATATATTATTTATCCACCATTTAATAAAGAAAAATTAATTGAACTTTTGAATAAAATAAAAACTGATTACAATAATATAAAAATAAAAACAAATAAACCAGAATATGCTCAATAATAGTCTACAAGTATCGGCACCATTTAACGTCATCATTCAAGGATTGTCCGATAATAATATTAATTACGAACTTCTAAGAATGAATCCAGCAAAGTTGAATCCAACGCAAACTCATATATTAGGAAACGAGATTAAAGAATTTCCTGAAGATAAGGTAATTTATGTTGATCAAGATAATAAGATAATTGATGGCCATAAACATTTTCGTAATAGTATTGCTTTAAATAAACCAGAAGTTTATGTTATACGTTTAAGATTGCCATTTGATGAAAGCCGAAATATTCTGGAGAAACAGCAAATGTTATGGGATTCAAAAGAAAAAGAAAATATGAACAATAATAATAAATCTATTACTCCATTTATGCAAAATTCTAGCAATATTCAAGAACCTAAAGTGAATGAAGTAATTGGTCAAGACAGTCTGAATATGATTAATGATAAATCCTACAATGATGAAGCCTTCAACGATGACCGCGAACAGAATGATATAACGTACACATCCACAAACGATGACAAAAATAAGGATAAACCTTATATCGATACTTTAACTCCAAAAGAAAAAAATTCACAAACAATAATCGGTTATAGAGATAAACCCATTAATGAAAATTCTCCAATTGGAAATTTCTTTTTATTAAAACCAGTGGAAGGATTTTCAAAGTACGAAATTGATTTAGATAATTTACTTGATGTTAGTGATTATGAATTGGATGAAAAGAAACCTTTCGAAGAATTGGCTTATCTCTGGTTTCCTCACCTAGACTTTGAGAAAGTCAGTAAAGAAAAAGATGTTGATGTTGAAAACATTTATAAAAGATGTATAAGCCAACGTCTTAAAGAATTAGGATTTGATGGGATTAAATATAATTCGGATTTATTACAATGTTTGGGCTAGGATTTGGTAAATTCAATTATTATGTTTATTTTTATAAAAAATTTATTATGAGTATTTATGTTAAATTCTAAGAAAAATGGTAACATATAAAATTACAAACATCACCAATACTTTTGCCAAAAGGCATCCACAATTTAATACAAACGTTAATCTTATATATGTCGATGGTATATTTAAGAAATCTAGAACACTTTCACCCAATCAAAGTTTATATTTAAATCTTGAAAATTTACCGATTGAAATTCATAAACTTAGAGCTAAGGGATTAATTACAGCTATTGAAGTTGATAAAAATGCTTACGAGGATAAACTTCAAAGGGAAAATGTTGCAAAACAACCAAAGTCAGTTACTGCAGATGTGGAAGTTGGTGAAACTAATGAAGAACATCCAAGCGGTAAAAAAAAATCAGTGAAAAAAGTGGAATAATCTTTTTAGAACAATCTAAATCCAAATCTAAATTGAGAGAAAGAAAAGTATAGAATTTCGTAAAAATAATTAATAAATATTATGGCCATAAATGTTGATAAAATAAAAGATGAAGATTTGGATAAGTATTTTTTATTGGATGAAACTAAGGAAATAATTTATACTGATTACAATAATGATAATGAAGATAAAATTTATGATGTTAATGGTAAGGAATTAACTCAAGAAGAATTAATAAATGCAGTTAATAAAGCTGAAAATTCTAATTTTTATACTATAGAGGAAATAAAAGAAAAATTTAGAAATAATAAAACATAGACTCCAATAGGGCTAGAATTTCGTATTATATAATAAAATGTAAATATTATGAAAAATATTTTTAAAATCAGAACAAGAAGTTGTTTTAGTAAAGATTATTATGTTGTAGCTAATGATTATCAAGATGCTATAAAAAAATTTGAATCTTGGGTATTTAAACAAAAAAATCAGAAACAAGAATTGGACAGATTTGAAAATATATTAGATAGTGATGGTAGCATAAAACAAAAATTTTTACCACAAAATTCATCATTAAATTCTAATGATGATAAATATAAAATTGTTAGTATTGAATTGGAAGATGGGGAATTTATAGAATAATTATGAAGAGTTCGTTAAAATATAGAAAATCATCCATATCCTTCACTTTGAGATTTTTATGACCTCTGGGTAAACTCTAATACCCTCTATTCCATTAGTAAATACTGTTGGAATTGCTTTCCTCATTATGTTATAACTACCGTTTACGTCAGCATTAATTCTTAAATCCTGTTTTTTGATTTTGTAAATTCCTCGGCTTTCTCTATAACCTGAAAATTGATAATTGGTTTTATCTCCTTCTTTATAAATTGGTATTGGATCAAGATTTAAGAACGATGCTTTGCTTGTGTAGCTTTCTTCTTGCATTATAACGTTTATACCTTGAATTTCGCATTTATACTCTAACATTTGTATAAATCTACTGTGTGGTATCTGTATGAATTTTTGATTATTGACTTTACCCATAGAACTTTCTTGTTTCCACAGATCGTTTTTACCTATGATTAAAGTGTTGATATTATTTTGGGTTAGTATTTCTACTATGATTTTACTTGCTTTATGCAAATAATTATCTATTTTGTTCTTTCTCTTTAAATACAATTTATTAATTCCTTTGCTAGTATACTCTTCATTTCTTTTAATAAGTACAGAACGTTTTTCAGCTAATTTTTTATTAAAATATTGATTAATAGATTTTAAAGGTTTACCATTAATAATTTTAGGTTTAAATCCTTCAATGTTGCTAGTTAAAGTTGCAAGATTATTAACACCTAAATCAATAGTTAGGTATTTGTTATTATTTTCTTTGATTTGAGTATCTTTTATTGTATAAACTACCTCAATTACATAATAACCAGATTTTGGAATAATTCTAGCACAATTTATAATACTAAAATCTTTTATTTTGGTTTTGAATTCTATATCACATTTACTTAATTTAATTTTATTACTAACTTTAAAAATTTTCTTACTTATAGCTTGATTCGTATATGAAATATATTGTCTACCTTCTTTTTTATCTAAATATTTGGGAAATTTAGGTTTGCCTGTAAATTTAGATGGGTGTTTGTTATATTCTTTCAATGCTTTAAAATAACTAATAAAATTATTTTTAACATCTAATAAAACGGTTGATGAAACTTTAGCTGGTAAGGATTTGTATTGTTCACTACTTTTCATCAAATGATGAAGATCGAACAAAATATTATTACCTTTTAAATATTCCTGTTTAATTAAATATAAACAAGCATTATAAAGATTTTTAGCTTTAAAACACAATTCATCACATTCTTCATAATATTGATTGTTATTTAATATAATATGTTGTTCAACTAATTGCATTTAATATAATTTAATTAACTTTCGATAAATTTAATAATATCTTGTTTATTTTTCTTTCTTCTCAATCCATACATTCTGGCTGAAAAGGAATATATAATAGAAATCATGTCTCTCATTAGATCCTGTTTATCGTCATCTGTTGAATTTATTACAATAATTTTTTTATTTAGTTTATTTAATAAAGATTCCAAATAATTAAAACCGAATCTAGTCAGTCTATCCTTGTTTTCAACTACTAAGTAATTCCAATCATTATTATTGATTATTTTATTTAATATCGGTCTATTATCATTCATACCTGAAGCAATTTCTTTATAAGAACCAATTAGATTAAATTCTTTTAAAGCACAAAATTCTTCTAATCTTTTTTGTTGTTCAATTAATGAAGATTTCCTATCGTTAGATGAAACCCTAGCATAAACTATAGCATTAATTTTATCAGTTTTAGAATTATTAGGAATATAAACATGTCCGGTTTCATCTTTATAAGCACCAGGAATTTCATTTTGTTTAAATCGTTTCCATGCAGTACGATAAGTTATTGATTTATTTTTAGCATAATCAGATAATTTTATTTCTGAAATTTCTTGCATATTAAAAATATTATATTTATATTTGTAAAGTTATTTTATATAAATACTATGAAAAAAATAAAAAGATATGAATTTCTATCTTTAATTAAATTAAAATTATAGACAACTGGATGTTTAAATCTAGTTCTTGATCAAGAATTGAAAAATTATATATTAAATATGGGAATTTGGGAAGAATTAGGATTATTAAATGGAATAGATGACATCAATTTAAAAAATAAAATATCTAATTATTATGAAAAACTTCTAAAAATTTTAGTAGAACGCAATTCTGAAGGAAAATATGGTGATTCTGAAACTGTTTTATTTCCAATAATTAAACTTATATTTTGTACTGAAGATTCTAACGGTATAATGCCTGAGATTGAAAATTTTAATGTGAAAGAATTTGCTAGCGATGCATTAGAAGTATATGAATTATTAAAAGTTCAATACCTTCATGCTTTTAAAAAACACCTACATGATCCTGAAGCAGAATTAATCGCACATATTTCAAAAATGTTTCAATTAAAATATTCTAGGCATAATAAAATTGTGAATAATGAGGAGATTTTAAATGAAAGTGAAAAAGATACGAAGGAATCGGTTGATAATTTAAATCCTTTTAAGGATAAAAAAGAAGAAGTGGAGTTTAGTAAAATTTTATTGAATTGATGTAACTAATTGGGTTAGAATTTCGTAAAATGAATAAAAATTTGAGTCTTTATAAAACGTTTGATTTAAATATTTCTATATCTTTGGGAATTGGCGAATTTTATAGTGTAAAAATTAAAAAAGCGGGATTAAAACTTAATGAAAATGAAGAAAAATATTTAAAAGATCTTGCCGATAAACTAAATCCATTTAAAGATGATGTTAAAAAAGAATCTGCAGAATTTACTAAACTATTATTGAATTAATAAAAATAAAACTGACTGTCGGAATACTTACACGTAAACCTCTGTAAAAACAAGTATATCAATTTGTAACCTATTTAAACTTGTATTCGTATAATAAAATGTTATCTAACTAATATTTTTGAATATGAATATAAAGAAATTTTATCGAGAATTTGGAACGGAAGGAAAATGTTTTAGACATTTTATTAACTACCGGAAATCAAATCCAATAAAATGTTCCTGTTGTAATAAAACTACCGAACATTACTATATTAAAACCAGAAAACTGTTTACCTGTTCTGAATGCGGTCATCGGATATCATATAAATCTGGTACTGTCATGGAAAAATCAAAGCTTCCTATGATGCACTGGTATCTTGCTTTTTACCTACTTGCTAATACTAAAAAACCAATTTCAGCACTTGAATTACAGCATTTAATAGGTCATAAGTATTATGAACCAGTTTGGTATATGATGCACAAAATCCGGTCAATGATGGGAAAGCGAGATAAGGAATATTTATTAACTGGTGTAATTGAATTAGATGAAAGTTTTATACAGACCGCTAAATCAAAAGAAACTAAAGCGGAATTAGCAACTCACTTAACTCAAAATGAACCTGAAAAGAGAGGAAAAGGAACCGATAAATCACAAGTCCTGATAATGGTTCAAAGAGGATATCGGTTTAATAGGGAAAAGAATAAGTATGTTCCTTTCCCACAATACATTAAACTCGAACATTTAGATGCAGGTTGTACCTTAACCGATATTAGTTTTTACATGAACAAGAGTGTTTCAATTGATTCTGAAATAATTACTGATGATGCAACCTATTATAATTTTCCTCATATTCATAGAAGGTTTAATTTATCCAGATCATCTGGTGATGTGGTCAAGGATGAATTAGGTGGTGTTCATTTAGCTGCTTCCAATATGAAACGTAATTTCTTGGGTATAATGCACAGTATCAATGAAAAATATATTCAGAATTACCTAAATGAGTTTGCTTATCGCTTCAATCGCAGGAATTTTGTTAATCAAGATAAATTGATTGAACACCTGTTTAAAATTTCGTTTTGCTAATTTTCAATAGTCAAAGTTATTAAAGAATTATATGATATTAATTTGATGTTGGGTGTTGTGTAGAGTTACCATTTTTTAAAGCAGCAGGAATAATATTTGCAGCAGTCCGAAAAAATAAAGGAGAACTAATACCAATTTGTATAGCTAACAAACAGTTTACATCGCTTTTACCCTTAAAATATGCATATCCAATTACAATCCCGAAAAATACATATATAACTGCTGCAACATAAAATAATGGATCACGAAATTTTATTCGCTTTGCTTTGGGAAGAGTTTGCATTTCAAGGATTGTTAAACATGTATAACAAAAACCTCCTATACCAGAAAAAATAACTGGTTCAGAAAATATTGTAGATAAATCCATTAGTCAATTCTATTTTTAAATGAATTAATAAGCTTCGTGTAAAAGGGTGTTTTTTCCTGATATAATTTTCTTGTTGTGATTTTATGTCCTTTATTTTCAACAATATTGTTGGAAGCGTCTATAACCTGATAATATTGGGTCATGGTGGAACCAGTAAGTTGAATAATTGTTTCGGGTTCTATCCAAATAGATTTACCATTTTTTTTTGCATTTTCTTCAATGATTGAAGAAAATTTTTCATCAAGATTTTTTATTTCTTCCATTTCTTTTAAACTAACTGTTTGATTTAAAATCTTTTTGGATTTAATAATATTTGTAAATTTACTAATAAAAAAAATTATTTTCATAATATATTGATTATTTTTTAGTATATATAAATACTTCAGTATATATAAAAAAAATCGTGATTGGTTTTTATATCCAATTATATTTAATTTATTTTCGGCATAATTTTGTTAGGCAATAGAAAAAAAAGATTTAATTTTGATTTCCAACCTAAAATCTATGTTATGAAAATATTGTGTTTGACCATAGTTATGGTATTATCCGTGAATTTGTTATATGCACAACAGCCCCAGCAATTTGTTAAATGCTTCATAGGGATGAATAAATCTCAAGTTAAAAATTATTGGGAAACGAGGGTAAATGAGGCGTGTTTTCAAGATGAAATACCTACATCGTTTAAAGTATTAGCTTTAAACTGTGAAAACAGTTCTGGTGGTATTGATTATAATACTTTAAATGTTAATACACCTGCTTTTGAAGCTGTATTTGATAGTTTAAAAGGGATATGTGTATATCAAAAATTAAAACTGCTTCCTCAACAATTTTCTGTTGTCAAAGCCCAGTTAAGAAATACTGGTTATGTCTATGATGAATCGCACAATCTATGGACTAATGAACAGAAAAAAGTCATTTGGAAAATTTCAGATGTTTGGACTAATGTTTCAAACGATGGAACAGACCGGTATCGTTATATTGAGTGTTTTAAATATACCAAAGAATTGATAGGTAATTCAAGTAAATAACTTAATTTATGGAAAATAGAATAGAATTAAAGGAAGATCATTTGAAAAATAGCCCATTTGTAAAGAATGTTCATGATGATGTATATGAATGGTTTGTAACAGAAAAAGTAGGATCAGAATATACCATTGGAAAGGGAATTAGATTTTCCATGAAGCAATATGGGTCTGAATGGACTATAATGTGTGTTTGTAGGGGTGAAGATATAATTAAAGACGTAACCTCAGTAGGGGAGTATAAAAAAATAATTTACGAGGATGAATTTGAAAAATTCGTCCAAGAAATTAAACAGCATTATAAAGTTTAAAGCAATAACATGGAAATATTAATAACAATATTGGTTATTGGATTAGTGATTTATCTGATAGTAAAAGTAAATAATAAATCTAAAAAAACGGTCAAACAGTTTGAAGATAAGAAGATTAATATTCCTTTAGAAATTAAAATATCTAATACGACTCCATCTACTTCTACTGATGTTTTTCAAAAAGGGAAATTTAAACCCATGAGACAAAATACTAATAGTTTTTGGATTTTAAATCCAGAAGCTCCGTTTGAACTTACATTACTCAATAAAGACAAAAATATTGCTCTGGCAGTTAGGGAATTGCTTGACAGAAATGAATCAGATTTTTATCACTCGACTATTGATGTCGAGTTATTAGTTTTATTTTTAGAAAATAATATAAAAATAAAAGAGATTGAAGACTATAAGACAAAATATCAATATCAATATAAAACAAGAATAGACGAATTAAAGGCTAAGTCTAAAGATTGGACATCAGCATACGAAAAAGACAAGGAGGACTTGCTTGTTGGATTTCGAGAAAAAGCAATACAAGAAATTTACGAAAGATTATGTGATGATTATTATTATGAAACCCTGTTTGAATGGGAACCACAAGATACTACATTAGAAGTTAAGTTAATAAAGGAATATGGATTTCAAAATATTGATACTTATTTACGTTGCTATAGTGATAAAACTGATAAAATTCGAGTAATTCCAAATGATAAAAAGCAAAGACCAATTTTTGAAAATCTTGTACAACTTGGACTTGCTTATAATGGCTTCAATTTGCAAAAAGATGAAATATTGAATATTTTATCTTTAAAGGAACTCAATGAAATAGCTAAAAATCATGGTAAAGAATATAAAAGAAAAAACCAAGCAATCGAATACTTAATGACATTTGACAATATTGAAGAAAAAATTGGACAAAAGATTGCTTTAAGAGAATTATTTAAGCTCAAGTCTTTACCTGATAAATATAGCTCACTCAATATAGAATATGTTTTCAAGGATTGGGAATATTACAATGCAGTGATTGCGCTATTAAGACAAACTTATGATAAATCTTATTACACGTTTATTGAGCTAAAGGACAACAAAAATGTTAAAAGTTACAATATTGAGCCACATTATGAAGGATATCAATGTAAATGCTCACAGGATAATAAAAAGAAGAAATTTACAAAGGACAATCCGCCTAGAATACCATGTCATATTGGATGTTATTGTCAATTAAACAAAATATATGATTGGGATTGATACGTTAAAAAAATTTCTGACTTATTCCTCTTCAAAAAACGCTAAGAAAATCCCATATTAAAAAGATAATTATATCTTTGTGTAAATAAGCCGATAGTCAGTTAAAATTATAACATATAAAATATTTATTTTCTAAATTTAGTAGTATTTATAATTAAATTTTACTATACTTGTAAAGTTTTTTTATAGATGTTCTGTGTTAGAGCCGGTAAAATTAAATTTTTAACCTAATGTTAAGAATATTTTATAAAGATTTAAAATGAAATTTAATAATTTTATCATAAATTATAACATAACAATAATAATTACAAATTTTAAAAACTTAAAATCATGAAAAAACCAAAAGTAGGTGATAGAATATATTTATCAGGTTATCCTAAACACCGTTATATTGATGTTTTAGAAGTTAATGATGATAAGATTAAAATAAAACGAACAAATTTATTTGAATCTGATGGATGTCCACCCTATGTAGATGAATCTGAAATTAATTTAGAAGATTTTGTTGATATTTATTATGACCCTAAACGTTGCTGTTATCAAAAAAATAATTATAAAACTGTTAGAATAATAGTCAATAGAATAGGGGAAGTTGATTATGTACAGTTAGAGGGAAAATTCGTATTTGATGAAAATTTAAAGCGAACACATTTTCACGATGAAGATAATATTATGAGAGAATTTAAATTTAATTGGCCTGCGAAATTTAATGGTTATAATTCGTATCGTGACATATATAATAATATTGATATGATAGCAGAAAAATTAAAATCTGATTTTATTGATTTCATTAAAAATGATTGGAATTCTGAAACAAATTCTTATTCTGAAGAATAATTCAAGATTTTCAAATAAAATTTTAAATTATATAAAAAATATGAAAAATAATAAACCTAGATGTATATATGTTTTTGAATTTGAAGATGGTTATGCTTATGTTGGGCTGACTAGAAATTTAAATAAACGAAAATCTGAACATTTTAATAAAAAACAAACAATTTTAAAACATTATTTAAAAACTAATTCAGATTTTGAACTAATTCAACTTACTCCGTATATCGAAGAAAATTTAGCCGCTAAATTAGAAGAATTGTTTAAAATTCATTATATAAATCAGGGTTGGAATATTCTTAATGTTGGAAAATGTGGTAATTTGGGCGGTAGTGTGATAATTTGGACTTTTGAAAAAGTTAAAGAAGACGCATTATTATATGAAAATCCTATTACATGGGAAAAACATAGTGCCGGTGCTATAGATGCGGCTAGACGCAATGGATGGTATAAAGAAGTAACCAAACATATGAAAATTCAAAAACAAAAACCAACAGGATATTGGAATAATAAAGAAACCGTTATTAATGATGCGTTATTATACGATAATTTAGGCGATTGGTTTAAAAATTCTCCTGGTGCTGTCTATAGTGCTAAAGAACATGGATGGTATAATGAGGCTACTAAACATATGAATATTCGAGTAAAAATAACTAAAGAAATGTGTATGCGATCAGCATTAAATTATAATGAATTGGTTGATTGGAGAAAAAAATATGAAAGTCATGTTAATGCTGCTAGAAAAAATGGATGGTTTGTAGAATGCACTGCACATATGATAATACAAAATAAAAAAATAAATAAAGAAGAATGTTTAGAAGTGGCATTAAAATATGATCAAATAAATAAATGGAAATGGGGTGATTATAGAACATATCAAGGAGCATGTAAACATGGATGGCTAGAAGAATGTACTGTACATATGATTAAAAGGTATATAATTTGGACAAAAGAATTATGCTTAGAATCGGCTTCTAAATATTTAATACTAAAGGATTGGATTAAATTTGATAAAAACGCTTATCAGGCAGCAAATAAACATGGATGGTTAGAAGAATGTACTGTTCATATGAATAAAAGAAAAATGATTAAAATGGAAGAATATAATTATGAAATATGTAAAATAGAAGCATCTAAATATGACAATAAAACAATCTTTCATAATAAAAAACCTAGAGCATGGCAAATTTCTAAGAATAATGGTTGGCTTGACGCATTTTTCCCTAAAACTAAATAATTTTCAAATAAATTAAAAATATGGAAGTCAGAGATATTAAATTTCAAGAAAGAAATCAAGAAAACTTTAAGAAATTAAATGATTTTATTGATAATAATAAAGATAATATACGTACTATAATTTGTAGTGGTGAATTGTATAGTTTTCTCATAGAAAGTGTTGATGCTAAAGTAAAAAATCCTGATGATGAAAATAAATTATATTACTACAGAGGTAAAAGACTAGTTGTTGATTGTTATTCACCAGCAAAACCAGTTAATTTCGTATTAAAATCTAATGATATTAAATTTGATATGCCGTGTATTTGCGGATATTATGATGACGAACAACATTTACATCCTTAAAATTTTTACGAAATCCTAAATTGACGTTTGTCTAGCTATCTTCTGAAATCCTCGATAATTAAATTTGTCGGGGATTTTTTATGTTAAATCTCCCTTAGAATAGTATTTATTAATGTGTAAGTTATTATTATTTAACTTATTAAATATAATAAAAACTAATAAATAAATATTATAATTATGGAGAATATTAACTTTTTAAAAAATTTTAAAGCAGGATTACAATTTTCACCAAAAGATGATAGAAATCTAATGTTTGGTGCTTATATTAAAGAAGATCTTCCTGTTCTGCCGAGTTGTGATAATCTGGCTAAAATTTATCAAAAATTTCCTAATCAAACTCTTCAATCAATTTTTCAAATGCTTGGTAATGACCAATTTGGTGATTGTACTTTTGCGGGGTTGGCCCACCTAGTTTCTACTTTTAAGGGTTTAGCTGGTGAACTTTATATACCTAAAGAAGAAGATGTTATTAAATATTATTTTGAACAAACCAATGGTCAAGATAGTGGTTGTTGTGAGCTTGACGTTCTCAAGGCGTGGCAGAAGAAAAAATGGTTTAACGATGAAGATATTGCGTTTGTTAGTATTGATCCCCGAAATCATGATCATATTAAACAAGCGATAGCATTATTCGGTGGAGTTTATTTAGGTATTAATTTGCCTGTAAGCGCTGAAGATGATTTTCAAGCAAATCGGACTTGGGATTGTGGCATACTTAGTGGTGGTGGACACTGCGTTGTAAGTTGTAAATATGATGAAAAAACAATTAATATCTTGACTTGGGGGGATCAAATTGATGCTACTTGGAATTTCGTAGATTGTGCAGTAATGGAGGTGTGGGCTGTTATTAGTCTTGAGGCTGAAAAAATCAGTGGATTTAAATTAGCTGATCTTAGACGAGATTTAATAAAAGTTGGTAAAACTCCAGTTGTTGAAGATATTAATTATATAACTGGCCATACTCAAACAATAATTTAATAATATTTAAATTTTATATAAAGAGTCCTCAGAAGAATTTCTGGGGATTTTTTATTTTCTAAGAATTCAAGTTTTTGCTCTGAATTTCGTATAATAGGGTATAAAAATTATTATATTATGGCAAAGCCAATAACTAAAGAAGAAGTTTATGAAAATGTTAAACGAGTCGGTTTAATTAAAAATTTTATTATTCTAGAAATGCTCGAATTTAGAGGTAATAAAACAAGATTTAAATTAAAATGTATAGAATGTGGCTATGGTAAAAATGGGGAATGGGAAACACCATATCAATCAATAATCAAACCAAGAGCTAAATTAGGTGGGAATTGTCCAAGTTGTAATTGTAGTATAAAAGAAGAAGATTTTTGGATTAATCTAAAGAATAAACTTGAAAAAGATAGATATACTTTATTAGATAATAATATTAAATTTATTGGGGTGAGTACAAATTTAATTATATATTGTCCGATCCACGATTATTCTTGGCCAACTACATATAGTAGGTATGTTGAAAGAGATGCGAAATGTAGACTTTGTGCTACTGAAATAACTAAAGAAAAAAATAAAATTCCGTTTGACATTGTTTTAAAAAGAATTAATGAAAGGTTAAAAGAAGAAAATTTAGAATTTAGAGAACCGCTTGTTTATGAAAATGCACGTAGTATTTTACATTTAAAATGTTTAATATGTGGATATGATAAAATAAATCCTAATTATGAGGATTTTGTTAATGATAAATCTGGTTGTGCTAATTGTTATGGAAATGCTAAGATAGAACAAGATGATGCGGTTGAAAATGTTATTGGGATGGGTTTATTAAAAAAGAATTTTAGATTATTAGAAATACCTGAACATAAGAATTCTAATACGAAATACCACTTATATTGTAATGAATGTGGCTATGATAAATGGTGGTCATCTTATAATAAAATTATGAATTCTGATAATGAATGTCCTAAATGTGCGGGTAATGTTAAGTTAACTCAAGAAGAAGCGGAAAAAATGGTTTTAGAAGAATGTAAAAAACAGAATTGTGTATTAAATAAACCATTTAAATATATGGGCGGTGGTAAAACATATTTAGAAATTTTATGTTTAAAATGTAATAAACCGTGGAATATATTATTTGATAATTTTATACGTCTACATAGAGGTTGTAACGGTGTTTGTAGATATGAAAAAATGGTTAATACTATGATTGAACGTTATGGAGAAAAATGGTTTAAACACAGGCCTTGGCATAATGTTGAAGCAACTAAATATTTGGATTTAATTTCAGAAAAATTGGGTTTATACATTTATCATGGAGAAAATGGTGAAGAAAAACAGATGTTAAGATATTGGTTAGATGGTTATATTCAAGAATATAATATTGGGATTGAATGGAATGAACCTGCACATTATAGTAAAAAGGGTAGGGTAGAAGATCAAAAGAAAACAAATTATATTCTTAAAAATTTCGATTGTCCTATTTACGAAATTAACGAGAAGGAATTTATTAAAGATCCTGAAATTAATATAAATAAAATACTTGATGATTTAAAACAATTAATAGAAGAAAGAAAAAATAATAAAATTTATGAACGAAAAAATTAAAATACTTTTCTATCTACTTGATAATGCGGGAGTTGGACTAATGCGTCTTAAAGCTCCCAGTGTTGAACTTGAACGTGGATTTTCAGATTTATTTCAAATTGATATTATTGATCATCAATTAGATTTTAATAATCCAGAAACTATTGAAATGTTAAAAAAATATGATATAATACAGTATCATCGTGAACTTGCACCAAATATACCACAACAAATTAAGCTTAAACAGCAATTAAAAGAAGATAAAGTTCTCTTAATCTGCGATTTAGACGATTATTATCATCTTGACAAATCTCACCCTTTGTACGATATGAGTATTCAGAGTAAAATGGCTGAAAACATTTTAGACAATCTAATACTCGCATCCTACATTACATGTACAACCAATCTATTTAAGAACGAAATCATTAAAGACACAAAGAAGGAAGAAGATAGTGTTCGGGTTTTTTATAATAGCATTAATCCAGAATGGCAACGTCAATTTAGAAATAATTGGGAACCTGATGAAAATGGTATAGTTAGAATAGGCTACTCAGCGGGGTCTTCGCACATGAATGATGTTATAGAAATGGAAGGCGTTGTAAATATGATGATTACAGATCCGGATTTGCGTAACAAATTTAAAATAAAGTTAATAGGTTGGGATGCAGCCGGAACAACCAGTGATGTGAACGTTTCGGAAAATTTTATGAAATTTTTGCAGAAAAAAGGACTTTGGACACAGCAAATTATTAATATTTTAAATAAACATCATGGAGATGCTAGTAAAATTCCATTCTTAACTCCTGAAGAAAAAGTAAGGTTTAAGAATCATATATTCGACATTAAGCAGCGCGATATTAGATCAGAAGAATCTTTTTATAAATTTTATGAAGAAATTTTAACAGATAGATATAACTTAATTAAAGATCAAGATTATCTTAAATGGTTAAAAACTTATGAAAGGGGTGAAAGACATAATGATACTTTCGAAAGAGTCTGGACTAGACCTGCCACGGTTTATGCCGAAGAGTTGGATAGATTGGATATCCAACTTTCGCCTCTAGCTAATACGAAATTTAACTGGATGAAATCGAATCTCAAGCAAGTCGAGGCTTTTAGTAGGAAACTTCCAATAGTTTGTTCGGGCATTCAACCCTATACTGAAGATGGACGAAATTGGGAAAACTGTGTACTGATTCCAAATAAGAAAAATCAAGCTAGGGA
>Ga0187860_1001343_pt1 | contig 22018 bp, 19 predicted proteins | sample June2016WEW_10_4_FD_132981 | JGI IMG/M metagenome (GOLD analysis project Ga0187860, IMG submission 132981) | Peatland microbial communities from SPRUCE experiment site at the Marcell Experimental Forest, Minnesota, USA - June2016WEW_10_40 | ecosystem: Environmental > Terrestrial > Soil >...
CCGGGCGGCAGCTATTTTGCGGGCGCAATCCCGGACGGCCTCCAGGCTCGAGGTGGAGCAGGGCGGAGCGGGTCGCGCCGGATCCACGAGAAGGTTCTCGATCCGGCTCAGGCTCTGGCGCTGGGCCAGCGGCAGGACTTTGACACGATTCAAATCAAAAGGTTGATGGGAATCCTTCATGGGCTCTTGTCGTGAAACCATCCGCAGACTGAGCGGCAAACGCGGTCGTTGAGCATGGAACTCATCTCATAAACCCGGAAACGGGTGGGGCGAGCGTACTCGCGAGCCGTCGGTTTCCGGGGAAATGGCGGCTCGTCTGCAGCTTCGCCCCACCGCGAAATCACCTGCTTCATGCGGGAGATTGTTTACCGACATCACCACATATTGCACGAGTTTTTATGCAATACGCGACGGGGTGGGGACGGCCTCGTCCCCGGTTGTCCGCTGAATTACCGAAAAGTCACTGGCGGCGGGCCGCCACCACCCCGGTCATTTGGAGCAGAACTTTTTTGTGCGCGCTCGGGAACGAAAGATTCTGCATCTCGGGCAATGTCAGCCAGGAGCCTTTCGCCTGCGCGGGTCTCACGAGGAGATCCACTTTGGTTGTGTACACCTGCAGTTGGATCCGGTATCGCGTGATGGAATGCCGGACCGTGCACAGCGGCCGCAGACGCTTCGGCTCGAAACCCAGCGTCCGCCGCGCCGCGGCCCGCAGATTCAACTTAGGTCCGGTCCATTCGACGTTTGGGAATTCCCAGAGGTGAGCATTGACGACACCCGCAGGCCTTTGGCGCACGAGATAACGGTTTCCGCGCCGGAGCACGAACGCGACAACGCGCCGCGGGATCGAAGCCACGCGGCGGCCGAGGTTCGGATAGCGGTCCGTGCGGCCCTGGCGGCGGGCAACACAGTTCCGGGCAACGGGGCAAATGCCGCACTTCGGCCGGCGGGGCGTGCAGATCAGGGCGCCCAGTTCCATGAGGGACTGGTTGAAGTGCGAGGCGCGGGAGGCGAAGCGCATTGTTTTTGAGTCGCCCTCCGAGGCGCGGATGACGAGTTGTTCTGCGAGATGCCACAGCCGCGCGCGAGTTTTCTTCTCGTGCGGATCTTTTTCAATCCCGAAGAGCCGGGTCATCACTCGGATAACATTGCCGTCGAGAACCGGGGTGGGTTGATCGAACGCGATGCTGCAGATGGCGCCGGCGGTGTAGCGGCCGATGCCGGGCAGTTCGAGGACCTCATCAAAGGATTCGGGAAATTTTCCGCCATGACGCTCCAGGATGAGTCGCGCCGCCTTTTGCAGGTTTCGAACGCGCGTGTAATACCCGAGCCCTTCCCAAAGCTTGTGGATTTTTTCCGGGCTGGCCGTTGCCAGGGACTCGATTGTCGGCAGCTCGCGCATCCAGCGTTCCCAATACGACAGCACGGTTTTAACCTGGGTTTGCTGGAGCATGATCTCCGAAACCCAGATGGCGTAAGGGTCGCGCGTCCTGCGCCAGGGAAGATCGCGGGCATTTTGGGAATACCAGGAGAGCAGCGCAGGGACGAGACGGGAAATTGTTGAGCTGCGGTCTTTGGCTTTTGATCTGTCGATGCGCTGCATGTGGATGGTTTGATCATGGCCGCAACGGGGCGTGAACGCCGCAAAAAACTTTGTGTTCTTTGCGCTCCTTCGCGGCTAGGGTGGGCGCGGTGAAACCGTTGACGTCCTACACCGGCAAGCTGACCGATCCGCAAGCCGCCGCGCTCGAGGCGCTCCTGCGGACGCAGAACTTCAAATTTCGCGAGGTGCCCTATGCGCGGTTTGCCGCGGAAAAAGACAAAACCAACCTGGTCTTTTACGAGAGCGGCAAGCTGGTGGTGCAGGGAAAGGGGACCCAGGAGTTCATCGAGTTCGTACTCGAGCCGGAAATACTAAAGGAGGCGCGGCTGGGTTACGAAGCCGTGTTGAACCCGGAATTGCTGGCGCCCCGGCTCGGCGTGGACGAAAGCGGCAAGGGCGATTTTTTCGGGCCGCTGTGCGTGGCCGGAGTCTATGTGAATGGAGCGGTGGTGAATGCGTGGAAGGATTCCGGCATTCGGGATTCCAAGAATATTTCGAGCGACAGGAAAATCAAGGAACTGGCAGAGTTGATCCGGAAAACGCCCGGCTGCGTGACAACCGTGGTGCCGATCGGCAACGAGGCCTATAACCGGCTTTACCGGAAAATGCGGAGCGTCAACACGCTGCTCGCCTGGGGCCACGCCCGGGTGATAGAGAATCTCATGGGCCAGAGGCATCGGATGATTCCGCCGCCGGTGCGGGCAATCAGCGACCAGTTCGCCTCGAACAAGGAAACCGTCGCCAAAGCGTTGATGCCGCTGGGCAGGGAGATTGAACTGGTCCAGAAGCACAGGGCGGAAGAAGACCTGGCCGTGGCGGCCGCGTCCATTCTCGCCCGGCACGAGTTTGTGACGCGGCTGGCGGGATTGGGGCGCGAGTTCGAGATGGAGCTGCCGCGCGGCGCCTCAGCCGCGGTGGACGCCGCCGCGAAGGAATTCATTGCCAGACATGGGGCCGACGGCCTGCCGAAAGCAGCCAAGATGCACTTCCGGACGGCGTTGCGGGCGCAGGGATTGCCTGAACCGCCGAAGACAGCATGGCGGCGGACGAGTTCTTGAGTTGGTCATTAAGCAGGTGGCAAGTCTGAACATCAACGGTCTCTCTCATGCTTGACTTGGCAATCCGGCTCCGAAACACTCCAAGTCGTCGTATGCCGCGAAAGAGCAGCGCCAGAAAAAAATTGACCCGCAAAGAGGTGCGGGATCTGGCAACCAAAATCAAATTCCTGGAAGGACTCGTTCGACGCGATGCCGAATATGTCGAAGCCCTGCAACTCCTGGGGGACCACTATACCCAGCGCGGGAAAATGGAGGACAGTCTCAGGATAGACGAGCGGCTGTCGCGCCTCGAACCGCGCAACCCGCTGGTCTTTTACAACCTCGCCTGCAGTTACTCCCTCACCGGCCACGTCATCCGCGCCGCAAGCGCCCTCGAGACAGCCCTGTCGCTCGGCTACCGGGATTTCAAATGGCTGGCCAGGGATCCCGACCTCCGCAAATTGCGCCAGCATCCTCTCTACCGCGACATCGAAGAAAGAATCAGGAAGATGAAGAGCAAGCGGAAGGTCAAGGTGACTTAGCCTCCGCATGGAATTGAATCCACCGCGAAGGTTCGACCGCATATCATGAATGTCACCGTCCGCGGCCGCGTCCGGCATCACCGCACCGTGACGTTTGATGCGGCCCGCAATTCCGTCCTGCTCATCGAGCAACGGCTTCTTCCGCATGAATTCCGGATCGTGGCCGCTCCGGACTTCCGGGAAACCGCCCGGGCAATCAAGGACATGGTCGTGCGCGGGGCGGGTGCCATCGGCGCCACCGCGGCTTACGGGCTGGCCCAGGGTGCGCGCGCCTTTCGCGGGCGCAGCCTCGCCGCCTTCTCCAGGCACGTCGAAACCGTTTTTAAAACCCTTCAGCACGCGCGGCCGACCGCCGTGGACCCGGTGAACGCAATGACCCGGGTGCGCGCCTCGATGCGCGCCGGCTCGACCATCGAGGAGCAGCAGGCCCTCGCCGTGGCGGCCGCACAGGAGTTTGCCGACGAGGACGTGCGCCATTGTGAGGACATTGGCAGACACGGCGTGCGCCTGATCCGAAACGGCATGAGGATTTTGACCCATTGCAACGCCGGCTGGCTGGCCTTCGTGGACGTGGGATCGGCCACGGCTCCGTTGTACGCCGCCCGGGCCCGGGGAAAGCGATTTCATGTCTTCTGCGACGAAACGCGCCCGCGATCCCAAGGAGCCACATTGACCGCGTGGGAGCTGGCGCAGCAGGGCATTTCACATCAAATCATCGCGGACAACGCCGCCGGCCATCTCATGCAGCGCGGAGAAATTGATCTGGTCATCGTGGGCAGCGACCGGACGCTGGGGCGGACCGGCGAAGTGGCGAACAAGATTGGGACTTACACCACAGCGGTTCTGGCCCGGCGCCACCGAATACCCTTCTACGTTGCCATCCCGCTTTCGACGATCGACTGGAAACTGAAATCGGGTTTCGACATCCCGATAGAAGAACGCGACGCAAGCGAAGTGCTGGGCGCATGGGGCGTGCCTTTGAATTTGAAATCTCAAATCTCAAATCTCAAATCTCGCTATGTGCGCGTGGCAAATCCGACGAGCGGCGCGCGAAATCCTGGTTTCGATGTGACCCCGCCGGAGTTGATCACCGGGATCATCACGCCCGCGGGGATATTCAAACCGCGCGAACTATGGTCGAGGCGCAGGCACTTGGGTTTTGAACACTCACAGATTGAATAGAGGGGGGCAGCGCGGTGGGGAGAGACTCCCGGCGAGCCGCGGCGTCAATTAAAGCCCAAGGCTCTCGCGCGGAGGCCCATCCAACCAAGGACTTGATCGCGGTGATCTGACGCGGACAAAAGTTGAACTTGCGTCGGGCGTGCATCGAACTAATCTTTTCGAACAACAACGGCGGGGTAGCCAAGTGGTAAGGCAGGGCTCTGCAAAAGCCTTATGCGTCGGTTCGATTCCGACCCTCGCCTCCAATCCCAAGTTGCCAAAAGGCAACGGGTTGCAGAAGCCAGAGGAGGAAGTGCCAGTGAAAGTGCCAGTGAAATTATTACCGGGTTACTACCGGTGAACTGCCGGTTCAATACTGGTCAACTACTGGCGATGACGGGATTCGCCGCCCGTCTGGTGTAGCTGATACACCAAAGGCCGCGTGCGGCCTCATAACCTCGGACCAAAAAGTCTGAGTTATGAAACGCCGTTTCATCCTATACCGCCGCAAGCTCGGCGGCACGTTCTACGTCGAGGACACCGAGACCCGCAAACAGGAAAGCTTGGGCACCAAAGACCGCGCCGAGGCCACGGCCCTGCTCAACGCCCGCAATGAATCCGTCCGCCAGCCGCAACTGAATCTCCACATCGCCAAGGCATACCTGGCGGGAACGGATTCGGGTGTTTCAATTCGGACGTGGCAAAACGCGCTGGATGCCATCATTGAAACCAAGAGCGGCCCAACCCAGGATCGCTGGCAGCGCGCCGCGCGGGAAAAGGCGTTGGACTTGATTCGCCATCGGGTGATTATCGAGACGCAAGCCGAGCATCTGTTCGCCTGCCTTAAGGCGGGCACGGTCAGCACGAACGTTCACCTGCGGAAACTGCACAACTTCTGCCTCTCGATGAACTGGCTACCTTGGCCGCTCATTCCCAAGCGGCTCTGGCCGGAAGTCAAATTTCAACCCAAACGCGCCATCACCCTTGCGGAGCATCAGCTCATCATTGAGCGCGAGAAGAACCCGGAACGGCGAAGCTTTTACGAACTGTGCTGGCACCTTGGCGGTTCTCAAACCGACATCGCCTGCCTCAAGGCTGGGGACATTGACTGGCACAATCAAACCATCGCCTACACCCGCCAGAAGACCGGCAGCCTCGCCATGATTCATTTCGGTCCCGACATCGAAGCCATCCTGCGCGGCCTGCCAAGCGAAGGCCCGCTATTCCCCTATCTCCAAACCGTCCGCTGTGGCGACCGTGCCACGGAATTCAAGCAACGCTGCGCCGGGCTCGGCATCAAGGGCGTCTCCCTTCATTCCTACCGCTACGCTTGGGCGGAGCGCGCCAAGCAATGCGGCTACCCGGAACGGTTCGCGCAGGAGGCGCTCGGCCACAACAGCAAGGCGGTGCATCGAGCCTACGCTCGCAGGGCACAGGTGAAACTGCCGTCGTTGGAGAGTTACGAGCGGCAGGCGGCGGACGGTCGCATCATTCAGATTACGCAGTTTTCTCCGGCAACGCGTCGCAATGGGCAGAAGGTTGGTTGAATGAACGCGCTCGTTTTTCAACTCCCAGAGGCCGAAAAAAATGGGAAAAATGCGTTTGACCATGTTCACGATATAGCCTATGTTCACGGCATCGTGAAAACGGCCATTTCCGTGAACATCAAAGAATTGAGTGGCGCCGCCTTGGAAAGGGCGCTGGCGCAAAGGCTGCGCGAACTGCTTGCCAGCGTGGGATGGCTGAAGGGTTGGGAGGTGGCCAGTGAGCCAATAACGCCCGATCAAGGTTTCGACTTCCAAGCCATCTTGACGTTGCCTGGCGGCAAGGCGGCGGAGTTGTGGGTCGTGTGCAAGGCCAATCCACGGCCTCATCAAATCGCTTATGACAGAACCCAGGATCTGCCTTCGTCGCAGAGCAAACGCCAGAGCCGGGTGTGGGTCCTGGCCGCCCCGTTCATTTCGCCGCGCATGGCGCAATTATGCCAAGAGCTCAAGTGGAGTTGGTTTGATCTGGCGGGCAACTGCCATTTGAGCGTACCCGACGCCTTTCAATTGGAACGCACGGGACAACCGCCAGTCCATCGGGTTCCAAAGGCCGGTGCCAATCTGAGCACTCCGGAAGCGGCGCGCATTGTCCGCGCGTTGCTCGCCACGGATAACGCGGGGCGGAAATGGACGCAGCGAGACCTGCAACTTCACGCCCAGCCAAACGTGAGCATTGGTTTGGTCAATAAAGTGGTGCGCCATCTCCATGACGAAGCTTTCCTTGAGAAGCTGCCGGACGGCGGTTTCAAATTGCGCGCGCCGGTGGAGTTGTTGAAAGCGTGGCGCGACGCTTACCGTTTTGACCGTCACCAGCAAAGGAATTATTTCACGCTGTTGCAGGGCCGGCGTTTGCAGGAAGCGTTGGCCAAGCTCGAATCGCTCACAGGCGGATACGCGGCGTATGCGGCGTTCTCGGCGGCGGATTTTCAAGCGCCGCACGTCCGGCAATCCAAGACCTGGCTTTACGTTGCCGCTGATTGGGAAGAAAAGTTTTGCAAAGAGGTCGAGGCGAAATTGGTGGATTCGGGCGAAAACCTGGTGGTGCTCATTCCCGACGACGACGGCGTGTTCTATCTCCGTGAAGGCGAAGGCGACCGGCTGGCTTGCACCAACCCGGTGCAGACCTATGTGGATTTGTTTCATTGCAGCGGGCGGGGCGAAGAAGCCGCCGAAGCGTTGCTGGAACATGATCTCAAGCGGGCTTGGAAACTGCGGAGATTATTGTGAATGGCAGTCATGCGGCAGAGCCGTGTGATTCATGAAGCAACTTCTGCGCTGGCTTTGATGCCGGAAAACTTCCCCCGCCGGGAAGTCGCTTTGCGGGCGTTGGTCGCCCGCCAGTAGGCGCAAATCGCGTCGCTGGCGCGGGCGAGCCACTTCTCGTCGCGCCGGAATTGTTCCAGCGTCTCAGTGGCAAAGAATTTCGTGCTGTTGCGTGGCGGATGGCCGAGAGGTTTCAAGAGGCCCGCTGCGACCAGCAGGGGAATCTCTTCCGGTTTGAACCCAAGAAACCAAGCGGCTTGCGTTGCCGTCAGGCGGGCGGGCACAATTTTCCATCCCAAAAATTCGGTTTGTTGTGATGTCTCATTCATAGTCTGGCATTTTTGGTTTCATACGGTGACGACCGCCCGCCGAGCGTGTCCGGGCGAATGTGTTTGAACCTGCTTGCGGGATTTATTCTCCTCGGTTTCGTCGGCAGACTCGGCTTCAGCCTGGCTCGGTGCCTGGTTTTTGGTGAGATCAAGTTTCTCCTCAATTTCCGACTGGCGCTCGGCAAGCTGGTGGTAACGCTCCTCATGCTCGAAGGCTGCGCCGACCTTGCTTTCCAATTCTTTCGCCCGTTTTTGCGAGTCCTTGATGTCGGATTCCAGCCGAGCGCTGCGTTCCTCAAAGCCCTGCACTATGGATTCCAGCGAGCGGATGGTGCCGAGCGCGGTATCAGTAACGCGCGCGCTGTAGCTGTTTTTGCCATGCAACATCAACTCGACCTCGCTGTTGTAGGTGGCGTGCAGCGACAATTCAAAGCCGGCGAACTTGCCGACGCGCTGGCTTACCCCGAAGGCGTTTTTAATCTTCGCCGCCCGCCGCAACAGCAGTTCACCCGTGACGCCGCGATTGTCGAGCGCCTGCCCGTCGAGTTCGATGCGGAATTTGTCGCCGGAAGTGTCCTGCCGCGCGACGAGGTCCTGCCGCAGATTTGCGAGTCGCTCAGTGTGTCGTAGGGCTTCCTCCTGCGAATGGCGCATATTGGCGCGAATACGGTATTGCTCCTCTGCATGGGCGGAACGCAGCCGGGTGAGTTTCATCAGTTCGGCATCCACTTGCGCCTTTTCAATCACCAGTGGATTGCCGGACGCAATGGCTTTGACTTCGGCGTAAGTCAACGCGGTCGAGTCGAGGTCTTCCACGCGCCGCACAGTCATGTCACCGCTCATAACCTGGGTGATGAACTTGGCTTTGGTCTCCAACGTCTGCCACATATAGGCATCGAACGAGCCTTCGGTGACGTAGCGATAAATTTGCACGACGGAATTTTTATTGCCCTGCCGCAAGATGCGGCCTTCGCGCTGCTCCACGTCGGCGGGCCGCCACGGGGCGTCCAGGTGGTGCAAGGCAATCAATCGTTCCTGCACGTTCGTGCCCGAACCCATTTTCTGTGTGCTGCCGAAAAGGATGCGCGTTTTGCCCGCCCGCACAGAACGAAACAGGGAGAGTTTTGAAACATCGGAGTCGAAATCTTGAATGAAGCTGATGTCGGCTTGGGGCACGCCGAGTTTCACCAGTTTATCGGCCATGTCATCATAAACGGAGAAGCCCTTTTCCTTCGGCGTGGACAGGTCGCAGAAAACCAGTTGCGTCAGGCGATCATCTTTTGTCGCCTCCCAAATGCGATAAATGTTTTCGACGGCCAGATTGACTTTGCTTTGCGGGTCGTCCTTGGTAGACGGAATCATCAACCGCAAATCAAGCGCGGCCTTGCGGCCCTCGCTTGTGATTTTGAGCATATTGTCTTCCGAAGGATCAACACGCCCGGTTTTCAACTTGTGGGCGCGTTCGACGAGTGATTGAACAAACTTTTTCAATGGGGGTGTTGAAGGCGCACTGCGAATGGCCGCTTTTTCTCCATCCAGTTTTGGGCGCGGCAAATTGAGCATCTGTGCTGTTTGCACGTCCGCCATCTGCCGGAAGATCTGCATCAGTTCCGGCACGTTGATGAAACGCGCGAAGCGAGTGTTGAGCCGGTAGCCCGCGCCGTCTGGCGCAAGTTCCATCGCCGTCACCGGCTCGCCGAACGTCGCCGCCCAGCCGTCGAAGTGGTGCAGTTTGTGTTTCTGCAAATCGTCTGGTTGCAGGTATCGCTGCATGGTGAACATCTCGGCCATGCTGTTGGCGATGGGCGTGCCGGTGGCAAAGACCACCCCGCCGCCGTCGTTCTTGGATTGAATGTGCCGGACTTTCAAAAACATGTCGAAGGCGCGTTCGCTGGCCGTTTGCGGCAATCCGGCGATGCGCGTCATCTTTGAAACGTAGAAAAGGTTTTTGAAGTAATGCGCTTCATCCACAAAGAGCCGATCCACGCCAAGTTCTTCAAAGGTGAGTGTGTTGTCCTTTTTATGCGCGGCGGCCAGGGCTTCGAGTTTGGCTTCCAACCGTTTCTTCGCCTTTTCAATTTCTTTGACCAAGCGCCGGTTGTCCGTGCCGGCGTGCTGGCGTTTCACGTCTTCCAGTTCGTCCAGTTGCTCTTTGAAAAACCGGACTTGGGTTTCTTGGGAGAGCGGGATTCGTTCAAAACCGGAATGGGTCACGATGATGGCGTCCCAATTGCCGGTGGCGATTCGGCTGAAAAGTTTCCGGCGGTTCTGCGCCTCAAAATCCTCCCGACCGGCAACCAGGATGTTCGCGCCCGGATACAACGTGAGCAACTCGGCCGAGAACTGGCCAAGCATGTGATTGGGGACGGTGAACATCGGCTTGCGCGCGAGGCCAAGCCGTTTCAGTTCCATTGCCGAGGCAACCATCGTGTAGGTCTTACCCGCGCCGACAACGTGGCCGAGCAGAGTGTTGGGGGTTTGCAGGATTCGCCAGACGCCCGCCTTTTGATGCAATTGCAGTTGAACCGCCGAGCTTGCGCCCGGCAGCGTCAAGTGTTCGCCGTTGAACGTGCGCAGCCGCGTGTGATTGAACGTGTCGTTGTAAAGACGCACGAGCCGCTCGCGGCGTTCGTCATCCGTCCAAACCCAATCTTTGAACTTTTCCTTGATGCGTTCCTGTTTTTCCCTGGCGGCTTCGGTTGCGGTTGGATTGACAACGGGTTTTTTGTCCTTTGTATCATAGACGGTGGGCGTCTTGAGATTGAGCGCGTCGTGAATCAATTCGAGGCCGGTGTAACGGTTCGTTCCCCAATCGGTCGTGTTGGCCGTTGATTGTTTGGCCTCCCAATCCGCCGTGATGTGCCACGAACCGAGCGCGTGAATGTGGCAGACCTGAACGCCGGATGAAACGCCGAGCAATTCATGGACGAATTTTTCCACATCCGTTTCAGGCAACCAGGTTGCACCCAAACGCACGTCAATCTCGGTGGCGGGCAAATCCTGCGGCTGCACGGATTTTAACGCTTCGACGTTCGCGCGGAAACGCGGGTCACTGACACTGGCGGCATCGGCGGCGATGAGTTTTTCGCGGACATTGCCGGAAAGATACTGGTCTTCGGTTTCCCATTGTTTGGTCTGCGGGTTGAGAAAAATCATTCCCTTCAAGTCGGGCAAGAATTCTTCGACGGATTGGTCGAGCAAATCTGCCATGTGTTCCAAGTCCACGCGGCCTCTTTCATTCAACGAAACCAGCAACGCCTCTTTCGCCGTCTCAACGGATTCGATGGGCTGTTTTTGATGGATGGTGCGCTCGCGGAAAATCGAGGCTTTGACCGCTACATTGGTTTCCTCGTCGTAGTGCTCAAGGGAAAGCAACAGGGGCAAATCGGGATCGCCGTCAAAGGCGTTCTGGTTGACGCGGGCGTTGATGGGGCCGAACCGAGCAAGAAAACGGTCGTAGGCCAGATTCAATTTTTCCCTGGCTTCGATAACCTGCCCTTCGCTGCTGCCGTCGAGCTGGGACCGCAGACAAACCCGCACTGCGTCGCGCACTTCTATCAACCGCCGGATGCGCGAGCGCGTTTCCACCGGCATATCGTCCAGCGGACGGAGCGCATCATCTTCACGGATGCAAACGCGACCGTCTTCGTGAACACAGAAAGCGTTGGGCTTGACGAAATCGGGCGCTGGAATGTTCAGGTCGGAATTTTTACTGACGACCCCTTGCTTTTCAGCTTCGTAAATCTGTTGTGGAAGCCGCTCGACGGCTTCGACCAGCGCCGCCCTCAAATCACGTCCATCGGATTCCAACGTCGGCTCGTTGTCCCGATACATCCGGCCGGACAACCGCATCTTGCCCAACATCATTTCGGAATGGGCGGCGAAGTATTCGTTGAGCGCAAAATTCTCCTTCTGGTCGTTAGTAAAATTCACCGCCGCTTTCCACGCCGGGCCGGAGGGTGATTCGCCGTTACGCAATTTGCGGAGCATCACGATGTCGGTGGTCACTTCCGTGCCGGCGTTTTTCTTGAAAGCGTCGTTGGGCAACCGGATTGCGCCGAGCAGCTCGGTCCGGGCGCCGAGCAACTCCCGCAAACTGGAGTCCAATTTGTCCATCGTGCTGTGGGTGGTGACGAACATGACGAGGCCGCCCGGCCGCACCTTGTCCAGCGCGGCGGCGAAGAAATAATCGTGAATTGAAAATTTGCATTTATTCCAACGCGGGTCATGAACGGTGTAATCGCCGAACGGGACATTGGAAATGGCTAAGTCGAAAGATCCGTCCAGCAGTTTAGATTTCTCGAAGGGCTGCTCGCGAATGTCGGCATCGGGATACAACGCTTTGGCGATGCGCGCCGTCAAGGGATCAATTTCGACCCCGGTGACGGTCGAGCGTCGCAGCATTTCCTCCGGCATGAGGCCGATGAAATGGCCAATGCCGCAAGCCGGCTCAACGATGCGTCCGCCCGAAAATCCAAACCGTTCCGCCGCCTGATACATGGCGCGGATGATGGCCGGGGATGTGTAATGGGCATTAAGCGTGGTGGAACGGGCGTGTTCGTATTCCGAAAGTGCCAGTTCTCTTTGCAACACTTCCCGTTCCTTCGTCCATTCGCGATTGCCGTCATCAAAAACCTGGGGCATTGCGCCCCAGCCGACATACTTGACCAGCACGGCTTTTTCGTCCGGGGTGGCGGGTCGTGACTCTGCCTCCAGTTTGCGAAGCGTCTGGATGGCATTGACGTTCTGTGAAAACTTTTGCTTCGGGCCGCCCGCGCCCAGGCGGTCGTCGTCGGTGATGCGATAGCAGTTAAGATTTTGGGGCGAGTCGTCCGCTAGAACTCTTCGCTCGGCAGCAGGATGTATTTCTCCCGCACCATTTCCCAGGCCTGGTCGTGGGCCTGTTGCGCCGTTTTGCCCTGCTTCATCAATTCCAATCGCAACGCGGCCATTTCGTCCTTCGTCTTCTCCTCCGCTTCGAGAAGCATCTGGTGCAGGAGTCCCCTCCGTTTCAGTTCGCGCACCATTTTTGGGCAATGCTCGCGCCAGTGTTTCTCGGCCATCCGGCCGTATTGAGTCAATATTGTCATGTGTCGGCCTGCGTGCAGTAAAGAGGTCAAGTTGCTGGTCTAAATCTTGGTTGTGTCGGACAGCCATGATAATGTGATCGGTTTTGGCGCATTGGCAAGCGGTGCCTATTTTTGATGAGGACGGCGTGGACCGCGCCGCCGGGTAAAAATGCGCAATTTGATGGCATCCGTTTTGCCGATGAAATGCCGTTTTGGGGGAAACAATTGCTGCTCCTTGATGCCGAACACTTCCGCAAAGAATTCAATCTGTTTGCAGTCTGCGATAGAACGCAGCGTTTCGATGTTGGCGAGTTTCTCCCGTGTCATATTGATGTCGCCCAGCAAATGCAATTCGGTGACGAGGTCGTTTTGCGACCAACCCCGCTGGTAACGCAACTTCGCTACGTTTCGCCCGATAACATTTGCATCGCTTGGCATTTGCACCTCCGATTGTCGTCATGGCCGGCATTTCAGCCTCCGGCCCGACAAACGGCCGGCGACAACTTGTGTCTGACGGTGTTCATGGTATGTTGTGTTATCAGTTGCGACCCTGACAGCGGTCGCGGGGCGCGGTCGCGGGGCGCGATAACAATGGAAGACACGGTTTGGTAAATCGGTCGTCTTCATACGGCAACGACTGCCATTCTAAAGGGAACCGAAATGACTTTTTTAAAAGACGAAATTCATTTCCGCAGAAAACAAATTTCGTTTCCAAATTGTCACACTGGCGTAATTGTCCTTTTAATTCCGGCCAAGGGCTGGCAGTCTCGCCGCGGTCACTCGGAGGAAACCTATGTATTATCATCGGTTTGCTTATTCGATGCCGCTTCGTTCTGGGGAAGAGCCGAACATCTCTAAAATTCGGGACGGCGCGGCCTTTACTGAAGTCACAGTGCCGCTGGCAAAACTCGGCTACGAATACGGGCGATTCATCTTCAATCCGCCGTTTAACCCACGGAGAGGCCCGGAATTGGGCAAGGAACACTTTCAGTTTATCAAGCCGGACGATGTGATCGTTTTGACGACGCGGCCGCCTCTGGATGATTTGAGACACGGCGACAAAAAGCTTGTGCGGCAAAGCCGCACGCATTTGGAAAAGAAGATTTTTGAAGAATTCAGAAAATACCTTGGGGTATGTGCCCGCTCCCACGTGCGGCTTACAGAGGCGGTGGGTGCGAGATTTAAGCAGGCCGACCTCGTTTTCAATTCGTACAAGAGCGCTCGACTGAAGCATTACCAGCGTTTGGATGCGCTCCGGGCCAAGAATGTTCCCAAAAAATCGGACCTTGCCATCGGTTTCTTCCTGCGGGCCAAGACCATACCCGAATACGGCTGCGGTTTGTTGGCCTCCTTTGGGATGGGAGGCCGGGAAACATTGATCTGGAATCGCATTGTCAGAACTCGATTCCCTGACTGGGTCAACCGATGTGCCTTTATCGTGGCCGAAATGAACCTCGCACGAATTCCCGAATCTCCGGTAACACTGGATTTCGTGGACCACGTCAAAGTGAAGATTCTTCTGGAACATTCTGTTGTTTAGCGTTTGCCCCGGCCCGGACTCCGTTGAGAGTCACGAGCCGGGGTTGGGCGGCTGGGCTCAAGCGCCAACGGTTTCCCCTCTGGCCTGGCGCTGGCCTTGCGAGCGGGAAACGACGCGCTGGGTCTGCCGGGCGAGCTGGGTCATAACTTCCTCGCGCTGGTCTTCGGGCACGTTCTTGACCAGTGTTTCGTATGCCTGTTTGAGTTCAGGACTTGCGCTGATGCGCTTCATGATGCCCTCGCGCATCCGCTGCTGCCGGTCAATCTGACGCACTTCATTCAGGGCGACCGTGCGTTCCAGCCGGTCGCGGGGCATGGCCTGGACGTAGGCCCAATACTTGGGATTTTCCTTGATGTAGGCGTCAATTTTGGCCTCCACCTCCGGATTAACCCGGTAAGTGGTGGTTTCGGGGGGCGCACTTGCGCTGGAAGCGCCATTTGGCGGTGTTGTTTTCTTTGTGCTCATAATGAGGTTTTGGTTTGTTGGTTTTGAATTGTCAGCGTGGTTGCCGACAAAGTGTTTCAAGGACTCAACGGATCAGGCGGTTCATTGGTCGTAGAAATTGGCGGTGGCGGCAGTTGCGCTGGCGTGGATTCGAGGGCGTCGAGCCGTTGCTTCATATCGTTCACTGACGCCCGCAGAATCAGCGTCTCCTGAATGTTGGTTTTGGTCTGCTGCAACGCGGTTTGAAATTGCGCCAGTGCCGCCGACAGAGTTCGGGCCTGCATCATGATTTGGGCGGTGGCGAAACGCTGCGAATTGACTTCAGCCAGGATGGCATCGTTGACCGGGGCCGGGGCGAACGCCGCGTCGCGCGATGGCAACGCGGGGAGATTGCCGTCAGCCGGGCCGGGATGAAAATTCCAGCGCGTATTTTCCTCGACGCGATAGACGACGTGCTGCTCGTGCATGAGCGAATCGTCATTCGGATCGGCGTAGCGTCCGACGTGGTAGGCGTGGAGAACTTCGGGATAACGAACGGCCGAGTCGTCCATCGGTGGCGGCGGTTGTTGCGGTCGTAGCGCCAATTTGGGTGCGGTGGAACACGCGGAGAGAAACAAAAGAGGAATGAGGTAAAACATTTTCATGGTCGTGATCTGGTTGGGGGTTGTTCGGCGTTTTCCTGGGTGACGGGAATGGCGGTGCCGCCGAGTGAGGCATCGGCGGCGTCGATGGTTTGCAGGACGTAGAGATAAAATTGTTTTCCACTCGGCACGCGGACGTAGAAACCATCCTTTCGAATCGAATCGAAGATTTGCTGCGCGTAGGTTTGGAGCACTGCCTGTGCGCCCGCAAAGGGCGCATTGTTGAGCGTGGGACTGTTGACGGGACCGAAGACGGTTTGTTGCTTCTCCGTCAACGCGCCAGCCGCGCCGGACAGGAACGTCGCGGCAAAAAGTTTGATGTCGGCCAGGTTGTCGGACTTGATGACCTCGCCACGCAGACCGGCGCTGCCGTCAGTAATGGCCCAGCCGGTCTGGTTGGTGTCGTTTTCAAACTCGCGGTCAAGGGCGATGGCCTTGATTCGCATTTCCAGCCCGTTCTGCCAGATCAGCGTCCAAGAGTTGCCGCTGGCGATGCGTTCACGTTGATGGTCGGTTTGCGCCGTCCCATGAATCTCCGTGCCTGCCGGGATCACCAGTCTGCTTCCAAAATAAATGTTCTCGGTGATGAGACCGATGATGGGGGTTTGAATGGAAGATGAATCAACCGTAACCACGGTTTCACAGGGAATCAGCCGTCCGAACGGGGCAAACACCGCGCTCAACTTTTTGGCCGGCGGAATTCCCGCCGAGCTGTCGGCAAACAGACTGATAGGCGAGAGCGTTGGTGCCTGGTTCGCTGGAACCGTCGGTAGAGGTGATGGTTTCGGAAAAGCAGACTGCGACGATGACGGCAACGCCGTTGGCTCCGGCTTGGGCGGCGGCGGATAATAAACCTGCATTGGCCGCGTGACGGACTGCACCACCTGGGGCTTGTCCGTGGCGTTGGTCGCCAGAGCTGTGACGCTGACCGCATCTTCGGCAGACGTGTTGTGTTTGCGAAGGACGCTGAAAATGATCAGTGCGGCGGCGAACAGCGCGATAAAGGCAAGGAGCTTGCCGGTCTTGGTTTTGAAAAAATTGAGAAAATCACGCGGTTTCATAGCTGGCCTCTGGGTGAACGGATGGGATGCACAATTGGAGCATTGGTAACAGTAACAACGGGTGGCGGCGGTGGCGGTGAAAGGCGCGTAACCAAAACCGTGAAGGCATTGCGCAAAGACAATTCGTTGCGTCCGCCGTCCGGCGTGCCGGAGACGGCGAAATAAACAATGCTTCGGCCTTTGGGCGGCACCGTGCCGTCGGCGTCGCTGATGGATTGCGGATAGAGCCGGTTGCCCGCGCGCAACGCGAAACTGTCCGGCTGATAAATCAGGGGCGCGTCAATCTTGTTGGTGATGGCGAGGCGAAAGACCAACGTGTCCTCGGCGTTGAAACGAAATGTTTCTTCCATCTGGATTTCGTAGTCATTGAAATCACTGACGAGCGGCTTGCCGTCGTAGGTGGTGAAGTCCACGTCAGCAACACTTTCGGGTTGCTGCGCTTTGAGCAACGGAAACGCTTTGGCCTTGTCGAGCAGCGCCAGAAGTTTTAGCGGGCTGACTTCGGGCGCATGGACGACGCCTTCCTCCTCCGGTGTCGGCATGGCTGCCATGTTGAGCGACAACACCGGCTGGCCGCTTTCAGTCAGTTCAAAGACGTAGGTGTGGTCGTTCCAGCGGATGTTGAGATTCGCCGATGCCTTTGGCAACAGGGCGCGCACGGAAAGAAACGCGGAGCCTTTGGTGTGGGCCAGTTGAAACAGTCCCGGCGTTTTTCCGTCCACCGTGACGCCGGCACCGTCAATGGCGGTGATGGCGCTGGGGAAACTGATGGTGGTGACGCGGTTGGTGGCAACCGGCACTACGATCAATACGTTTTCATCCAGAAAATCTTTCAAAATTTCCTTGGCGGGTTGCGCCGATACAACATTGGCAGCGAGCACCGTGACGGTGAGCGATAAGAGTTTAACGATTGATTTCATATTTGAAGTCGCCCACGGCGGTGGGGAAGCGTCCGTTCAAGGCCATGTTGGGGTTGCGGATGAGGCGCAGCCGGAGCGTGAACGGAAACGCTTCGGTGAACGCCTTGTCTTGAAAGATGCCGCTGCGAATGATCTGGCCGGTGACAGCGGCCAGCACCTCGTTGTCGCGCGTCGCCAGAATGTCAATGCGGGCAATCTCGGCTTTCTGGTGCAACTGCTTGGCGCGAAATTCGACCGACTCTTTGATGCGCTCGTCCTGTGCCTTTGCCAGCGCGAGTTTGAGAAACATCAATTTGAGCAAATCAGCATTGTCGAAGTCCTTTGGATTGCGTTCGAGGAAAGCCATCGTGGCGAGTTCGGCCTGTTGGACATGCAAATCCCTGGCCTCCGAAAATTGGAGCAACGGACTCAAATAATAAGTGCCGGCGGGGTCAATGATGACGACGCGCTCGCGCTGTTTGAATTGGGAGACGATGTGGTAGCGGTCCATCGCCGACAGCAGCAACACGGCGACGGTGAAAAAGAACCAGAACCACGGCAGCCGGTCGCGCTGAACCAAAAGCCGGGTCAGATCGAAGCGGCGAGGTGGCGTTTTGGTGGCATTGGCGCCTTTGGTTTCTGTGGTTCGTAATTCGGGGGTGTCCATAGGTCAGTAATAATTGGGTTTGGATTTGGCGATGAGTTCGCGAACGGCCTTGTTACCGGTGATGTCGTCTCCGGGCCGACCGCGCGCGGAGCGCGGCGGCAGGCCGGACCCGGCGATGATGATGGCGCCCGCACTGCCCATGTTGGCGGCAGACGACATGGTGCTTAACAACGCGGCAATGCCCGCCGCGCCAGCGGTGACAACCGGCAGGCCAGCGGTGGAAGTGGTCGCGGCTGCGCCCGCAGTGGTGGCGGCAGTTTGAAGCGCGCTGCTGACACCGCCCGCGAGCAACTGGCTTCCGGCCTGGATGCCGTGGGCGATGACGTTTTGGATGATGATGGGCGCGGCGACGGTGCTGAAAATGATCCAGAAGCCAACGGCGGCGACGCCGATGGTTTTTTGCAGGTCGGGCAGCGTGGAAGTCGGGTCAAGGTATTCAAAGCTGGGGTCGGTCATGAAATCGAGAATGCCCTGTGTGACGAGCGCGGCGACCGCCCAGCCCAGCGGCCACAACAAAACGCCGAGAAGATTCATGAGATAGCGGTTGCCGGTGTGCTTCAAAGCCGGAATTGCCATGAAGCCGATGAGCAAGGGCGAGAGCGCGTAGCCGAGATTCAGGATGACCGTCTGAAAGATGTAACCCCAGAACATCATCAGTGAAGCAAACTGCCCGACGAGCCAGAGGACGGCGGAGATGATCAGGTCGGTGGTAAAATTGTGGAGCTGCGACATGATATTCCACCATGACGATTGCGTGGCCGGGTCGCGTTTGATGATCAGCAATTGATTGAACTGCTGATAGACCTGGGACGGGTCAACGCCCAGGCCGGAGAGAATGGAAGTTTGCAGTAAATTTTGCAGGGTATTGCCCCAGGCGGGCAGGAACACGAGCAAGGACGTGAGCAACAACAGGCGCAGAAGCAAATCCATAATGGATTTGTGCGAAGAACGGTGCTTCACGGTGACGATGACGCCGACAATGAAAAGCGCGAAGGCCACGCTCAACAGCAGGGTGTGAAGATCACCACACTTGGCGAGAAATGTGGGAAAGATGCTGTCGAACGTGGCCATAATGAACGCAGGGTTGAGGGTTACGGTGTGGTGTTACGGTGTTGGGAATACCGTCGGCGCGTTCAGCAACTGAAACTTCGCCGTGTAATTGCTGACCGCCTCCGTGAATTCGGCGTTCTGTTGTTCGGTCAACGCCTGAATTTGTTTCTGCTGGTCGTTCCGGTTCTGGATGTCCTGCACCATCGCGGATGACGCCGCTTGATTTACTTCGTCATCCGTGCTGGCCAAATCGCCGTTCAGACTGGTGAGGACGCCATGCAACTTCTGCACCTCGGCATCCGTGGTGGCGTTCTGAAGTTGCTCGGTCGTCTGCGCGATCTGGTCTTTAATGGTCGCGCGCCGTTGCGCCGCGTTGTCGGCAACCGTGACATAGTTGTTGGCCGTGTCATTGATTGCCGCGAACGGTTTATATTGGTCGGCGGGCCGCTGGATGGTCTGGCCTCCGGGCGTCTGGAAGCTGGCTCCCACCGTGGCGTAGATGCCCGAATCATTGTAAGTCAGCGCGTAGTTGCCGTCGGCGCTGGCCACCAGATTTTCGAGATTCTTGCCCGGCTCAAGGCTCTGCAAATCCGAATCAAGGTTGGGCACCATCGAAAGCACAACTTGGGATGGATTGCCGAACAGGGATTCATAGTTCTTGAACTCACTCAACTGGCTGGTGAGCGTGTCAATTTGCTGCACCTGGTTGTCAATCATGGTGACGTATTTGGCGATGCTCTCGGCTTCATCCAATATCTGCTCGATGTTCATCGTCGGGTCATAGACGATCCACTGTGCGTGGGCGGAGAACGCCAGCGGCAGGGCGATGAGGGCTGCTACGATTAGTTTTTTCATATTTATCCTTTCACTGTTGTTGTTGTTTTACTGTTCGATGCGGAGAAATTGGGTTGTGGGTTTGAAAATCACGCCGTCAATGGTCTGCTCCGGCAGATGCACTTCATAAAGCCGGACACGGCCTTCGTCACCCGCCTTGGCCTGTTGCATGGAGACGTAAAGCCAGTATTGTTGTTTGACGGCATCGCTGCGGCCTTTGTCGTAGCCGGTCTGGTAGGACTTGTCGTTCTGTTTGCTGTTGGCGTAGTGAAGTCCTTCACCAAGCAGGACACCGCCCGCCGCACCGCCCGCGATGGCCATCGGATTGTTGTGGGACAGTTCGCCGCCGAGGGCTGCGCCGCCTGCCCCCAACGCCACATCAGTGACGGGTCGGGTGACAGCGGCGCAGCCCGTAAACAGACACACGACACAGGCAAGAGGAATGAATCGAAGCAATTTTTTCATAATCATTTTGGTTTTGGTTTATTTAGGTGCATTGGCGTGAGCGATGATGCCCTCTACGATGTTGGGACTTTTGCGAAGTTCGCGGGCGCGTTTGTCGAAATGTTCGCCGCTGGACGAACTGCAATAGAGCATCTCCGGCGACGCGACGTTGTGGACCGTGCCGCAGAGGTTGCGGGTCGCGTCGGTGTGCAGATAGGTGAACGGCGAATACTTCTGGCCGGTTTGATGGTCGGGCAACGGGTAGTTCATAATGGCGTGCTGCGTCACTTCGGGCAGCGCGATGTCCTTGCCCATGTCGTCGAGGTCTGCGCGGTCGTTCTGGCGCATGATGAAAAACTGGCGCGAGTTGCCGAACACGGCGGAGCGGATGCGCGACTGTTTGAAGCGCGCATACTGCTGCACGATGGAGATGTTCCAGCAATTAAACTTGCGAAGCTGCGCGTAGGATTCCTGGACGATCTCCTGACCGCCGGGAATGTCGAGGAAACGGGCGACTTCCTCGTAGATGTTCCGTTTCCGAATGGCTCGCGGCAGCGTCATGATGTGCTTGCGCGCGTGGTTGGTGATGAGGAAACCGGCGGCGGCTTTCAATTCTTTCGCGGACTCCGGGATGTAGCCCAACTCGAAGTGCGCGATTTTGCCGGTGAGCGAAAGATTGCTCGTGCCGTCGAAGAGGCAGCCGTAGTTGCCGTCGCGACACCACGGCAGAATCAGCGTGGCGATTTCCATGATCTGGTCGCGCTCCGCGCCGATGGGGTCGAGCATCATCAACTCCTGAAGCATCCGATGCGTCGGGAACTCGTCCGGCGTGAAATATGCGAAAGCCAGGTTGCGGACTTCCTTGCTGGTCCGGGGGTCTTTCAGGAATTTCAGAACCAACGGTTCCTCGAATTGGCGCTGATATTCCTGCGCTTCGGTCGGATGGGCTGCTTTCCAGTCGCGGAAGTCCGCAAAAGTTTCGAGGGTCGTCGCGCCGGGCGGCATTTTTTCGGCGCGAAAATTCTGCAACGCCATCGCGTGCCGGGTAATGTCCAGCAACTGGTCGTGCCGCTTCTTCTGCCAGTCCTGGAACGCATCCTCGTAAAGCAGGTTCAGGTATTTGGCAATCTGCGCCTGCCGGAGCATTTGTTTGTCCTCCTGACTCGAAGTGCCAATCATCCGCGCCACGAGCGCAGTAGCCGCCGACAAATGGTCGGGTGTCAGCGGCAGACCTTTCGTGTCGAGATAATTGATGGTCAGGTCTCCGTCGGGATGGATGATGATGGGCCGCGCGCCATCCTCGACCGTCGCGGTGTAGATGCCGTAGGACAGTCCTTCTTCGATGATGACGGTGTAACCAAAATAACCCTCGGTCTGTGAGAGTAGGTCACAGACGGTCACGGACTTGCCTGCGCCCGACATACCCAACAGAACGGCGTGCTGCGGGGATTTGTTGTCCTTCGAGCCGGAGAACGTCTCGATGCCGACAAGATTGTCCTGCGGCCCGTCGTAAATCGCCTCGGCGGTGGCCAAATGCCCGGTAAAGGTGCTGGACACCGGCAGCATGTCCGCCAAAAAACGGTGTTCGGAATAAAGTTTGCGATGTTCGTAACGTCCCCAGGTCCAGCCCGGCCAGGTCTGGAAGAAAAGACTCTTCGAGGTGCTGGGCAGGTTGCTCTCGAAGTATTGCGCCGAGTTCATTGAGTTGATGGCGTTCTTGATGGCCCCGGCCTTGGCGTTGAGGCCGTCGCGGGTCTTATCCCAGACGCGGATGGCGAACATCGCGCGGAACGGGATCGTCTGTCCCTGCATCAGCGCGTGGATTTTCTTCTGCTTCTTTTCCATGACGGTGAGCAGGGAGATTTTCTTTTCGCTGGCGTAGTCACC
>Ga0187860_1001345_pt1 | contig 22010 bp, 16 predicted proteins | sample June2016WEW_10_4_FD_132981 | JGI IMG/M metagenome (GOLD analysis project Ga0187860, IMG submission 132981) | Peatland microbial communities from SPRUCE experiment site at the Marcell Experimental Forest, Minnesota, USA - June2016WEW_10_40 | ecosystem: Environmental > Terrestrial > Soil >...
ACGGGCGGGGCCGGGCTCAGCCGGCTCGGCGGGTTCACCTACGTCCAGTTCATCGCTCCCGGCCTGCTGGCGGCGACCGCCATGCAGATGGGTGAAAGCGAGTCGACCTACCCCGTGATGTCGGGTGTCAAGTGGGACCGCACGTACTTCGCCATGGTCTCGTCACCGATCCGGGTGCGGGACATCCAGGTCGGGCACCTGGCCTGGATCGCCACACGCCTGACGGTCGCAGCGACGGTCTTCCTCGCGATCATCGCCGCCTTCGGCGACGTTCACTCCTGGTGGGCGATCCTGGCGATGCCGTGCGCGGTGCTCACGGGCCTGGCTTTCGCGGCCCCGATGACGGCGTTCTCCGCTTCCCAGGAGAACGACCACGCCTTCGCCATCATCTACCGGATGGCGATAATCCCGCTGTTCCTCTTCTCGGGCACATTCTTCCCCTTGTCCCAACTGCCCGGTTGGCTGCAGGTCATCGCCAGCTTGACGCCGCTGTACCACGGCGTGACGCTGTGCCGAGGCCTCGTGCTCGGCAGGCTCGGTCTCGCCGAGGGGCTCGTGCACGTTGCTTATCTCGGGGCACTCGTCGTGATCGGCCTTGCTTGGGGCCGGCGCACCTACACGAGGCGGTTGTGGCAGTGAGGTCCTGGCGGGACCTGACGCTCGCTATGCGAGCGGCGCTCGGCGAGCAGGGCTCGGTCTCGCTGCCCGTGCGGGTGCTCCCGACGGTGGGATTCGGCACGGGCCGAGCGCGGCGCGTGGTGGCGCGCAACGTGAGGGCCTACCGGCGCGGCTGGATGTTCTTGGTGTCGGGTTTCTTCGAGCCGTTGTTCTACCTGCTCTCGATCGGCCTCGGGCTCAACCATCTCGTCGGGCACCTGCAGCTGAACGGGCGCGACGTGACCTATGCCACCTACGTCGCCCCCGGCCTGCTGGCATCGTCGGCGATGAACGGCGCCCTGTTCGACGCCACCTTCAACATCTTCTTCAAGCTGAAGATCACCAAGGTCTACGACGCCCTGCTGGCGACCCCGCTGCGGGTGCGCGACATCGCGCTGGGCGAGCTCGGATGGGCGCTGATCCGGGGCTCGCTGTACTCCACGACGTTCCTCATCGTCATGGCGGTCATGGGGCTCGTCGTGAGCCCGTGGGCCGTGCTGTGCTTCCCCTCGGCGTCGCTGATCGGCTTCGCCTTCGGAGGCGTGGGGATGGGGCTCACGACCTACATGCGGAACTTCCAGGACTTCGACTTCTTCTTCCTCGCGATCATGCCGCTGTTCTTGTTCTCGGCCGTCTTCTACCCGCTGTCGATCTACCCGGGTTGGATCCAGTTCGTCGTGACTTGTTCGCCGCTGTACCAGGGCGTGGCGCTGCTGCGGGAGCTGGACGCCGGCCAGATCGGGTGGGCGTTGGCCGCTCACGTGGCGTATCTCACGGCGATGGGTCTCGCCGGCCTGCGCCTCGTGTCGGCACGGTTTGCGAAGCTGCTGCTGTCCTGAGCGGCGGAGCATCAGGCCACCAGCCGCTCGGAGATGGTCACCTGCTGCCGGCGCCAGGCGACGACCGGTCGGGAGACTGGATCGGTGGCGCAGCGTGTGCACCGTGACGGATCGAACGGCTCGGCGGACTGGTCTGACCAGAACCGGGCGGTGGCGACGTTGTGGTCGGGACGCACGAGCCGCCCGAGCGCAACGACAGCCGTCACCCGCACCCCCGCCGCACTCAGCGCCGCCGCTGCGCTCAAGGCACGCGAGCCCGATGTGAGCACGTCGTCGAGGACGACCGCCGAGCGGCCCCGCACGTCCACCAAACGATCCACGTCGTATCCCCCCACCCGCGCGTCCAACCTCGCCGGTGGCCGGGCACCGGCTCGGAGGATCTCGGCGATCTCGAGGTCCGGCGCCGCCTCGGGGCTCAGGTCGAGTGCCTGTTCACAGAGTGACGCGACCGGGTGGCGGCCGTGCCAGGACGGTCGTCCTCCGATCGACGAGGGGACCGGCACCACGAGGGCTGGTCGTGGGCGCGGGCTGCAGCTGAGGAGGCATGCCGAGTGGGCCGCCAGGAACTCTGCCAGGACGGTGGCGAGCGACTGGGTGCGCGCCGCCCGTCCGGCCGGCGTGACGCCGGCTTTGTAGCCCACGAGCGCTCGGTGCACCGGTGAGCCGAGCGCGAAGAGGAACACCGGTACGACCGGGGCAGGTTGGCCACCTAGCTGAGCGCCGACCACGTGGCAGCTCCAGCACACCCGATGGCCCGCGGCAGCAGGACCGTGGCAGACGGCGCAGACCCCGTAGACACCGGGCGCCAAGCTGATTGCACCCGTCGCCGGCACGGGCACCCTGCCGCCCAACGGGACCGGCCCCATCTCCTCACGACGCTCAGGACAAGCCATGCGGCCTACCCTACGAACGGGGTGCGCGCCGCCCTGGTGGCGACCGGTGCCGGTCGAGGCAGGCGGCGTCGTACTGTGTCATGAGGGCCGGTCGGGATGCATCGTCACCGGCGACATGGGCGTCCGGATACCCGACTAATGTCATCGGCATTGGCCGGGATGGGGCACATCGCTTCCGGTGGCCTGACCCGGCCGATCCAGCACCACCCACGACAGCACGACAGGAGATATGACATGGCTCTGCAACTGGGCGACACCGCCCCGGACTTCACGTCTGACACGACCGAAGGCGAGATCAGCTTCCACGAGTGGTTGGGTGACGGCTGGGGCGTCCTCTTCTCGCACCCGAAGGATTTCACCCCGGTCTGCACGACCGAGCTGGGCGAGGTCTCACGGCTGAAGGACGAGTTCGCCAAGCGCGGCGCCAAGGTCATCGGCGTCTCGGTCGACTCGGTGGACTCGCACCACAAGTGGAGCCAGGACATCGAGGACGTCACCGGCCACAAGCTGAACTACCCGCTCATCGGTGACGAGAGCCGCAAGGTGGCGGAGCTCTACGGGATGATCCACCCCAAGGCGGACAACACGCTCACCGTGCGCTCGGTGTTCATCATCGGCCCTGACAAGAAGGTCAAGCTCACGATTACTTACCCGGCCAGCACCGGGCGCAACTTCGAGGAGATCCTGCGCGTCCTGGACTCCCTCCAGCTGACCGCCAACTACTCGGTGGCCACACCGGTGAACTGGCACGAGGGCGAGGACGTCATCATCGTCCCGGCGGTCGACGACGACACGGCGAAGGAGAAGTTCCCGAAGGGGTTCACGGCTGTCAAGCCGTACCTGCGTTACACGCCGCAGCCCAACCGCTAACCAGGCCGCCGGCTCGCCCAGCCCAGCCCAGCCCAGCCCAGCCCAGCCCAGCCCAGCCCTCCAGCGGCGATGCCGCCGGGCGTTTACCATGCGAGGGGAGGCATGGGGCGTTGGGTCACATTCGGCCACTGAGATCGCTGTGGGCGTCGGCGAAGGCCGTGTGGGGTTGGTTCGCGGCGCTGCCGGTGCTCCGGCAGGATGCCTTGCTCTACCTCGGCTCGGGGATCCTGGCTGTCGGGACGCTGGTGCTCGCCGTGTCGAACGACTACCGCGAGTGGGCGGCTGCCACCATCGGTCCATACCTGCTTGCGGCGCTCGTGTGTGAGCTGGTCGTGCGGCATCGCAGCCGCACGGCGAGCCTGGTAGCTCTGGCGGGGAGCGTCGAACCGGTGGCCCTCGACGGCAGGGGCCTGCGAGGCGCGCTGAGCCGGGTCCTCCACGGCTCGGGCGATCGTGTCCGAGCCGGCGTCATCGTCGGCCTGCTCGTGTTCGCCGTGTTCGTCCCGCTGACGACGCAGCTGGTCTTCAGGGCCAACGGTGCCCACGGCGCCCACGCGCAGCCGGAGGTGGCGGTCATCGAGCGGGCGGGTGACCGGGCGATGAACGGCCACGACCCCTACCCCGCGAACCCGACGGCGCCGGGCAACTCACCGTGGACCGATAATCACACGCTCGATGCCACCGCATTCTTCCCGTACCTGCCGGCGATGGCGGCGTTCGGGGTGGCCAACGCGTTGCACATCCCGGCAGAGCTGGCCGATGCCCGCGTCGCCCTCACCGGGTTCACGCTTCTCGTCGTGATCGTGGCGCTCGCACTTCTGGCCACGGAGCCCGAGCGGCGCTGGCGGGCGTTCCAGGTGCTCGTCGTGTTGCCGACCGGGTCGTTGCTGTTCGTCACCGGTGGTGACGACCTCCCGGTCCTTGCGCTCATGTTGTTGTCGCTCGTGCTGGCGATCCGGCGCCAGCCCTATCTCTCTGGTGTCGCCGTGGGCCTGGCAGCGACGCTCAAGTTCTCCGCCTGGGGCCTACTCGTCCTGCTGGCGTTCGGGGTCCAGGACCGGGAGGGCCGCCCCGCCTACGGACGGTACGGGTTTGCTGCGCTGGTGGTCATGCTCCCGATCCTGGGAGCGGGGATCGTGCTCGGCCCTCACTCATTCCTGGTGAACGTCGTCGAGTTCCCGCTCGGGCTGGCGTCGGTCCACTCGCCTGCCCAGAGCCCGCTCCCGGGCCCGTTGCTCGTGCGGCTGCTTCCGAAGTTGAAGACACCGCTGACGGCCGGGCTGGTCGGAGGGAGCGCGGTCGTCATCCTCGCAGCGCTCGTCAAGTGGCGACCCCGCTCGCCGGCAGCAGTCGCTCGCTTCACAGGGCTTGCCATCGTGGGGTTGATGCTCATGGCGCCGGCGTCGCGTTTCGGCTACCTGATCTACCCCGTGAACCTGCTGGTGTGGGCCTATCTGCTCCGCCAGGGCAAGTCCAGCGCGCCGGAGCTGTTCCGCGCGGATCAGCTGGCATCGCCGACCTGGTAGAGCGTCAGTACCACCGAGCTTGCCGAAGTCTCGCTATAGCCCGCCAGGGCGGGCGTCAACTGAGGGTTGACGGTCGTGATCACGATCGCCACACGCCACTGGTAGCCGTCGCTGCCGTTGCGCTGGGCAATGATCTCGAGGCTGTGACCGGCGCGCCCGTCGAACTGCATCGCCCAGTGCCCCGTCGGCAGCTCCTTGCGGTAGAAGAGGGCGACCGAGGCGCTCGTGTCGGGGACTGCGAGCGTCACACTCCGGTCGAACTGGTCGACGCTGGCATCGTTGTCGGATGCTCGCTCGTACCGGGCGACGGCCGGCACTGTGAGGGCGTGGACGATGTCCAGCGGTGGTTCCTCGCTCGATTCGATGTGAGCCAGCGTGGGGGTGGCGGGCACGGCTTTGAACGGCACGCCTTGTACGGAGGTGCCTGTCTGAGGGGACGGCGCGTGGACCGAGGAGCTACCGGCCAGGGCGACTACGGCGCCGAGGACCACGATCAGCACGGCGATGCCGAGGACGATCGCCGCGGGTCGGAGGGATGGCGCGGGCGGCCGAGTGGCGGTCCCGGCGGGCGGGCTCATCGGAGGGGAGGCAGGCACTTTCGACACGGGTTCTCGTCAATCTACCGGTGTTCCGGATCGGCGCCGGAGGCGCCAGCAGGGCCGTAAACGGCGCCAGATCAGCCCGACAGCAGGACGTCACTGGTTGAACACCCGTCAACGGTACGCTCGTTGTCGATGACGGGCACGATCGGCGACGGTGCGCTCGTAGGCGGCACCGCTCCTGACCAGGGCGGCTCGGTGTCTCCGGCGGGCGATGGTGCGTTCACCGCGGCGGTGCCGCGGGCGGAGAGCGCCGCCCGGGCGCTCATCCCTCCGAGCACGGAGTCGGTGGAAACCATCATCGCCATCCTCGAGAAGAGCCGCCCGGACCAGGACCTCTCTATCGTCCGGCGGGCGCACGCAATGGCGACCAAGGCTCATCACGGCCAGCGCCGGGCCTCCGGCGAGGCGTACATCACCCATCCCGTGGCGGTCGCCACCATCGTCGTGGAGCTGGGGCTCGATGCCGTCTCTGCGTCTGCGGCGCTGCTGCACGACGCCGTGGAGGACACCAAGGTCGATCTCGACCAGATCGAGCGCGAGTTCGGACCGGCCGTTGCCGCCATCGTCGATGGCGTCACCAAGCTGGACCGCCTGCGGTTCGGCTCGAAGGAAGCCCAGCAAGCGGCGTCGATGCGCAAGCTGCTCGTGGCGATGGCTCGGGACTGGCGCGTCCTCGTGATCAAGCTCGCCGACCGGTTGCACAACATGCGGACGATCGACGCTCTGCCCGAATGGAAACGCCGGCGGACGGCCGAAGAGACCCGCGACATCTACGCACCGCTGGCTCATCGCCTCGGGATCCAGGAGATCAAGTGGCAGCTCGAGGATCTGTCGTTCGAGACCCTGCACCCGAAGCGCTTCGCGGAGATCGCCCACATGGTGGCGACGCGCGCGCCCCGTCGTGAGCTGGAGCTCGCCGAGGTGCTCGAAGCGGTCCGTGCCAGGCTGGCGGACCTCGAGATCGAGGCCGAGGTGACAGGACGGCCGAAGCATCTGTGGAGCATCTACGAGAAGATGGTCGTGCGGGGCAAGGAGTTCGACGAGATCCACGACCTCGTTGCCATTCGCGTCATCGTGGCGGCGGAGAAGGACTGCTGGGCGGCCCTCGGAGCCGTGCACGCCCTGTGGCCACCGGTGCAGGGGCGGTTCAAGGACTACATCAACTCACCGAAGTTCAACCTGTACCAGTCGCTTCACACGACTGTCGTGGGCCCTCACGGCAAGCCGCTCGAGGTGCAGATCCGGACTTACGAGATGCACCAGCGGGCAGAGCACGGGATCGCCGCCCACTGGGGCTACAAGGAGGCGCCGCAACGGTCTTCCGGTCGGGGCGCCCGTTCGACCGATGAGATCGCCTGGCTGCAGCGGATCGTCGACTGGGAGCGCGACACGCCGGACCCGCAGGAGTTCCTCGAGACGCTGAAGGGCGACCTCGAGTACGACGAGGTCTACGTCTTCACGCCGACGGGCGAGATCATGACGCTGCCTGCCGGCGCGACCCCGGTCGACTTCGCGTACTCCATCCACACCGAAGTCGGTCACCGGTGCGTCGGTGCCCGCGTGAACGGGCGTCTCGTCCCACTCGAGTCGCGGCTCAAGTCCGGCGACACGGTCGAGATCGTGACATCGAAGATCCCCTCGGCCGGTCCGTCGCGGGACTGGCTCAAGATCGTCACGTCCCCCCGTGCCCGCAACAAGATCCGCCAGTGGTTCTCCCGGGAGCGACGCGAGGATGCCATCGACTCCGGACGGGAGGAGCTGGCGAGGGCGCTGCGGCGGGCGGGATTGCCCGTCCAGAAGCTGCAGAGCTCGCCGTCTCTGCTGACGGTGGCCGCCAGCCTCGGCTTGAGCGATCTCGACACGCTCTACGCCTCTCTCGGGGAGGGCCATGTCTCTGGCCAGTCGATCGTCCAGCGGCTTGAGCGCGAGCTGCGTGGCGGGGACCAGGAGGTGCAGCTCCCGTCGACAGCACTGCAGCCCCGGCGCCCGTCGAGCCGGCGCAGTGGCGCCAAGATCTACGTCGAAGGGCTCGACGACGTCATGGTGCGCCTGTCCCGTTGCTGCACCCCCGTGCCGGGGGATCGGGTCGTGGGCTTCATCACGAAAGGTCGCGGTGTCTCGGTTCACCGGGAGGACTGCGCGAATGCCGTCGCACTCGCCGGGAACGACGCCGAGCGCCTGATCGAAGTCGAGTGGGACGAGGACCGCAGTGGCGTGTTCGTGGCCGGGATCGAGGTGAAGGCTCTCGACCGGGCTCGGCTCCTCGCCGATGCCGCCCGCGTACTGTCAGAGCACCACGTGAGCATCCTCTCGTCGTCGTCGAACACCTCCGCGGATAGGGTGAGCCGGATGCGATTCGAGTTCGAACTAGCAGATCCAGCGCATCTCGATTCGCTCCTCGATTCGTTGCGTCAGCTCGACAGCGTGTACGACGCTTACCGGCTCCTGCCTGGCCACGGGGGGTCCGCCCCGGCCGCCTCGAACTGAGCGGCGAGACGATGCCCGAAGACGATGTCGCGCGCTTCGAATTCGGCGCGCCCGGCGCCGATCCCGCCCGCCCCCGGGGGCTGCGCACGCGCTATTGCGGCTCGCTCAACGCCAGCGACGCCGGCGCAGAGGTCACCGTGTGCGGCTGGGTGGCGCGGCGCCGCGAGCACGGCGAGCACCTGGCGTTCATCGACCTCCGCGACCACACAGGCATCGTGCAGTGCGTCGTCGACGGGGCTCAGGATCTGCGGTCGGAGCATGTGGTCCGGATCTCGGGCGCGGTCCGCCTCCGGCCGGCGGACAAGGTCAACGACGGGATCTCGACCGGCGAAGTGGAGATCGGTGCCCGGCAGGTAGAGGTTCTCGCCACAGCCGAGCCACCACCGTTCTCGCTCGATGCCAGGGCTGAGACCGACGAGCCGGTGCGCCTCCGCTACCGCTACCTCGACATCCGCACGGAGCGGATGCAACGCAACCTTCGCCTGCGCGCCAAGGTGAACGGGGCGCTGCGGAGGGCGATGGACCGGCAGGGTTTTGTCGAGGTGGAGACGCCGCTGCTGTGGGTGCCCACGCCCGAAGGTGCTCGGGAGTTCGCCATCCCGTCGCGGCTGCAGCCGGGCTCGTTCTACGTGCTGCCCCAGAGCCCCCAGATCGCCAAGCAGCTCCTCATGGTCGCAGGGCTCGATCGGTACTACCAGATCGCTCGGTGCATGCGGGACGAGGATCTCCGCGCCGACCGGCAGTTCGAGTTCACTCAGCTCGACCTCGAGGCGTCCTTCATCACACAAGAAGACGTCTGGGACGTCGTGTCCACTGCGGTGCTCGAGGCTGCCGAGGAGGCAACCGGTGAGGCTCCGCCGCCGGTCGTGCGGATGACCTGGGACGAAGCGCTCGAGCGCTACGGCACCGACAAACCCGACCTGCGGTTCGGTATGGAGCTGGTCGACCTGGCGCCCGCTGTGGCATCGACGGAGTTCCGGGCGTTCCAGGCGCCGTGTGTGCGAGGCATCCGGGTACCCGAGGGTGCCGCGCTCGGCCGGAGCCGGCTCGACACCTTGACCGAGCGCGCCAAGACCCTGGGTGCGGCGGGCCTCGTGTGGATGCGGGTGCTCGAGGGCCCTGCCATCGAGTCGCCCGTGGCGAAATTCCTCTCCGACGCCGAGCAGGTAGCGATACTGACGGCGACAGAGGCCGCACGTGGTGACCTGCTGTTGATCGTGGCGGGGGAGCGAGTGGCGACCTGCCGGACGCTCGGGCAGCTGCGGCTCGATCTCGGGCAGCCGCCGGTCTCGGACCGACCACTTCGGTTCTTGTGGGTGTCCGACTTCCCGATGTTCGAGGGCCTCGGCGACGACGGCCACCCACAGGCGGCCCATCACCCGTTCACCATGCCGCACCCCGACGACCTCGACCTGCTCGAGACCGATCCGCTGAAGGTGCGTTCGCAGGCCTATGACCTCGTCGTGAACGGCTGGGAGCTCGGTTCGGGGAGCATCCGGATCCACCGCGGCGACATCCAGCGGCGGGTGTTCTCGGCGCTCGGGATCAGTGACGAGGAGGCGGAGGCGCGGTTCGGCTTTCTTCTCGGGGCGTTCCGCTATGGGGCGCCTCCGCACGGCGGGTTCGCCGTCGGGACCGACCGGCTGGTTGCAATCCTCGCGGGCGAGGAGAACATCCGAGAGGTCATCGCCTTCCCGAAGACGCAGTCGGGAGCGGATCTCATGTCCGGCTCGCCGCGGCCGCTCAGCCCGAAGCAGCTCGCTGAGCTCCAAATACGCGTCGTCGTGCCGGAGACCAAGTCTTCCTGATCGACTCGCCGACAGCCCAGGCCCCAGCCCGGGCCGGTTCCTGTGCGGGGCCGACGGCCTCGAGACGCTCGCACTCCTCGCAGAGGTAGCGGCCGTCACGCAAGTGCGTCAGGTGTTGCTGCCGGCAGTTCGCGCAGCAGTGATCGAGGTAGGCGAGCGCCGTGACCGCCCGCTGTCGCGGGGGTGTCAGCTGGTCGAGCTGGCGTTGAGCGGCATCGGTCAGCTCCCAACGGTGGGTCCCGTCGTCGGTCTCGACCCGCTCCACGAGATCCCAGGTCAGTAGGCTCCGGAGCAACGGATTGAATTTCTCGACTGAATAGCCCGTATCTGCTTGGCTGGGAGCCGTTCGCGGCGAAAGCTCGGGATACTGCGCGCCTTGCATGATCCTCACCTCGTCACATCGGCTCGCTTGTGCAGCCGGACGAGTTTCCGGCCCTGTCAACACTGTGCAGCATGCGGTCGGCGCGCGGGGTCGCGGCAGGAGGAAATCTTTGCTCTCCCCGAATTGGGACACAGGTGTCCCAATTCGACCGGAGAGTCAGCGCCGGCGACCCCGTCCCCCGCTTGACATCGGCGACGGCCTCTGTGACGGTCGGATGCGTGATCCGAGGGGGCAGTCGGTCTCGTGACCTGCCGAAGCAAACCAACTCGCAAGAGATCGCCGTATGACGCCCGCTCGCCGGCCAGCGTCGCCCCGCGCGGGCGCCCGCGCGGGCGCAGGCCCGGAGGGGCCGAGCCTGTTCGATGTCGCCGTGGACGCGGAGCTGGCAAAACGGGCCCCGTTGGCGGCTCGGATGCGCCCGGCGGCCCTCGACGACATCGTCGGCCAACGGCACCTCCTGGCGCCTGGGGCCCCGTTACGCACCCTCATCGAGGCGGACCGCCTGTCGTCGGCGGTCTTCTACGGCCCGGCCGGGACCGGCAAGACGTCCGTGGCCCGAATCGTCGCCGTCCATACCAAACGCCGCTACCGGGCGCTGTCAGCCGTGGAGGCCGGCGTGAAGGACGTGAGAACCGAGCTCGAGGACGCCCGAACGGCGCTCGGGACCGACGGCACGGGGACGATCATGTTCCTCGACGAGGTGCACCGCTTCAACAAGGCGCAACAAGATGCTCTGCTGCACGGCGTCGAGGACGGGGTCGTGGTGCTCATCGGTGCTACGACCGAGAACCCGTTTTTTGCCCTCAACACGCCATTGCTGAGCCGCTCGACGTTGTGGCGGTTCGAGCCCCTGAGCGAGGACGAGATCGCCGAGGTGGCCCGCCGGGCGGTCGCCGCTGAGTCGGCAGAGGTGAGCGAGGAGGCACTCGGGCTCGTCGCCGACCTCGCTTCCGGCGATGCCCGGGTGGCGATTACGGTCATCGAGGTGGCGGTTGTGCTGGCCCGGGCAGCTCGTGCGGGTGCAGCCGGCGGCGAGACGGCGACCCTGCGGGTGGAGGCGGGCCATGTGGACCAGGCGCGTTCGATGCGGGCGTTTCGCCACGGCACCGAGGAGCACTACAACCTGATCTCGGCGATGATCAAGAGCATCCGAGGCTCCGACCCGGATGCCGGCGTGTACTGGCTGGCCCGGCTGATCGAGGTGGGAGAGGATCCGAGGTTCGTCGCCCGGAGGCTTGTGATCCTCGCGAGCGAGGACATCGGGATGGCTGATCCCATGTCGCTCGTGGTGGCCTCTGCGGCGGCTCACGCTGTCGAGCTCGTGGGGCTCCCGGAGGCGGCGCTCAACCTGTCACAGGCGGTGATCCACCTCGCGCTCGCGCCGAAGTCGAACTCGGCTGCGACGGCGATCTGGAGCGCCGCCGAGGACGTCCGCAACGGGCCTTTCGCCCTGGTACCACCGCACCTCAGGGGTGCTGGGTACTACGGGGCCTCGGCGGTCGGGAGCGGGATCGGCTACGAGTATCCTCACGATGACCCGAGGGGTTACCTGGATCAGCAGTACCTTCCGGACGAGCTCGCCGGTCGCCGCTACTACGTGCCGAGGGTGCACGGTGCCGAAGGCAACCTCGCCAAGAGGTGGCGGGAGCGCCGCGGGGAACAAGTCCCCGGCGAGCCGAAAGAGGAGACGAGCCCCTGATGCAAGCCGAGCGCCTGCGCAGAGCATTCACGGAGTTCTTCGTGGAGCGTGGACACGCCGCGCTCGCTCCCGCCACCCTCATACCGAACGACCCCACCGTGCTGTTCACGATCGCAGGCATGGTCCAGTTCAAGCCGTACTTCGTGGGGGAGGCGCCTCCGCCCAACCCACGGGCCACGACGATCCAGCCGTGCCTGCGGACGACTGACATCGAGATCGTCGGGACCACGGAGCGCCACTGCACATTCTTCGAGATGCTCGGGAACTTCTCCTTCGGGGACTACTTCAAGGATCAGGCGATCCCGTGGGCGTTCGAGTTCGTGACCGAGGTGCTCGGCTTCGAGCTCGATCGGCTGTGGGTGACGGTGCACGAGTCCGACGACGAGGCCGCTGAGATCTGGCCGTCGACCACGCCCATCCCGGCCGAGCGGGTGCAACGCCTCGTCGAGGAGAACTTCTGGCAGATGGGTGATACTGGCCCGTGCGGTCCGAGTTCGGAGATCTTCCTCGACCGCCGGCCCGAGTTGGGCGAAGGCGGCGGACCGGCGAACGACCCGACCGACCGCTACATCGAGTTCTGGAACCTCGTGTTCATGCAGTACGAGCGGTGGGCAGACGGCACGATGACGCCGCTGCCGAAGCGCAACATCGACACCGGCGCCGGGCTCGACCGGCTCCTCGTGATCCTGCAGGGTGTCCCGAACGTGCAGGCCATCGACGCCGTGGCTCCGATCGTGTGGACTGCCGAACGGCTCACCGGGCGCAGGCTGGCCGAGGCCGGCGTGGTCGAGACCGGTCTGCGTGTCATCGGCGACCATTCGCGGGCATTCACGTTCCTTGTCGCCGACGGGGTGTTCCCCTCGAACGAGGGGCGTGGCTACGTGTTGCGCCGGCTGATCCGGCGAGCGGTGCTACGGGCGAACCAGCTCGGGAGCCGCGACCTGGTGGTCCCCGACCTCGTCGACAGCGTGGTGGCGACGATGGGCGGTGCCTACCCCAAGCTGGTCGCCGATTCCGATCGCATCAAGAAGGTGGTGGTGCACGAGGAGGAGGCGTTCCTGCGCACGCTGCGCCAAGGGACGGCTTTGCTGGAGACCGAGCTGTCGAAGGGCGCGGAGACGATCCCCGGCGACGTGGCGTTCCGCCTGCACGACACGTTCGGGTTCCCCTACGAGCTCACCGTCGAGATCTCCAACGAGCGCGGTGTGGGCGTCGACGCGGAGGGCTTCGAAGCGGCGATGGCCACCCAGCGCGAGCGGGCGCGTCAGGGATCGAAGGCTGCCGCCATCACACCCGAAGCAGTGGCCGAGGCGTGGCGGGCGCTCCGGGTATCCCACGGGGCGACGGAATTCCTCGGGTACTCCGAGATCGCAGCGGAGGCACAAATACTGGCCGTTCTGTCGAGTGCCCTGGCACCGGACTTCGCCAACGTGGACGGCGAGCAGGCGGCTGAGGGGTCCGAGTTGCTCGAGGTGTTCCTCGACCGCACGCCCTTCTACGCCGAAGGTGGTGGCCAGGTCGGCGACACCGGGGAGATCACGACGCCGACGGGGCGTTTCCGGGTGATCGACACGACTGCGGTGATCGAGGGGCTGACGCGGCACCTTGGCTACCTGGTCGACGGCGTGATCGAGATCGGTGAAGCGACCGCGACGATCGACGTCGAGCGGCGGGACGCCATCCGCCGCAACCACACGGGGACTCACTTGCTGCACTGGGCGCTACGCGAAGTGCTCGGGGACCACGTGCGCCAGCAGGGTTCGCTGGTGGCGGCGGACCGGTTGCGTTTTGACTTCAGTCACTTCGGGTCGGTAAGCCCGGAGGAGATCGCTCGGATCGAGGACCTCGTCAACGCGGAGGTGTTGCGCGATAGCGCCGTCTCCACGGCGATCAGTTCCCGCGACGAGGCCGAGGCCGACGGCGCCATCGCCTTCTTCGGCGAGAAGTACGGCGACCGGGTCCGAGTCGTGCATGCCGGTCGCACATCGGTCGAGCTGTGCGGCGGTACCCACGTCGCCGCGCTCGGAATGATCGGCCCGATGCGGATCGTGTCGGAGCGCTCGATCGGTTCGAACACGAGGCGGATCGAGGCGATGACGGGGACGGCGACGCTCGCGATGATGCGGGCGGCCGATCAGGCGCTGTCCGAGGCCGCCGACTTGCTGCAAGCCACGCCGACCGAGGTGCCGGCCGCCGCCGAGCGCGTCCTGGCCCGCCAGCGGGCGTTGGAGGAGGAGCTACGGGCGCTCCGAACCGTACAGCTCGGGATTGATGCGGAGTCGCTGGCCGAAGAAGCCGCCGGTAACGGCGGAGTCGTCGTCGCCCGGCGGGACGGCCTCGACCCGAACGCGCTGCGGGACCTGGCGCTGAGCGTGCGGGACCGACCGGGCGTGCGGGCGGTGGGGCTCGCAGGCCTTGCCGGTCACGACCGGGTGGCGCTCGTAGTCGCCTCGCAGAAGGGCTCCGGGGTCGACGCCCGAGCTGTCGCGTCGGAGGCGGCCAAGGCCGTCGGTGGTGGCGGGGGAGGGTCACCCGAGCTCGCGACGGCCGGCGGAAAACTGTCCGCGGGTATCCCGGAGGCGCTCGATCGGTTGCGGGCGCTGCTGGCATCGTGACCGGGCTGGCTGCGTGATGCGGGCTGTCGGGATCGACCTGGGCGAACGGCGCATCGGCGTCGCGGTCACCGACTCCGGGGGTGTGCTGGCCTCGCCCTACGGCGTCGTCGAGCGGAGCGGCGATCGAGCTCACGACCGCCAGGCAGTCGCCACCATCGTCGCCGATGTCGGGGCAGAGATCCTGGTCGTCGGCCTGCCACTCTCGCTGAGCGGGGCATCTGGGCAGGCCGCCCAGGCGGCCCGGCAGGAAGCCGTCGAGCTGGCCTCGGTGGTGGGCGTGCCGGTTGAGACCTTCGATGAACGACTCACGACGGTGGAAGCAACGCGGCTGCGGCGTGAACGGGGACACCGCGCCCGGGGGCGCGACCCCGGGCGGCGCGGCAGTCGGTCTCGGGGGGCAGCCGCGCGGGCGGGGATCGACGCCGAAGCGGCGGCCGTGATGCTCGGCGCGTGGCTGGAGGTGCAGGCGCGATGAGCGCTCCGGTCATTGCCCCGAGCCTTGGGTCGGCGAACTGGCCATCGGCGAACACAGGGCTGTGCGGTTTGATCGGCCACCCGGTGCGCCACTCGCTCTCACCACGTCTCCACCAGGCGGCTTATCGGGCCCTCGGAGTCGACTGGGCATACCTCGCCTTCGATGTGGCGCCGGCGTCGTTGGCCGCCGCCGTCGAGGGCGCAGGGGCCCTTGGCCTGGTAGGTCTGTCCGTGACGATGCCGCACAAGGACGCCGCCGCCCGCCTGGCGACGCGCCGATCGCCGACGGTGCGGCGCCTTGGCACCGCGAACACGCTCACGTTCTCGGGACGCCAGATTTCAGCGGAGAGCACGGATGGGGACGGCTTGATCGCCGATCTGCGCACTTCGGTGTCGTTCGAGCCGTCCGGCAAGGTCTGCGCCGTCATCGGGGCCGGCGGCGCAGCCCGGGCAGCCGTCGTGGCACTCGCCGAGGCCGGAGCACGCGAGGTGCTCGTCGTCAACCGCACCCCGGCTCGGGCGGTCCAGGCGGCGACGCTGGCCTCCGGGCGCGGCCGAGTCGCCAAGGCTGATGAGCTTCAGGAAGCCGAGCTCATCGTGAATGCGACGCCGGTCGGCATGCTGGCTGATGCCGGTCGGGCTTCGGGGGCCGACGAGGTGATGGTCGACCCGTCGAGGTTCGGCGCAGGTCAGCTCGTCGTCGACATGGTGTACGACCCGCCCGTCACGGACTGGCTGTCGCAAGCCGCTGCCAGCGGCGCTCGCACGCGTAACGGGCTCGGCATGCTCGTCCACCAGGCCGCCCGCCAAGTCGAGATCTGGACGGGCTCGCAGGCGCCCCTGACCGAGATGTGGCGGGCCGTGGGAAGGCGGCCCTCACCTCGCTCGTGGCACATTGCCGCCGCGCCGCCGGCGCCCCCCACCGCTCCTTGATGACTCGGTCAACCCAGCCATAGTCCGCAGGTCGGTAGCGGTGGGGGAAATTCTGACGCTCCCGTGGTCGGTCCGCAGCCCATCGAAGCCGTATCCTTCGGCTGTGGCGACGACACTCACAGCGCATGAGCTCACGGTCGGTCGACGTGAGCGCCATCCTGTCCTCGCCCTGATCCGCCATGTCGATCTTGCCCTGATCGGCAGTGCTGTCGCCCTCGGCCTGATCGGCATCGTGATGGTCTACTCGGCGACGAAGTCCGTCTACGGGCACTACTACCTCGAGCGCCAGTTCGTCTGGATCGCGCTCGGGATCGTCACGATGATCGTCGTCATGATGATCGACTACCGGCGTTACCAGCAGCTGGGCTACCTGATCTACGCCCTGGTCGTGCTGTCGCTCGTCGGGGTGTTCGTCGTGGGCAAGTCGGCACAGGGTGCTCAACGCTGGTACCAACTCGGGGCGCTGCAACTCCAGCCCTCGGAGTTCGCCGCAATCGGCCTCATCATCGCCGTGGCTACGTTCTCGAGCCGGCGGAAGGGCGTGCTCGAGTTCCGGGAGATGATCGCGCTGCTCGTGCTTGCAGGCCTGCCGATGGTGCTGGTGTACCTCCAGCCCGACCTCGGCACGACGATCATCCTCGGGGTCACGATGTCGGCCATGCTCGTCGCCGCCGGCGTCCGGGTGCGCTACCTGGTGATGCTGGCGGTGATGGTGGTTGGGGGTTTCTTCCTCGCCATCCACCTGCATGTGCTGAAGCCATATCAGTTGGAGAGGTTGACGAGTTTCTTGCATCAGAGCCAAGGGACGCAGGGGCCGAACTACGACCTGGCGATGTCGAAGGCGACCATCTCATCCGGCGGCTTTCACGGCACCGGACTCTTCAAAGGCTCGTCGACCAACCTCGGCTACGTCCCCAACCAGCAGACGGATTTCATCTTCTCGGCCGTCGGTGAGCAGCTGGGCTTCGTGGGCGGCGCCGTCGTGATCGGGCTGTTCGGCATCATTGCTCTCCGGGCGCTCAGGGCGGCACAGATGGCACGTGACAATTTCGGCCGCATGGTCTGCGCCGGAGCGCTGGCGTTCGTGGCGTTCTCGGTCTTCGAGAACATCGGCATGACGATCGGGCTCGCACCGATCACGGGTATCCCGCTCCCGTTCATCAGCTACGGCGGCTCCGCCTCGTTTGCCTTCTTCGCTACGGTCGGGCTCGTGGCGAACGTCGAGATGCGCAGGGCAGTGCGGAAGTGAGCGACGCCGCGGAGGTATCGGCCGGGGCTGGTGGCTCCAGCGTGACGACCGAGTCCGAGCGCCCCGGCGATCCAGAGGGCTCAATCGGGGCGGCCGAGGCGGTTGAGGCGGCCGAGGCTATGGAGACGATCGACGCCGTCGAGCCAGCGGAGCCAGCCGAGGCGACCGAGCCAGCGGAGCCAGCCGAGGCGACGGAGCCAGCGGAGCCAGCCGAGGCGACGGAGCCAGCGGAGGTGGAAGCGGCCGAGGAGCCGCTGGGTTTCGAGCTGCCGCCGGCGATGTCTCGGATGATGTTCGTCGACGTGATGCTCGTCCTGCCGTCCACGCACCCGGTGGTTGTGCTGCAGGAGTCCGACCTGCCGTACCGCGAGCTCCGGATCCCTATAGGCGGGCCAGAGGGCATTGCCATTGGCTACGCCGCTCGGCAGATCGCTACTCCGCGGCCCCTCACCCACGAGCTGATGAGCCAACTGCTCGAGCGGTTCAGCCTCACCCTCGACGTGGTGCGCATCACGGGCTTGACCGGCGGCGTGTTCACGGCGGAGATCGTCGTGTCAGGACCGACTGGTTCCCGCACGCTCGACTGCCGACCGTCGGACGCGATCGCGCTGGCGCTCCGTCAGCGGCTACCCGTCCCGATCATGGCCGACCCGGACGTGCTCGACCGAGCCGCGAGCGGGGCTGCGGGCTCGAACTAGCCGAGCGCCGGCGGCCCTCACTGCAGTGTGGCCCCGGCGCGGGCGCTGCGCTCGGATCGAGACGGCTTGGTCGCCCGCAGGTGCGTGCGCATGCCCGGAACGATCGAACGGACCCGAGCGACCGGCTCGGCCGCCTCGCTTGAGATCCGCATGATGAGCGCCATGAGTACGTAATTCGCGACCAGGGACGAACCGCCGTATGAGACGAACGGCAGGGTGACTCCAGTCAGGGGAAGCAGCCGGGTGACGCCTGCCATGATCAGGAACGCCTGGAAACCGACGGTAACGGTGAGCCCGAGGGCGACAAGCTTGGAGAACTCCGAGCGAGCCCGTAGTGACGCCCTCAAGCCCGATCCAACGATCAGGACGAAACCGGCGATCAGGGCTGCAGCCCCAATGAGCCCGAGCTCCTCGCCGAAGGCGGCGAAGATGAAGTCGCTCTGAGCGACCGGGATCGCCTGGGGCACGCCGAGCCCCGGACCGGTGCCCGCGATACCGCCTTGGGCGAGCCCGAGCTCACCGACGACCGGCTGGTAGCCAATGCAGTTCGGGTTGCAGCTCAAGTACTTCCACGGGTCGAGCCAGACGTCGATCCGCTGGCCGACAAGGACGAGCACTCGGGAGGCGAAATACGTGCCCACCACGAATGCCACGATCCCGATCACGAGGTACGTCCACCGCCCCGTCGTGACCCACAGCATCGCCAGGAACAAGATGAACAGCAGCAGCGAGAAACCGATGTCCTTCTCAAGCAGGATCACCGCGATCGAACAGACCCAGGCGAAGGCGATCGGGCCGAACGGACGCAAGTCGGGCAGCATGTACCTGCCGACGCGGTGCGTGGCCATGGAGAGCAGCTCGCGCTTCTCGACGAAGTACGAGGCGAAGAAGATCACGAGCAGGATCTTCGAAGCCTCCACCGGCTGGAACGAGGCGGGGCCGATTTTGACCCAGAGCTTGACGCCGCCGACGTTCTCGGCGGCATCGCCGAGGTGCGGCACGAGCGGCATCACGAGGAGCATGATCGCCGCCAACAACATCAGGTAGCGGTAGCGCTCGAGGTCCCGGGAGCGGCGCACGATGATGAGCGTGATGGCGTAGGCAACAAGCCCGATGGTTGTCCAGACTGCCTGCAGGCCGGCCAGGTGGGCCACGTCCTCGTACGGCGCCAGCCGCATGATCATCACGAAACCCAACCCGTTCAGCACCAGCACCACCGGCAACAGCACCGGGTCGGCATCGGGAACCAGCCACCGGTTGATGAGGTTCGTGATCACGGCCATGCCGAGCAGGATGGCCACGAACACGACGAGGCGCGCCGGAAGACGGTTGTACACGCCGAGCGTGGTGAGCACGTAGTCGAACGTCACCACGATGAGGCCGACGAGCAGAAGCCCCAGTTCGCTCCTGCGTCTCGGCTTCGACCTCGACGTCGTCGCCAGCGCGGCCACGGCTTGAGGGTAGCGTCTCCGGCGTGGAAGCCAACGTCATCGCCGATACGCACCCAGGCGGCAGCGGATCCGACACGATCTCGTTGAGCAGCCCGGAGAGGTTCCTCAACCGCGAGCTCTCCTGGCTCGACTTCGCCAGCCGGCTGGTGGATCTCGCCGAGGACGAAGGCACATCGCTGCTCGAGCGGGTGAAGTTCATCGCCATCTGGTCGTCGGGCCTGGACGAGTTCTTCCAGGTCCGCGTCGCCGGCCTGAAGGACCAGATCGCCGCCGGGCTCGCCAAGCGCTCGCATGACGGGATGACCGCCACGGAGCAGCTCGATGCGATCGGCGAGCGCTGCCGCGCTCAGATCGCCCGGGTCGACGACATCTTCCTCAACAAGGTCCGCCCTGCTCTCGCCCGCGAAGGCGTCGAGATCCTCTCGTGGGAGGACCTCGACGTGTCCGAGCGGGCCGAGGTCCTGAATCGGTTCGAGCGTGACATCTTCCCGGTCCTCACGCCGCTCGCCGTCGACCCCGGGCACCCGTTCCCGTACATCTCCAACCTCTCGCTCAACCTGGGCGTGATCGTGGCGGACGAGAGCGCCGGTGAGGAGCGCTTTGCCCGGGTGAAGGTGCCGCCCCTGCTCTCGCGATTCGTGCAGGTGGGCAAAGCGACGAGGTTCGTCCCGCTGGAGCACGTCATCGCCGCCAACCTGGACAGGCTGTTCCCCGAGATGACGTTCGGTGGCCGTTACGTGTTCCGGGTGACCCGCAACGCCGACCTGACACTCGAAGAGGACGAAGCCGACGACCTGCTGGCAGCTGTCGAACTGGAGCTGAGGCGCCGTCGCTTCGGGCGTGCCGTGCGGCTCGAGGTCAGCCCTGACATGCCGCCGGACATCCGCGAGCTGCTGCTGACGGAGCTGGAGCTGATTCCTGACGACGTCTACGAGTCAGTTGCTCCGCTCGATCTCGGTGGGCTGTGGGCGATCCACCACGTCGACCGGCCGGATCTGCACGACCAGCCCTGGGTCCCGCGCACGCCGCCTCAGCTGGCCGGTGCCGGCGAGACGCCGGCTGACGTCTTCGCGGTGCTGCGTGAGCGGGACGTCCTCGTCCACCACCCGTACGACTCGTTCACGAGCTCCGTCGAGGCGTTCATCAGCCAGGCTGCCGAGGACCCGAACGTCCTTGCCATCAAGCAGACGCTCTACCGCACGTCGGAGAACACCGCCATCGTGTCGGCCCTCGTTCGGGCCGCCGAGCGAGGTAAGCAGGTGGCGGCGCTGGTGGAGGTCAAGGCGCGTTTTGACGAGAAGGCGAACATCCAATGGGCGCGCCAACTCGAGCAAGCGGGCGTGCACGTCGTCTATGGCCTCGTCGGCCTGAAGACGCACTCGAAGACCTGCCTCGTCGTTCGACGTGAGGAGGACGGGTTGCGCCGCTATTGCCATATCGGCACCGGCAACTACAACTCCGAGACGGCGGCCATCTACGAGGATCTGGGCCTGCTCAGCGCCGATCCCGACCTTGGTCAGGATCTGACGAACCTGTTCAACTACCTGACCGGGTTCGGTCGGCAGGTCTCCTTCCGCCGCATCGTGGCGTCGCCTCATGGCATCCGGGCGTGGTGCGTCAGCGAGATCGAGAATGAGGCAGCTTCCGGTCCCGCCGGGCACATCACGATCAAGGTGAACAGCTTGATCGACCCTCAGGTGATCGACGCCCTCTACCGAGCCTCAGCCGAGGGCACGAGGATCGAGCTCGTCGTCCGCGGGTTGTGCGGCTTGCGCCCGCACGTGCCGGGACTGTCGGAGAACATCTCCGTGCGCTCGATCGTGGGACGCTTCCTCGAGCACTCGCGCATCTTCCGCTTCGGTAATCCGAGCACCGAGGGGGGAGTAGGTCGCTCCGGGCGGCGCGGTGGCCCGCCCGTCTGGGACGCGAACGGGAGCCAACCCAAGGCCGAAGGCAGTGGCGAGCCCCGCTACTTCATCGGTTCGGCCGACTTGATGGAGCGCAACCTCGACCGCCGCGTGGAGGTGCTGGCGCCGGTGATCGACCCGGAGCTGCGCGGCAGGCTCGACGAGACGCTCGAGCTGAACCTGGCAGACGACGTGTCGACGTGGGATCTCGACGCCCACGGTGTGTGGCACCGCGTACCGCAGCTGGTCGGGGTCTCCACGCAGCGCCGCCTGCAGGAGCTGGCAGTCGAGCGCGCGCACAAGTGGCGCGCGTCCGAGATCCACGCGTAGGCGCCGGGCAGGCACGTTGCGGATCGCGGCACTCGACCTCGGCAGCAACTCCTTTCATCTCCTCGTCGTCGCCACCCGGCCCGACGGCAGCTTCACGCCCCTCGTGCGGGAGAAGGAGATGCTGCGCCTCGGCGACGTCGTTGCCCGGCACGGCGTGTTGACCGACGAAGTGCTCGCCGAGGCGGTCGAGGTGGTCCGGCGCTTCCGGGCGATCGCCGAGGCCAGTGATGCCGACGAGATCGTCGCCTACGGGACGGCGGCGCTCCGTGAGGCCGCCAACGGAGCTGCCGCTGTAGAGCGCCTCGAGACCGAGACCGGCGTGCGCGTCAAGGTCATCAACGGGATCCGGGAAGCCCAGCTGATCTTCGAGGCGGTGCGGGCAAGCGTCTTGATCGACCCCGGGCCGGCGCTGTGCGCCGACCTCGGCGGGGGGAGTCTCGAGCTGTCGGTCGGCGATCGGTCGGGCCTCATGTACGCGACCAGTGTCCACTTGGGCGTCGGCCGTCTCACAGCAGAGCTGATCCGCTCGGATCCGCCGTCGAGCAAGGACCGCAACCGGCTCAGGGGCCGTGTCGAAGAGGAGCTCGCGG
>Ga0187860_1001348_pt1 | contig 21879 bp, 13 predicted proteins | sample June2016WEW_10_4_FD_132981 | JGI IMG/M metagenome (GOLD analysis project Ga0187860, IMG submission 132981) | Peatland microbial communities from SPRUCE experiment site at the Marcell Experimental Forest, Minnesota, USA - June2016WEW_10_40 | ecosystem: Environmental > Terrestrial > Soil >...
GCTTTAGGAGAGCGCTCCGGCCCCCCTTCGGGCTTGAACCCATCATCATTCGTCATGTGTAACACTCCGGTTGAGGTTCAATTTACCTCAGCCGGGTGTCTCAATTATCCGTGCCGCACCCCATCTGAAGGCTGCCACGATATCTTCATTTGCGACCGCACGAGCGTAGCGCGCCATAGCCATAAACATTTCCACCGCCGGAAGACCACCTCTTATTTGTTTTGCCGCAGAGCGTCGCTCAATGCCGAGATCGGCCCCGATTTCGATTTCGCAGAGTGCCAATATGCGCCAATTGTACGCCAACGGTTTCAGGTCGACGCTCAATAGCGGCTCATCCCCGGCCAGTGCAGACGGTTGACCAAATGCGATCTTAAAGGATGTGTCGGAAGGATAAGGATCGAGCTTCTTCCAAAATAGCCCTATGGTAGCCCGCGCAAACTGATGCGCACGCTCATTCTGCCGAGAGCCAGCGGGATCGAGAGGCTCGACAGCGTCTAACGCATCGGCAAGCTCGGTAAGCGCTCCGCTTCGATCCTCCATTTCCCAGCGAACGAGTGCGATTTCAACCTTGATGCCAACAGCAAGTGCTGGGTGCTGATCTTCGCTTCTCAAACTATCATGCGCTTTCCGAAATAAACGGATCGCGTCGGAAAATAGCTTTGCACGAGCAGCAGACACACCCCCATCGCGGAGCGCTAAAGCTCGATCGAATGGATTATCCAGCCCGACACTGTCCTCGACACTGATTAAGAGCTTGGCGGCGGCAACATCGTCTCCAAAATGTCCCAGCACTTTGGCTTTCTGACGCACCAGAGCGGGAGCGCTTCCCATTTCCGCGATCGCTTCATCCACGACAGCAATCGCGGCCATTTTATCATTTAGCCCTTCGTCCAGGATCACCGATCTTGCGCATGCGAGTTCGGTTATGATGTCCGCCCTGTACCAATGTTTTGCGATTTCGCTCATCCGCTCAAACCGCTCAAGTGCAGGCTTCAAATCAAGCTCGTCCGACTGTTCTTGTGCCCACCCGTTGTGGACAAAGGACCCGGGGCTCAAATGAAGGGAAATCGCAGCTGCATCGATAAATCCGTTTCGGTCTCCTTCATTGAGATTGTCGAGCGCTTCGATCATTTGCAGCATGCGGTCGGAACGTCGAATTCGAAGAACAATGGCTGCGAATAGAAATCCTGCCATGTCAACGCCAGGCTCAAATGCAGTTGCTACCCACGCAGTCGCACCTGACAGTTCAGGATAGTTCGCTGTCGTAAATTCCTGCATGACGGCGCGGACGTGCAGAGCCAACTCAAGTTCCTTTGTGGGCTCTATATTCGCGTGCTCAGCAAGAAGGATTTTCGGTATAGCGATGGACTTTTGGAGAAGCCGAAGTTCAGGAACGTCTATCCCATCAATTTCGGTCATCAGGCGCAATGCAATGCGCCCCGCTATTTCCTTTTCTTCGACTGCATTGGCGACCTCGAACTGCAACAGTCGCAGGATAGCTCCAAGCGACGGCACCTCCGGATAGATTGATTGATCGGTGCGAAACAACGTCATCGGCGATAGCAAGGCGGCGGCACCCCGAAGCTGGTCAAGGGGCAATGTCTCTATGACCTGATACAATCTGGCGAGGACCCCACCGTGCTTTCCCCAGAATGCATTCCAGAAGCAAAGTGGCAGCGTGCGCTGATCAAGCACGCGAGTACCTAGCCAATATTCAGCGGCTGTTCGACGATACTGGAGCTTCCCCTCCTCCGGAACATCAACGGCGATGTCCGCAATGAGCGGAGACAACCGCAAATCGCCTCCGGGCATAACTTCGATCCATGATCCGCGGAGAGTGACTAATGCGTCGCCCGCATTAGGTATCGAAGGATCGTCTCCTGCGAGTTCCAGGACCAGTCCTTCATCGGCGCGATCAAATATGGAGCCAATCCGGCGCAGCAGTTGGCGTGCTTCAACAGATGGAATTTCATCAATTAGCCGACGCCTTGCTTCATCTCTCGTTGCTCGCACCGCATGACTTACTGTCGCACCAAAGTCTTCAAGCAGAGCGTTTTTGGGCCACGACCTCGCTTTCAGACTTGCAATCTTGGCTGAAACCAATAGCGGATGTCCTCCGCTTGTCGTGAGATGTATCAGCCGTGTCCAGCCTTCAACCATATCATCCGCAGGCCCGTTCTGATTTGTGACGACCGCCCGAACCTCCTCTTCCGTAAAATACGGCGCCTGAATTGCGGCACTCAATGACGCTCCAAGTTCCGCAAGACGACCGGCGGGTGGCTCATATGGCGACGTTACAATCACACGAGTACCGCGCGGCGCGACCGATGCTACAAACGCCGCGAGACGCGATCGGAGTACCTCCATCCCGGGCCCCGTGAAGTCATCTATTACGACGCCGCCGATCCGGGGGTCTCGAAGTACTGCGCGGCCAAGTTCGCGCCAAGCTGAGAGAGCCGCCTTTGCCTCATCTTGGACGGCACGCAAATCCAGTCCCAGCCAAGGCCCACCAATCTTTGCGGCGACTAGCCTCGCCAGCGTCGATTTTCCGACACCGTGCGCCCCATGGAGCCAAATCAAGGGCTCGCCCCGGACACGTCCGAAGATTTCCTCGACAGTAGACTTGCGATCGCAGGTGTTGCTCGATAGCGGACCTATCCGTACGACGAAGAGGCTGTCATCAGCCCCACCAGTTGAGGCGCCACTCAGCGTCCGTGCAGCGCTTTGCAACGCGACGCTAGGTCCAGCCGCAAGCTCTAGTGATCGGTGTAAGTCGATCGCTCTAAGGCGGCGATTTTTTTGGTCCGGTTCGCACGCAGTTTCTAAAACGCGATCTGACAAACTTCGTAGAGCCTCATCGGCGAGCGTGACCAAGAGGCCCTTAATCAGATAAAGTTCCGCAATCTTGTCGCGGATTAACTCGGTAAGTGGACCTTCGTCTAGTGCTTGAAGCATCCACCGCACGCGGCCGAGTAAGCGCGCCTGCAACTCTTCGTCACTCGGATTGGCCTCGATCCACTCGCCGAGAGGTTCGCCTTCAAATATGGATGCGAGGGCCGTCCGTATGGGGCCGGTATCGGCGCCAAGAACGGCGGCAGCCCAATAGTCGATGCCCGCTACCCCATTTGGGAAGGTCAATCCGCGCTCCCGCGCGGCGCTGCCCTTTGCAATGAAAGCCAGTTGAGACCGCGGGTCACGCCCTTGATCTGATCGCACCCAATAGCGGCCCAGGGCGGCACGCACCCCTTCGGATTGCAAGCTATGTGGCTTTGGGCCGGCCGCAGCGGCCGAACTTTTGACTTGGGTATCGACTGCACCGGCAGCGGAGGCGACACTGAAATCTTCCTCGGTTTCAAGCCATAGTACTTCGCCGGGCCGAAGCCCGATCCATGCATCGAGCGATTGGAGTAACTGATACCGATAGCCGCGCAGAACGTACCAGGCTTGTCCTTTGTGAGAGGGGGTCATCGCGTCTACTTTTCGGCTGCGACCGGGTTTTACGTTCGCCGCGAGTAGCGTTGGAAGCGATACATACTAGCAGTTGCTCGCTGCCCGCGAGCACCCCACGGAGGCCGAAATCGAGCGGCTGATGGCAGCGGCCGAGGGAAACCGCTGGGGACACCGGGACGCCACGATGATCCTCCTGGCCTACAGGCACGTCCTGCGGGCGTCCGAGCTAGTGGACCTTCGTTGTGGGGCTCAGGTCGAGTTCGGAGCGGCCACCCTGCACGTCCGCAGGGTCAAGCAGGGCACTCCCAAGCACGCATCCGATCCTTGGACACGAGTTGCGCGCCCTGCGCCGGCTTCAGCGGGACCAGGAACCCAAGTCACCCTTCGTGTTCACTTCGGAGCGGGGAGCACCCTTCAGCACCGCTGGCTTCGCCCGCATGGTCGAGCGGGTCGCGCTCTCTGCGGCGGCATCGGTTGCTTTGCTGCCGTATATGAATTGGCGCGCGATGCGCTGCACTAGAGCCGAAGGTGGCCGCGTGCCGCTGATATGTTGCTTCAAAACGTGGTCGAGCCACGGCGAGACGTGAGGCATTTAAGTTCTCCTATGTGAGGGAGTTCAGCGGCTTGCAACCGCCCGGCGATCTGCCGACCCGAAATTGGGGCATCTTCAACCTTGTTGCGAAGTATAGAGCGAAGGCCAATAATTGCAATCAGGGCAAAGCCAGGGGGGGCGTAACAATGGCAAGGATCACGCTTAATCAGTTCGTGAAGCGCCCGACGCGGATAGGTATAGGTTTTGTTTTTGATGATTATCACCACATCAAGAAACGCACAAAAATAAAAGGCAAGTTGCCACTCAAAACCGGCGGCGAGGTGCCCACGCCAAACGAGGTAATTCGCAAACTCGCATCGTCTGTCAAAGGCGACTATCACCTCAAAAGCGGGGGAGCCATACAGACTTTGATGTTGACGGACGAGAACGATGCCAAGGGTTTTATAACGCCCGGTTCACCACTGCAGCCCGGTGACGGTAAGCCGCTCAACGCGATTGTGGTAATTCATATGTCGATGGATCAGCACATGAAGCTAGCGAAAAAGCTAGGTCTGCTTTGAAATTGAGGTTTCAGCCAATAAGCGCCTTCTTTTACTCGTGCCAAAAATCTTTGAACCGCGTTGGAGCCAGTTCGGTGTAACGCACCGTATGCTGGATATTCTTGTGCCCGAGGTAGGCTTGCAGCGCGCGCGTGTCGTGCCCCTTATTGGCCAGTGCGTATCCTGCCCAGCCGACTTCCGCAAAAACTTCACGCGGATCAACCGAAATGTCTCAGGTTTTCCGCCTGACTGCCCAATTGCTATTCGATGGGAGGCACAAGCTGCGGCTCCAGTTGATCCCGCTTAATCACGAGGCGCAACCCGCCTCGCGGTTGCAGGTCACCTTTTAATAGCGACGCCCGAAGGGGTACCCACACGATGCCAACCAGGTATCCGAGACAAGCAATCGACCATTCGAGCGTTTGATCGTATTCCCGTATCAGGATCGTCGTAAGACCTTTGCGGATAAGTGCCGGCTCGATTTTCTTGAGCGGATGGGTGTCGCGGTCCTCAGGTCTGATCAGAAATGGGTTGGCATAGCCGAAGCGACCCTCGCGATGTTCGTTTGATAGTGCGAAATCTTTGGTCAACAAGATACGCAGCTGATCCATGTCGATTGTCGGAAGTAGGTCGGTTTGAAAGAACTTCCAGCCAACACCGAGAAGTGTCTTAATAGTGAACCTCAGCCTCGCGACGTGATCGATCTTCCAATTTGGTACGATAAAGCCGGTGTTAGACAGAATGCTTGGCGGCAGGAGCGCGCGGCTTTTCGTATCAAGTATCTTGGGTGGGCCACTCTTCTGGATTTCCAATCTGTAGCGCGTCTCGCCCACTCCCCACGGATCACCTCGTTTCCATGCTCTCGCTCCTTCAATAGTGGCGACAGGCGTTTTGCCGCTACGGCCCCGCGCGTCGGTATCACGACGGCCGAATTGCACCATGGCATCACTGGCAATCCGCGCGTCGATGGTTGTCCCGAATGTCGAGTTCAGCGCGCGAGAGGCCCGGATAGCGGTCGATCGAAAGCCGCCCAGTGCTGTAGGGATCACATGCTCTTCACTCAGAGCGGCATCGGGCAAGTGCCGCCCTGAATAGACGCAATAATTTCGCCATTCGGCAGGCAGTCGGGTCATGACCGATACATAGAGTACACAAAAATCGAGTACACAAAAATCGGCACCTGCCGTTTCTCACACTGCCGAGGTTCTGACCGCGAGCGATGGCATTGCCAGCACTCCGTCAACCCATTTGATCATCGAACGAAAACCGAACATCGTGCTACCATTTTGCTACCCAATTCGGTAGCAGCGCACGTCACAGGACGAGACGAGATGGACGGCCGCGCAAAATTATTCAAAGAAAACAATACCCCCCGGAACGGGCCATCACCGGCCGGGATGACCGCAAACGCATTACGAATGCGGTGCTCTACCCCCTTCCGCTGGATGCTGCCATGAAACTCCGGCTCGAGGCTCGTGTCAGTTCGGATTCGCCTGACGCCGTCGGCCGCTTGCTCGTTGCGAGGCTTGGCGCCACGTCGGTTATGCGCGACGGTAACGACTGGTTTGTACGCGCGGCGGTCAATAGCGCGAGCGCCCGCGACGCGAACCGCGAATTGCTCAGCGAGCTTCGGCGGGTCGGGCGGAAGACCAGGCTCCGCGCCGAGTGGACGGCAGGCGGTTCAGTCGAGCGATTTTTCGATTACGTTCCTAAGGGCATGCGACCGTCCGGTCGGTAACATCGAGCCAATCGATGGGCGGATGCGAAGAAAATCCGCTGGCAGCCACAGGTCAACCCGCCAAGCCAATCGGCCGCGAGAGGGACGGGCTGGGACGCAGCCACTCCGCCAGCTTCGACCAACGCCGCCGGCCAGAGACGTTGCGCACCGCGATGGCGACGGCCTTCTTTTGCCCAACCAGAACGACAAGCCGCTTCCCGCGGGTGACTCCGAGCCAGGTGGCAAGACAAGCGTGGAAGCAGTGAGCGCCTTTACCGGGTAGAGCAGAATCACAACGTTGAACGTGGTGTCGAATGCTTCCACCACGCACTCATGCCGCTGACTATTCCGATCCAATATCGCGATCGACCTTGGGCGCGTCATCTTGCGATGGATCGGCAGTACTTCCCCAAGAAAGTGGTCGAGCGTAATCACTGTATCCGTTGGACGCCCGAATTGCTGCTCAAAGGACGGTGACGGCTCGACGCGTCTCACCACAGCTCGATCGCCGCTTCCATCGCAATACCCGATCGGCTCACAGATATAGACGAGGCATGGCCGGTGATTGCTCCGGGCAAATTCGCGGCAGGAGGCGTAAATGGACGCCCCGAATTTCTTCACAAGCTTGATCGGGGTTTTGATTTCGAGGGCGTGATCGGCCGCAATGCGCCCGTACCCGTCACCCTGAAACAGCGCGAATCGGGCGAAGTTGTTCGCCTCGCGCTCGAACAGATTAGCCGACACCAGCCTGACTGCGATTGGGCAGCATCTCCCAGAGTTGATTCCACACACGTGGCAAAGGACAAATGCGGCCGTTTTCGCGACAAAAAGCAATGAGACTCTCGACTGTATCGCTCATTCGTCATTTCTCTTGACCACGGTTTCCATCGATTAGCGCAAAGCCGCCGCCGCACGCGCGAAGCGACCGGACACAGGCGACTGGACATTTTGTTCGAGAACACATCGACGCGCGCGGTGTAATACTACCGCGTGCCGGCGGTACCGCCGTTGAATCGTTCCCAAAGTTCGTCGCCCATGACCTGAAAATCGAACAGTGCGGCCTCCCAAACTATACCAGTTGCACTAACATTGATGTTGTTGAGCGAGGCTAAGCGCTTTTTCAAATCGTGCGCGGGCCGCCTCACGAAGGCGGCCCAGCTGGAAATGGTCGGCTAGCCGCCTGATCACCTCTTCGTCGCTCATGCGGAGCCGAACATATGGCAGAGCGAGACTGGCCAATTCTGCGATCGGAACATCTAAATGAGATCGGACGTCGCCTGTGCTACCTCGATATGGATACGGTTTATTCGGCGATGTGTCGTTGGACCAGATCACTGAGCGATCATCGTCGTTTGATCGCGCATGCTCTCGACCAATCATCTTGGAGATGATCTGGTAGATGTTGCTTCCAGAGCGTTGAAAACCGTGCGCTCTGGCGATCCGGTCAACCAGGAGGTCCTCGTAAATCGGCGCTTCCGTCGCAACAACACTCGCGATCATTTCGCGAAGGGTCGTTTGATAGCTGCTGTCGTAGAATCTCGCGGCATCCGGCTGAAGCCCATTCGATGACAAGTCGGTTACAACATACTGCTTGGCGCCCGGTATCAGCTTGGTTGGCGCGCCAAGGTTGGATCCCATGCCGAGCGGCAGTTTCGATTGAGTTGGTAACGCCGTCCTCTCCGGCAATGTAAGCTTGAAATCTTCGGGAGAATTCGGATGTCTTCCCGAATCCCCCGCACTAATACGGCTTACGATCTCGCAAATTCGGTCCAGATATCTGTTCTTCTCAATGGGACTGGTGCCCTGCCGCAGATAAGTCGGCACTTTGCGGAACCAGTCATCCGGATCGAACACATTCTGGGATACGAATGTCTCCACCATCGCGTCCCGAAGAATCGAGCGCTGAACCTCCCAGTCCGGCATTTCCTTGCAGATCACAGTGTCGCGGAATTCGACTAGTGCTTGCACTGCCTGCTCCCGGGTCAGCGGGCTCCTGTTGTTCAGCAAGAATGACGTCGGCTGTCCGGTAGCCGGTGTCGCTTCCGGAGGTTCGGTCCCCTCTATTGACCCAAACTCCGCTCCATGTATTTCGGGCGCGGCGCTCTCCGTATCCGCTATCGGCTCTTCCGCGGCGATTGCCCGCTCCGCGGACGGCACCCGATGGCCGGACAACAATATCTCGGCGAGAGCCGAATGTTCGTCATAGCCGGCTCGCGGACGTTCTCTCAATTCCTGGAGCTTCTTTGCGAGCTTGTCCGTCTCGCGGGTGGGGTCCTCGAACCAATCGGTCGACCAGACCCGAACGATGGCCCAGCCCAGACCGCGCAGCACCTCTTCGCGAAGGCGGTCGCGGTCTCGGGCACTCTTGCTGGAATGGTAGCGCGCGCCGTCGCACTCGACGCCAGCCAGAAACCGCTCCGGATGGTCCGGATCCCGGACGCCGATGTCGATCTTGAAACCGGACACCCCGACTTGACGCTCCACGTCGTAACCCTTGGTACGCAAGCGTTCGGCTACCTCGATTTCGAAGTCGCTGTCGGCCTCGCCGCCTTTCGAATCGATCGACGACCGTCCCATGCCTTCTGCATATTCGAGGTATCGTTTGAGCACGTGAACGCCTTCGGCGCTCGCATCCGTCGGCTTGATGTCGGCGGAACCGAACGACGTGAACAAACCGATGCGGAAACGGGCGCGCGTAAACAAGACATTCAGCCGGCGGTGCCCTTGCTTGCCGTTAATCGGACCGAAGCGCTGTTTCATCGCGGTCGCCCCGGCCTCCCGCCCGTATGTCAGCGATATGAGGATGACGTCGCGCTCGTCGCCTTGCACGTTCTCGAGATTCTTCACGAAAACCGGCTCGCCCTTTTTGGCAACTTTTTCATGGTACTCGTCGACCAGCGCGTCTCCCGCCGACACGCGGTTGAGCTCCTCTTGAAGCAAGTCGCGTTGACCGATGTTCACGGTCGCGATACCGAGGGTCGGAATGTTCTCGGCGTCCGCATGGGCGTAGCGCCGCATGATTTCTACGGCCTTCTGGGCAACGAGGCTCGCTTCCGCCACGTTTCGGCGGAACTGGTAGACGCCGTCCACCCGGATCAGGTCGATCGAGAACGAGCCAGGCTTGGCGGCCGGAAAAGTGATCAGAGGGCTATCGCGGTAGAAATTCTCGTTCGAGAACCGGATTAGGCTCTCGCACCGGCTGCGATAGTGCCATTTGAGGCGCCGGACATCGCGGAAAGCCTTCTGGCAGCTTTCGAGGATCGACTCGTCGTCGACATCCTCGAAATCTTCGTCATCCGTCGCCTCGCTTGAACGGTTGAAGAAGTCCGTCGGCGGCAGCTGCTTCTGGTCGCCGACGACGACGATCTGCCCCACCCGGAGTAGGCTTCCCAGCGCATCTTCCGGCTTCATTTGGGAAGCCTCATCGATGACAAGGACGTCGAAGTTGAGGCGGTCTGCCGGAACAAATTTCGCCAACGAAAGGGGAGACATCATGAAACATGGTTTGAACGCCTGGATCGAACGTCCGGCACGCATCAGCAGCGAGCGCACGGGCGTGAAGCGCTTTTGCTTCAAGAATTCGTTCTGGAGCAGCGCCATTTCAGTCCACGATTTTCTTGGGCCTGAGCTCGATCCCGGCTCCGGCTTCTTCTGCAGAAGAACCTTCCGGATGTAGGCGCGATCGTTTTCGATCTTCTTGCGGTCGCGATCCGCAAATTGCCGGCGATGGGCGTCGAGCATGGCGCCCGAATTCTTGGCGAGGCCGGCCGCGGCGAATATCCGCAAAGCGCGCCGGGCAGCAATGACGGCCCTCAAAAGGTTCGGGAGCTGTACCGGAGAAAGCCGCAGTTCTTCGGCCCGGCTGATGAACTGGCCGAGATCGGCTTCGACCAAAGCCGATCTGTACCGCCGGATCGAAAGATAATCCGAGAGTTCGCGGCGAACACTAATGAGCGTCCCCGCCTTGGTCGCCAACTCGTTCGGATGCATCCCGCTGAAACCGTCAATTCCGAAATCCGCGCGGAGCTGGGACAGCAGATTGACATACCGGCCATGGATCGGACCCCCGCGTTCGGCTGCCGCGCGCAAGCGAAGCCGTTCTTCACGCGCATTACCGGAGATCAGTTTGTCGCGGAATTTGAGTGGCATGTCCGCGCTGTTTACGTCGCGTACCCACTTGATCATGGAGACCGCCTGAGCCGCCTTGACGGCGCTCTCGCCGAGGCGCTTTGCCGGTTCGCTGACCGGAGATGCATTGACCTCGTGGCTGAGAGCATCTCTCTTGGCGGTGATCTCGGCGATTTCCGCGATTTGGATTATGGGCAATTCGATGTCCGAAAGCGATCGCGACTGGTCGACCCCCGACGCCTTCTCCATGGCTGCGAGTTCGTTTCGACACGTCTCGACGAGCAGGGCCAAAGGCCGCGTGTCGAATTGTTCGCGGACGTCCGTTGGGCATTTGCTGAACGCCACAGCTGCTTCGACATGCGACGTATCGTTTAGGTGGTCGAATATATCGGGCGCCAAATCGACGAGCCGTTCCGCGACGTCCTCTCCGTGGGGAAGTCCGCCGATTTTCTCTTGGAAAAGCTGCCGAAGTTTGAAACCAGCACCGATCTCTTCGAAAGCCGTCGCCAGTCCATGCCAATCGTTTCCCAGAACGCGCGCCGCAGCCTCGTTTCCCTCGAACGATCGGACCAGATACGCGTGCTTCCCGAGCCGGTCCAGCAGTTCCGGAACATCGGCGGACGCTGCAAACCCGAATTGTGCAGCGAACTCCCGGGCGACCCGCAATGAGCCGTGCAAAGCCGCCCAGGCTTTCTTCATTCCCGATTTCCGGAGCGCGGCGGCATGTATCTCGAACTCTTCGGGACCGGGCCACGGCGCTCTGCCATACGCCGCGCAATAGCCACGCCATTTCGATTCATTGGTCGAAATCGCCGTCCAGCGTTCCTTGAGCTTCCAAAACTGCGTCGGATCGACCTGGCGCAGGGCATTCACCCAGCGTCGGTGCTCCGGCCTGACTTTTGCGCCGCCCAACACCGCCAGAGCGAGCGGCATCAACGCTCCTGATGGGAGATTTTCGTCGAAACCGAAGACGGCGAGGATCGGCAGGAGTCGTTGGACATGACCGAGGACGGCGCGGTCGCGGGGTATTGCATTGTCCGCAGCGTCGTAGAGTTCGGCCGGGGTCATGCGTGCTAGCTCCGCGGGAAGTCCGCAGCGCATCAGCGCAGATGCGATGGCAAGCTTGGGCAGGCTCGCATGGGAGAGGTCGGGCCTCTCCGCCAGCAACCGGCTCTGGTTATGCCATTCGATCATCAACCCAAGCGCCCGTTCCAACTCGCCGAGGTCCAGGGCAACGATGGCCGGGACAACTTCCGGTGTGGCGGGCTCTTCGATCGCACGGTCGGCGCAGATCATCTTCCCAACATCTGCGGCGGAGGAAATTCCGAGATCCGATGTGGAGTCCATGAATGCCGCCAGCTCGACCGCCGCTGACCGGACATCCTCTAGCGTGTCGAGAAAAGGCGAAATCCGGTGCCCGCCCAGATCGTCCAGGTCAAGTTCCCTCCACGGCGACTCGGCCGGGGCGTGGCCATGGGCATCGGAAAACGACTTGCTGGTCTCCACGAAAATCAAAAACTTGCTTTCGACGGCCGCGCGGGCGGCCGGGTCGTCGAGGAACCGGTCGGGCAACGCCACACCTTTGAACAAGTCGATGACGTTTGCGTTTTGACTGCGCCCGCGGACAGCACTCCAGATCAGGTCGAATGGGGTCGCTCCATCGGGTTGTTCCGCGTGAAGCGCACTGAGATACATCCCCATTTCCTTTCGACTCTCGTGCCAAGCTATGTCGCTCGGCTGAATCGCCGGCTTCGCCTTGCCGGATCCGACCTCGGCGCGCTGCTTGAGGTCTTCGATGATCCGTTTCGGGGACGACTTGTCTGAGTGGAGTTCGAGGCAGAAATCGCCGAGCCCGGCGCCTGCAAGTCTGCGTTTCACGACTTCGAGGGCCGCCTGCTTTTCCGAAAGAAAAAGCACCCGTTTGCCGGCTTCCATCGCATTCGCGATGATATTGGTGATCGTTTGCGACTTCCCCGTCCCGGGCGGACCTTGAATGACCAGGTTTTTGCCGCGCATAACATCGACCAGCGCGCTGTGTTGGGATGCATCCGCATCCTGGATGAGAAAAGGCGCGACCTTCTCGATCTCGGGATCATCGATGTGATAATCCTCGGGAATGGAGGGGAGTGTCCCACCTCCACCTTCGGCGTCCTCGGTGCCGCGCAGCATCGACGAAACAAGGCCGTGCTGAACGGGGTCGACTTTCCAGTTTTCCGGATTCAGGTCCGCATACATCGCGGAGCGACCGAACGCGAAATGTCCAAGCACAAGCCAGCGGCGCACGTTCCAACGTTGCCGGCCCTCGATCACCGTCTTCACCTGCTGCAAGTATTTGTCGATCGAAGCGGCCTTCTCGTCTTCGCCGGAATCGAAATCCGGAAGCTCGCACGGAAATTGACCCAGGCGCTTTCGGAGGCTGAGATTGGTTTCCGCGGACCCTTCGCGTGCAGACAGATAATAGATCTTTCGGCCTCGGCTCTTCGCCGCCTCGAGCCTTACCGGCAGCAATAGCAGCGGCGCAAACGCTTTCCTGTCGGACGAATCTGACTCGTACCATTCAAGGAAACCGAATGCGAGAAACAGGGTCGAAAGTCCCATTTCTTGTTCCGCGAGCCGAGCGGTATCGGCGATCTTATCCATCACGCTTTCGAGTTCGTCGGGAAACTTGAGCGTTTGAAGAGCTTGATCGCTGTGGGATTTTTTCGACGCCTTGGCGGGAAGCTCGTAGTTCGGCTCGATGCCAAGCGAGCGTGCGTGTTCGGCGCGGTTGATTTCGTTTTTCTTGAGTCTTGGCGGCAAGCCAAGTTCTGTGCGGACCAAATCCCGGAGTTCACGATCCAATTTCGCGAGCGCGATGTCGTCATCGCGGCCTTGGCTTTCCAGCACTTCGAGCTTTGTCAGATACTCGATGTTGGACACCTTGGCCTGTTGCAATGCAGCGATGAAGTCTTCGCTCTTTTCCTCTGACGGGATGTCGCCCGGCTCTTCTAGCGGGAGAATTCGGAGGGATGCTTCTTCCTCGACCAGCTTTTTGTAGACCTCATCCAATACTTCGTCGACGACCTGAAGGTGTCGTTTGGATCGCGCCCCCAAACTGTAGTCCAACATCCGGTTCTTCAGTGACAAGTCGAGAAGCTTGAGCCGGAGTTGCTCGTACAGCTTTGATAGCCTTAGCGATTCCGACGCATCGAGCATTGACGCGGATCCCCCGTGGTCCGACGTATACCGATGATAACCGGACTATCGCTGTCTCCCAACCCCTGGTTGGTCAGGCAGTGGCGGCGTAAGGCCGGCGATGGGTGGCCTAAAGCCAGTTGGAATAGGGGAAAGCGCGTGGGCTGGAGACGGTATCTCTAACCCTGCATGGTCTCAACGACAGCGAACAAACCGGCCGTTAGGGGAATACTGCTCCGAAATGCTCCAGAATCGGCTCCATTCCCACGTGATCGCCGGCCGAACGCTCGGACAATCCTGTGGAGAGACGCTGGCGCGGACCCGGCTACCCCTTGACAAAGGTCGGAATCGTCAGCATCGTCACTGCCGTAAGTGATGATGGTGAGTCATGCTGTTCTCGATCAAAACGCTCGCCGATAATCAGGCGATTCTGACAGGCGCCGAGACCGGCCGCCGTCTGTTCGGCAAGCTCGTGGCCAACGCCGCGGCGCAGAGCGAACCTGATCCGGCGTTCCTCGACTTTTCGGGCATCGACGTTGCGACTTCTTCCTTCCTTCGTGAGAGCGTCGTCGCCTTTCGTGACTATGCCCGCTCGACATTGTCCAACCTCTATCCGGTCATTGCCAATGCAGCCGAACCAGTCGCCGAAGAGCTCGCATTCTTCCTACGCCATCGTGGCGATGCATTTTGGGCCTGCGAACTCGACCCGGCGGGGGCGCCCATCAACCCCCGGCTCCTTGGCGAGCTTGACGAGGTGCAGCGTGCCACTTTCGATCGGGTCACACAGCTAGGTTCTGCCAGCGCGCCAGCCCTCGCCGCACAGACCGCAAAGAGCTCCGCGATCGGTGCCACCGCCTGGAGCAATCGCCTTTCGAACTTGGCTGCGCGGGGCCTGCTTATCGAGCGGCGCGGCGGCAAGACTAAGACCTTCACCCCTGTTTTGGAGACTGCATGATGGGCCTCGAATACATCAGAAGCGCAACCGGAAAGCCCTACACCAAGCGATGGGCCAAGGGGTTGAACCGGCTGAAGACCCCGACGCTCCTCGACGTCACCCTCACCGAAGAGAGCCGGGTGGTCACCGCCGCTTTGGCGCCCGGTTGCGCTCTGAAACCCGGCGACACCTTTCTCGTGCAGGCGAACGGCACGGGTGATCTCGTCGTCTTCGATGGCCACAGGCAGATCGCGCACATCCCAAATCCGCCATCTGGGGTCATCGAGGCGCTCAATGCGCGCCACGGCATGGCTCCGGCTATTGTCGAGCGGGTCGGCGGCTTCGGCAACACCGCGGAATTGAAGCTCAAGTGAACCGCCGACCACCGCACGAACCCACCCGGGTCTTCCACCCGTCCCAACGCCTACACGACGATGCGTCGCGCCATGCGCGCTGGCTGGGTTGCCTAGGCTGCCCGGACTTCAAGTATTGCCAAGGCCTTCACACGGAAGCCAGTATCTTCGATTGCAACGACCTCTGCTCCTGCGAGGACCGCACCAAGTGCGACATGGTCTGCCGCAACAAGCCGGAGGAGTTCTTCGAGCGGCTCATGGAGGTGGACGGCTTCGACCTCGCGACGGTCCCCCGGGTGGCGCCCGTTGCGCTGGCCGCCCTTCCGGACTTCGTGCCGTTGATCGGTCACAAGTACAGCCGCACAAAGAAGTTGGTCGAGCCGGTCGTCGCCGTGCCGCTTTACGAGCTGTTTCACATGGGAACCGGCGAACCTCATGTGCGTACGCGCTCCGAACTGGCGGAGCGTTTCCGGATCTCGACCGACACGAAGGTGGTCGTCACAGGGGTCGACCGCGACGCCAAAGTGGAGGCTTGGTGGGCGTTCGTTGATCGCGAGCGGGCAATCCAAACCCTGCGCAACTTGGGAATCGCTCTAGTCACGGCGCCGAACTACAGCCTATTCACCAACGTCCCGCGGCCTGACAATCTCCACGGGATGAAGCGGATCGCGCTGAGCTGGGCCGAGGTGATGGGCCTCGGTGTCGCCGCCGCACTGCACCTCAATGCCCGCACAGATCACGACTATGCCCGGTGGACGAAATTCGTGGCTGAACGTCCGGAGGTCACGATGGTGGCGTTTGAGTTCGCTACAGGCGCCGGCTATTCCGAGCGCCTCGAGTGGCACGTCGACCGGCTCTGCGCACTCGCCACCGCCGCCGGCCACGAACTGACGCTCATCGTTCGCGGCGGCGTGCGCGCGATGACACGTCTTCGGGCCAATTTCCGCCAAGTCATTTTGATTGAGACTGATCCGTTCAGCCGGGCATTGAAACGCCGTCGCGCGATGATCACTGAAAGCGGGCGGCTGCGCTGGACACGCATGCTCACGCCGAAGGGCGAGTCAATCGACGATCTCCTGGCACACAATATCATCACCGTCCGGACAGCGCGCACCCAGTACGGCCTACTGTCACGGCCCGCGCGACTTCCTATCCGGCGTCCGGCAAAGCACACTGATTGTCAACCCGATCAGCTGAGCCTTGTGCCCGAGCTCGACGCAACCTTGCAGGGTCGGGCTATGGCCGCGAACCGCAAGCGAGTGGTCGCCACTGCGAAAGCGTAGCTCGCCATCATGGTTCGCGAGCGCCCGGAACATCTGCCCCATACCGAACCCGTTGCCGCTTGCGCGACCGAAGCGCGAGTTCCCGTCTTCGACCGCGACCTTCAGCGCCTCGCCGGCGTCCTGCAGGTAGACATAGTCAGGACTCGTCCCGAGGCTTGCCAATACGCCGATGCCAGCGTCGGACACGACAATCTCGAAAGCCCCGTCTGTTGCGGCATAGACGACCAGCCCCGTATCCGGCCTCTCGCTATGGCGGAAGACATTGTCCTGGAGCTCGCCCATGGCTCCGATGACGGCAGCCGCGAGCGGCTTGGGGAATCCTGCGACGACCGCGGCTTGCTCGGCGCGGCTTGCCCAGAGGGCCCAGAGATCGGCGCCATCGCCCTCGGGTTGGTATCGCCGGAGCGGGAACGCGCCCGCCCGCGACCGAAAGTTCGTCCCGGTGACTTGATTTCGACCAATGGCGTCATCGAGCGCTATCGCAAACGGCGCTTGGAGCGTGACCGTGGCAAACAGATCGGGTGCTTCGCATCGTGCCACCAGGATTTCGACGAGCGGTCCGATCCGGCCGGATCGGGCGACGCGCACCGGACCCATGCGCGCCAACTCTCCGGTGTGCGCCGCCCACAACAAGTCGTCGGCGCCGGCGAAGTCACCGACCAGATCATGACCTTGCTGCTCCAGTTCGCCCACGCCCAAAGACCTCGGTCGAACGAGAGGCGCGTCCTCGACTGGCAACTCATTGCCATCGGTTGTCGTGATCGGCCCCTAAGCCGCTTTCATAGCAGATTGCCGCCTAAAACGAGGCAGCGATTGATCTCGTCTCCAACGCTGTCAGGCACCAGTGGTAAATCGCGGCTAATTTGCAATCTCAACGGTGGCAGCCCGCGGATACCACTTGACCGGGGAACCGGCCGGGACCGAAAACGGGCACGCCCAATTCATCTCAACGTGGACGTGTGAACGGTGCGCATCGAATCCATAACCATCGCCGGCTTCCGCTCGTTTGGGCCCACACCTCATCGCATCGGCTTGGCCGGCGATCTGACTGCCATTGTCGGGCCCAACGCATCCGGCAAAACAGCTTTACTCCAAGCTCTGGCGAAATTGTTTGGATTAACACGGGCTCAGCGGACAATTCAATGTTCCGACTTCCATCTTCCGGTCGGCGTACCCCCCGACGATCGAACTACGAGAGAACTGTTCATCGATGTGATTATTTCATTGCCGGAACTTAAAAAGGGTTCTGCGACTGCGGAAACTGTTGCACCAGCGTTTCGGCACATGCAGATCGCCGCGCCCAAAGGGTTGCCTGTCTGTCGCATGCGACTTGAAGCGCGCTGGCAGGATGATGGGACGGCTGATGGAGAAGTAACTCAGGAACTGTTCTGGATCGACCAACTAGACGAAAAAATCGACGACGATCACAGACACGCCGTGTCGCCCGTCGATCGTGGTCTCATTCAGCTCTACTACACGCCCGCAAGTCGTGACGCTGGAGCACAAATTCGCGCGACTACCGGCGCTCTTGCCGCTCGCTTACTCCGCGCAATCGAATGGTCAAAAGGCACGCGCGACACTATACACGCGGCGACCAAAAAATTAGCAGAGGCGTTCAACGCCGAAGCCGCCATAGAAGCGTTCAACATCTCATTATCAAATCGTTGGGACGAACTTGAGGAGTCGGAAACTGATACAGACCCGGGCCTCACGCTCATCAGCCAGCGCTTTGAAGAGGTCGTAGCGAAAATCCAAGTGCTATTCGCACAGGGCTTAGCCGAGATTCAGCGTGGTCTTGAAGTCCTCAGTGACGGCCAACGGTCATTGTTCTACTTCGCACTGGCAGCCGCCGTATTCGACCTTGAGAGGGACGCCGCAGCGGGGAAGATCAAAGGATTTCGAGCTGATGAATTGAGTATCCCGGCTTTAAGTATTTTTGCAATCGAGGAGCCAGAAAATCACCTGTCACCCTATTATCTATCACGCATCGTCAGGCAAGTTCGTTCAATTATTAAAGACGATGCCGCGCAGGCTTTGGTTACAAGCCACTCACCAGCGGTGCTGAGCCGTGTTGAACCTGCCGAGGTTCGTTATTGCCGCTGCGACCCAAAAACGCGGATGTCGACGGTAAGGCCAATCGGTATGCCGTCCGAGCCTTCCGACGTCGCCAAATTCGTGCGCGGCGCGATGCTTGTCTTTCCCGAACTCTACTTTGCGCGCTTCGTCATTCTTGTTGAGGGGGATTCAGAACGGGTGGTTCTGCCACGCCTTGCCGAGGCCGAGGGCATTATTCTCGATCCATCGTTTGTCGCTGTGGTACCTCTCGGTGGCCGCCATGTTCAGCATTTTTGGCGGTTACTGAACGGCCTCGCGATTCCACATGCCACGCTGCTCGATCTAGACCTTGGTCGAAGCGGTGGCGGGTTTGGCAGGGTGAAAACGACTATTGGCCATCTCATTGAGGAAGGCACTCCGCGCGAGCAACTGCTAACGCTTGAGGACGGCAAAGTACTTTCTCCCGAGCAATTCGAAGCCATGAGCAGATGGGACTCGTCCAATGCAGAAGCCTTAGCAAGTTGGGTGGCCGACCTGCGTAATTACGCTATCTTTTTCTCAGAGCCCCTCGACCTTGATATGTCGATGCTTGCTGCGTTTCCTACCGCATATGAGAAGAACATCCCCGCTGGCGGCGGACCAAAGATGGCTCCTGAGGAGGCTGCAAAGGTAGCACTAGGCGAAAGCGGCCCGGGACTGGAGGTATATAAAGACGCGTTAGCAGATTTCGTAAAATATATGCCGGCCTATCGCTACCATTTTCTTACACGTAGCAAGCCTGCCACCCATCTTCAGGCCTTCGTGCACCTCGACGACACAGCCATCAAGAAGGGGATGCCAGAAACCTACCATGCATTAGTAGAGCATGTCAGAGTAAATCTAAAGCCGGATTGACCGTGACGCTGATCCAACCCCGTGTTGCACCCGACGACTGGCAACCCATTGGGATCGATGCGCTCGAAAAGAACGCACTCGATGTCGTGCGGTCGACCAACAATCGGTCCGTCATTGCTGGGCCGGGCTCGGGCAAAACCGAACTGCTCGCGCAACGCGCCTCCTACCTCCTGCAATGTGGCGTCTCGAGGCATCCACATCGAATACTAGCAATCAGCTTTAAGCGCGATGCCGCAAGGAATTTGGCCGCGCGCGTTCGTAGTCGGTGCCATCCCATTCAAGCCTATCGTTTTGACTCGTTGACCTTCGATGCGTTCGCAAAGGGTCTTGTCGATCGCTTTGGCCAAGCGCTTCCGGATCGATGGCGACCCACGCCGGACTATGAAATTTCGCAGGCGAATGACCGGACCTATCGCGAATTCTTGCAGACGCTTACTCCGCCAGCAGCTATCGGGAGCCGCGCCGATATCATGACCATCACGGTAAAGGCCTTTGAACGGACGTGGTTGCTCGGTTCGCCAATTTCCGAGGTAGCGCCAGCAAAGCTTTCCCCTGGGCAATGGGCAGCAGATCAGTTTTGGCAGTCGTGGCTTCACGGCCGGAAGCAAAGCTATCTCACCTTTCCCATGATTGGTCGCCTAGCGGACCTTCTCGTTAAGGCCAACCCGATGGTGCGGCGGGCATTGCAACTCACTTATTCGCACTTGTTTATGGACGAGTTTCAAGACACCACACAGGTTCAATACGACTTGGCGAAGGTAATTTTTCTCGGCTCCGATACCATCGTGACCGCCGTCGGTGACAACAAACAGCAGATCATGCGATGGGCCATGGCCATGGACGACCCGTTTACGGTTTTCGAGACCGACTTTAAGGTGCAACGGACGCCCCTTTTAAATAATTATCGATCGTCCCCCGATTTGGTTCGTATTCAGAACGTACTTGCCAAAGCGCTCGACGCCAAGTCGTTGACGCCCGTCTCAAAGACCGATGCAACAATCGTTGGCGATAGTTGTGCGGTGTGGGACTTTACCACCCCAGCGAGAGAAGCCGATTGTCTTGCAGATTTCGTGAACAACCAAATAGCCGAATACGAACTCAAGCCGCGCGACTTCTCGATATTGGTTCGGCAGAAGGCCGCCGCTTATATGGAGATACTGGAGCCGCATTTTGCCGCAAAGGGTCTGCACCTCCGAAACGAAGCGGCCCAAATTGGCTCAATTGCGCTCCAAGAACTTCTGGCGGAGGACCTTTCTGAGATTCTCGTGACGCTGTTGCGGTTCCTGACGAGCGAGCGGGCAGGCCATCATTGGACAGATTGCCTTGAGGCCGTATGCATGCTCAGAGGCTTGGCTTCGGACGATGACCGCGGACGTTCTCGGGTAGTTAAAGACCTCAACGACTTCGGCACGGCGTTCAAGAAGCGCTATCCTACTCCTCCGAACAACCTTGATTCAGTTCATGTGCTCGTTAAGGAGCTGATTGCTTTCGTGGGACGCAGAAATCTTCTGGCATCGTCTCCTGCTTATCGGCAGGGCGATTGGCTCGATAAGGTCACTGAGGCCGCAACGCTTCACCTCGAAGCCTCATGTCGGACCGCTAAGGATTGGTCTTCCGCCCTCGATATGTACGAGGGCGTGCAGGCGGTGCCCCTGATGACGATCCACAAGAGCAAGGGTCTTGAGTACCACACGATGATTTTCGTGGGTCTGGATGATGGCGCATGGTGGAGCTTCGCTAATGACGCTCAGGAGGCAACTGCCGGTTTTTTTGTTGCTTTCACACGAGCTCGGCAGCGGGTCGTGTTCTCATACTGCGCTTCACGCGGTGCTCGCGCGAAAATCGCCGCACTGTACGATCTCCTAACGAAAGCCGGCGTAAAAACGATTGCGAAGGGCTAATCTGCGCCACCACCGTCCGCATACTCGCGAAGATGCCGCGCGTCGACGTCGTGAAACGTTCCCGACCAGTTAAGCGTATGCGCTATGGGTCCCGTCTTGAGGGGGCCGTGTGAATGCCGTGCGATTCGCACGGGACGTCTCTAAAACTGGCGCGCCCGGCGAGATTCGAACTCCCGACCCCCAGAATTCGTAGTCTGGTGCTCGACTAATGCCCAGACGCCGCTTACGAAGGCCGTGGCGCGCCAATGTTATCCTCTGATGCATGAGACGCGTTCTAGAAGAACTGAGCCCTTGCCGGAAACGGTTTCGAACCGGCTGACCTCCTCCAATCATCGCTCGCTGCGCATCCGACCGACAACGTCAACGCGGACACAGTGCGGACACAACACCTTTCTGGCTCAACGCCAAGGTGCATAAGCCTTTGATTTAATTGGTGGGCGCACAAGGACTCGAACCTTGGACCCGCTGATTAAGAGTCAGCTACTCTACCAACTGAGCTAACTCGTGATCGCGAAAGAAACGTAGCATTTCCCTGGCCGCGTCCGGCCCTCGCGGATCGGTGTAGGAGCCGGCGGGACTGCCGCCCGACCAAGCATGGCCGGCTCCATGGATGCACCATTGCTCTAAGATTGCCCGCCCGTTCGCATCGATATGGATCGTGCGAGTATAGGCATGTCCTCCAGGTACTTGCCCGCGATGCACCTTCTTTTGCAAGTTCGGGGTTCTCATAGAACTGGAAATGACATGATCGGCGTTCCGGGGATGCACTATGGTATCACGATCGCCGTGAAAAACGATGGTCGGGACAGGCGGCCGGTCTTCAAGAACGGCCGAAGTCTCCCCGGACGCGGAAGAGTATCGCGAATCGCCTTGCCGCATTGCGGCGAATGCAGTGATA
>Ga0187860_1001351_pt1 | contig 21865 bp, 9 predicted proteins | sample June2016WEW_10_4_FD_132981 | JGI IMG/M metagenome (GOLD analysis project Ga0187860, IMG submission 132981) | Peatland microbial communities from SPRUCE experiment site at the Marcell Experimental Forest, Minnesota, USA - June2016WEW_10_40 | ecosystem: Environmental > Terrestrial > Soil > Wetlands...
AACGGAATCTTTGCCGGGCTTGGTCCCGCGGCGGTTGCGCGGTTTGATCGCGACGTGTTTAGTCAAAGCGGCGCGCGCTGGCTGATCGTGTTTGAGGGAGTCAACGATATAGGCGGCGCCAGCGCATCGGGCAGCGCGGCGTTGACCACGAACCTGATTAACGCCTACACGCAATTCATTGCCAAGGCGCATGCCCGCAACATTCTTGCCTATGGCGCCACCATCACGCCCTTTGGCGGAAGTTCCTACTTCTCGGCGGCCCACGAAGCGGCTCGCCAGACTGTGAACACTTGGATTCGGACCAATAATTTATATGACGGCGTGATCGATTTTGACGCCGCAGTGCGCGACTCAACGGCGTTGACCAATCTACTCCCGGCTTACAACAGCGGCGATGGCCTGCATCTGAATCCCACCGGTTACCGGGCGATGGCCGATACGATAAACTTGACACTATTTAGCCAATGATATTGCTTGGGTTATGTTCAAAACGCCTGGGCCATTGGTGATTATTGCCTTCGTAATTGGTCTATTGTTGCCAGGCACGTTGGCGGCGCAAACTATTCCACGAGAGCGGATTTCGATTGATGACAATTGGCGGTTCAAGAAGGATGATCCGCCAGGAAGCACGCCGGCCTTGAGCTACGATGGAGGCTGGCGAGAGAGCGATCCATACGCAGTCGAAGAAGCCGGCGACCATATCTCAGCAACGCGGACCAACGATTCCATACCTCAGACCACAGCACTGAAGCCATGGATCCTCCCGACGGGGAATGAATTCATAAAGGAAGCATCACGTAGATTTGCCAGACCGGCAGGCAATGTCGGAGAAAATGTCGAGTATGCGCAGCCGGGATTTGATGACAGTGCATGGCGACAAGTGAATTTGCCGCATGATTGGGCGATAGAGGGACCATTCATAAGGACAGGCGGTGGGGGGATGGGCCGTTTGCACAGCCCCGGCGTCGGTTGGTATCGAAAGAAGTTGAACATCCCAGCGGACGACGCCGGAAAACGCATCTTTCTGGACGTGGATGGCGCGATGTCTTACGCGGCGGTTTGGTTGAACGGAGAAATTGTTGGCGGGTGGCCTTACGGTTATGCGTCATGGCGGCTTGATCTCACGCAATTCGTGAGGCCGGGGGAACAGAATACGCTGGCCATTCGTCTGGACAATCCGCCTAACTCATCTCGCTGGTACCCCGGTGGCGGCATTTATCGAAATGTGTGGCTTGTCAAGACCTCGCCCATCCACGTCGCCCACTGGGGAACGCAAGTGACCACCCCGGAAGTTTCAGCAAAATCAGCTACGGTCCATTTGGAGATGACCATCGAGAACGATTCTACCCAAAGCGCTGAAGTGAACGTGTCAGCACAGATTTTTTCTCTTGACTCGCACGATCACAAAAGCAGAAGCGCGGTCGCGGCCATCGCCCCCGTTGAGGGGCAGATAGGGGCCGGCGCCAAGTTGGTTGCGGAAGGGGACGCAGTCATTGTTAATCCGAAGCTTTGGGGGCCGCCGCCGCGGCAGCAACCGAATCGCTACGTCGCGGTGACTACGGTTTGGCGGGCCGGCCAGGTCGCAGACAGGTATGAAACGCCCTTTGGAATTCGAACACTGAGGTTTGATCCAGACGAGGGACTTTTTATCAACGGCGAGCACATACTTATAAACGGAGTTTGCGACCATCATGATTTAGGAGCGCTGGGCGCGGCGTTGAACTATCGAGCGTTGCAGCGGCAATTGGAAATGCTGCGAGAGATGGGATGCAACGCCATTCGCACGAGCCATAATCCCCCCGCGCCGGAACTTCTTGAGCTTACGGATAAAATGGGCTTCCTCGTCATGGATGAGGCGTTTGACGTATGGGAACGGCAGAAAGCGCCATTGGATTTTCACCTTATCTTTCCAGACTGGCATGAGCAGGATTTGCGATCTCAACTGCGGCGGGATCGAAATTCGCCATCCGTTGTGCTTTGGAGCATCGGCAACGAAGTTGGAGAGCAATTCACAGGCACAAACGGCGCTGCCTTGGCAAAGGCCCTGTGCGACATAGTGCATGAAGAAGATTCGACCCGCCCCGCCACCAGCGCCATGAATTGGGCGCAGCCCACGAATCCGTTTCCGGCGGCCTTGGATACGATCGGCCTCAACTACCAAGGCGCGGGCATCCGCGGCGCTCCTGGCAAATATCCTGCCTTCCACGAACGCTTTCCTGACAAGTTTATATTTAGCAGTGAAACGGCTTCCGCGCTGAGCACCCGCGGTGAGTATCTGTTTCCGGTCGCCAGCGGCTTTGGGGAGGCCGTCGGGGCCGACGCGGGGGAAGCCCGTGCGATCCATCAAGTCAGCGGTTATGAGCTATATTTCGCAGCTTTTGGCGCTTCAGCAGACAAGGTGTTCGCGTCTCAAGACCGGCCGTATGTCGGCGGGGAATTTGTGTGGACAGGCTGGGACTACCTTGGCGAACCGACACCGTTCGACTCATCGCGCAGTTCGTATTCCGGAATCATCGACCTGGCCGGGTTCAAAAAGGACCGCTTTTACTTGTACCAATCCCATTGGCGTCCGGACTTTCCGATGGCGCACATTTTGCCGCATTGGTCTTGGCCCGAACGCATTGGAAAAATTACTCCCGTTCAGGTGTTTACCTCCGGAGATGAAGCCGACTTGTTCCTTAATGGCAAATCATTGGGCCGGAAAAAGAAGGGGGTTCATGAATACCGGCTTCGCTGGGACGATGTCGTTTACGAACCAGGCATATTAAAGGTTATCGCTTACAAAAACGGCTCAAAGTGGGCCACGGACACGATGAAAACGGCAGGAAGCCCTTCCCGGCTTGAATTGGAGCCAGATCGGGCGGAGATTTGCTCAGACGGGCGTGACTTGTCATTCGTGACAGTGAGAATAACAGACAAGGATGGCTGCATCGCGCCGCGAGCGAACAATCGCATCCATTTTGACATTGCGGGGCCGGGAGAGATTGTAGCGACCGATAATGGCGATCCGACCAACTTCGAACCGTTTCAATCAGGTGATCGCGCCGCATTTAACGGGCTATGCCTGGTCATCATTCGCGGCAAGTTTGGACAACCCGGACACATCAATATTACAGCCGAAGCGGATGGCTTGCGGAGTGCCACAACTTCAATTAGAACGGTGTCACAAGGATCGCTTCATTTATTGATCAGGGAGTCGTCAGCGCCAAATTCGCTTGTGTTCACTTCCCGAAAGTGATATCAGAAGGGTGTCATCGGTCATTAGTTTCAAGATTCGATGCGAGATTATGTTTAAGCTCAGCGCGCGCCAACGATCCTGGCAACACAGGCGATGGAGTGCGACTTCAGTGCATGTTTATGCGCTGTCGGTCCTCGTGTTCGTGCTGGCGCGCAGCGCGCCGGCGTCCGAAGCTCGAAACCGTGCATCCGGTTTGAACGAGGAGCGCCCAGGCGTCAAGCCGTGTCATTTCGTGACCAACGCGGCGCAGTTCAGGACGATAACAGGCGTGGACTATTTGGACGGATGCGCATTCAACCTGACCGGCATAGTCACGTTGATTGACACAAACCGTGATTTAATCGTCTTGCAGGATGAAACCGGGGCTGTTGCGCTTAATTTCAGCCTGCATGAATGCCAGGCACGCGCGGGCCAGTCCGTTTCCATAGAGGGGTCCGACTGTCATCCATACGTTCTAAGTTGTCCGGACTATCCTTTTCGTCCATCGGGTTGGGACATTCGAAGCAGTTTTGAAGCTCCGACTGATTGGGGAGAGTATTATTTGACTCGGATGCAGGGTTACTTGTGTCCGCCAGTAACTGGAGAATACACGTTTTGGATTGCGAGTGACAACTCATCCGAATTATGGCTGAGCGCGGACGAGGAAGCGTCCAAGGTCAGGAGAATTGCCTCCATTCCACGTTACGGCTGGGTCAAGCCGCACGAGTGGTTCGGCTACCCTTCGCAGCGTTCCGAGTCCATTCACTTGGAAGCGGGCCGACGTTACTACATCGATGCCTTTCAGGAGCAAACCACGGTGAACGACAATCTGTCGGTGGCATGGCAAGGACCAACCATCGCGCAATCGGTCATTGATGGCCGTTATCTTGTGCCGCGGGCCGAGGATCGCTATTGGACGCACCTGACCGAGACCAACGGAATACTGCGCAAATACTGGACCAATTTTTCGGCCGGCAATTTGGCGATTATAACCGGACCAAAACCTTTCGGAGGAGCTTTAACTGTAGAGCGCGCGCGAGTGAGTATTCGTGGTCCAGGGCGATTACCGAAGCCAGGGACCATCAATCTAAGCGAGAGCCTGAAGCCAGAGGACAACTATCGCTGGGTGGAAGTGGAGGGCGGGGTGAAGTTTGTCGGTTTGGATGGGGATGCGGCTTGTATGGAACTGTCGGACGGGCAGTCGGATGTCGAAGTGCGGGCGCTGCACATGGATGCAAGGTTGTTGCCCGGGATTCGCAACCTGGCTGTTCGTGTGCAGGGCGTTTGCGAAGGGGCGTACAACCGGAATGGCATTCTGGCGCCGGGTTTGATCTGGGCTTGTGCTGAAGACAGCGTTTCGTTTATTTCCGAGGATCAAGAGGTCCTGGAGCCCAACAGCATAGGCCGGGCAGCGCCGATTGCGGCTGCCAGCTCCAATTCGGTCATGACTGGCTTTTATGCGACTGCCGGCGTCGTCACGTTCAACGATCGGGTGTTCGGCAATGATTACTTGTTCGTCCAGGAGGATAGCGCGCCGGTGATGGTATCGCTTAAGGACCGTCACTTCACGAACCGGATGAAAGTAGGGCAATTGGTCGAACTTGCCGGGGCCTTGCAGCCCGGCAAACATGTTCCCCTTATCAGGCCCATGGTCGTCGCAGAAGACGGTTGGCATCCGTTGCCTATTCCGATGAGCCAGGCCAGCCAGCCATCTCAGTTGGAAATGAGCGATGGACATTGGATTGAGGTGGAAGGCGTGGCGCATTCCGTGAATTCGAACGGCACCCTTCCGGTCGCTGGAATGGGTGGTCCTATTTGCCTTTGGATTGGCCAAACATCGTCCAATGACTTGTCTCGCTTTGTGGACGCAAAGTTGCGTGTTCGCGGTGTCCTGTCGCTGACAACTCCAATTGCCCCCATGCTCCTGGTCCCCTCCCGCCGCTTTGTTGAGGTGGAAGAACAGGCGCCGGAAAACCCGTTCGCAATTCCAATCAGCGCCATTGCTGACTTGCTTCCTGATCGTGTGGATTCTTCCTTGGCGCACCGGGTACGGCTCGCAGGCGCTGTCACCTATATGGATGGGCAGTCCTTCTTCCTGCAGGATAAATCGGGGGGCGTGCGGGTGCAGTCCACTGGCAATCCAGGATTGAAAATTGCCGATGCCGTGGAAGTTGTCGGCTTTCCTGCCCTGAGTGGCCGAGGCAAGATTGTGAATGAAGGTTTGGTTCGTTTTGCGCACGCGGCTCAGCCTTTGGAAGCAAAGGATCTGAACCTGAGCGAGCCACTTTCCTTGAAGCATAGTGGCATGCTGGTTCAGGCCTCCGCCAGGTTGCTCAGCCAAAAGGTCATTGGAGCAACCCAGGTGCTGGAACTCCAACAAGGCGAGCGCATCTTCGCGGCAACACTTTCGGCTGAAGAAGGGAAGCTGCCAGATATTTTGCCCGGCAGCCGGTTGAGAGTTGCCGGTGTCTGCGAGGCCGAGCCAATGAACGCACCGGCGATGAGCAAAACTCCGGTCAAAAACCAGTCTCTCGGTTCGATTAACATTTGGTTGCGCGACCCGCGAGACGTGACGGTGTTAGCCGGGCCGCCGTGGTGGACGTTGAAGAGAACGGTGGCGCTGATCGCGACGCTGCTGGCCGTGCTCGTTGGAGCGCTGCTGTGGATCAATCTGCTGCACTGGCGGTTGGATCGCCACCAGGCTGCGCGGCTTGCCTTTTCCAGGCAAATTCTATCCAACCAGGAAAGCGAACGGCGGCGGATTGCGGCAAATCTGCACGACGCCTTGGGGCAAACTCTTTTGGTAATAGTCAATCAGGCCCAGCTTGCGATGCATTCGGCGACCAATGAACCGCTCTTGCAAAAGCGTCTAAAAGAAATCTCTGGAATTGCGGTTCAAGCCATCGAAGAAGTGCGGCAGATCACGTTTGACTTGCGCCCCTATCACCTGGACAGGCTCGGGTTGACGGAGGCGATCCGGGCGACAGTCAGCCGCGCCTCTGAAAACAGCCGCATCCAGTTTACAACCCACATCGACGACATCGACGGGATTTTTGGCAAGGATTCCGAAATTCACGTTTATCGGATAGCGCAGGAAGCAATCAACAACATCGTCAAACATTCCGCGGCCAGGGAGGCCGCAGTGATCATTAAAAAGGAGCCGGCTGCGATTTCGCTGTCGGTTCGGGACAACGGATGTGGTTTCATGGCCGGCGCAACGCAGCTCTCCAGCCCCAGTGGAGTCGGCTACGGATTGAATGGGATTGCGGAGCGCGTGCAAATACTTGGCGGCGCCTGGATCGTTGACTCCAGTCCAGGCCAAGGTGCGAGTTTAAACGTCCAAATACCAATTCCTACGTCTCGACATGAAATCAGAACTGAGAATACTGGTAGTCGATGACCATCCTTTGTTCCGACGCGGCTTGCGCGAGGCCATCGAAGAAAACCCTCGTTTCAAGATTGTCGCCGAAGCATCCGATGGCGAAGAAGCGATGGGCTTGCTTCTGGACTTGAAGCCCCAACTGGCCATCGTGGATATCGACATGCCACGCATGAACGGCCTGGAAATGGCGCGCGCGATTCAAAAACTGAACGTCGCCGTAGGCGTCATTTTTCTGACGATGTACAAGGACGAAAGCATGTTTAACGCCGCCATGGATGCCGGGGTAAAGGCCTATGTGCTCAAGGAGAATGCCGCGGGTGAAATCCTTGCCGCCCTTGACCGAGTGGCGGAGGGCCGAACCTTTGAAAGCGTGTCCATGTCGGGGATGGGGCAGAGACGGAACGACCGAGCGAAAGAACTGATTTTGAGCAAACCGCAGATCGACGACCTGACGCCAGCCGAACGGCGCATCTTGAGACACATTGCCGAAGACCGAACGAGCAAGGAAATTGCCGACTTGCTGCATATCAGCGTAAGGACTGTTGAAAACCATCGCTTAAACATTTGCCAAAAGCTAAATCTTCACGGCTGCTACGGCCTTTTGAAGTTCGCCCTCGCCAACAAAGCCAATTTTTAGCCCTGCTTTTTCTTGAGGCTCATATTGCTCTTGGCAATCAATACGAGTTGGAGTAAACGACCATGCGTTGCTGGCTGGCCTAGGTACTCCTACCTATATAGGTATTTGTACCTATATACAGCGCGCCGTCTGATATTCTAGTCTCATTTTCATGTCCAATACTTGTGGCAGTGTCCCTCATAGGGCGCCTTTGTACGACCATTTGCGGCGCGGGCCCTGGCGCAGATAACCTCTACTGAGCAACAGCTTACATTAAAGATATGCAGCATGCTTCGTCTCGACTAACCACAATAAACAACTCCGCACAGATTATGCAAAAAATACACAAACCCAAGACATCAGACGCTCTATTGAACAGCGAGTGTGTGGCGATGGCCACGATAACTCCGCCGAAACGGCTCTTCGGCATCCCGAGAAGGCTCGGTTACATCGCGGTTGGCGCAGCCCTCTGTGGGATTGCGTGGACTTGCTCCGCCCAAACAACATATACGTGGACCGGCGCAGGCGATGGAATAACCCTCGCCAACGCCGCCAATTGGAGCCCCTCCGGTCCCCCCAGCGGCGCCACGCAAGACACAGCCCAATGGGACGGAGTCGAGGCTGGGAATCTGCTTTTGGTTCCTGGCGTTTTGCCCAGCACTGGTTATGGCACGGAAGGAATATTTCTTGTCCTCACGTCCAATCAACTCGGTTCGGTGACTATTCACTCCACAATTCCACAGGCCTCCCAGATAGGCCTTTTCCAAATCAACGTCGGCAGTGGCGCCGGAGCTTTCACTTTTGGGGATGCGACTGCAAATCAGATGGTGTTGACTGCCCGGCCGGCGGGGTCCTTTCACAGTTTAACAAACAATTCAGGGAACCCGGTCACCATCAATTCGAGCGTGCAATGGCAAGCGGGGGGCGGCAGCGCGTTTACGCTGGACTTTTGTGGAACGGGAACTTGGATCATCACCAATAACCTTAGGTGCGACAACAACGCCGGCGCAGTGACCGTCGAGTTAGAGGCTCCCAGCACGATGATTTGGGCTGCTGGCTTGCTTGGCAATTACAATAGCCCCCTCGGCCCCATCGGCATCAACGGTGGCACAATGATCCTGGAGAGTGCCGGCCTGGCTCCATACTTTAGCGGCACCGCAGACAATTTTATCACAAACAATGGAACTCTGCTGGAATTCAATGCCGCCGGTCAAGTGGACAATATCGCCCGGATTATTTCCGGCAGCGGCCCGCTGGAGGTGAACAACGGCACGGTGATGCTTTCGGGCGCCAACACTTATTCCAACATCACGATCGTGAGCGGGGGCGAGTTAATCGTCGGCAGCACTGAGACCAATGGAATTTCGGGCCCGCTCGGTGAAGGCGGCGAGATTTTGTTCACAGGCGGCACGCTGGGATTCAGTGCGTACAACACGTTCGATTACTCTCCGCGCTTCAGCAAGGCGGCGGATCAGGCGTATAGTATTGACACCGGAGGGTTAAACGTGACGTTCACCAACGGACTGACCAGCAGCGGGGGCACGCTCACCAAAATCGGTCCGGGCACGCTCACACTTGCAGGCACGAACACTTACAGCGGAACGACCACCGTCGAGGCCGGTGAATTGGTGTTTCAAGGCCCGATGTCCGGCTCCGGCGACATCACCGTGGCCGATGGCGCGACTCTTGGCGTCACAGCCACCGGCACGCAAGTCACGCCGGGCACGCTGACTTTGGGAGCAAGCGCCGGCGCGGCATTGACATTCAACGACGTCAGCAGCACGACGACCGCGCCGCTTGCGGCGGGCACGCTTTCAACCGCCGGCACGCTCATCATCAACGTCAACAGCGGCACGTTCACCGTGGGGAAGAGCTATCCGTTGCTCACCTGGACCAGCGGCTCAGCGCCGTCGGTCAGTCTTGGAATATTAAACGGCTATGTTGGCAACCTTTCGTTCTCAGGCAACTCGCTTCTTTTGACCGTCACTGGGACTGCTTATGTGTGGACGGGCTTGGACAACGGCAGTTGGGACTTGACCACCCCGAACAACTGGATACAAAACGGCGGCCCGGCGATTTTTGCCAACGGCGGCCCGGCCTTGTTGGACGACTCGGCGACGGGGGCGACAAACCTGACCATCAATGCCCTTGTTAAGCCGGCGAGCGTTACTGTTAATAACAGCAGCCTGATTTACAGCATCGCTTCCAGCGCGGGAAGCAACATCGCCGGCGGCGGCAGTTTGACCAAAAGCGGCAGCAGCGCGCTCATGCTGTCGGGCGGCGCCAACACTTACACCGGCGCCACGACCGTCAGCGGCGGCACGTTGAGCGTCAGCACGCTGACCGACGGCGGTTTAGCCAGTGACATTGGGGCGGCGAACAACGGCGCCTCAAATCTGGTATTCAACGGCGGCACATTGCAATACGCCGGCGGCGGGGCAAGCAGTGATCACTTGTTCACGATCGGCACAGGCGGCGGCGCGATTGACGCCTCGGGTTCCGGCGGGTTGACCTTGGACAACACCGGCTCGGTCGCCTTCACCGGCACCGGCGCGCGGGTGTTCACTTTAACGGGCAGCGACACGGCCAGCAACCTGCTCGCCGCCTCGCTTGGTGACTACGGCGGCAAGACCTCGCTGGCGATGAGCGGCGCGGGCACGTGGGTTTTGACCGGGACCAATACGTATTCCGGCGGGACAACGGTTGACAACGGGACGCTGCAAATCGGCACGGGCGGCGCGAGCGGCGCCATCGGAAGCGGCAACATCACCGTCAACAGCAGCCTCAACTTCGACCTCTCCAGCACTCTGACCCTCAACAGCACCATCAGCGGCGGCGGCTCCGTTACCAGCGAGGGCAGCGGCACGCTCATTCTTGCCGGCAACAACAGCTATACGGGCGGCACCACCATCAGCGCAGGTACGTTGCAAGTCGGCAACGGCGGCGCCAGTGGCAAACTGTACTCCGGCGGCAACATAGTCAACAACGCCACGCTCATCTTCAACAGCACGGGTGCCTTCACTATCAACGCAGGCATCACCGTCAGCGGAACGGGACAATTGGTCAAAAAGGGTTCCGGCCTGCTGGCGCTTCTCGGCACCTCCAGCTATACCGGCGGCACGACTATTGCCTCCGGCGCCAAGATGCAAATTTGCTCAGGCAACCAAGGCTCGTTTGTGGGTAACATCACCAACAACGGCACACTCTACTTTGTCCGCCAGGACAACGGTGGGTTCATTTACACCGGGGACATCAGCGGAACGGGTTCGGTGACCAAAGACGTCAACAACGACAACGTCGGCGACATAACATTAGAAGGCACGAACACTTATACCGGCGGCACGTTCATTGCCGGCGGCGCGATCATCCTCGGCGATGGCGCCACCCCCGGGGCCGGCTCGATCGTCGGCAACGTGGTCTTTACCAACAGTTTTCTTACAGCATACGATGATGCTCGGACGCTCACCTTCAACCGCCCGGATGATTTCATTTTCAGCGGCGTTATCAGCGGATCGGGTTCAACAAATACCGCAAATATGGGTGTCGTGTTGCAAGAAGGCCCTAACAGAATCACCTTTACCGCCAACAACACTTATACCGGCGGCACGACGATCAGTTCAGGAGTGGTGCAAGTCGGCAACGGCGGCACAACCGGCGCCATCGGCACCAATAACGTCACTGACAACAGCGAGCTCGATTTCGACCGCTCGGACAACGTGAAATTCGGCGCCCTCATCAGCGGATCGGGTTCAGTAGTGCAATTAGGCTCCGGCACCTTGACCCTCAGTGACACGAACACCTATACCGGCGCTACCATAGTCAGCAACGGCACACTGGTGGTCAACGAGGTGAGCGGCGACATGGACGTGAGCGGCGGCACTCTTGCTGCGGGTGCTGTCGGCTCTGTCGGCACGTTGAACGTGGCCGGCAATATGAACATTTCATCAGGCACGGTTGTGGCCACGCTGAACAAGGCATTGTCGGCGTCAAACAGCCTTTTCAATGTCAGCGGCATCATCACCAATTCCGGCGGGGCTTTGAAACTGCTCAATTTCGGCCCAAGTCTGGAAACCGGAGACCAGTTTACCATCTTCAATCAGTCTGTCACCGGTCTTGTCATGACGGTTGTTTCGCCGGGTTTCATCGTCACAAACAATCTGGCTTCCAATGGGACGGTCACCGTCGCCTCCGTCGCGGCGCCGGGAACGGACCAAGTCACCGCGACGATTTCGGGCGGGCAGTTGAAGCTGTCGTGGCCAGCCATTTACACGGGCCTGCACGTGCAAACGCAGACCAATTCGGTGAAGTTCAGCACCAATTCGGTGTCCGGAATCAGCACCAATTGGGTCACCATTGCGGGAACCGACGCTGGCAACAGCTACTCGGCCACAGTGAATAATAACTCGAACGTGTGCGTGTTCTATCGTCTGGCGCCGTAAAGAATTCGAGCCAACGAAGATAAGACTAACCCGAAGCAGAATACAGAAGTGAGTGGGTGGGAGGTGCATCCCACCCACTCACGCTTTATAGCGTTTACGTTGATCGATCTCCTGGTTGTCATCGCCATTCTGGCCGCCAACAACGAAAAACAGCGGATCGTAATAATGGTTCCCATCTAACGATTTTCTATTGGAAATGCGTTGGACATTGTCGTCGAAACAAGGCCCCATAAGGACGGTTCAAGGCAACTGGCGGACTCGATAAAAGCGATCCTGAAGATCCGAGGGAGGCGCGTCGCTCACCACCATCACCGCGCCAGTGCCGACGATGTTATTCGACAAAGCTACCCAGGACCCTGCCAGTAAATCATCGCGGTCTTCGATAATGTAAGATTGATTGGTGAGGGTTGAAAAGCTGAGCAGAATGTTTGTGCCTTCCGAGCGAATCCCGGTAAACTGCGGCAGGGTCGGCAGGATAATATACCTGGAATATGGGCCAATCTCCGATTGAAGGGTATCTGTTCCGCCGTATTCGATGGAGGCTTGGTTCAGAATTTCCTGCTCAGAAAAAAGGGCCACGCCGGCATTATGGCTGGTGTCGAACGCCTGGAGAATCAAATTGGCCAAGAGTTCCTGAACCACGGTGTTGGGGTGAAATCCATCGGAGACAAAGGCGTTTGTTGGAGCCCAATCGGGAGGCCCGGGATCACTCCCGCGAAGGTTGATGGCGACGTTTCCAACGAGGATGGTCGAGTGAAGGCTGGCGTTCGGTCCAAAAACCGCGCTCTCCAAACCATACCAATCCATCAGGGGCACTTGATATTTCTGGGCCAGATTCTTTAGTCCGCTGTTGGCGCTTTGGATGGCGGCAGTAACAAGCTGGCGACCCGCCGCATCGGGAAAATACGCGTCAATGGCCGGGCTAGTGCCAGGGTCAGGAATGTTACCCAAGACCATGGAAACACCGGCCGCCTTGACCGTGGCCAGGGCTGTCTCCACGTTGGAGACAGTCTGATTGACATAGGACTGTATTTCCGCTGATGTCCATTCGCCGAAATAGATTGCCTCATAAGCATCGGATACGCCGGGATTGAAATCGTTGGCCCCAATGTCGAGGACCCCGTTGGTGACGCCGTCAGAACTCGCCTGCGCAGCCAATCCGGTTTGCTGGCCTTCGGCCAGAAGATCGGCGGAAGTCGCGCCACTGAGCGCCCAATTGTATTGATAACCCCGATTTCGCGGCGAACCCCAGGAGTTGGTTCCCGCTTGGGCTGCCGTTGGTCCCATGTCGATTCCGCGAAACTGCACCAGAACCGAAACCCAGTTCGAGGCATAAATCGCCACGCCGCTGTCCCAATATTCATCGGTCAGGCTGTCGCCCATGGCGCCGAGTTTGCCCATGGCGCCGAAGACGGCCATTGGCAGAATGGCTGCAAGCGTGGCCAGGGACAACAATTTCGTCAGTTCTTTTAACACGGACATACGCTCAGAGGGGTACTCGTTATCAAATGACCGCAATTCTCGCAATAGCGCAGTCTTCCAGTCGCTCCTTAAGAGAATCCGACAATTTCAGCCTGGCGATTGTCCAAACCGTTGTTTCGAGGCTTTCACGAATGGCCTTGCCGTTCACTTTGAATCTGCCATAATAATCTGCGTTGCTGACGTATTGCAGCAAACGCGACACTCGCGGAGACGAGCGCCATCCGGCGTTTTTGGACAGGCGTTCCTCGCGCTTGCGGTCGTGTGACGGAAGTTGTTGGTATTCAATGGTTGCCGACGTGGCGGAATTGGCAGACGCACTAGACTCAAAATCTAGTATCCGAAAGGATGTGTGGGTTCGACCCCCTCCGTCGGTACCACCAGAACGCGCCTTGTGGACGGGCGGCGTCCGGGCATGCGGCTCAACTGGTGGCGGATGGATTTGCCGCCCGGATTGAAAAGAAAGACCGGAACCGCGAACTCCACCGCGCAAACCAATAATTGGACGATGAAGCAGTCAATATGAAAAATCCACTTCTTGCCTTTGCGGGCATTATCGCTCTGGCGACCGCCATTGACGCCGCCGAGTTCGAGGTTGCCACCAACGGCGACGATTCCAACGCCGGAACCGGAACCGCGCCGCTGCGCACTATTCAGCGCGCAGCCGATCTTGCCCGACCGGGCGATGTCATTACCGTGCATGAAGGCGTTTACCGGGAACGGATCGCGCCGCCGCGCGGCGGGGAATCTGACGCCAAACGCATCGTCTATCAAGCCGCGCCGGGAGAGAAGGTCGAAATCAAAGGGTCGGAAATTGTCACCAACTGGGTGAAGGCCGGGGAGGATGTGTGGAAAGTGACCTTGCCCAATTCGTTTTTCGGCAGCTTCAATCCCTACCGTGACCTGATTCATGGCGACTGGTTCGATGCGCGGGGACGGGAGCATCACACCGGCGCGGTCTATCTCAACGGCGAGTGGTTGAGCGAGGCGGCCAAACTGGAAGAGATCCTCAAGCCCGCGGGAGGGTCTCCGCTCTGGTTTGGGGTGGTGGAAAACGAGAAGACGACAATCTGGGCGCAGTTCAAGGGGGTCAACCCGAATGAGCAACTGGTGGAGATCAATGTGCGGCGGACTGTGTTTTATCCGGAGAAGACCGGCATCAACTACCTCACAGTACGCGGTTTCACCTTGCGTGACGCGGCCACGCCGTGGGCGCCGCCGACGGCCGAGCAGATCGGGTTGATTGGGACTCATTGGAGCAAAGGCTGGATCATCGAGGACAATGTGATCAGCCACTCGACCTGCTCGGGCATCGCGCTGGGCAAATACGGCGACCAGTGGGACAACACATCGGCGGATACAGCGGAGGGGTATGTTGCCACGATTCAACGCGCGCGCACCAATGGATGGAACAAAGAGAGCGTTGGCCACCATATCGTGCGCAACAATGTCATATCGCACTGCGAGCAGGCGGGCATCGTCGGCAGTCTGGGCGCAGTGTTCAGCACGGTCACGGGCAACACGATCCACGACATCCACGTCCGGAAGCTTTTTTCGGGCGCGGAGATGGCGGGGATCAAGTTTCACGCGGCCATTGACGTTGTGGTGCGCGGCAATCACATTTACCGCACCTGCCTGGGACTGTGGCTGGATTGGATGGCGCAGGGCACGCGCGTGAGTGGGAACCTGTTCCACGACAATGAAAATGATATGTTCGTCGAGGTGGATCACGGTCCGTTCGTGGTGGACAACAACCTGATTCTCTCGCCCGTTTCCCTCACCAGTCTCTCGCAGGGCGGCGCTTATGTCCATAACCTGTTCGCCGGGGCAATGAGGATAAATCGATTTGACGGCCGCATGACGCCGTTTCTCAAGGCACATTCCACGGAGGTGGCGGGGTACCACGACAACCCGCGCGGCGACGACCGTTACTACAACAACCTGTTTGCGCAAGGCGGCGATTTGAGCCAATACGATGACGCCCCATTGCCGGTATTCATGGACGGCAACGTGTTCCTTAAAGGCGCCAAGCCCTCGGCGCACGAGGGCGATCCGCTGGTCAAAGCGGAGTTTGACCCGGCGCTCAGACTGCTTGAGAAGGCTGATGGCACTTACCTTGAAGCCAGAATGGACACCGCATGGACCAAGGAACGAACGCGCAAGCTGGTGACCGGCGAACTTCTCGGAAGGGCCGCCATCGCGAATGTTCGCTATGAAAACTCCGACGGGACGCCGATCAGGGTTGCGACCGATTACCTCGGCAAGGCACGCAATGAAGCCAACCCCGCCGCCGGACCATTCGAGGATTACGGAACAGGCCTGCTGACCGTGAAGGTGTGGCAGAGCCATGATCCGCAGCCCTGACTCGTCGGGAGACCAAAGGCGCGGGAGCACGACTGGAAGCGGGCCATATTGTGAAGCATTGAGAAATAGAGTGAATAGTTGAAAGGTAGCGATAAAGGCGATGTCGGCGGATTGGGCCTCGGCGGCGGGTGCAAGGGGTTGATGGATAGAGACATAGGCGGACAGTGGCGAGTGGATGGGGGCAAGCAGACGTTGTTTTTGCCGATTCACTTTTTCAACTCTATTTGGTGAAATGCCAAAACCTGAGCTGCGCGGGGAACGAAAGGGAGAAAGGGACGCAAAGGACCAAAGGAGGGAAAGAAGGGCAGGTTGGGCGAGGTTGAAGGCTGCGAGGTTGCGGAGTTGTTTGGCGTGACGAGTGCGCTGGCAGCTTTTGCGCGATGGGCGGCGACCGGTGGCAAAGGGCAGCAAACGGTCGCAAATAGCAGCAATTGCTGGGGTTTTTGAGGATTTTTGGTTTTGAGGGTGGGTCAAAATGACGCTCATACAAGGGTCACAGCACGGTTAGGCACAGGCGTTATTCCTCTTGTCCCGGACCTCGCGCGGAGGCCGCAGTGCGCAGAGAAGGCAATCCTTTCCTCCGCTATGCGATACGGGAGCCGGATTTGTTATCCGATATGTCAAAGAACCCGCCGTCGCCAGGCTTTGGCGCGGCAGGCAAGCGAGCCCGCCACTTTTTAATGTCCCATATAATAATGGGACTTCCAAGTCCTTTTTTGAAGATTTTTTGGATGGGCCGGAAAGGCGGGGATGGAGGCGGTTGCTGTAAATGGAAGATGTTGAGGGATAGGTGGTTAGGGTGCGCTGACTCGGTAAAACCTCCGGGGATAGTTTGTCCACGCGGGATCGTTGAAGTAGCCCAGGCCGTTGGAACAGGCGTTGGTTTGCAGCGGAGTCCAGGCAGATTGGGCGAGGTCGGTGCAGCATTCCACCACGACAGAGCGGTTTGAGATCCAGGAGATGGCAAAAGAGAAGCCATTGGTTTGAGCGCCAAAGACCGGGCTGTTGGTCAGGATGAGCGGGTTTTGCATCAACAGCTCTTCGCAGGGAATTCCCGAGACGGAGGAAAACTTTGCCCAGCCTGTCGTGCCGGGCAAATAATAGGCCGTGAGATGGTCGCTGCCGGAGAACTGGAATGAACTGATAGCAGGGGCGTTGCCCTGGAAATAAACCGCGGTGAGGCTGGTGCATTCATCGAACGCCGACTCCTCGAGATTGGTGACACCCTTATCGATTGTGACGCTCACCAAGTTGGTTGCGCAATAGAAGGCGTTGTAGGCGATGGAGGTGACGGTGCCGGGAAACGTGTAGGACATTGATTGCTTGCTCGCCGGATATTGAAGGAGCAAGGTCTGGCTCTTGTCGAACAGGACGCCGTCCTGGCTGCTGTAAGCCGGGTTGGCTGGGTTGACCCAGATGTTGGTCAAGCCCAGGCCGTCGAAAGCGCTGGCCCCTATGCTGATGACGCCGCTGCCGATGGAGATGGAGGTCAGAAAGTTGTCGTCGGCGAAGGCCTGGATGCCAATAGTTGTCACGCTATCGGGGATGGCAAGAGTGGCTATTGGGTCCCAGTCGAACGCGAAGTTCCCAATGTTGGTGACGCTGTCGGGAATGGTCAGGCTGGCCAGGTTATCCTGGTAGAACGCCGCCGATCCGATGCTGGCGACGCCGTTGGGGATGCTGACGCTGGCCAGCTTGGAGCAGTAGCTAAACGTTTCGGCGCCGATGTTGGTGAGGCCGGTGCCGAGGACGACATTGGTCAGGCTGTCGCAGCCATAGAAGGGCTCCAGGCCGAGGTTTGTGACGCTGTCGGGGATGGTCAGGCTGGTGAGGGCGGTTCCAGTAAACGCGGAGTCTCCGATGCTGCCCAGGCCGTTGGGAAGGGTGAGTGAGGCCAGGCTGGCGCAGCCGGAAAAGACGCTGTTCCCGATGGTGGTGAGGCCGGTGGGAAGCATCAGGGTGACCAGGTTGGTGCTGTCGTAAAAGGCATAATCTTCCAGGGTGGCGACGCTGTCGGGGACGGAGTAGGAGGTGGCGGTGATTCCTTGAGGGTATTGGATGAGGGTGGCTTGGCTTTGATCGAACAACACCCCCGCGGAGCTGCTGTAGGCGGGATTGCCAAGGCTGACGTTTATGGCGGAGAGGTTCGCGCATTGAAAAAAAGCCCCGACGCCAAGGGAGGTCAAACTGTCGGGGATGTTGACGCTGAGGAGGCCATCGTTGGAGAAGGCATATTGTCCGACTGTGGCGAGGGACTCCGGCAGGACGACGTTGGTCAGGTCGAAGCAACTGTCGAAAGCGTACTCTCCGATGTTTGTCACGAAATCCGGGAGGGTGACACTGGTCAGGCTGGAGCAGCTCTCGAAGGCCCAATCGCCGATGCTGATGAGCGCCTCCCCCAGTGCGAGGTTGGTAAGGCTGTAATCGTAGGAAAACGCGTAGTCCCCGATGTTGGTGACGCCGTTGAGGATGGTCGCATTGGTCAGAAGATCGCAGTTCTGGAATGCGAAGTCCTGAATTTCGACGACAGTCGCGGGGATCGTGACACCGGACAGGTCTTCGCAATCCTGGAAGGCATACTCCCCGATGATGGTGACAGGGTAGCCGTTGGTGGGGCTGGGAAGGGTCACTGTCCCGAGGAGACAACTGGGTGCGATGATCTCGATGGCGCTGTTGTTGGTGAAAAGGGTGAGCTGGTCCGAAGCGTGTCCCGTGAGGGCAAAAAGCAGCGCCAGCCAAAAGGTGGAGCGAGGGATTGTTTTCATAGTTTTTTTCCGGTTTGGGACATTTGGCGCAAATGAAGGAGGCGCCCTTTGATTTGGCAACAATCTGGTTGGGAAAAGGGCAGGGACCCCGGTTGCTTGCTGCATGAAGCTACAGTAGCAAGCGAATCGGCAGGCGGCTCTTGCTTCATCTTCATAGGCTCGTGGGGTGAAAAACTGATTAACGATTTCCGGCTTCCCACCGAGGTTTGTTGACATTACACAATCAGTCTTTTTTCTGTCAATCCACCGTTCTTGCTGACGTTAAGACAAATAAAAGCCTTCATTCAGTGTCATTGCGAGATCTTTTGGCGAATTCCGTGTGAGGAGGGTCGTCTGTTGGGAAAAGAAGCCTCTTGCTTGCATCAAAAACCCTGATATGAATTTAGCACTTCAGAGTGGCTGGTTGATTCGACCCCAACCGGCTGGTTTTGAAGTGTTGCGGGTTAAGTGGTTATGAAAACTAAACGCGCGCACTCGGAAGAGCAATTTGGAGAGCAGAGGGACTTTTGGTGGCGGCCGGATTTTCTGCGTGTTATGGCAGAGCGCTGGCGGCTGTCCGATGCTTCCTCGCTGGTGGATGTTGGTTGCGGGCTGGGCCACTGGTCCATGTTGCTGTATCCATTCCTGAAGGCGAATGCGACGCTGGTCGCGATAGACCCAGAGACTAAATGGATCAAGGAAGCTCCTGCCCGGTTTTTTGCCCGGTTCCCATCTGTCAATAGAGAGCGGTTCACGTTCAAAAGAGGCGACGCCAAGGCGCTGCCGTTGCCATCGGACACATACGACGTGGTGACTTGCCAAACCGTTCTCATGCACCTGGGTGATCCCTTTGGAGCGTTGCGTGAGATGGTGAGAATTGCCAAACCCGGCGGCATCATTATTGCGGCCGAACCGAACAACCTGTTCAACATCATGGCGTTCTCATCCATTACGGCGGATGAACCTGTTGACTCGATTGTGCAGCGGTTTGAATTCTGGCTGAGATATCATCGCGGAAGGAAATTGGCCGGCGCGGGAGACCACACAATCGGTGACTTGCTACCTGGGATGTTTGGCAGGCTGGGATTAAGAGACATTGCGGTAACGCTTTCGGACAGAGCAGCTCCGTTGATTCCACCTTATGAAAGTCAGGAGCAAAGGGTGCTGATCAAGCAGGCGAAGGAATGGAAGAAGACGGAGAGCGGGCCGTATGACGCAAAAACATTGCTCCAATATGCGGCCGCAGGAGGGGCCGGCAAAGAGTTGTTGGAAAATGGAATACGCCTGATCATCGGACTGATGAATGAAGAACTGACCGGAATCGAAAAGAAAACATTCCACACGGCGGGCGGGGGCATGCACTATCTGGTTTCTGGCCGGAAGCCGTTGCCGAAGGGAAAACAATCAGGGTGAAATAATTCGATAAAACTGCTGGGGGATGTTGGTCGCCGCGCAGTTGGTGAAATGAAATACCGGCGCGGACCCGGCGGTGAAATTGGTCAGCGAAATCCAATTGGTTGAAGCGAGATTGGTGGTGGCCTGGAGGGTGTAACTTTGGCCGCTGCGCAACGCGGCATTTAAGACAACATCCTTGGTTTTGCCACAGGCGGGAGGCCCGGAGAACATCAGAGGGGCGGGCGCGCACATTCCGTTCGTGCCGGCCCGATAGATCGCTTCGATTTCAGAAAAGGCCAAGGCGCGATTGTAGATGCGAATATCATCAAGCAAACCGCAGAAATTAAAACCACCCTCAGCCTGTCCGATTGTCAATGGCGCATCCGGAGACGGGATTACAACCGAGTTCGTGTCACTTGATACGAGGAGACCATCAATGTAAAAGAGGAATGTGCTTCCATCGCGGGTTAAGGCGATGTGATACCATTGGCCCAAAGTCGGTGTGAAGCTGGCCGAGCCGATATACGAAGCATCACAAGTCGGCGTGTTGACGTGCAGTTGAAGTGTCGACCCATTGAGCCAGAAAATCCATTTGTAAGTGCATCCTCCGCCTTCGTCGTTGGCAAGAAACGCGGGTGAGCCGCCGGTTGCGGAGAAATTGGCCCACAAATCAATGGAGAAGGCATTGGTCCCAAAACCCCATGCGGGGCTGTTTGGAACGGAAACGTATTGATTCACCCCGTTAAAGCTAAACGCGCCTCCCACCTCGCCGGGCGCAAAAGTTGTTCCGTTTTCCAGCGTGCCGTTGTTCGTGCCCGCCACGTCATCGGCGTTGAGGTCGGCCGGCCACCAGGAAACCAATCCTGATGGGGCGCAGACGGCGCAGTTGGTGTTGTTATAAACGTATAAATTCGCGCAACCCACCACCAGTGGGTCGGGCGCGGCTGGAGCAATCGCGGTGTTCGTCATTCCTGACAAAAAGTAAAGTGCCTCACCGACGATATCTTGCGGTCCGTTTTGAGCCGGAGGAATTGTAACAGTATAAGTAAAATTCATAGGATTGGGAAACGGGCCGTCGAAGATTATCTGGCTGTCGCTGACTTGCGGATTACCGTCGCCGGCGGCAGCCGTTACTGACCAACCTAGCGGCAAAGCCGGTTGCCAGACCAGGAAATACATTGATTGGTCAGAAGGGTATTCGACCTGACATGATACAGCCAAGGTTCCAGGCGACTGGTAATAAACCGGACCGCTCTGACTGGCGAGGAGAGGGAGGACGCCGAATTGCCATGAATTGGTATAGCTATGGGGAGGGGAGGCATTGTCGGTGTAAACGATCGTCACCGTGTTGTTGGTCCCGGGCAAGAGCAGGAAAGGGTGGGCCGTGTTGACGGCTGTGGCCGTCGTCACTTTGTTGGTCCGGGTTGTCCTCACAGTTGCGGACGAGCCATTGATCCACATTTGCACCGAAGCGACTTGGGCCGGATTGCCGTCCACCAGGAAGGCGGTGATGTTTGTGTTTGCGCCGACTCCGCTGGCGCCGTTGACGGGGATGACGCCGGAAACGTAGATTGGGCTGTTTCCGGCCGCCACGTAGCTATAGACCGCGTTCGTGCCTTGGGAAGAGTCATTGATCAGGACACGCTGGCCCGCCGGAGTGACTGTAAACCACTCGCAGTCGGCTGCCCAGCCGCCTTGCTCATAGAGCAGGCGGAAGGGATATACCCCTGGCTGCGGGACAAGAAAAGAGAAGGTGCTCCATCCCCCCTCGCCGAGCAACTGGCCGAAAATATCCCCGGGGGCTTGGCCGGATTTAACGCTAAAGCTGTCATCGCTGTTGACCCCCATTTGCCACGTTCCGGCTGCGGGAAAGTCGAGCCACGTTTCGACGAGCATGGAGAAATTATTTCCGTCCGTAGTGGGCGAACCGCTCTCGTCTGGATAACTTCCGAAGATAATGCCGGGGAATTCCTGTTTGGGATACGTCGGAGAGTTAAAATCGCCCCACTGGTCGGTGGGTCCGTAGAGGTCCCAGTTTATATAATTCGTGTAGATGAAGTACCACCCCTGTGGGCCCGAAACGGCATTCTCTGTTTGTCCGTTCTGGCTGTTGGGCCAATTGGTCAAGGTGGCGTAGTTCGTTCCCATCAAACCGAGGATTTGCTCATCGGTCCAGACGGCGACATCGTTCGGCTGGCTTGCGGAGGTATGCCAGGGATAAACGATGAA
>Ga0187860_1001354_pt1 | contig 21850 bp, 19 predicted proteins | sample June2016WEW_10_4_FD_132981 | JGI IMG/M metagenome (GOLD analysis project Ga0187860, IMG submission 132981) | Peatland microbial communities from SPRUCE experiment site at the Marcell Experimental Forest, Minnesota, USA - June2016WEW_10_40 | ecosystem: Environmental > Terrestrial > Soil >...
CGAGCCGGGCCTTGGTCATCACAGGCGGACCAGGGGTCGGTAAGACAACCTTAGTCAACACTATCTTGTTGATCCTGCGAGCCAAGAAAGTGCGCTGCCTGCTCTGTGCGCCTACTGGACGGGCTGCCAAGCGCCTCTCTGAGGCAACTGGGGTCGAGGCCAAGACAATCCACCGCCTGCTTGAAGTCCAACCCGCCACCGGCCGTTTTGGACGAAACGAGTCCAATCCCCTGGACTGCAATCTCCTTGTTGCCGATGAAACCTCAATGCTCGACGTGCCGCTCATGGCAAACCTGCTGCGCGCCCTCCCCTCCAATGCCAGCCTGTTGTTGGTGGGCGACATCGACCAGTTGCCTTCTGTGGGTCCGGGGAAGGTGTTGCGGCATGTGATTGAAAGCAAAGTGGTGCCGGTGGTGCGTTTGACCGAAGTTTTCCGGCAGGCGGCACACAGCCGGATTATTGTAAATGCCCACAAGATCAACGAAGGCTACCTACCAGAGGTGCCGGCCAAGAATGCGGAGTCCGATTTCTATTTCATCGACAGGGAGGAGCCGGATCAAATTGCCGCTACCCTGGTCGAAATGGTCAAAACCCGCATACCGTCCAAGTTCAGGCTCGAACCCATCCGTGACATCCAGGTGTTGTGCCCGATGAATCGGGGTTCCTTGGGCATCCGTGAATTGAACGTCCGGCTTCAGAATGAACTGAACCCTGGCCGGGCTGATGAACCGTTGGTGGAGAAATTCGGCTGGCAGTTTCGTCCCCGGGACAAGGTGATCCAGACGGAGAACGATTATGACAAGGACGTGTTCAACGGCGACATCGGGCAGATTGTGAAGATTGACCCGGTTGAGCGCGAGGTCACGATCCGGTTCGATCAACGCGAGGTTGTCTATGATTTCGTGGAGCTGGATGAAATCTCCCTGGCCTACGCCATCACGATCCACAAATCGCAAGGCTCGGAGTTCCCGGCGGTCGTGATTCCCTTGGCCATGCAGCAGTACATGCTCTTGCAGCGCAACCTGGTTTACACGGGCATTACCCGGGGGAAAAAGCTGGTGGTGCTAATCGGGCAGCGAAAGGCGCTGGGGATGGCTGTGCGAAACAACCGGACGGAGAACCGGTTTTCAGGGTTGTTGGCGCGGCTGCTGGCACCGGGCTAATGCCTGTCCGTGACCGTGTATCGGGCTCCGGCATTTTGGATGCTCTATGAATTGTCAAATAGGCAGTTATTTCGCGCAGAACTATTCGAACAGTCGGTTCAGATTTGTTCGGGCTGGCGCGTCTTGAGCAGGAATGGAATTGCATCCGCCGGGAGCATCTTAAAAACCGCGTTGTAAACATCGCAACCGAGAATGCCGGAGCACGCATTGAGGAAGCCGAGCAACGTCGGAGCCATCTTTTAAGTGGGGGCATTGGCACAGCCGTCGCCTTCGCGCCTGTCCAGATCGTGCCATGACCCGAACTGAAAGCGGACAACCAACCTGGCGCCACCTGAAGGCACAGCCTGAAGGAGCAAACTGGGAACAGTTGCCACACCCAACCGGGATTTCGACGTATACTTATCCCAACAAAAGAATATGGGTGTTCGAATTCATAAAGTGCTGGGATACGGCTTTAGACGGGCAAAACTTGACCGGGACCCGCGGTTTAATCCCCACGCCATTCGCTCACTCGACCAAGCGGCCCACGAGGGCAAATTTGGAAATGGCAAAGAACTGCGCCCGCAGATGATCGCCTTCCTGGAAGAAAAGGCCAAGGCGGCGCCGCCAGATCGCCAGTGGGAGTACCAGCTGGAAATTCGCTCGCTCCAAGATCAGGAGGGAGAAAAGGCCAAACCTCTTACCTACCACGACGTGGTCATCTACAACCCGTTCACTGCGGAGGCCAAGCCGCCCATCGGTCCCCTGCTCTTTACCATCCCTTATCAAAACTGGTTCCGCTACGACGACATCATCGACTATCACGAAGACTCCCAGTCACGGGTGCGGGAAGACGGCGGGCCGGAGGACAAGTGCTCCTTCATCGGGGATTGCGAAGGGCAGCCCGCCGGCATCTACCCTTATTGCAATTACGTCCACCGCGCCAACGGAGCTCTCGACAGGCGGCTCTTTACGGCCAGCCGATGGGAACTGACGCGCGTGCTTCGGCAGGCAGGGCAAACCAAACTCAAGCCGGGGAACGAGTTCGGAGTGAAAACCCTGGTTGAATGGCAGCGCCACATCGTCCCTGAAGTCCCCCTATTCATCCGGGCTTTTTTGCGAGTGTTTCAACATCTTCAAGGAAGAACGGATCATTCAGCGGCTTCGCCCAATGCTCTACACATACTGGAGTTAAGTCATGGCCAAGAGCACCACCATCCTGGCGTGCGAGCTTGAGAAGGCTATCGCCGCTCATGTCGCCGAAGGCACCTCGGAGTTTCCCGCTGACAAAGCCATGCAGAGGGTGTACGAAAGGGACGCGGCCCACCTCCGCAAGGTTCTGGAATTGTTCCGTGCAGGGAACTTCTTTGGCGCCTACGTTGCAGCATGGAAGCTGGATTCCCTGCCGCGCGACGTCATACCTCAGGCAGTCTGGCATGTTCTGGAGAAGTCCGGAAACAAGCCAGGAAGGAAAACGCGCAGCCGGCAACGCTCTTGATTATGAAAAGGGAGGTCTACTACGCGCATCCCCTCAACATCTACAACACGGCCCAGGAAAAGCGCGACATCGCCATGCTGGAGTCGCTCGGCTTTGAGGTGGTCAAGCCCAACTGTCCCGAGTGCGCCGAGGGCTACAAGGCCAAGGGAATGGAGTTCTTCAAGCAGTTTGCCCAGGCTGCGACGCCATCGCGTTCCGCGCCCTGGCCAGCGGGGAGAATCCGGCCGGCAACGTCTCCGAGGTCGGCTGGTTCAAGGGGCTCAACAAGCCCGTTCTGGAGCTGCCCACCGGCTTCCTGCGCCAGTCAATCGACGAGGACAAGACGCGGGAGCTCCTCGACGAAGCAGGCTTCCGGTAAAGCCGCCTTCGCCGAAAGTCCTACAATCAAATATGAAGAAAGGACCTGCAGCCAAGCCAGAGCCACAAAAGCTGATCATCGGCATTCGTCGAGGGCTTTGTTCGACCTCGAGATGGAGAACCGGATATTCGAGCGGCAGGTGTGGAGGCCTACCTGCGCCACCAGGCGCTCCACGAGGAGGAGGTGCTAAAGCCCGGGTCGCCTTTCACCTCGCCAGGACCTTCCTGGGCCTCAATAAGCACCTCGGCAAGCCGCTGGTCGAAGTCTGCGTCCTCTCCCGAAACACGGCCGACTCGAGCCTGCGCCTTTTCAACTCATTTGACGCCCATCACCTGGGCATCCGCAGGGTCGCACTGACCAGCGGGGAAAGCATCAGCTCGTATCTGAGGGCCTTCAACGTCGACCTCTCCGCGAACGCGGAGACCGTCTCTAAGGCGCTGAAATCCGGCGTCGCCGCAGCCGTGGTGTACCCCGAGAGCAAGGCCTCCGGCAAAGAGGAGGACAGCATCCGGATCGCGCTGGACGGCGACGGTGTGCTGTTCAACTCCACCGGGAAAAAGGCCAAACCGCATCGCCCAGCGAGGATTGCGTTATTGATCTGACCAAAGACACGCCTGCGCATCGGTACCTGCAGGGATAAGAGTCGGAGTTCGCGGCCACACAAAATACACAAAATCGCAAACCATGGATTTGATCTATCTGGACAACAACGCCACGACGCGGCCCTCAATCCCTGTAATGCAAGCGGTATCCGAAGTCATGAGGGAATGCTGGGCAAATCCGTCGGGAGCATACCCGGCTGCCAAAGCTGCGGGAGCAGTCTTGCAGGAAGCCCGAAATCGTGTTGCGCGCCTCATAAAGGCCAATCCGGCCGGAGAAGTGGTCTTTACGAGCGGTGGAACCGAAAGCATTCAATCGGCGATTATAGGGGTTATGGCAATGCGTTCTGGCGGGCACATCATCTCAACCGCCGTCGAACACACAGCCACTTTGCAAGCTCTGGAGCGGCTAAAGGAAAGAGGCTGCCAAGTCACTCTTCTCAGCGTCGACAAAAACGGGCAGATGTCGCTCGATGAGCTGGAGGCAGCCATCCAGCCGAATACGAACTTGGTCAGCGTCATGCATGCCAACAACGAAACTGGAGTGCTCTTCCCGGTCGAAGCCATTTCACCCATCTGCCGGACGCGCCGCATCCTGTTTCATATCGATGCGGTCCAGGCGGCCGGCAAGGTTGAAACCAAAGCGCCCCTTTGCGATTTAATGTCGATTTCCGGCCATAAAATTCACGGACCCAAAGGCACTGGCGCGCTCTACCTCCGACGACATCTTCAATGGGAACCACTCTTATCAGGGAGACACCAGGAAGCCGGCCGCCGCGCCGGAACAGAAAACGTTTCCGGCATTGCCGGCTTGGGCGTCGCCTCGGAAAGCGCCCGCCTCAGCCTGGAAACAGGAAAATGGCAAAACGTCAAAGAGCTTCGCGATCAAATGGAGCGAACCATCCTGGAAATCATTTTGGATGCCACAATCAATGGAGTAGAGGCACCTCGTCTTCCCAACACAACCAGCCTCACGATCCCTGGCATCAATGCCAAGCAGATCGTGTCAGACCTGGGGAAAGACGGAATTTGCATATCCAACGGGCCCGCATGCTCCAGCGGATCCTCGGTGCCCTCGCATGTGCTTGTGGCCATGGGGCTGCTCCCGAGCCAGGCCATGTCCTCGATCCGAATCAGCCTGAGTTGCGAAAACACGCTTGGGGAACTTGACCGTTTCATTGAGGTTCTGGCCAAGAAAGTAAATCGGGCTCGCGCAACCAGCGCGGTGATGGCATAATGATTTTGCTCCAGGCTGCCCAAACGATCTTGTTTGGAGCCGGCGTGCGTAGCTTAACTGGTTCCGCGTGGTAGCTGAATTTGCGCGTAGCGTAAAGTGACCGTAAAGAAGGCCGAGGCATCCGGAAGCCGAAGCTTTTTAAAACCCCACGAGCCTGGAGCAAAAGCTTCTTCCGCTGATAGCGCGCGAAACACAACTCCGTGACGTGTTCTACAGAACAACCGGAGTTGTTTTCAGTCGAAGTTCAAACCAAGCGGGCCACGCTGCCCCCTTGGTTTGATCCCGAGGCTTATCAGAATTCCCTCCTGTCGGATCCCGATTACACCGGCAACTACGACCAGTTTGACGAGGTTGGGGTGGCGCGCGAGAGAACTTTTGCCTTCTTCACCGCCTTGAACGCCGCATTGCTCTCCTCTGTTTCCATCGTCATCAATAGCTCAACCGGCAAGGACAGCACCCTCCTGACGTCGCATTACGTGGCCGCCATGAAAAAGTGGCGCGACCAGGAAAGGCCGCTCCGCCCAGTGTTCGTACAGGTTTCAGACACCGGCGGCGAATTTCCAGAAATGGCGCTCCGCATGCGCGCCGAAGTCGCGGCGCTAAACCGGTTTGGCATGACGGAAAACCTTCCGCTTCGCGCCCGCCTGGTATCGCCACCGCCCAAGCATAGATTGCTTGTAGAATTGATAGGCAACGGAAAACCGCTGCCCAGATTGGCTCAAGGCCAAAGTAAGAATGGGTATAACTCGGCGGCCTGGTGCATGGATAGACTTAAAAAACGTGTTCTAGATAAAGCTCTAAAGGATGCCAGGCTGTGGGCCAAGGAAAGAATTTCTTCAGCTGAACTTCCCGCCTTTGTGCAATGCCTGGGAGTCCGCAATGCCGAGTCCGCCAAGCGATCGGCAACCATCAAGAGATATGCCCTCGCCGACCTGCCCGCCGTCAGTCGGCTTGGAGACGACGACGACCGCCTTGGGTTCTGCCCCGTCGTCCATTGGGAAGATAAGACGCTCCGCAATTGGCTGGTCGATGCGCAGCGCAACCCTGAATTGGAATGTCCCTGGAGACCAGAGGGAGTGGAGGAGCTTGTCTCCATTTATCAGAAGGGCGCGAACGAGAGCGAAAACCCCCATGAGTGCGCCTTGGTGTTTACCAAGGATGGAGGTGTCAGCAATAACTGTTCCGACCTGACGGGCACGAGAATGGGTTGCGTTTTTTGCGCCGTTTCGAGAAACAAATCCCTGGCCAACACCGCTTCCAAAGACCCAAGGTACCTCTGGCTCAAGAAGTGCCACGACCTTATCTACGCCAACCATGCCCGCAACCAGGAACGCGTCAAGCTGCGCAACGACTCCGGTTTCACCGCCGAGACGCTGTTTCCCAAGTCCTTCACTTTCGAGGAACGGTACCGCCTCTTGGTCCACATCTTCCGCGCGGAGATGGAAAGCGGCTTCGAGCTGTTGCCCCGGGAGGACCTGGACATGATCTCCACTCTTTGGACCAAGCACGGCGTTTACACGGTCACGGTGGAGGAGGCGCGCGAGGATGCGCGGCGCTGGAAACTGACCGGAGAGATCGTGTTCAGCTACCAGCAATTCTCGGAATTTGCGGATGTCCTCACGCGGGAGCTGGGGGAAGGCATCCCCGCGGGCGCATTTTTCACGCCAACGGAAGAACTGGAAGGGCTGAATCTGGCCCACCTGGTGGGCATCTCCGCCGGCGGCTTTGGATCGCCTCTGGTGCCGACCCTGGTGTCTTATGTCTTTCTTGATCGCCGGAACTCCAACAAGCTCGTCATCATGGTGACCGACCTTCCTTCCATCATCGGTTCCAGGACCAACACCGGCCTTCTGCAGGGAATGATTGGCGCCGCCTGGGAGTGCGTGAACGTCCGGCTGCCCACCGACTGGGAAAAGCAGCTGTCCGACGGGCGCATCTTTTTCTACACGACGACCAAAGCCGAGGAGGAACAGAAGATCAGCGAGGAACTGGCAGACGATCTCCACCCCAACCGCGCCATTGCCCGGCATTACGAGAATCTGCGCGCCATCCACAGCGGGTGCCCGGAAGATCCGCTGGCCGAGAGCATCCTGCTGGACCAGGATATCCCTCCGTTAACCCAGATGGAATACGAACGCTGTTTCGTCCTCTGCGGCCGGCTGGCCTACGCCAGCGACGAGCTCAGCTTCTGCCTCAAGCGCAAATCGCAAAAGGCGGTGCATAGCGCGGGGGCCAATCCGGACCTGCTTGAGTCCCCCAGCGGAAAGGAGTACCGGGCCGCCTTCAAGAAGCAGCTGGCCCAAGACCTTGCTTTGCAGGAGCACCTCAAAGTGTTCCAGTTCTATGCCAGTACGCTCAGGGAGCTTCTACAGAGCGTCCGGGCTGGCAAAGCTTCCCTGGGGCTTATCCGGCGCTTCTGCTATCTGGCGCGCCTGGATGCCGTTGATCCGGATGCGGCCGGGCGAGAATGGGACGACTTCCTCCAACATTTGCCGCGCACGATGGCCTCCGCCGCGTAGAATATAAGAGTGGAAGCTGATCGAAAGATTATAACGGACAACGAGCAAATATACGAAGCCATCCTGCGCCACATGCCGGATGACAAGGTGCTTCTGGTCAGCTCCAGGTTCATCGATTTCACGGGCGTCACGGCCGATTTTGAGCCGTGCTTCGTTACCACCGACGCCAAGGAAGAGGCCAACGTCAAGCGGCTGTCCGGCGAGGTTATTTGCGCGCTGCCCCCCTGCCTGCCAGGCCCCTACCGCGCCAAAGTCAGCAGTCTTTCTGATAACTTCCTGCTCTTTGCCGTCGCCCGAGCATTAGCAGGCCGGCCAGCCTCCGTGTACTACGCCCCTCTCCCCAGCCTCCAGCCCGACGACATCAAAAATGCGATCAATGCCGCTCCGATTAAAAAGAACGAGGATGATCTTAATCTGGACCCTTGGTTCATTACCGCCATCGTGGCCGGACGGGTCACGCAGTTCATGATCGCGTCCAAGGTCCAGGCCGTGATCGCCAAGGACGAGGCATTGGAGAAGAGCGCCTTCACCCAAATGGGCTGGATGAGTTACTACTACCTTCACATCATCAATTCCCTTTCCCAACCGTGGTGGACCTGCCAACTGGAATGGGGATCGTGCCGGGCTGATGAGATCGATGCTTTCGGGGCTTCTGTGCGGCACCCCAAAAGGCCGGATGCCATCAATGCCGAGGTTAAGGTAACCGAGAAAATCACTGAAGGTCGCCGATATCCAGATCCCCGATTCCGACTAAACGAGTTGATTCAACAATTGATCACCCGCAAGAGCGACATGGAGCTTCCAAAGCTTTGCGACGAGCTTCGAGACGCGTATGCCAAAGGGCGTTGTACCTGGCCCTTCCGTTACGGATCTGAGCATTACGGAGAACCAGATCTGGCGCTCCTTGGAAACTCCAACTCAGACACTTTGGAAATCATCAGCCAGCTGCAAAACAGTAAAAAAGCAGACCGCATCATGCGCCTTTACACGCAGAAGCCGTTGCCTCCTGCCGCTCCGAACGCCACCGATCCGAAGCCCCGCTTGTTCCGCAGCATCAGCTATTACGACGGCAAGCAGGCCCTCAGCAACGAGATTCCGGAGCGAGAGATGCTGAAGCTGAAGCGGACTTTGCACCCAGCCCAGAGCACGATTACTGGCTTCTTGGATTACCTGAGCAGTCAGGAGCTGAACATCGACCTTGAGGCATACAGCCGCCTCATCAGCGGGGGGTACGTCCAGCAACAAGGCCAGGACATCAGCCTGACGGACAGCGGCAAGGCGCTGCTCCGGGTGCTGGAGGAAGCCCATCTGAACAGGCGGGTGCTCTACTTGATCCTGCGCGCTCTGGAAAACATCAAGAGGAACCAGTCCGGTTACAACGACGTCATGTCGCAGATCGCCGAAACTCTGCAGTGGGAGCCAGAAGGGACAAAGAGCACGGCGCAACCAGGTGAACCGGCTGCGCCGTGACCGCTCGGCAGCTTGGCGTAAGCTGCCTTCGATTAGCGCCCGAATCTGAGTTCGAGGGCGCTCGCCGGAGGAACGCGGCCGAAAAAGCGGGCCTGCCTCCCTGTCCGCTTCAGAGGCGCCGCCCTTCGACCGCGGAGCCCGTGGCATACCCCAGTAGCCACAGGCAAAGCCTCCGGTTGAGGAGCCCCAAGCGATCCTCAGCTGGCGCTGGATCGGGCGAAGTCAGCGGCCAGCCAAGCGGCTCTCGGGCCCCAAATCGCTTTACCAACCCTCATTCTAGTGCAGAAGTCGCGAAATACAACCAACGCGCTGACTTGATGTAGAATGGTACAATAAAATGTTATTCGCCCTAACGGTGCGCCCATAACTTATACTAGAGGAGTGAAAAAGATTCTATCAGTTTCGGCAGGCATTCTAGCCCTGCTCATCTTTTCCGGAGAGAGGATCGCTTATTTTTACGCCCCAGGCTTCCTCACCGTTCATCAATCAACCTGGTTGCAGTACCTGTTTTTTATTTTCTTCCTCCTCCAAGTACTCACCACGATCCTGCTGCACTTGGAGGATCCGGAAAAGCATTTGGACAGTCTGCCTCTGGGGATCATGATCGCCACTATCCTTGTCTTTATCATCTCGATCCCGCTGTATGGCGTCATCCTTCGGGTCATGGACTTCATTGTGCGCCTGGCTGATCCGATCCTCCCATGAAAAGCATCCTGGCCATCCTCCTCACTCTTTTCGGCAGCTGGGGCGCGCCGGCCCAGGAGATTCAAGAGGGCATGCTGGGACCCCTGCCGGCCATGGCCGCCAATCTGCGCAACCCCGCCTCGCATCCAGCGGAGTGGGCCTCGCTGAAGGAATTTTTGGAAAAAGACGACTCCAACAAGCACTTTTACCGGGAAGGCGTTTACGACTGCAAGCATTTCAGCCTGGAGCTGTTCCGGCGCGCGCAGACCAACGAAATGGCGTGCTACATCGTCCTAATCCGGTTTGCCGAGATTCAGGAGGGCCACAGCGTCGTCTGCTTCCCTACCACGGACAAAGAGGACGTTTTTGTTGATTTCACCCCCATCCAGATGAGGGACCACCAGGAGCCCATGAAGGCGATTGCCATGATTGCGCCCCGGCAGCCCCGCATTCAGGTGCCGCTGCAGCAGGTGCCCGGCAATTTCACCAACGACGCGGCCTTTTTCACCAGCTACCAAGCCCAGCAACCGCTGTTGCACGAAGCGGCCGCTCTGCTCGCTTCCAGCCAAAAGGAGTTGTCCGACCTGCAGGAACAAATCGAGACCTTGCAGCAGAACCCGCATCTTACTCAGGGCCAGAAAGCCGAGCTGGGCAGGTTGAGCGACGAATACGCCGAGAAATACCGCAGGTATCAAGCCGCCACGGAAGTTTACCGCTCCTACGAAAAAGATTGGAAGAGCCCCTTTGATTCCAACCAAGAGTATACCGTGATCAACATCACCCGTTACTAGCGCCGGTCCTCGAACTCAAACTCCACCTTCCCGTTCTTGACCGCCAAAAAGGCCCGGAATGGCTTCCCCGCTTTGGAAATAAAACCATCCAAGGGGCCAACTTTGGCGGTGCTCAGCAGCGTCTTGGCTTCATCCAAGGAAATGACCCGCTGGCACAGCTTCCGGTGAACGAAGACCTTCTTGGCCGCCTTTTGCGCCACATAATCCGTTGTGGTGATGCCAATGCTCCAGCCGTCGTGCTCCACCGTTTCGCTGGGCTTCTCCGTCGGGCCAAAGTCAAAGGAGATGGAGCCCTTGTCGTTGAAAACCAGCTTGGCTGGAAAGGGCTTTCCCACCTTGGAGATGAAGTTGTTGAGCGGGCCCACCGACCCAAGCTCGAGCAACGTCTTGATTTCATCATCGCTCAGCAGGCGCTTGGCCACCATCCGGTTGAAAGAAACGTGTTTGTCCGGGCACGAAAAGCTGTTGTTGCCTGGGGAGACCAGGGTCTTCTTGCATTTTGGACAAAGGAATCCGGCCACCGGAGTTGCTTTCGGGACCGCATTCTTCACCTTCGCCACCATCATGACGACGTTCCCCATGATGTCGCGCATGAACCCGCTTCGCTGCACCTGTCCCTGCTCCATCTGGCGCAACTTGTATTCCCATTCGCCGGTCAGTTGCGGAGAACACAGGCCATCCAGGGTTAGCCTCTTAAGCCGGGAGATCAACGCCACCCCCTTCTCCGTGGCCCAAAGCTCCTTTTTCTTTCGCTCCAGGTACTCGTAATTGAGCAGCGCCTCGATAATGGACGCGCGCGTGGCCGGCGTTCCCAGCCCGCGCTCGGACATCGCCTCCCGAAGATCCTCCTCACTGATGACGCGGCCCGCCGTTTCCATGGCTGTGAGCAACGTGGCCTCAGTGTAGTGCAAGAGCGGCTTGGTCTTCTCGGAAACCACCACCACTTGAATGGTTGGGGGACGCTCGCCGGCGGCTACTGCCGGAAGGGCCGACTTGTCATCCTTTTCCTCCTCATCCTGGCTCTCAGCGCCATACACCACCGTCCACCCCGCGTTGAGCACCACGCGGCCGCGGCTCTTGAAATGATCGTTTTCAATCTTGGTGATCCGTTCCGTGCCCAAGTATTCCGCCGCTGGATAGAAAACGGCGACGAAACGCTGGACCACCATCTTGTAGAGGGCAGCCTCTTCAGTTGGAAGGTTTTCCGGTTCCTTGCCTGTGGGGATGATGGCAAAGTGATCAGACACTTTGGCGGAATTGAAAATGCGTTTGTCGGGCTTGATCCAGTTGCTGTCCAGCACCTTTCGGGCAAACGCCTGGAGCGGGGCGTAGTGCGTGGCCAGCATGTCCATGGTTTTAACGGCCACCGGAACGTAATCGTCCGGAAGGACGCGGGCGTCCGTTCTTGGATACGTCAACACCTTGTGCGTTTCGTAAAGATCCTGGGCCAGCTTCAAGGTTTTGGCCGCCGAGTAGCCCAGTTTCTTGTTGGCCTCGCGCTGCAGGGAAGTCAGGTCATAGAGCGAGGGGCAGCTCCGGATTACCTGTTTGGATTGATCCGTCACAACTCCGGACTTGCCGGCGCACCGCGCCCGTATCTGCTCAGCTTTGGCCTGCTCCCAGATCCGTTCCGGCTTATCAGCGTCCTTGGCTGCGGCGGCATCAAACCAAACCCCAACGTAATTTCCGGCCTTTGCCTGAAAGGTTGCTTTCACCAGCCAGTAGTCCTTGGGGACGAAATTCTTAATTTCGAGGTCCCTGGCGACCACCATGGCCAGGGTCGGCGTTTGCACCCGGCCGACAGGCGTCAAGCGCCGGGACAAGTCCGTCAAGGTCAACGCCCGGCTGCCGTTGATGCCAAAGAGCCAGTCAGACTCGGCACGGCTGACCGCGGCATCCTCCAGATTCTTCATCGCGGCGCCAGGCCGCAGTTTGTTGAAACTCTCCTTGATGGAGCCTTGGGTCATGGACTGCAGCCACAGCCGTTCCACGGGCTTCCTGCAGCCGGAGTACTTGTAGATGTAATGGAAGATCAGCTCTCCTTCCCTGCCGGCGTCACACGCGTTAATACATCCAGTGATGTCGGGCCGCTTCAGCAGGTGGAGCAGAACATCGAGCTGCTGCCGAGAGCGAGGAAGGGGGGCCAGATCAAAATGATCCGGCAGGAGGGGCAGGTCCGCCAAATCCCATTTTTCAGTGCGCGCCGCCAAGTCCCTGGGCAAAACCAGCTCAAACAGGTGGCCCAGAGCTGAGGAGATGACCCACGACTCGGACTCGAAGCAGTTGTTACTGCCCCGAGGGATCGAGAGGGCCTGAGCTATGTCTCTAGCGACGCTGGGCTTTTCCGCGACAATAAGGCGTTTTCCCATGCTTCTATTATAGCGAAACGCAAAAAGGCTTGCGGAAGAAACCGCGGCTTTCTTTCGAAAAACTAAGCGGCTTGTGCCACTTCAGCATGGGCAGGAGCGCCGGCGTTTGCCAGATTATGTTTGGCGCGCTCGAAATCAGCCGAGTAATCCTGGCGTTCTTCCTCGGTAGCCTCCAGATGATATTGATCGTTCTTGAAAGAGCACCATCCCTTTCCACCCAAGAGGCCGTAGATGGTCTTCATCGGCACGCTCCCCTCCGCAAACCGGTACCCAAGCCTCGTGACAAATTCGAGTATTTCAGGCGCGCCGCAGTCTTTGGTCGCCAGCAAGCCTCGCACCAGCGAGGTCAACACACCGCGGGTCTTCTTGCTGGTTTTCCAGGTCTTCTCCCCGTCTTTGGCATCCCGGCACCTGTCGATGACGGCCCGGCACTTCACTTCTAAAACAAGTCAAGCGGGAAATCTAATGAATTCCTACCACACAAAGAAGAAGTGAATCTAAATGTCTATGATTACGTACTGGTGGCTTTTTCCGGCGGAAAGGATTCCACGGCCGCCTTCCTATACCTGCTGGAGCAGGGAGTGGATCCAGCCCGAATCGAGCTGCATCACCATAACGTAGATGGCCGAGTAAACGGCTCGTCATCAAGCACTTTGATGGATTGGCCTAGTACCTACGGCTACTGCCAGGCTTTCGCGCGCGCCTTCAAGGTGCCAATCTTCTTCTCCTGGCGTGAAGGCGGCTTTGAGAGGGAGATGCTGCGGAACGACAGCGCAACCGCGCCCATCTACTGGCAGAATCCGGACGGCTCCCTTGGCACCACCGGGGGATACGGTCCCAAGGGAACCAGGCTGAAATTTCCCCAGGTATCGTCGAATCTCTCCACCCGATGGTGCTCCCCAGCCCTGAAGATAGACGTCGGGTGCGCCGCCATCCGCAATCAGGAACGGTTCCTGGGAAAGAAAACCCTGGTCGTCAGCGGGGAACGGGCGGAGGAAAGCGCGAGCCGCGCCAGATACAAAGCTTTCGAGCCCGACCGGGCAACCTCCAGCAAACGCACCGTGGACCGGTTGCGCCCTGTGCATGGGTGGACTGAGCAGGAGGTATGGTCCATCGTCCAGCGCCATCGCGTCCAGCCGCATCCGGCATACCGGCTGTCCTTTTCCCGGCTTTCCTGCATGAAGTGCATCTTCTGCGGCGACAACAGCTGGGCATCATTGCGCCGGATTGATCCGGCGGGCTTCCAGAAGCTGGCCGATTACGAAAAGCAGTTCGGCGTTACCATCCATCGCAAACTGACTCTTGCCCAGCGGGCCGACGCCGGCACGCCGTACGATACCTGTGCCGATGCTGCTTTGGTTGCCGAGGCCATGGACCCCCACTGGGACAGGCCGATCATCCTGCCAGAAGGCCAGTGGAAGCTGCCGGCGGGCGCCTTTGGAAACGGGGGAGGACCCAGTTAGCCCGCTCAGGCAAGTTGCAGATAAAGACCCATAATAAAGGCAAACATTTTAAGAATGAATGCTCCTCTAAACAATCGCCGCCAAAAAGCCGCAGACCTCATGCGATGCCTCGATCCCAGCGAGCGCCGTGTCCTTTGTTTATGGCTGGTACCTTCCAACGGAATTCATCAGGCGATTAACGACATTTCCACCACGCTCAACGTCAGCCGCGAAAATAGCCGGCGGGCACTGAACAAGGCCAAGAAGATGGCTGCAGCTCGACCGTGAGAAAGAACGCGATCCAGCGAAGGGGCCCATTAACGTCCCACCTTCTCAACTTCGCCCCGTAACGAAGCAAATAACAACGAAACACAAATAAGATGACATCCAGAATCCAAGAACTGCAGGCGAAGATCGATCAGGCCGATGTAGCCTACTACACCCACGGGAAAAGCGTCGTGGAAGATGCTTTATACGACCAATGGAAGGCAGAGCTCGAGAAGATCAACCCCCAAGACGTGAGAATCACACGGGTTGGCTCGCGCATCCAGGAGACCATCCTCCAAAAGCGCAAGCACCGAATTCCAATGGGGTCCCAATTCAAGGCCACAAACGAGGATGAATACCGGAAATGGGTGGAAGGCATCGGGGCCCAGAAGGTCTATCACGCCAGCTACAAAATGGATGGCGGCTCATTCTCTTTCGAATATCAGGACGGCCGTTTCATTTCTGGAGTGTCCCGCGGCGACGGCATCGAAGGCGAGGATATTACGGCGAATGCGGTCCGCTTTCAAGGCCTCCCGCTTATCTGCAAATTGCCCAATGGAACCCCATTCACCGGTTTTATGCGGGGAGAGGTTGTCCTTAAAACGGACGATTGGGAGGAAGCCGATCCCGACCAGGAGTTCTCAAACCCGCGAAATGCAGCGACGGGTATCGCCCGGCGCAAAGATGGAGAGGACAGCGAATTCCTGACTGTTTATGCTTTTCGAATCTTCGACACCGAAGGGGACCCAATCTGCGAGACCGAGGAAGAGTCCTCGCGCATTATGGAGAAAATGGGTTTCAACACAGCTCCGTATTTCACCGGCAGCGCCGAGGAGGTGTGGAAATGGTACCTGGAAACTCAGATCAAACGCCCTCAACTCGACTTTTGGATCGACGGCATCGTTGCCAAGCTGAACAACATCGCGGACCAGCTTGCGTTCGGCGAAACCGACAACAGGCCAAAAGGGCAAATTGCCATCAAGTTTGAGGCGGAAAGCGCTGTCACGTATCTGCGCAAAGTCGATATCAGCGTTGGTCACACCGGAGCAATCGTCCCCACAGGGAACTTTGATCCTGTCCAGCTGGGCGGCGCCACCGTTTCATGCGCCACGCTGTGCAACTGGGACAACATCCGCCTGCTCAACATCGGCATCGGCGACAAAATCCAAGTCATTAAGGCCGGCGACATTATCCCGCGCGTCAAGGAAGTTCTCGAAAAGGCCGCCAACTCTGGAACTATTCCCGAGCCAACCGAATGCCCGGTTTGCAAAGGACCGGTCAGCCGGCGCAGCAACGTTTCCGGCGAGAAGAGCACCATCCTTTATTGTTTAAACGACAACTGTGCAGGCCGGCTGTTCGGCCGAGTCGAGCGATACCTCAAATCCCTGAAGATCAAAGGCGGCGGAGAAAACCTCATCCAGACCTTGATCCAGGAGATGGGCGTTCAGGACGCGGCCGACCTCTACAAGCTCAGCGCGCGCAAACAGGAGATGGCTGCTTTGAAGCTCAGCGGAAAGGTGAAACTGGGTGAGAAGCGCGCGGAGAAGTTTTTGGCCGCAATCGATGGAGCCCGCAAGCTTACCCTGGCGGCATTTCTCGGCTCGCTCGGCATCTTCGGCCTCGGCAAACGGCGCGTCCTTCTGATCCAGGAAGCCGTCCCCGGCGAGTTCGATACGGTTGACGATTGGTTGTCGGGCAAGCTGGTTCAGCTGGCCAAGCCCGCAGGCTTGCCCGGCATTGCGGAGCGCATCCAAGCGGACATTACGGCTAGGCGCTCTCTGATCGAAAAGTTCGTCGCCAACGGCCTTGAAATTATCAAGCCGCAACCGAAGCCCAAGGCCAAAGAGGGTGCGTTCACCATTTGCATCACGGGCAGCTTGTCCCAGCCCAAAGCCCATTTCTGGGACCTGATCTCCAAGGCCGGCCATATCGGGACGGACGATTTCTCCAAAACGGTCACGCACCTGGTGGCCGCGGACCCGAACGGGTCGTCCAGCAAACTGCAAAAAGCCCGGAAGCTCGGCATTCCGATTCTGTCCGAAGCCCAGCTCGTGGAACTTCTGAAGGCGTAACCCATGAAAGTATTTGGCATCAACTTTGGCTCCAGCTCGGACTCCGGCCTCACTCCGAACCAATTGATCCTCAGAGCGGCGCTCCTGCCCTCTTTTAAAGCGGCGCGCACTGATGGGTTCCCTATGATGGAGCTTGGCAAGGCACTGCATAACCACTTCGAGCGGACCAAGGAGATCATCACCACCGAGCGGGCCAAAGCACTGCTGGCCGATCCGGAATCCCTGATTTTCGCCTACCGCAAGGCGACCAACAGATCCACCGCGCCAACGGACCCGCAGATCAAGGCCATCAATAAAGCGTTTGCGGCGCCGGAGGAGAGGGCCAAAGCCCAAAAGCTCCTGGCCGACAATTTCGTCTCCGACCTGCTCCCCATGCCGCGCTTCCTCGCCCTGATGAAGCAGTTGCAGGTTGCGGAGTTTGTGCCAACCCCAGTGCAGATCCAGCAATGGCGCAACCGCAAGGTCCAACTGGGGAAGTACGGAACCTGTCCCAACTGCGGCGGCCAGCTGGAAACTCTCGAACCATCAGACATGCCCATGGGAGTCATTCCCGTCATTGGGTGCTTTCACTGCCAAAAGACCCTCTCACAACTCCAAGGAAAAGGCAGTCACACATAGTTTCAAGTATGACCACTTCGTCTCGCGAAAAGAAAATCGGCAAGCTGATTCAGCTCTTCAAATCCCATCCAGTGCTCGTCGATGAAGCTCGAGTGGATAAGGTCACATTCAGCCCAACCAGCGGTGACGGGGAAAACCAGGTCGTCTTCCTGGCCTGGAAAGAAAAGGGGAAGCAGTTCAGCTTTACCATCACAGAAGACGGCCTGGCTTACGCGGATGTCCTGGCCACAAGCATCGACATTGAAGATCACGAAGGAGAACCGGCAAACATCGCCTTCCTGAAGCCGGACGGAAAGCCTGTCCGCATCGATATTTAGTCCCTGTCACTTCGCCTCCGGCGAACAAATTCAAAACGAGTATGATCTACGACTATCGGCAGACTCCTCGCGCTGCGAAAGGTTTCCACGTTCACCTGGGAAAAGAGCACACCTACTTTTTCGAGTGGGCCAACTTCGAGACCGCGCCAAAACATCCCGCTAACGACGCCCCCAAATTCCCCTCCTGGTCCCGCTTCCTCACGGCCATGGGTGGGGACACTTTGCTGGAGACCATCAGCACCGACGATACTTTCATGACCTATGGCGGAGCCCTGATCCTTGATCATTACCGGGACTCGTTCAAGTGGGGGGCCGTCCGGTCCCTGCAAAGCCCTGAAACACTCCCTCTCCTACAGGCGCTCCACCAGCGCGGCATCGTCTGTCGTGACACACCTGTTTACTGGGGCAACTGGGCTTCCGTGAACGGAATCCTGGCCGGGACGATTGGCTCCCTGCTCAATCAGCAGGAGATCACAGTCTACCACGGCTCCTCTTCCGAACGCTGGGCGCGCATCCAGCGCCGAGGCGCCCTTGTCCCCGCCACTCCCAAGGACCGAGTCTGGCCGCGCGACCGCAAGTTCAAGTCCATTGCCATCGGCATGACGACATGCCCGCATCGCGCCCGCTACTTTGCCGAGCACACTGCCCGGCACGATCGCAAACAAGCCGGTGCGAAACAAAAATCCGCCGTCCAGCCCGTCATTCTGGCGATGACCCTTTCCCCTTCCGACATCCTGGTCACCGACCACGATTTCCTTGAATACGAGCCCGTCCCGGAGAAATCGCCTGAGAACAGCCTCCGGCTCTTCGGCCAGGCGGGCATTCAGGGAGACATTCCAGTCAACCGTGTTCGCGTTTTTGAGACCCAGGAAGTCGCGCTGTGAGCACAGTTTTACACGACGATTTTGACGCCATCGAAAGCGCCTACGCGGAGCCTTGCGAGCTTGTGTTCAATGTGCAGGCCACCACCGCATGCAACTTTTGCTGCAAGCACTGCATGTTCGCCTGCCATCCCGTGGCCGCCCCAAAACAGGAATGGATGAGCGCGGAGGACATTGATGCAGCTCTGGAGCTCGCCAACGATTTTCAGCAGGCAGGGCATTCTGTCCGCATCAACATAATTGGAGGCGAGGCCACGCTGGACTTGGATAAATTCGGCCGCTTCATCGATTGTCTTGGCAACCACCCTGGCGCCCAGAGCATCAGTTTTGAGATGACAACCAACGGGTGGTTCCTTCGGTCATGGCCCACCCTGTGCAAGTTTGCCGCCGCCGTGGGCCCGCTCATGAGCAACACCGAGATGGCCATCCGCATTTCGAACTCCATCTATCACGACCCCTTCCGTTCACCGGTCGAGAAACTGATCATCCCATCGAAACCAGACCAGCGAAACCACTGCAGCTACGAGCGCAAGGCCAGCCGCCTGGAGGCCGCGTTGGAGAGCCCGTACGACTATTGGGAGTTCACGGCCGCCTGCCCCAACTGTGAGGCCGAGCTTTACGAGCAGACGTGCTCGAAGTGCGGCAACGAAATGTCCGAGGACGAGTACTTCGAGGCCCAAGACAAAGCCTACATGATCCCAGGTCACCAGTGGATCGAGGCCCTCTTGAAAGCATGCAAGGACGACCGCCTTTACGTGGACTCGCGCGTCAGCGACGAGACGAAGGTTTCTCCGGTAGGCCGCGCGGCCAAAAACGGGATTGGCATCCAAAAAGTTTCCTGCTGGGATGGCACGCCGAAATTCACGATCTCGCCGGGAGGCAACCTCCAGGGAATCTGCTGCACTGGGGGAAAAGTCCCCATCGGCCACGTCAGGGATGGCGCCTGGAAACTCTTTGCCCGGGCCTCCTTTTACATTCACGCCATCGAACGGCGCTTTCCGGGCGAAAATCCCCAACGCTGCCGGAGCTGCTCCGCCTTCGCCGTCGAATGGCTCAGATCACAAAAGCCCAGATGTGAAGGCTTCCTGGCCGCGGAGCAAAAAGAACCCGCCCTCTGCGCCGCGTAACGACGGCATTTGAATCCAAATTTGCGGCATTTAGGCGCCAAGCTCTATATGCCGTCACCCAGCCGCTTCCGGCTCTTCACCTTGGATACGGCCAATCCCGCAGAACGTTGGCATGAATCCTGCCCTGCTAGTTCCTGGGCAAACGGCGCCCTCCGCACGTCAAGTAGTGGCTATTCTTTGGCAAAGATTCACCATCGGATTCCAGTATTTTTCTAGCCCATTTCACCGCCATTGGCTTCAAGGTTTTTCCTCAATTGTTGGTTTTTTGTTTTCCGCCATAGTAGTCCCGCACGAAAGAGGAGGAAGGAAAGGAATTAGACACCTAGGGGCCTTAGAATACAGGTGCGGCCTGAAAAGGGAGCCGCACACAGGAACTTAGACAACCTAGAATTGAGCAGGAGCGGCCAGGCCGCCACAGACCAAACAACATGAGTTTCAAGATCCGCACCGCAACGCTGCCCCGGCAAATCACGCCGGAACTACTAACCTTGATAGATTCCTTGCACACAGCTTACGAAAAACGGACCAACTGCGGTTGCACGCTTCAGATTGGGACAAAACCTGAAACCTTCCACCACGCTCCCAGCCAAGTCATTCACCTTGGCCTCGATGTGGTGCAGTCCTATGCCGGCCGCCACAACCTGGATGTGAAGGCGGCCGTCATGATGAGCTACGTCTTGGGCCACGAATACGGGCATGCCGTTCTTGAAAGGCAGGGCATGGATGACCGCTCGATCATGGCCCTGTACTTCATGGGGGCTGTAACGCTCCAAGGCCAAAAGGCGATCACGCGCGACACCCACCGTCTCCTGAATGTGCCCATTTCCGCCGAAAAGGTAAACTACTTGAGCGGCCAGCCTGACGCCATCCGGAACAGCTACCGGTCGTACTTGCGGCTTCTCCCCAGGAAGCTCCGCGAGCCCAACCTGACCAACCTCAGCGTGGGCGAGTTCCTCGCGGAGATGAACGCTGCCGTCCTGCTGCAGGACCTCAAACTGAAATGGGAGCATCCTCTGCGCAGCAAGGTACTAGCCGCCGTGCAGAAGGTCGACTGGTATCGCGATGTGGTCCCCCAGTATGGGCAGCCCATGCAAGACCTGGTCTCCTTCCTCCGGTGGAACGTCGGCCTGCAGAAGCGGCCGGCGGCGCTGGAAGAGTTCCTTAGCCTTTTCACTCCCCAGGACATTCAGAGCTTGCTGCCCGCAGAGCCGATCGAAGAAGAGCCTCTTCAAACCGGCGGCGAAATCCTGGTGGAGTTCAACTAATGCTTGCTTTTGCACGGTACGGTTGGTAAGAGACAGCGCATCGGGAGCTGCCCGAAGAGACCCGTCGAGGACCTCCGGTTTTCCGGGCGGGCAGCTTCCCTTCTTCATAATTTTGCAGCGGGGAAGACATATAATTACTGAGAAATGGCGAAGGCTCTCCACAACCAGTTGGTCGAGGCATCCCGCCGCTGGCTGCAGCGGCAATGCTCCGTTGTAATGACCGAAATGGCCACGATCGGCGAGGAACCAGACGCGATCGGCTGGCGGCAGGGCTCATCGATCCTGGCCGAGCGCAAGGCGTCCCGGAGCGATTTTCTGGCGGACGGGCAAAAATTCTTTCGCAAGAACGCGTGGTTTGGGATAGGCCGGCGCCGCTATTACGGCGCCCCGCCGGGCCTGCTGGACCCCGCGGAGCTTCCGGCCGGCTGGGGCCTTTTGGAGTGGAACGGCAAGATCATGCGCACCCTTCGGAAGGCGGACATGGCAACGGAAGTCAATGCCATCCAGGAAAACAACATTTTTATTTCGGCGCTTCGCCGGATCGGGCGCCGCGCGCCGAAGGGCGTCAGCATCAAATGCTACACCTATGCTGCCAAGGACCGCGCCACCTTGGGAATTCAGGCCGAGGATGCTTCGGTCGAAGATTTCGAAATATAGCCGCTCAAAAAACGATGAAATACGTTGTTTTCTCAAAAGCATTGCACTCAACCTGGCTGTTGAGCTGCGAACACGGGATACTCTTTGACGCGGGAGAAGGCGTCGGCACCAGCCTCGGCCACAAAGTGTTCCTTCCCGAACGGCTTTTTTTCTCTCACAGCCACATGGACCACATCGCGGGGCTGCCTTCGCTACTGGGGCTCCGCAATGCGGGCTACGGTTCGCGCGACAAGCCCCTGGCGATCTACTATCCTGCAGGCAACCGATTTGTCGAGGACTGGCTGAAATTCAGCATCAGACAGGCAGGAAGGCTCCGTTATTCCTTGAACATCCACCCGCTGGAACCCTTTGAAAGGGTGCCGCTCGAAGTCAAGGTAGGCTCTCAGGAGCAGCGCTACGTCGAGGGGTTCCCGGTACGTCACGGCAACAACCGCAACCTGCCATTCAGCTGGTTTTCTCCCCGCACCTGGCTGCCGCGCGCCTACAGCCCCTGCTATGGTTACCGGATCGTTTCTGTGACGCGAAAGCTCAAGCCCG
>Ga0187860_1001364_pt1 | contig 21742 bp, 17 predicted proteins | sample June2016WEW_10_4_FD_132981 | JGI IMG/M metagenome (GOLD analysis project Ga0187860, IMG submission 132981) | Peatland microbial communities from SPRUCE experiment site at the Marcell Experimental Forest, Minnesota, USA - June2016WEW_10_40 | ecosystem: Environmental > Terrestrial > Soil >...
AGCCAATTTGACAGCCACGGGCTTGGACAAGGGCGGATGAAGGGTACGCGGGCGGAAATAAAACCCCGCAGTTTCGCTTGATTTGGACGCGCGAGGACGACTTTCCCACCACCTCTCACGTCGATGTCCGTCTGACGGGTAATAGGTTGTGGCCACGTCTACGAGCTTTCATTTTGATTCGTTTCTGCGCGGGTTCTGCGGCACGATGACCGCCGCCCGTTTCCGCGTTGATTTGCGTTCGTAGTACTGACGCTGCCGAATTTTGGCGTGTTCGGGGTGACGTTCTCGGTATCGCCTGATCTGCTCTCGCTGAGAGCACTTCTTGCTACAGAAAATTCCTCGCTTCTGCCTAACGAATATCCGCCGACAGCCGGGCGCGGCACATTCTCGCAGCCGTACGCCTTCGATCTCAAGAATCCTATATGCGCCCAGTATGAACCTGGTTATGGGGTCCTTCGCGCGATGAAACGCTTCGAGTCTGTTAGCTCGGCCGGACCGCTTCCATCCCTCGTCGGTTCGTCTGTTCAGGACAAACGTCACCTCGGCTGCTTGGAAAACCGCATGGCCCTGTTCAAGCAACGATCTAAGCTCCCGTTCTAGAGACTCTGCGACTTTGACAATCCAAGATCGATACGACTTCTCGTAGCCAATGCCCATTTCTCTGCCGAACCAAGCAACTTCGTAGACGAGGGTAGATTCCGCATCACATAGCTCATGGGTCAACCGCTCACGTGGCCGCTGTGCAAAATCAACCAGCCACTGCAATTCCTCAATCCACGTTTTCCCCACGCGCTCATACGCTCTGTGTGTTCGCTCGGCAAATAGGAGCCGGTCTGCATCCGAGCGGCGTCCACTTCGACGTGCCCCGCGCGACTCGCGTGTCGATGTAATTTTCATCTTCGTCTAGCAACACCCATTTTTATTGTAACACTAATCAGGATGATGAATGTTGTCAAGCAGCGGGTGCGTATGCGCATACTGCTCGTAGGACTCTCAGGAGAGTCGGGATGCGAAAAGCGGGAGATGAAAGAGAGGAAGTTGTTGCTATAGCAGGAAGAAGCAGCATCGCAGACATTGCACGCGATTTCTCTTGCCGAAAGCAAAAGGGTAGCCATGCCGATCCAGAAAAGTCGACTCTGATTCGCGATCTGAAGGCGCCCGCTGCGACCGAGTTGATTCCGCGAAGCGGGAGTGGATGTTGGCGATGAGCGCGGAGTCTGAACGTCCAGGCATGCAACGGATGCGATTCGAAGGTGTCTGGACACGCCGGGAGATCTGGCTCGACCCCGACATGAGCCGTACAGAAAAAGCTCTGCTGGGCGAGATTGAATCGTTAGACAAACTCCCGCTTGGATGTTTCGCGAGTAACGACTATTTCGCGGCGTTTTTTCAGCTCAGCCCTCGGCAAATCAGACGATATATCGCGCGGCTCGCGGCGCGCGGATGGATTCAAATCGTGATGACGGGGAGAAATCGGCGTCGATTGCGAGTGACCGCGAAGCTCAGAGCCTTAAGGGACGGCGGTGACTCCTCTGAGGGTCGGAAACGACCCCCAACTCAGGGCCAGATATGTCCCCATATTAGTACAAGAGAGACCAATACAAAGAGATCAAGTAATACACAGGCTCCCGCGCGCGCTTCTCTCTGTGAACTAGAACGACGCTCAACCGTAGATCGCGCTGCGATTCCCGCAGAACTCACATCGCGCGAGCAGTGGGTCCTATGGCGGTGGGAGAAGCGAAAAGGGAAATGGAACAAACCGCCTTACCAGCCAAGCGGCAGTCCTGCGAAGTCGAACGACCCCGCGACGTGGGTCTCCTTCCGGGAAGCAGTCGCGGCGTTCGAAAACGGCTACTTTCACGGTGTCGGATTCGTGTTGACCGACAATGATCCATACGCGATGGCCGACCTCGACCATTGCCGCGACTCCGCCAGCGGAAGCGTTAAAGCCTGGGCTGCAGAGATTGTCGATCAGCTTCGCAGCTACACAGAGATCACACCTTCGGGCGAGGGTCTACGAGTGATCGTGAAAGCGATGCTACCGCCGGGCCGCCGAAAGCGCGGCATGGGAAGCGGCGGCGGCATAGAGCTCTATGATCGCGTTCGTTACATGACGATGACCGGCAACCATATGGCCGGTGCACCCGCGACGATCGAGGAGCGCCAGAACGAGATGGCCGAACTTCACGCGCGCCTCTTTGGCAGTGCGGCTCGTAGCGCTCGCGTGGCGACCGGCAGTAGGCGCAGCTGCACCAGCCGGACGGATGACGAGTTGCTCGCGAAAGCACGGGCGGCAAAGAACCGCGAGAAATTCTGCGCATTGTACGATCGCGGCGACATCAGCGCATATCCTTCGGCCAGCGAAGCGGATCTAGCTCTCTGCGGACTGTTGGCATTCTGGACCGGCGGAGACGCGCAACAAATCGATAGGCTGTTCAGGCTCTCGGCCTTGTTTCGTCAAGAAAAGTGGGACGTAGAGCACTATGCCGGTGGTGAGACTTACGGCGAGGCGACCATCGCCAAGGCAGTGGCGGGAACGCGGGAATTTTACAGGGCGAGCAATGGCATCGCTGAAGAACAGGATCGGGACGCGAGATCAAAATAGGAATGGCCAAGGTGATCGGCTTGTATCGGTCCCGGACCATCAAGCCGATGCGTAGGTAGAGAGTGGAAGTTGGGCGGGTAGATGCGGGTATCGTGACGCTCGAGGATTTATCGCGCGAACCCTTGCGCGCTCGGGGACTATCGCGGGACACGATCGCGACGCTCCTGGCGCAGTGCGGGGGCGCGCAGGGCGCCTTGCTCGCAGCACTCGCTTCTTCGAACGAGTCCGCGGAAGCGCAGAACCAAGAAGACAGGTTGCTCACCGTTGGCGACGCTGCAACCAAGCTCGCCGTCAAGCCGGAATGGCTCTACCGGCGCGGCAAGAGACTTGGGCTAGCGGTCAAATTGGGCGACGGCACGCTGCGCTTCTCGAACAGGGCCCTGGAGGGCTACATACGCGAAAATACTGGGAAAATCGCTATTCGACGCAGGCGCAGAACGGCCGCTTTCCCGAGTTGCAATGACCAAGCATTGCATGGCATGAGGTCCGGCCCGAAAGGGAGCGCCCCATGCTGAAGCCAACACTCAAACGACTACGCGCTAGTTTTCGACGAATCGCCAGCATCGCGTCGGGGAAGGAATTTCCTCCCAAGGACCTGTCCACTGAAGCTCTGGTGGCCTGCCTCCGAAGGGAGGTTCGGCCATGAGCAGAGAGCTTCGGGGCCACGGCACCGTCTACAAGAGCGGCAGCACTTGGTGGATTCAGTATTGCAAAAGCGGGAAATCATATCGCGAATCGGCGCGTTCCATTGCGCGTGCGCGCCAGAAGGCCGTGAATCTCCTGAAGAAACGCTTGCGCGAGAGTTCTCGCGGTAAGGTGATCGGTCCCGTTGCTGAGAAAGTGACGCTCGACGAAATGACAAAAAATCTTCTTGCCGACTACCAGCTGGTCGGCAATCGCAGCATCGAAACCGTCACCTATCTCACCAAGGCTCTTCTCGAATACTTCGACAAGCCGACCCGGGCGCTGGATATCACCGGAGACAGAATCGCCGCGTACATGAGAAAGCGCCAGCAACAAGGGATGTCGAACGCGAGTATCAATCGAGAGGTCGCTTGTTTGCGTCATATGTTCAATTTGATGGTAAAAGCCGGCCGCCTGAGTCGCGACCATGTTCCGAGCGCACCGCGTCTCGAGGAAGCGCCACCCCGAAGCGGGTTCATCGAGCCGGCGGAGTTTAATAAACTTCGAGACGCCCTCCCCGATTACCTTCGAGACCCAGCGATTTTTATGTACCTAACGGGATGGCGGAAGGGCGCGGTATTATCGCTCGCATGGATGCGAGACACTGAGCTCGAATTCGGTAGCGATGGAGAGACGCTTGTGGGAGGAACCGTCAGGCTGCAACACGAACATTCCAAGAACAAGCACTCGTATCAGCTCCGCCTGAAGGGTGGCCTTTTGGAGGTCATGAGACACGCTTGGGAAAATCGGATCGCGGAGTGTTCTTACATCTTCCATAACCAAGGCGAACCCATCGGCGAATTCCGTAAATCTTGGAAGACTGCGTGCAAAACAGCTGGCCTGAAGGGGCTTCTGGTGCACGATTTCCGACGATCCTGCGCTCGCAACCTTGTCCGCGCCGGGGTTCCTGAGCGCGTCGCAATGGAAGTCACTGGTCATAAAACGCGCTCGATGTTCGATCGCTACAACATCGTTGCAGAGTCAGACTTGGAGTCGGCGATGGAACGTGTTACTGAGTACGTGAATAAGCGCGCCGCCGAGAAGCCGAAAGTAGATCCGCTTCCACAAGAGAAGGCCGCGTAACCTGTGTCAGTTCTGTGTCAGAACCCATGAATAACCCCACCATCGGACGACAAACGCGATGGGCAAATGTGCGCAGACCTGTTGGCTTTTGTAGTCCTGAGTGGACCTGCTTAAACCTTAGGACCCGGCTCACATGCAAGAGGTCCCTGGTTCGAGTCCAGGTGCGTCCACCATCGTTGATTCCCGCCGCCGAAAATAATTCTGGTTCCGCAGCGGGCTGCAGGTATGAGGGCGTCTAGTCTATCGCGAGGCTCGCGAACGACACCGCCGATTCGCTCTGCGGTTCCATCGCGATTCCATATTTCAGCAGCCGCGCGCTGCGGCCGCGCAGCAGCTCGAGTTGGGTGTACATCGGCGCCAGACCGCAAATTCGGCGCGCATCGCGATCCTTCACGATGTCGGCGAAGAAGCCCTCGGGATCGCCGCGCTTGATATTTTCGATGAGGCCAAGATCCTCGCGCTGGACGCGCCCGGCGACCGCGCGATCGGCGGCGAACTCGTCGCCGAATTTCCTGCCGACGTGGGCGAAATCCACGCCCGCAAGAATCAGCACCCGGCGATGCTCCGCGTCGAGCTCGGATCTCAGCGCCGCGATGAACGATCCAACCCGGGAATCGCGCGCCGGCATGACTCCGCTCGCCACCAATTCATGGAATGAGCTGACCAGAATCGGCACGACCTGGTAGCCGCGCGCTCCGAGCGCATATGCGAGAAACAGCGCCTGGAATTCGATCGAATGCTCACCGCGATGCAGCATCTCGTCAGCGAACAGATCGCCGCGGTAGCGCGCCGCGAGCCGATCGATAAAACTGCCGTCGGTCTCGACCGCGCCAAACGGCGTCGCGTAGTTCTTGCGCGTCGCGCTGAACAACTCGGGGCCACCGCCGTAGTGCGAGGTTCCCAGAATCACCACCAACTCGGGTGGCTCGTGCGCCATCAGCTCGTGGTAGGCGTGCGCATAGGCGGCGGCGCCTCGGCGCGGATCGATGTGAGGCGCGATCAGGCCCGCGAGCGACGCTGATTTTTTCACCGTGGGAACGCGGCCGGGTCCCTCGGGCGGATCGAAGAACGCCGCCAGCTCCAAACGCAACTTCGCCGGATCTTTCTCGTAGCACAGCCCCGCCAGAGCTGCGGGACGGTCGGGACTGGCCAGAAATTCCTCGCGCACGCGCCGCTCGCGCTCATGAAATGCGGGCGAGTCGAGGAAGTACGCACGATCCAGCGCCGCGATCAGTTCGTCGAGCTTCTCGAGGGCAATCATCTCGCCGAAGCGCTTCGCAAACGCGGCCTGGATATTCTTCAGCGACATCTTCCCGTCGAATAAAGTCACGATGAAGTAAGCGCCCATCCCGAGCATGATCGGTTCGGGCGCCAGTCCGCTCGGATCGCGCAAACAGATCAGCGTCTGATCCTGCTGCTCGACGGGGAAAGCCTCGACGGCGCGAATCTTTGGATTTTCCATCACGAAATCTAAATCTTGGTGATAGCCGGCAGCCCTGGAGCAAACGCCGCGTTTACAGATGCTATGGGCTTTGACAAAATCCGGCAAGCTGACCGGAAATCCGCGCGCGAAGATCCGTCAATCGCTTCGAATCGCCGAGTCCGGCCAACGCAGAATGTCCGATCAACATCGACGCCGCGCCGCCCTGACCCGATCCCATCCGCGCCGCAAGGATGCGCCCTCGCGCACCCGCTACAGAGTTGCGCGGATCGAATCGCTCGCGCCCGGCGAGTCGCTGAAGTTCATGCTGCCGATTCGCGGCGCCGACGAGGAATGTTTTCTGATCAACTTCGGCGGTGAGTTCCACGCCTACGTCAATCGATGCCGGCATGTGCCGATGGCGATGGACTGGGTGGATAATCAGTTTTTAGCGGAAGACGGCCGCTACTTGATGTGCCAGACGCACAACGCCTATTACGAGCCGACCAGCGGCGAATGTATCGCGGGCCCGCCGACCGCATGCGGCAAATTTCTTTATCGGGTGCCGACGGAAATCGAAGACGGAGTCATTTACGCGCGTCCGCCGCAAGATGAATTCGAAGACTGAGAAGAAGACGAATTCGAAGACCGGCGTCTATTCGTATTCGTCGCCGAAATGGGCGCGCACGATTCGCGCCTTCAGGTACTCGAGCGTGCCGAGGTCCTCGACGATGTCGCCGCCGGTGTCGTAGAAGAACAGCTCGCCGTTCTTCGTGCGGCCGACCGCGATGATCCATTCGAGGTCGTCCCGGTCCTCAAGCAAATAATTGATTGTCTGCGCCACCCCGCGGCCCGGGATAATCGTAATCTTCGGCCTCGGGAGCTTTTCCTTTTCCTGCTTGGGCATCTTTTTGATCAACCCTCTGGCGGGAGGATGCGGGAATCGACCACTCAATTACATTAAGAATGCCCCGCGATCTAAGTCAATAGCGCATGCACGGCGATCTCAACATGATGCGTGTTGGGAAAAAAATCGAACCCGCGGACGCGATTAATTTTGTATCCGGCCCCCGCAAGCACGCGCAAATCACGGGCCAGCGTGGTCACGTCGCACGATACGTAAATGACGCCCGGGGCGCGCAGCTTGATGATCGGTTCCATCAGATCGGGCGCGCCGGTGCGCGGCGGATCGAGGATTATGACCTCGGGACGATAGCGCGCGCGATGCAGAAAATCTGCGGTCGCGGACGCCTTCATCGCGACGAACTGTGCGTCGCGAAATTTCAACCGCGCGGCGTTGCGCGCCGCCGCCGCGATTGCCCCGGCGTCGGCATCCACGCCCGTCACTCGCGCGCCGCGCCGCGATGCGGGCAGACTGAAGTTCCCCGCGCCGCAAAACAGATCGAGCACCGCCGACGATTCGTGAGTTGCCGCCATTTCCATCACGCTCGCGACCAGCTTCTGGTTCTGCACGCGATTCACCTGACTGAAAAGATCGGCGTCCACTTCGATCGAGAGTCCGGCCTCGAGCTCGACTGCGATCGCGGTATCGCCTGCCGTCGCGCGATGCGTCCCCGATCGCAGCACGATTCCCGCAATCTCGCCGTCCGATTCGAGCACGTTTCTTGCCCGCCTGAGGTCCTCTTCGGCCGCCGGCTTCTTCAGATGCGCGACCTGGACTTCGCGCGCGCCGTTGCGCACCACCTCGATCTCTTCGACTCGCTTGCCGAGCGAGCGCGCCAGATGCAGCGGCATCCGGATGCCCGGCTCGGCGACCATGCATGAATCGATCTCGACGATCGTGTTGCTGCCGGCGGAGTAAAACCCAAGCACGCCTTTGGCGCCCACCCTGAGCCGGATTCTCGACCGATAACCGAACTCCGTCGGCGCCGGTTCGACGAGTCCCGCCGGATCGATCGCGACGCCAAGCGCATGGCCCAGCTCGCGTGCGATGACTTCGCCCTTGAAGCGCACTTGGGCGCCGTAGTCGATGTGCTGCCAATCGCATCCACCGCATCGCGGAACATACGGACACGGAGCAACCCGGCGCTCGGCGCTCGCGCGCAGGATTTCGCGAATTTTCGCGACCGAGTAATCGCGGCGCTCCGAAACTATCTCGACGTCCAGCCTGTCTCCCGCCACCGCGCCGGCGACCATCACGGCTTTGCCGTCGTGGCGGCCGACGCCGAAGGGCCCGAACGTCATCGCGCTGATTTCTATTTCCGGCATGCGCACCCAAGTTTATCCCCACTACGCAATTCGCGCGACGCGACTTATAATTGATGCGCGCGCGCGACCGGGCCATTTTATCTGCGCATTCACCGGGGTGATGCCCTTGGCGATCGAGACCGAACTCCGCGAACTAATCGACAGGAATCTTCCCGCTGATTCCGCCCGCCTCGTATCCGCCTTCGCCGAGCGCCTCTTCGCGCGCGAGTCAACCGACAATCGCGAGCAGGTCCCGGCCAAGAGGCGCCTTGCTCTCGTGCAGTCGGCGTTCGAATTCTTTTCCGTCCGCACCGATCCCGTGATCGCGCGAGTCGAATCTGTCCCGGGCGACGACAATGACACACTCGCCATGGTCGAGACCGTGACGACCGATTGCCCGTTCATCGTCGATAGCCTGCTCGAATATTTCCATCAACTCGGCGCCACCGTTCGCACGATGCTCCACCCGGTCTTCAAAGTCACTCGCGACAAACAAGGGCGGATCGCATCGTTCGAACAGTCCCTCTCCACCGAGCGCGGCGAGTCATTGGTTCACGCGGAGCTCGAGATCACGCCCACACCCGAACAGGCGCGTCAAATCGAGCGCGATGTCATCTCAATTCTTGCCGAGGTCAGCGCGGCGACCGGCGACTTTGAGCAGATGACCGCCCGCGCCTTGCAGATCTGCGAGGAAACCGCGTCGAACCGCGAACTGATCGAGGTCCGCGACCTCATGCGCTGGCTCATCCACGGCGGCTTCGTGTTTCTCGGCTATCGTCGTTATCTCGTGAGCGGCGACGACGGCGCCGCCAAATTCGCGCTCGATCCCGGCGCCGAACTCGGCGTCATGCGCGAGCACGACGAGTCGCGATTTCGCAGCTCGGTCTTGCTCGATGAACTCTCACCCGCGCGCCGCAAACTCTTCTTCGAAGGACCGCCGCTGGTGATCGGCAAGACTCGCGCCGACTCCCACGTCCATCGCCGCCGCCCGATGGACAGCGTCTCGATTCGCCGCACTGACGCATCGGACCGCATCGTCGCGTTCGACAATTTCGTCGGGCTGTTCACCTCCAAGGCCTACGCGGAGGAGGCGCAACACATTCCGGTTCTGCGCGCGAAGCTGCGCGAAGTGCTGGAGTGTGAGGGCGCGGCGCCCGGCTCGCACGATTACAAGGAAATCGTTTCCGCCTTCAACAGCTTTCCCAAGGATGAACTCTTTCGCGCGCCCGTGGCCGAACTGCGCGCGCAGTTGCGCCTCATCCTCGACGTTAAGAGCGAAGGCTCGGTGCGACTCTTCGTTGCGCCCGACGTGCGTCACGGCAACGTGATCGCGCTGGTGGTGATGCCGCGCGAGGCCGGTTCCGCCGAGCTGGGCCGGCGCATCCAGGATACTCTTGCAGCCGCACTCCACGGCACTCTGGTCTATTTCTACCAGGCGCTCGGCGAGGGTTACACGGCGCGCCTCCATTTCTGTTTCGTTGCCTATCCCCCAAAGGCTTCGGTCATCCGCGGGCTTGAGACCACGATCGCCGAGCTCGCCAGACGATGGGCCGATCGCTTGCAGGAGCGGTTGATCAAAAAATTCGGACCCAGCCGGGAACGCGCGCTCGCTGAGCGATGGGCCGGTGCGTTCAGCGCTGACTATCAGGCTGCGATCGACGTAACGCGCGCGGTCGGCGACATCGAAGACGTCGAGACGCTAATCGCCGGCGGCCGTGATTTCATGGTCGAGGCCGGACGTAGCGCGTCCGACGGCGACACCTCAGGCGCCAGCGACATACGGGTTATCGGGCTTGGCGACGCTCCGATGCTGTCCGACCTGATGCCTACTTTGCAGAACTTCGCCATCGAGGTATTGGCCGAGGACGCTCACGAGCTTCGCCCCCGCACGGACGGCAAAGTGACGCGCGCGTACCTGCAGGTTTTTTCTGTGCAAGGACCCGGCTCGCAGCCGTTCGAAAAATTTCCCGGCGCCGCGCTGATTGCCGACGCGATCGCCGCCGTGCGGATCGGCCTTGCCGCAGACGATGCTCTTAACGCGCTCACTCTTACTGCGGGCCTCGCCTGGCGCGAGGTCGCTCTCCTGCGCACGTACCTCGTCGCCGCGTTTCAGATGCGCCTGTCGCCCGCTCGTCTCGGCTTGCAGCGCGTTCTGTTGCTATATCCCGACCTCGCCAGGTTGCTGTTCGAGCTGTTCACCGCGCGTCTCTCGTTCGACAGTCCGGCCGCGCCGAAAAAAATCGCGGACCTGCGCGAAGCGTATCTCGCTCGTCTCGGTGCGATCGAAAATATTATTGACGATCGCACTGCGCGCGCGCTGCTATCAATGGTCGAGGCGACCGTGCGCACCAATTTTTTCTGCGCGGCGCCGTCGCCCGACCCCTACATCGCGCTCAAGTTCGAAAGCGCGCGCATCACCGGGCTGCCCGACACCGCACCGCTCTATGAAATTCACGTCAACAGTCCGCGCATGGAAGGATGCCATCTGCGCCACGGGCGCATCGCGCGCGGCGGAATTCGCTTCAGTGACCGGCCCGACGATTACCGCACCGAGATTCTCGATCTGATGAAGACCCAGACCGTGAAGAATGCGATCATCGTCCCGCTCGGCGCCAAGGGTGGCTTCATCGTCAAGCCGCGACCCCGCCATCAGCCGGATCCCCACGACGGCGTCGAGGCCTACCAGACGCTGATCAACGCGATGCTCGATCTCACCGACAACCTCACGGGCGACGGCCCGCTTCATCCCGCTCGCGTCAGGGTGCTGGACGACGACGGTCCATATCTCGTCGTGGCCGCCGATAAAGGCACTGCGAGTTTCTCCGACCTCGCCAATCAGATCGCTCTCGAGCGCGGCTTCTGGCTCGGCGACGCCTTCGCGTCCGGCGGCGAGCACGGCTACGACCACAAGCAGATGGCGATCACGGCGCGCGGCGCGTGGGAATCCGCGCGCCGGCATCTGCGCGAGATGGGTCGCGACCCCGACCGCGGCGCGCCGCTCACGATGATCGGCATCGGCGACATGTCGGGCGACGTGTTCGGCAACGGCCTTCTGCGCTCGCGCAACTTGAAGCTAATCGCCGCCTTCGACCATCGCCACATCTTCATCGATCCCGACCCCGATCCCGCGGTCAGCTTCAACGAACGCAAGCGGCTCTACGATCTGCCGCGCTCGAGTTGGTCGGACTACAATCCCGCGCTCATCAGTCCCGGCGGCGGCGTCTTTCGCCGCGGCCAGAAACAAATCGACCTCAGTCCGCATGCGCGCGCCGCGCTCGGATGCGACTCCAATGCGCTCGACGGCGAGTCGTTGATCCAGCGCATTCTGCGCGCGCCCGTCGATCTGTTTTACAACGGCGGCATCGGGACTTACGTTCGCGCCTCGACCGAGACCGACGCCGAAGTCGCCGATCACGCCAACGACGCATGCCGAATCACCGCGCCGGAACTTCGCGCCAAAATAGTCGTCGAAGGCGGCAACCTCGGTTTCACCCAAAAGGCGCGTATCGAGTACGCGCTCGCTGGCGGGCGTATCAACACCGACGCGATCGACAACTCGGCCGGCGTCGATATGTCCGATCACGAAGTCAATCTGAAAATTCTGCTCGAGCCTGCCGTAGCCCGCGGCGAGCTCACTCTCGACGCGCGCAACCGCGCGCTTGCCGCATGCGCCGGCGAAGTCGCCGACCGTGTCATCGCTGACAATCGCGATCAGGTGCTGTCGCTAAGCCTCGAGCAGCTTCGCAGCCGCACGCACTTGACCGAGTTTCGCGACCATCTCCAGGCCATCGAGGATCGCGGCATCTTGACCGGGATGGAGCCCGTGCTGCCCGCCCGCGAGGTGATTCGCGAGCGCTACTCACGCTACCCCGGGCTCACCCGCCCCGAGCTTGCGCTGGCTGCGGCCTACACCAAGATCGATCTTATCCGGCGGCTTGAAACCACCGTGCTGGTTGACGATTCGTACCTCGTCGGACGTTTCCTGCAGCCATACTTCCCGCCCTCGCTCGCCGAGCACGTAAGCCCTGACGCCAGCGCTCATCGCCTCCGCCACGAGCTGATCGCGACTCGCGCCGTCAATGAACTCGTCGATCTGGTTGGCTCGACTTTCGTCTTCGGCCACGTGCGCGATCGTGGCGTCGCGGCTGAGGATGTGGTCCGTGCATGGGTGATCGCGGCCGACGTGCTTTCGATTCACGAACGTGCAGGTCTGCTCAAGCGCAACGCCGCGACGACCGCGGCCGAATCGGAGCTGGGCGCGTTTCTCGCGCTCGAACGCGCCTGCCGGAGCGCTGCGGGCTGGGCGCTCAGCGAACTGGAACCTGCCACTTCGATCGGCGCCGCGGTGACCCGCTTCAAGCCCGCATTCGAAATGCTGTCTGGCGAGTTCGAGTCGATGCTCGCCGGTGGCGAGCGCGACCGCTTCGAGCGCCTCTATCGCGAGCTTAGGATCGACGTCCTGGACGGCGAACTGGCGCACGGCCTCGCGCGCCTGGCCTTCGCCGATCACATCCTGAGCGTGCTGAGCCTGAGTTTCGCCCGCGAAATCGAACCCGCCAAGGCGGCTCAAGCGTACTTCCGCCTGAGCGCGCAACTCAACTTCACAATTCTCGAAGATGCGCTTCAATCGATTGGCGCTGACGACCGCTGGGAGCGGCGCGCCGCAGACGAACTCGCCGCCGAACTTCGCGCCGCGCGGATCGCGCTGTGCCGCGCGGTGCTCGACGCCATCGCCGACGATCCCGATATTAGTGTCGATGGATCGATCGAGCAGTTGAAGCGCGTTCGCGCCGATAGATTCGCGCAACTCGCGCGGCTCTTCGACGAACTCAAGGCCCTTGCGTCCCCGAGCCTGCCCGCGATTCACGTCACCATTCGCGCCCTCTCCCGCCTGGCGATTTGATGCCTCTCGCCGCTTACAGCGCGGCGCCCGGGAGTTGCGCCGTCGCCTGCATCGCGGATTGCGCTGCGGAATCAAGCCGCTCTGCGGGTTGCAGCTCCCTCAAATCCTGATAGAGGCGCAGGCCCGCCGCGACCAGGAACGCGGTGGTCGCAAAGTTGACGCTAATCTCGGCAAGATCGACGAGAAAGATCGTCGTCCCGAGAAAACCCGTCACCACCCCGACCGGCCCGAACAGCAGGCTCACCACCACAAACGCTCCCGCGGCCCACGAGTTGAATCCCGACCAGACCGCGAGAAATACCACGATCCTCGTCGCGACTTTGAAGAAGCGCTTGCGCATCAGGTCTCGGCTGAACAGCAGTGCATGCCAGCTATGCTTTCCGTCGAAGATCAGCGCGAACTGCGCGAAGTACAACCACGCGTACACGAGCGCGCCGATCATGATCATCAACACCAGCGCGATATATGCCCACACGCCGATCGAACCGTACACGTAAGTCGACGCCGCCTGGAACAGGAACAGCCCCGCCGCCGGCGCCAGCAGTTGCAGAATCGTCACCCATATGAACCCTGGGGCAAGCGGAATCGATTGCCGGTAAACCTCGATCGCTTCGCCAATAATCGCGGGCTTCCGGAGTCCCGCCTGGATCCTCTTGAGCGAACACAACGTGACCAGCGTCACCAGCAGCGTGAGCAGCCCGAAGATCAGATGCAGCGCCATCGTGACCCACGGCGAGAACGGCTGCATCTCTTTCAGCGGCGCGTGCCTGTTCGGGACATCGACGCTCTGCGCCTGCACGTAGTTGATATTTTGCGCGCCCGGTTCAAACGTCTGAGCGAGGCGGAATTGCAGATTCAACGCGTCCGGCAGCAGGCACAACGCCGCCGCCAGCAGCAACGGCGCCAGCACTACCGCCAGCACGGACCAATTGCCCCGCAGATCGTTCACCGCGTTGGCGAGATATATGAAGCTGCTTTTGAGGCGGACGGGGCTCACAGCGCGCTAAAGGTTGGCATCCTCGGACTATCGAGACAAGTCCGCCCCCGTCGCCCCATGATCGCTTCCGGCTTCGATGATATACTCGTGATTCACAACAACACTCTCATACGGAGAACGCACTCATGGCCGACAACGACTACGACCGCGCAGCGAAAATCGAGCATGAGAATAAAATGATCCGCCGCCTGCGCTTCCTGGTCGAGCTGACCTTCGCAACCATCGCGCAAGACAATGACATGACGCTCGAACAGGGATGGGAACACGTCCTTGCGCTCAAGGGCACCGCGGTTGCAATGTTTCCCGGCAAGGAAGAAACCTTCGACCTCATCTATATGCCGCGCTTTTCGCGTCTGCTCGCAGAGCGATTCGGCGCGAATTGACCGCCAGGCCCACATCGGTGAATCTGCCTGCCGGCAAGCTGTCCGGCTGCATCGCCAGGCCCGACGGCTCGCTCGTCCGCGGGCGCATCACGTTCACCGATCGGATTACTGCGCTCGAATCCGCATCTGACGGCGGCGACGAAGATTACATCCTGCCCGGCTTCGTCGATCTTCAGGTCAACGGCTCGCACGGCATCGACGTGATGAACGCGTCGGCGGACGCACTCGCCACTCTAAGCCGCCACCTCGCGCGCGAAGGCGCCACGGCCTGGATGCCGACTGCGGTCACCGCGCCAATCGAAAAGATCGCGCAGGTTCACGAGTCGATCGCCGGTGCGATTGAAAATTCGCGCCGCGACAACTCCGCCGATGCGGCCGCCATTCTCGGCATGCATCTCGAAGGTCCGTTCATTTCGCCGCTCCGGCTCGGCGCGCATCCCGCGCTCAACCTCGAACCGCGCGGCGAGCCTTTCGAACGAGTGCTCGCGATGCACGCGCTTCGATTGATCACCCTCGCGCCCGAGTTGCCCGGCGGAATCGACGCGATTCGACGCCTTACCGCGCGCGCCGTGGTCGTCTCCATCGGTCATACCAACGCGACTCTCGAGGAGGCCAACGCCGGCATCACCGCCGGTGCTCGGATGTTCACGCATCTGTTCAACGCGATGCGCCCGTTGAACCATCGTGATCCCGGCGTTATCGCCGCCGCACTCGCGCCGTCACCCGCACTCGCCGCGATCATCCCCGACGGTGTTCACGTGCATCCCGCGGTGCTGCGTCTCGCCAGCCGCGCCCGCGGCAAAGACGGGATGATCCTTGTCACCGACAAAGTCGCGTTGGCGAAAGCCTCCACCTCCGAAAAAAATCTCGGGCGTGCGAGCGCAACGATAACGATTCGCGATGGCGCCGCGCGCCTCGATGACGGCACGCTCGCCGGCAGCATCATCTCGATGCTCGATGGCGTCCGCGTGATGGTCGAAAAAGCCGGCGTCAGCATCGGCGATGCGGCCGTGATGGCTGCCACCAATCCCGCCGATGTCGTCGGCGCCAACGATCGCGGCCGCATTCAGGCCGGCGCGCGCGCCGATTTAATCGTGCTCAGCCAGGCGCTAGAGTTGAAGTCCGTGTTCATCGCCGGCCGCGAGATAGGCTAGCCGCTGATCGACGAAAAACCGCTGAATTTCGAAAGCACCATCCAATAGGAGCCAATCGATGCCGCTCAACAAAGCCTGCGTGGGCCGCGAATATCCGCCCTTCACCACCAACGTCACCCTCGACGCGGTCCAGAACTATGCGCGCGCGTACAACGACGACAACCCCGCGTTCTTCGACGCGAGCCGCCCCGGCGGCATCGTCGCGCCGCCGATGTTCGGCGTCACCGTCGTTTGGGATGCCGTCATGAAAACCGTGATGGATCCCGACCTGCAGGCCGACCTGCTCCGCCTCGTTCACGGCGAGCAGGACATGGAATTTCCAAATCCAATTCGCCCCGGCGACGTAGTAACCGCGGCCGCAAAAATTATTTCGATCGAAACCAAGGCCACCGGCGAGACCATGACCGTCGAGCTAAACGCCGCCAACCAGAAGGGGCAACCGGTCCAGAAAACACTCTTCATCGCTTTTATTCGAGGCGCTCGAAACCGCGAAGCCGCGTCCTCGGAACCGCGCGCCATCGAGCCCGATCGCGGTGAGCCGATCTTCTCAGTCGCGCAAACCATCGACAAGGATCAGACCTACCGCTACGCCGAGGCCTCGGGCGATCGCAACCCGATCCATGTCGATGAAAACATCGCGAAGATGGCGGGCCTGCCGAGCATCATCGTGCATGGCCTCTGCACGATGGCGTTTACGTCGAAGGTCGCGATCGACAATCTCTGCGCCGGCGACCCGGCTCGCCTCAAGCGCTTGCGCGCGCGCTTCTCCCGTCCCGTGCTGCCCGGCCAGACCATCACCACCAAAGTCTGGGCCGACGGCGACCGCGACGGCCGCAAAGCATTCGCTTACGAGACTTTCAACCCCGACGGCCAGGCTGTTATCAAGGGCGGCATCGCCGAAGTCGCACCCTGACTTCCCTCCCGTGAAAATCACCATCGGCCTCTCGCTCTCCCTCACCGGCGAATACTCCCCGATGGGGCGGCAGGCCGAAATCGCGATTCGTTTGTTCATCGCCGACGCCAACGCCAGCAGTGCGCTCCGCATCGCCAGCGAGCGATGCGAGTTTGCGCTCGAGTGCCACGACGACGCGAGCGACGCTGTGCGATGCGCCGAAATATATCGCGCTCTCTGCGCGGATCGCCGCGCAGACATAATCTTCGGCCCGTACTCCAGTCGCCTCACCCGCGTCGCCGCGGACATCGTCGAACAATCCGGTCGCGTCTTCGTTAATCACGGCGGCGCCGGCGACGAACTCTACGACCGCGGCTACAAGATGATCGTCGGAGTACTCAGTCCCGCCAGTGACTATTTGCGCGGCTTCGTCCGCTTGCTGACCCAGCTCAAGCTCTGGCGCAAGCGCGTCGCGATCGTCGCGTCGAAGTCGCCCTTCGCTCGCGCGGTTGCATCGGGCTTCGAGCGCGCCGCCGCCGAACGCGCCGCTCGTCGTCGCGGAGTCCGCGTCCGCGTGAAATGGAACGGCGCGTTCGACCCCGTCTCCACGCCCGCGCGGCTTTTCCCCGCCCTCGCGCGCAACCGCGTCAACGCGCTCGCCAGCGCCGGCAGCTATGAACATGACGTCGCCGTGATGCGCGCGGTCGCATCTTCCCGTCTCAACATCCCGGTGCTTGGATGCGTCGCCGCCGGTGTGCGCCGCTTCGCATCGGACTTGGGCGAACTTGCAGAAGGAATCGTCGGCCCTTCGCAGTGGGAGGATTCCATCGAGATCGCGCCCGCCCTCGGCCCAACGCCAGCCGAGTTTGCGCGCCGAATGGTCACCGCCGGCGCCGGCGATTTTCCCGATTATCCCGCCGCGCAGATTTACGCCGCCGGTCTCCTGACCGCCGCCGCGCTCGCTGCCGCCGGCCGCCGCGACGACGCGATGCTTCGCGATGCATTCTCCAACTTGCAAACCACCACGATGTTCGGCGAGTTCTCGATCGATCGCGTCACCGGCCGCCAGCTCGGTCACCAGATGCTGCTCGTGCAATGGCACCGCGGACGCAAGGTGATTATCGCGCCTGAGTCGCACGACGACTCCGGCTCGCTCGATCTTCCCTCCGGCATGCGCCTGCTCCTTGCGGGAGTCGAGATGCTTCGCTTAAGCCGTCGTGACGATTCGCGGGAATCGCTCGGCGATGATGAATTGGAAGAATCGGATCTCGATAAAGATGAGCGCAATCACGATTAAACTCGACCGCCGGATAGTTCTCGCGATCGGCTTGATGTCCGGGACTTCGCACGACGGCGTGAGCGCCGCCGTCGTCGAGCTCGACGAGCGTTCCCATCCGCCCGCGCGCTTGATCGCGTTTCACACTTTTCCGTACCCTGCGCGCTTTCGCAAAGAATTGCTCGCCGCTTCCGCCGATGAGAAAATCGGCGCGGCGGCGATTTCCACGCTCAACTTCGCGCTCGGTCGCGAGTTCGGACGTGCCGCCATCGAGATCGCCCGGCGCGCGCGCATCGCACTATCCGACGTTGCGTTCATCGGATCGCACGGTCATACCTTTTTTCATCTGCCGCCACGCCGCGCGGCCCGCGGACAGCTCGCCTCCACGATGCAACTTGGCGAGTCCGCCGTCATCGCCGCGGCCACCGGAGTTCCCGTCGTCGCCGACTTCCGCACGATGGACATCGCGCTCGGCGGCGAGGGCGCTCCCCTGGCCCCACTCGCCCATCTCTGGCTGTTCGCCGACCCCACGCGCGGCCGCGTCGTGCAGAACATCGGCGGCATCAGCAACGCAACTTACATTCCGCCCCGCGCGCGCCTCGGCGACCCCGACCTGATCGCGTTCGACACCGGCCCGGGTAACATGATGCTGGACGCGCTCGCTTCGCGAATCTCGGGCGGCCGACTGCGGATGGATCGCGACGGGCGCATCGCGGCACGGGGCCACGTCAACGAGCCGCTGCTTGCGAAGCTGATGCGAAATCCTTATTTCCGCCGACGCCCGCCAAAATCGACTGGACGCGAGGAATTCGGCGCCCATCTGCTCGATCGGATCGTCGCCGAAGCCCGCCGCATGAGAATCGTTGACTACGATCTGGTCGCGACGGTCACCGCCCTCACCGCGCGATCGATCGCCGACGCATGCCGCCGCTTCATTTTTCCCCGTGGCCCCGTTGACCAGTTGATCGTCACTGGCGGCGGCGCGCAAAACCCAACCTTGATGCGAATGATCGGGGCCGAGCTTCCCAATCTCGAAGTGATCACGGCCGCGGACGTCGGGGTTGACGGCAACGCGCTCGAGGCCGTCGCATTTGCCGTCCTCGGCTACCAGATGCTGCGCGGCCGCCAGGGCAACATCCCCAGTGTCACCGGTGCGCGCGCGCCTGCCATCCTCGGCAAACTCACGCTGCCCCCGGGGCCAGTGGAAAAGTGAAGGAGTGAAACGTCGAGCCTCACCCGCGCCTCGAAGACTCGGCGCGATTTCACGCGCTCCGCTTGTCCTCGGGCGGCGCGACTCCCGCCTTCGTCGCTGACTCGACCGCCGCCGACCGGAAGATACCGTGCGCCATCGTCGATTCCTCGCGATCCGCACGCGCCGCATAGACTCTCATCCGCGCTTCATGCGCCGATTTGTCGTCCGGCGCCGCCGCCACCGCCCAATCCGCCAGATGACATGCCAGCACGACTTCGCCCGCAGCAAGTTTTTCGTTCGCTCGCGCGATCACCGGCGCCACACCGCCCGCCAGCGCGGCAATCTCCCGCGCCCGCTCGCCGTCGCTCGCGGGTTTGAGGTTCGACGGTGTGCCGTCGTACCATCCGCCTTCCAGCCGCCAGACGTTGCGCACGATAAACTCGGGCTCGTCGTACACGGCCTGCAGCCACGGCTTCTCCGCGAGATTTGCCGGCGGCTTCACAGTGTGAATTATCTCGTCCAGCGGCGCGCCCGCATTCATCATCGCAATAGCCTGATCGTACAGGCTCTGCAGATAGTTTGCGGTGTCGTTCAGCACCTGCCGCACCCGCATCGCGCCGAACACCGGGTAGCCGTGGCCCGGCACGAGCACTTCCGCCCCCAGTCTCGCCATCACGCGCAGCGCCTCGGCCCATTCGCGCGCGTAGCGCTGCGCCTTCTGTGGATTGCCCGCATTGGGCGCCGCCCAGATGATCAAATCTCCGGTACACAGCAGCTTGCGCTGCGGGATGAAGACCCAGCAATGATCGTCGGTCTCGCCGCGCGCATGATGGCATTCAAACTTGTCGTCGCCGGCAACTACATTCAACTGATTATCGAAGTAAGTATCCGGATATACATACTCTGTCGGCCACGGAGCGGGCCGGTTGAATTGCCGCGTATTGACTACAGTGTTATAGCCGGCGGTGCGCTTGTAGCGATCGAACCGCGCCGCGACTGCGCGATGTCCCACCACGCGCGGCCGTGCCACCTTGTTCTTCTGCGCATCCGCCACTATAGCCGGCATCCCGCACGCGTGATCGACGTGCCCGTGCGTGTAGATCGCCGTGTTCACCCGCTCCGGCGAGAACTGCCGAATCAGTTTCACCGTCGCGTCCTGGTTGAAGTAGCCTCCCGTATCCACCAGCACCAGTCCCTCGCCCGTCTTGGCCGCCGTCACGTTCGCAAACCATCGGTAGAACATCACGCCGTCCGCAATTTCCTCGTACTCGCCGGTCGGCAGGATCGGATGGAACTGGCGGGTCGTAATCGCGCCGGTGAAAATCTTTTCCGATTGATCTCTTATCACGCCCATAGCTGAATCTTCCTCTTACAAGAAAATCCTCAATCGATCCGATGCAGCTCCCCGATATGCCGAATCTTCTCGTGATCGACCCACGTGTAGCGCTGATGCCGATCGATCAGCCGCGCCTCGATTCCCGCCGCGCGCGCGCCCTCCACGTCGATCGAATAGATGTCGCCCGCAAATCTCACTTCGTCGGGAGCGACGCCCAATCGCTCGAGCGCGATTTGAAAAATCCGCGGGTCGGGCTTTGCCACCCCGACAACATGCGAGTCGATTATCACGTCGAAGTACGGCGCCAGCCCGAATCGTCTCGCGTCCGCTTCGACCTGTCCCTCCGCATTCGACACGATCCCGAGCCTGTATCCCGCCGATTTGAACGCCTCCAACGCCTCGAACGTGCCCACCCGCACCACGCGCCAGAGCGTGGCCTCGCGATGTATCGCGCCAAACTTCGCCGCGCATTCGCGAAATTCCTCTTCCGGAATTCCTGCCGCCGTCATCCAGCCGCGAAAAAAATGCTCGTACGCCGCGTAGTCGGCTTGCTTGTTCGCCCCGCTCATCAGCACCCGATCGATCGCCGCGCGCCCCCCGTATTCGGCGTGCTCGAGCGCCAGTGCATCGAGCTTGCGCCCTTCGCGCGAGAATTCGCGGGCCAGCAATTCGAAATCCAGGAATGCGAGCGTGCCGCCAAAGTCGAACAGCAGCGCCTTGAGTTTTTCCTTTCCCTTCGATTTCATTCCGCTCCAGCTTAGCAGGGGCCAGCCCCTGCACCCATGTCAGGAAGAGCGTAGTCGAAGGGCTCAAGGTAAACTCCGGCCGCGTTTTTTTTCCTTACTCAGGTGCAGGGACCGGGGCCCCCGTAAACCCAGTGTGGGCTTCGCTAATTCTGTCCCCGCTCCGTCCGCCCTTGTTGCGCCGCTATCCGTCAAAAAGATATGATTTTTCTGGAGTTTTCTCCCCGCCGCGCCAGCGCTCCACAGGAGTGAGTGATGTTCACCGGTATCATCGAAGACCTCGGCACCGTCGAAAGCCTCAAGCCGACCGACCAAGGCGCGGTAATTTCTGTCCATACATCGCTCCCCATTTCCGAAATCAACATCGGCGATTCGATCGCCGTCAACGGCGCGTGCCTGACCGTGATTTCCAAAGGCCCCGGCCGCTTCGCGATGGACATCTCGGCCGAGACCTTGCGATGCACCGGGCTTGGCGATCTGAAACCCTCCCGCCGCGTGAATCTCGAGCGATGCCTCACGCTCGGCAAGCTGCTTGGCGGCCATCTGGTCTCCGGCCACGTTGACGGCATCGGCCGGGTCGTGTCGATCAAGCCCGAGGGCGACTCAAAACTCTTCAACCTCGAGGTTGTGCCCGCGCAAGCGCGCTACCTGGTCGAGAAGGGCTCGGTCGCCATCGACGGAATCAGCCTGACCAGCTTCTCGGTCGAGGACTGCAACTTTTCCGTCGAAATAATTCCCCACATGCTGCGATCGACGACGCTCGGTTTCAAGCAGCCCGGTGACACCGTCAACATCGAGAACGACATGCTGGTTAAGTATGTCGAGAAGATTCTCGCGATACGCGCGACGCCGGCGCTCGCGTCGTG
>Ga0187860_1001365_pt1 | contig 21732 bp, 15 predicted proteins | sample June2016WEW_10_4_FD_132981 | JGI IMG/M metagenome (GOLD analysis project Ga0187860, IMG submission 132981) | Peatland microbial communities from SPRUCE experiment site at the Marcell Experimental Forest, Minnesota, USA - June2016WEW_10_40 | ecosystem: Environmental > Terrestrial > Soil >...
CGGCTAGCACCCCAACTGCCAACCACCGCACCCCCGAGCGTCGTCACGATGGCAGCGAGCACGAGCGACCCGAGCAGGGTGCGCAGCGTGCCCTGGACCTCGCTCAAGTTGAACAGCTGAAAGTAGCTCGCCAGTCCATTGTCGGTCTCAAGCGGCACACCGACGATTAGCTCCGGTGTCCCGCCGATCGTGACGATCAACTCTGCCAAGCGGCCGTGCCGCACGAGGGAGCGCAGCGATTGTGGGAGCACGTTGCGCTGCAGCGACGGCGACGATGGGTACCACTGTCCACTGCTCTCGAGAAGGGACTGCGAGCCCCGGGCAGTGTCCAGTGACGCGAGGGCATTCGGGTAGTCGGCGTTCGGGACCTGAATCGCCCCCTTCAACGACTCGGCGCTCGCGATCGCCTCGTGCGTGAGGGAGGATTCTTCCTGGTTGACCACCGACGAGCGGACTGAGAAGTAGGTGATCGACGCGAGAGCACCGGACAGGATGAGGGCCCCGAGAGCGAACGTCGTCGTCACCCTTGCCCGGAGACCCAGGTGACGGCGTGGCCGGCCGGTATTTTGCCGGCCGCCGCGGGGCGTGCCGGAGTGGTGCCCCCGACCCGGGGTGACCGTCCGCGCCGGGTCACGAGCGAACTCAGCAACCGTGCCAGACACGGTGCCCGGCTGAGTCCCCGCCTGCGTCACGGAGCCAGCTTGTAACCGAGGCCGCGGACGGTGATCACGTGCTGCGGTTCGCTGGGGTCGCTCTCGATCTTGGTGCGCAGGCGGCGAACGTGAACGTCGACCAACCGGCCATCGCCGAAGTAGTCATAGCTCCAGACCCGCTACAGCAGTTGCTCACGGGAGAGCACCTTGCCGCTGTTGGCGGCAAGCTCGCACAGCAGCAGGAACTCCGTCCTAGTGAGGTGCACCTCCTCGCCCCGGCTGCGGACGACGCCGGCTTCCCGGAGGATCTCGAGGTCCCCGAAGACGAGCGAGACAGGGCCGCCATCGGTGGCCCTGGCTCGGCGGAGCAGGGCGCGGATCCGCGCTGCCAGCTCCTTCGGTTCAAAGGGCTTGGTGACATAGTCGTCGGCCCCAGCTTCGAGACCCGTCACCACGTGAGCCGTGTCGGTGAGCGCCGTCACCATGATGATCGGCACGGTGGACACCTTGCGGAGCTCCCGGCAGCACTCGAAGCCGTCCATCCCCGGCAGCATGATGTCGATGACCAACAGATCGAAGCCCCCGCCGACGAGCGAACGGGCATGAGCCTCCAGTGCCTCCTCGCCGCTGCCTGCTTCCTCGACGTCGTACCCCTCGTCCTCGAGCGACAACCGCATCGAGGCTCGGATACGTTCGTCGTCTTCGACGAGGAGGATTCGGCTGGTCATATGCAACATCTTCCCCTACTTGAGGACCCGATGGGTGACGGAGCCGCGGTCAGGCGTCGTGCTCAGGTACCGTTTCGCTGTGGGGTTCGAGGTTGATGGCTTCGTGCGCTCGCTAGCCGGGCAGTCGCCCGCCACCCGTAGGGCTTATGAGGGAGATGTCGTTGGGTTTCTCGAGTGGCTCGAACGCTCTGGCGTGGAGGATCCAGGCAGCGTTGATCGCCTGGTGCTGCGTCGATATCTCGCGTACCTGGCCACCCGCCGCTACGCCCGCCGTTCCATCGCCCGCAAGGCCTCCGCACTCCGGAGTTACTTCGCTTGGCTCCGGCGCACGGGCGTCATCGACTCCGATCCGGCCAGGCGATTGATAGCGCCGGCGGGCGAGGCGCGCCTACCCCGGGTGCTGGCGCCGAGTGAGCTGGACGAGCTGCTCGACGGTGTGCGGGCGGCCGACGAGGCTGAGGATCCGGCTCGTCGGCTGCGGGACGACGCCATCCTCGAGCTCCTGTACGGCAGTGGGCTCCGTGTGGGCGAGCTGTGCGGGCTCGACTTGGCGGATCTCGACCTGACGGCCCGCGCCGTCACCGTCTGGGGGAAGGGGTCCAAGCAGCGGCGGGTGCCGCTCAGCGAGCCCAGCGTGGAAGCCGTATCGGCGTACCTGACCCGCGGACGCACTCACTTGCTCGATCCTGCCGACGCCACGCCAGCAGTGTTCTTGAATGCCCGGCGCCGGCGGATTACGCCGCGAGATGTAAGGCGCGTCCTCGATCGCCGATCGCCGGTACCGACGCACCCGCACGCGCTCCGCCACACCTACGCCACGCACCTGCTCGATGGCGGCGCGGACTTGCGGGTCGTACAGGAACTGCTCGGTCATGCCAGTCTTCGCACGACCGAGGTGTACACACACGTCTCCACGGAGCGGCTCGTGGGTGCGTACCGGAACGCGCACCCGAGGGCATGACCACCATGAGCGTGAAGCGCATCGAGACCGTCGAGGAGCTCTGGGCGGAGTTCAAAGCCGGCGGCGGGCGGTCGGCACGGGATCGCTTGATCCTGCACTACTCGCCGCTGGTGAAGTTCGTGGCCAGCCGGGTGCTGTCGCGCCTTCCCAGTTCCCTCGACGGCGCCGACCTCGTGAGCTACGGGATCATCGGCTTGATCGATGCGATCGAGAAATTCGATCCTGATCGGGGCTTCAAGTTCGAGACGTACGCAGTGCCGCGAATCCGCGGCGCGATCCTGGACGAGCTGCGATCGATCGACTGGGTGCCCCGATCGGTCCGAGCCAAGGCGCGGGCTGCCGATGCGGCCTACACGAAGCTCGAGAACCGCCTGCAACGCTCACCTACCGATGACGAGCTGGCAGCGGAGCTCGGCATCTCCGCCGCCGAGCTGGACTCGATGCTGAGCCAGACGACGCGGGCGAGCGTTCTGCAGCTCGACGAAGTGCTGTTCACGGGAGGTCAGGGGTTCCGGACGCTCGGGGACACGATCGCCGACAGTGAAGACGGGCCCGCCGCGCGACTCGAAATCCAAGAGACCCGGCGCCTCGTCGCCGGGGCCATCGCCAGCCTGGCCGAGCGTGAGCGCACCGTGCTCACGCTGTACTACTACGAGCGGTTGAACCTGTCCGAGATCGGGGACATCCTGGGCGTGACCGAGAGCCGGGCCTGCCAGATTCACACGAAGGCGGTCCACCAGCTCCGGCACCGCTTGCGCGACGAGATGGGCTGAGGACCCCACAAGCCTTCCACGCTCGTCTGCCTGGTGCTGGCAGAGTCGGTCATTGCAGCGGCTACGATCTTCGCCGAGGTCCGATCGGGCCTTGCACCTTGTTCACAGTCTCGTCCGGGTACACCCGCGGTCGCCGTGCAGGCGCCGTGCCCGGATCAGCTCAACCGCCGGGAGGAAGTCAACTGTGGCCGTCGTCACGATGAAGGAACTGCTCGGGGCCGGGGTCCATTTCGGTCACCAGACCCGTCGCTGGAACCCGAAGATGAAGCGATTCATCTTCGGAGAGCGCAACGGGATCTACATCATTGACCTGAATCAGACCCTCGAGCGCATCAACACCGCCTATGCGTTCGTCCGCGATCTCGTGGCGGGAGGCGGGACGATCCTGTTCGTCGGGACGAAGAAGCAGACCCAGGACCCGGTGTCGGAGTTCGCCGTGGCGTGCGGCATGCCGTACGTGAACCAGCGGTGGCTGGGCGGGATGCTCACGAACTTCCAGACGGTCGCCGGCCGTGTGCGCAAGCTGCAGGAGCTCGAGACCTCGCGCGAGTCCGGCGAGTTCGCCGCCATGCCCAAGAAAGAGGCGCTCCAACACCAGCGTGAGCTGGAGAAGCTCGAGCGCAACCTCGGCGGTATCCGCCGGCTGCAGCGCCCGCCGGACGCCATCTTCGTGATCGACACGAAGAAGGAGCACATCGCTGTCACCGAGGCCAACAAGCTCGGGCTGCCGGTCGTCGCCGTGGTCGACACGAACTGCGACCCGGACGTGATCGACTTCGTGATCCCGGGCAACGACGACGCCATCCGCGCGGGTCGCCTGTTGTGCCGGGTGATCGCCGATGCCGTGGAGGAGGGGCGTTTCATCGCTTCCCGCAGGAACCTGGTCGAGTCGGGCGGGCCGCGCATCGGGGACTCGGTACCGGCTGGGCCTTTGCCGTCGTCTGCTCCTGCTGGCGCTGCTGCGACCGCCGGTGCGACCGCCGGTGCCGGTGGCGACTCCGGCGAGGACACCCTCGCCGGTTCCGCACCGGCCCCTGCGGCGACTGCGACCGCCGTGGCGGTAGCGGAGACCCCGGTGGCAGAGGCTCCCGCGACCCCTGTTGTGGAGGCCGCGCCGGCCCCAGCGGCCGAGGCACCCGTGACCCCGGTTGCGGAGGCCGCACCGGCCCCTGCGGCCGAGGCACCCGCGACCCCGGTTGCGGAGGCCGCACCGGCCCCTGCGGACGCTCCGCCCGCCACGGCTGTGGCGGAGGCTCCGGTGGAGCCCGTCGCGGAGGAGCCCGTCGAGGCACCTGCGCCGCGGGAGGCCGGCGCCGAGGTAACTGAGACAGACACCACGGAAGGTTGAAGTAGATGGCAGAGTTCACAGCCAAGGACATCGCCGCGCTGCGCAAGCTCACCGGCGCGGGCATCTTGGACTGCCGGGAGGCGCTGCTCAAGAATGACGGCGATCTCGAAAAGGCGGCGCAGTGGCTGCGCGAGCAGGGCAAGGTGAGCGCCGGCAAGCGAGCCGACCGTGACCGCTCCGAGGGTGCCGTCGCGGTCGTCGTCGACGGCCACGTCGGCGCGATCGTGGCCCTCGAGTGTGAGACGGACTTCGTCGCCAAGTCGGCGGACTTCGTACAGCTCGTCGACGAGCTCGCAGCCGAGCTGGCTGCGGGCGGCGAGACCGCGCTCGAGGCACAGCGCGAGCGCGTCGAGAAGCTCGCCGTGACCTTGAAAGAGAACATCGCCATCGGCCAGACTCGGCGCTTCGAAGCAGCTGAGGGATCGGTCATCGGCAGCTATCTGCACATCCAGAACGCCCGGGGCGTCAATGCCGTCCTCGTCGAGCTCGCCGGCGGTAGCCAGGAGCTTGCCCACGACATCGCTGTTCACGTCGCATTCTCCCGGCCCGAATACCTGCGCCGGGAGGATGTCCCCGAAAATGCCGTCGCCGCCGAGCGCCAGACGATCGAGACGATCTCGCGCAACGAGGGCAAGCCCGAGGCAGCACTGCCGAAGATCATCGAGGGTCGCTTGAACGGCTGGTTCAAGGAACGGTGTCTCCTCGAGCAGCCGTACGTGCGAGACGAGAAGCAGGCGATCGCTGGCCTCTTGGCCTCCCACGGCGGCGCCGATCTGCTCCGGTTCGCCCAGGTCGTCGTCGGGTCTTGAGATGCCCGACGGGCCGGCTCTTGTCGCCACTGGAGCGGTGGCGTTGCCCCGGTGGGGACGCGTCGTACTGAAGCTGTCCGGCGAGGCGCTCGCGAGCGCGGCCTCCGACGAGACGATCGACGCCGCCACCGTCGGGCGGCTGGCCCGCGAGATCAGCGCGGCACGCTCCGAGTTCGGGGTGGAGATGGCGGTCGTCGTCGGTGGCGGCAACATCTGGCGTGGCACGATCGGCGCCGGCGAAGGGATGGACCGCGCCACCTCGGACACCATGGGCATGCTCGCAACCGTGATCAACGCTCTGGCGCTACAAGACGCCATCGAGCGGGAGGGCCAGCCCACACGCGTGCTGTCGGCCATCCAGATGGCCGAGGTCTGCGAGCCGTACATCCGGCGGCGGGCGATCCGCCACCTCGAGAAGGGGCGAGTGGTAATCCTCGCAGCGGGGATGGGCAGCCCGTACTTTACGACCGATACGCCTGCCGCTCTGCGCGCAGCCGAGATCGAGGCAGACGCCATCATGAAAGGCACGCATTCAGGCGTGGACGGTGTGTACAGCGCTGATCCCCGGCTCGATACCGATGCCGTCCGGTACGAGGAGATTGGCTTCATGGATGTCGTATCGCGCGATCTGCGCGTCATGGACCTCACCGCGATCACGTTCTGCCGCGACAACTCCATCCCGATCCTGATATTCGACATCATGCAGCCCGGCAACATCCGAGCCGCCCTCGCGGGCGAGCGGATCGGTACGCTGATCTCGTGACGACCGAGGGCTCCGAGCTCATCCAGGCGGCCCTCGAGGAGTGCCGTGAGCGGATGCACAAGGCGGTCGATCACGCCAAAGCCGACTTCGCCTCGGTCCGGACTGGGCGGGCGTCGCCGGTGCTGATCGAGAAGCTCCGGGTTGACTACTACGGCACCGAGGTGCCGATGCAGCAGGTGGCGGGCTTCAGCGTGCCCGAACCGAGGGTGCTCGTCGTATCGCCGTACGACAAGGGAGCGCTGAAAGCTATCGAGAAAGCAATCTCGTCGTCTGATCTGGGTATTAATCCGTCCAATGACGGCACGGTGATCCGGCTGGTCTTTCCTGAGCTGACGACCGAGCGACGCAAGGAGCTCGTGAAGGTCGTCCGGCACCGGGCCGAGGACGGTCGCGTGGCCGTCCGCAATGTGCGCCGCGCCACTCGCCACGAGCTGGAGGCACTCGAGAAGGACGGTGAGATCTCATCCGACGAGTTGGAGCGCGCCGAGAAGGAACTTGAGAAGCTGACCCACGAGTTGATCGCTCAGGTCGAGCACCAGCTGGCGGCCAAGGAGAAGGAATTGCTCGAACTCTGAGCGCTGACAGCGGCTCTGCGTCGTGAGGGAGTCCACATTGGAAGATCGAGACGAGCGCCCGGAGGCCTATACCATCGATCCCGTCACCGAAGGCAACGACGTGAGTGACGTCGGTGAGCTGGGACTTGGTGGGGAGATCGCCGAAGGCGACGTGGCCGGGACCCGAGCCATCGCGGGCGAGGGCGACTCTGCGACCGAGGCGTCAGCGCCCCCGTCCCGGCGGTCGCCGCACATGCGGGCGCGCATCGAGGGCATCGAGGCGGGCGTTGCCGCCGGCCTTGTACCGGCCCCGCCCGTCGCAGGCGCTCCCGATCAGGCCGATGAGGACCACCTTCCGGCGGACACGTTCGCGCCGGCGTCCGAGGCGGCTCCGTTGCCGGACTGGCGAGACCCCCCGACGCGAGAGATCCCGCGGGTTCTGCTCGAGCATCCGCTGGCCGATCGCACCCCGACCGTTCCGGGGCCGGTGTGGCGTGAAGTCGAGAGCGATTGGGCCCACGACGATTTGACGTTCGCGGACCTCGTCAACGAGGGTACCTCCGTCGCCGAGCACACGCTGAGCCCGGATGAGCCCGACCCGTTCGCGTTCGATTTCGTCGTTGATCCAGCGAGCAGTGGCTCGACCACGGCTGGCTCGTTCCATCCGACAGCGGGTGTCAACGAGTTTGACGCGGGATATGACGATCGAGCCGGCGAGAACGCTGCGGCTTGGGCCGGCGAGAACGACGAAGGCGATCCGTGGGAGGAGACCGAGGCCGGGCGGAGCTCGGCCGATGGCGGCGGTAGGTCCGGGCTTGCCACGACCGAACCTTCGGCGCGAGACCGCGGAAAGCCGGCTCACCGGGTGAAAGTCACCTTTGCCGGGCGTAAGCGACAGACGACCTCGGGCAACGACTCGGAGACCGCGCCGGCGCCAGCGTCGGGCGCCCCCGGTACGGCGGACGCGGTAGGGGCGCCGGCGACTCAGTCGGGAGGCAAGCGCGACCCCATCATCGCCACCGTCACCGGGCTCGGGGTCGGGGTCGTGGCGTTGCTGTGCTTTCTTGCCGGGCCGCCCCTGGCCCTCGCGCTCGTGTCGCTCGTGCTGATCGTGTCGATCGCCGAGTGCTACCAGGCGCTGCGCCGGGCACGCTATCGCCCGGCGGTGCTGCTCGGGCTGCTCGGCGTGCCGGCGCTCGCCATTGGCGCGTACCTGAAGGGCCCACAGGCATTCCCTGTGGTCGGTGCCTTCTTCGTGATGGCGACGATGGGCTGGTACCTGCTCGGGCTCACCCGCAAGTCGCGGATCGCCAACCTCTCGGCGACGGTGATGGGTTGGGCGTGGATCGGGATGGGGGGTTTCGCCGGGTTGCTGCTCGATCCGACCCTGTTCGGTCATCGCCATGGCGTCGCCTACCTGCTCGGGGCCATCGAGGCGACCGTTGCCTATGACGTCGGCGGGTATGCGTTCGGTAGCTGGATCGGCAAGCACCGTCTCGCTCCGGCCATCAGCCCGAACAAGACGTGGGAGGGCTTGTTCGGCGGCTGCTTCGCTGCCATCGCTGTGGCCATCGGCGTGACGAGCCAGATGGCGCCTTGGACCATTGCGCATGCTGCCGAGCTCGGCGTCGTCGTGGCGGTGTTCGCGCCGCTCGGCGATCTCGCCGAGTCCATGATCAAGCGCGAGCTCGGGGTCAAGGACATGGGCAGTGTGCTACCCGCCCACGGTGGCCTGCTCGACCGGATCGACGCCCTGCTATTCGTCCTGCCGGCGACGTATTGCCTCATCCGACTCTTCCACGGCTGACGGGCATTGTTGTTGAGCGCGCCTCGCAAGATCGTCATCGCTGGATCGACCGGCTCGATCGGCACGCAGGCGCTCGACGTTGTCGCCGCCGCACCGGAACGTTTCGAGGTCGCCGCCCTCGGTGCGGGATCCTCGGTCGCCGCTCTCGCCGCCCAGGCCTGTAGGTTCCGGCCGGCCGTCGTCGCGATCGCTGAGACATCGTCGGCCGACGAGCTCGAAGCTCTCGTCCCAGCGGGAACCGAGGTGCGAGCCGGCCCGGGGTCCCTCGCCTCGCTTGTCGACTGCGGGGACGTGGTGCTGAACGCGGTCGTGGGGTTTGCCGGGCTCGACGTGACTGTGGCTGCACTGGCGGCGGGCAAGCGCCTGGCACTCGCCAACAAAGAATCGCTCGTAGCCGGCGCGCCGATCGTGCAGGCCGCTCGGGCTACGGACGGGGCGGAGCTCGTTCCCGTCGACTCGGAGCACTGCGCGATCCATCAGTGCCTCGGCGGGACCACCGACGGCGTGGCTCGCCTCGTGCTCACAGCGAGTGGAGGGCCGTTCCGCGGACGGCGGCTCAACGAGCTCGCTTCGGTCACGGTGAACGAGGCGCTCGACCACCCGACCTGGAAGATGGGCCCGAAGATCACCGTGGATTCCTCGACGCTGATGAACAAGGGCCTTGAGGTGCTGGAGGCCCACGAGCTGTTCGGCCTGTCCTACGACTGCATCGACGTCGTGATCCACCCCCAGTCGATCGTGCACTCGATGGTGGAGTTCCGTGACGGCGCGACGCTCGCCCAGCTGTCTAACCCGGACATGCGGTTGCCGATCGGCTACGCGTTGGCCTACCCCACACGCCTCGAGGTCGCGTACGGGGCGCTGGACTGGACGAAGGCCAGCCAACTCGAGTTCGAGCCGCCCGATCTGGAGACGTTCAAGTGCCTGACCTTGGCGTTCGCCGCTGGTCGTGCAGGCAACAGCGCTCCGGCCTGCATGAACGCCGCCAACGAAGTGGCGGTGGCGGCGTTCCTCGAAGGCCGGCTGACGTGGAGCGGGATCGCTGAAGTCGTTGGTGACGCCCTTTCTGTGCACGAACTGACGAGACTGGCAACCGTGGACGACGTGCTCGCAGTCGATGCGGAGGCAAGGTTGCTCGCTGCGCGGGCAGTCGACCGTCGAGAGCAGGCTGCTTGAGCGTCGGCTCCTCGACAGGCGACATTCGATCGGTTGCCTCTGGCGACCCCCAACCCGCGCGATCGGGCGGGGAAGGTGGAAAGGAGAGCGAGGGGTCCTCCAGCCTCGGCGCGGCCTTGGCCAAGCTGGCTCTCGTCGTGCTCGCGTTCGTCGGGGCCGCCATCATCCTCCACGGTGTCGGCGTGCTCGTCGTCGTGCTCGCGCTCGTCGTCATGGTCATGGTGCACGAGTTGGCTCACTTCGCGACCGCAAAGTGGAGCGGCATGAAGGTCACGGAGTACTTCTTCGGCTTCGGACCCAAGCTGTGGTCCGTGCGGCGCGGTGAGACGACCTACGGCGTGAAGGCGCTGCCGGCGGGCGGCTACGTGAAGATCGTCGGCATGACGATGCTCGAGGAGGTCGACCCCGCCGACGAGACCCGGAGCTATCGCCAGGCCGGTTTCCCTCGGCGCGTCCTCGTCGCCAGTGCCGGGTCGATCTCGCATTTCATCCTTGCGTTCGTGCTCGTGTGGAGCGCGTTCGCCCTGGCTGGCGTGGCGACGTCGAGCGCGCCGACAGTGGACAGTCTCTTGCAATTCGGCGGCAAGCCGGCGCCGGCCCGGCTCGCAGGCTTCCGGGCCGGCGACGTGTTCGTCTCCGTTGACGGGCACGCCACGCCGACGTACTCGGCCCTGACCGCCGTCATCTCGAAGAGTGCCGGGAAGCGTCTTCACGTGGTCGTCCGCCGAGGCGGTCACGCCGTGCACCTCGTCGTGACGCCGGTCAATCGCCAGGTGGCGGTCTGCTCGAACGGCCGTACCCAGCATCACGAGAAGGCAGAGATCGGCGTCGAGCTAGGCACCACCCGGCAGGTCACCTACGGCCCGCTCGCGTCCATCTCGAAGACGACGTCTCAGTTCGGGAGCCTCGTAGGCGGGACCTTCTCCGGGCTGGCCGAGGTGTTCTCACTCCACGGCCTGCAAGAATTCGGTCATCAGGTCGCCACCGCCGGCAACCATCCGAGCACGACAAGCCCCGGGAGCGGCGGCAGCAAGGGCGGCGGTGGCAGTCCTTGCAGCGGATCGGCCGGCACGGCCGGTGGCGGTGGCTCGTCGTCGAACGGCCAGATCCTCTCGTTCCTCGGAGCGATCGAGCTTGGCTCCGAGGTGATCGGTTACGGGATCTCTAACCTGCTGTTGCTGCTGGCGGCCATCAACTTGTTCGTCGGGGTGGTCAACATGGTGCCGATGCTGCCGCTCGACGGGGGCCACGTTGCCATCGCCGTCTACGAGCGCCTCCGCTCGCGCAAAGGCCGGGCGTACCACGCCGACATCACCAAGCTGCTGCCGTTCGCCTACCTCTTCCTGGCCTTCATCGTCATCATCGGCCTGGGCGCCCTGTACGCGAATATCGTCCAGCCCGTTCACCTGCCGGGCGGCTGAGAAGCCGCCGGCCTGCTCTCCTGCGACTTTTTCGCGGCACGCGCCGCCACCGCCCCCGCTCCGCCGGCCCGCGCGTGGCCGCTCCCGCGCGATCGTCACGGCTGACGAGTCCTAGTCTCGAAGGTATGGCACGACCAGCGGTGGCGACGACACAACGGCGCATGACGCGCCAGATCAAGGTCGGCAACGTCGCGGTCGGCGGAGGCGCCCCGATCAGCGTGCAGTCGATGACCGTCACGAAGACAGCGGATGTCGAGGGCACGCTTGCCCAGGTGTACGCGCTCGCGGCCGCCGGCGCCGACATCGTGCGGTGCACCTGCAACGAGCAGGCGGCGGCGGAAGGCCTGGCTCGTATCGTGCCGAGGTCACCGGTCCCGATCGTGGCCGACGTGCATTTTCATCACGAGATGGCGCTCGCAGCACTCGATGCCGGCGTGCATGGCCTGAGGCTCAACCCCGGCAACTTGCGCAAGCCTGAAGAGATCAAGCAGATCGCAGCCGAGGCACGCGACCGCGGCGTCCCTATCCGTATCGGGGTCAATGCCGGATCGTTGCACCCTGAGCTGTACAAGCGCTTCGGCGGGGCCACCCCCGAGGCGCTGGTCGAATCGGCTCGCATGGAGCTGGCGTACTTCGAGGAGGTCAACTTCCACGACGTGAAGATCTCGGTCAAGGCTTCGAACGTCCCGCTCATGATCGAGGCGTACCGCTTGGCTGCCGACACGTTCGATCATCCGCTCCACCTCGGGGTCACCGAAGCCGGGCCACCTCCGGCCGGCCTGTTGAAAGCGACGGCGGGTATCGCCACGTTGCTGGCTGAAGGGATCGGCGACACGATCAGGTACTCGTTGACGGCCGATCCGGTTGAGGAGGCGCGCGCCGGGCGGCAGTTGCTCGAGGCGCTCGGCCTCCGCGAGCGGAAGGGCGTGGACCTCATCGCCTGCCCCTCATGCGGCCGCGCTGAGATCGACGTGATCGGTGTGGCGAAGCGGGCGCAGGCCTTGCTCGAGGAGCGGGACCTTCCGCTGCAGATCGCCATTATGGGATGCGTCGTGAACGGCCCCGGAGAGGCGCGAGAGGCCGACCTCGGCATCGCGGCAGGCCGCAAGCGCGGGCACCTGTTCATCAAGGGGCAGATCGTCCGGGTCGTCCCGGAGGACGAGATGGTCGAAGCCCTTGTGGCCGAGGCGGAGAAGCTCGTAGCCGAAGGCATCGAGGCTCGGCTGGCGGCGGCTGACGCCGGCGCGGCCGCCGAGGCCGAAGCCGACCGCCGCGCTCTGGTCGAAGCGCAGGGTGATGACGTGAACGCGAGCGAGGCGCGTGTCGAGCTCATTCGCAAGACCATCGAGCACGAACGCGAGACCCATCCACCTGCTGATAACTGACCGGCCGTCCTGAGCCGCCTACGTCGGGCTCAGGACTGGCCGGGGGGTTGACCCACCGAACAATGGCGTCAGCGACGGCACGAGGCCTCCTGTTCTTGAGACCCAGCCCACATCTGACCTGAGGGGGTCCCGAGGTGCCGGGTTGCCCGGATCGTGACCGATGTCGCTGTAACACCGTGACAGACTCGCTGCCATGGCCCCCGACGACGTGAGCCGCTCCGACGATCCTTCGTTCCCCATCAGCTCGTTGCGCGAAGACGAGGTCGACGCGTTCGTCGACACCGACGCGGCGGCCTTCGGCGCTCGGATGTCACAGGGGTTCCTCGACCTCGTGGTCGCGGGCATGGACCGGGATCGGGTCGCTGTCTCCCGTGACGAGGGCCAGGTCGTTGGAACGGCCGCTTCGGAGCACACGATGATGACGGTCCCAGGCCTGCACCGTGTGCCGACTGCGATGGTGGTCGCCGTCGCAGTGCTGCCTTCGCACCGGCGCCAGGGTCGCCTGCGCTCGCTCATGCGCTACCAGCTGGAAGACATCCGCGGTCGAGGAGAGATCGCCGCCGCGCTGTACGCCAGCGAGGGCGGGATCTACGGGCGCTTCGGCTACGGCCAGTCGACGTTCGGCTCCACGTACCTGGTCGACAAGCGAGTCGGCCGCTTGGCGAGGTCGGCCGAGGAATTCGCGCCAGGGCGGATGCGACTGCTCCGGCGAGACCAAGCCGCCGAGGCGTTTCCCGCCGTGTACTCCGACTACGCCGCCACTCGGGCGGGGGAGCTCGACCGCCACGAGATCGACTACACCACAGCTCTCGGCGAAGCCGGCGGGGACGACCTCGCCCGGCGCTTCTATGCCGTGTACGAGGAGGACGGACGCCTCGACGGGTATGTCGCCTACGAGGTGGTCCTCATCGAGCGTCCTGCGCACAACCCGCGCCGGCTCGTCGTGCACGAGTTGTGCGCGTTGACTCCTGCTGCGTACGTGGCGACTTGGGGCTTCCTGCTAGGGGTCGATCTCACCGTCGAGCTTCGCGCTCCCGGGCGTCCTATTGACGAGCCCATCAAGTGGTTGCTCGCCGAGCCGCGTCAGCTGCGCTGCGTCCAGACCAACGACCGGTCATGGGTACGGCTTGTCGACGTCGGACTCTGCCTCGGCGCTCGCCGTTACGCGGTCCCAGGCGACCTTGTGATCGGTGTCTCCGATCCGTTCTGCTCTTGGAACTCAGGCAGCTATCGCATGGTCGTTGCCGAGGAGTGGGGTAGTGCCGAGGTCGAGCGGACTGGGGCCGAGCCGGACGTCGAGCTCGATGCCTCCACGCTGGCGAGCATCTACTTGGGCGGCGTGTCGCCGTTGCCACTCGCCGAGGTCGGGCGCATCCGGCAACGTTCAGCGGGCGCGGCGAAATTGGCGGCTCGCATGTTTGCCAACGACCGCCCGCCGTACTGCACGACTCCGTTCTGAGCGGCGCTTCCTGGTCGCCGGGGGCTGGCCGGTGAGCCTAAGTGGTCCGTCGATCGAGCCAAGCCGCACGATCCGGGACTCGTCGGCCCGCTCTCGGGCGCCATCTGATGAGCCAGGCGTACTCGCTCCTACGCGACCCGCCCGAGCTCGATCAGTTGAGACCGCGTCGGCCCTTCGCTGCTCGCACGCAGCGCCAGCTCGGCAAGGTGAGGGTGACAGGTCATGAAGACGATCTGGTGGGTACGGGCGCTGGCGGCGAGCTCGGTGGCCACCGCGCGCGCTCGTTCCGGGTCGAAGTTGACGAGCACGTCGTCGAGCACGACAGGCAGCGAAACGGACCGCTCGGCGAAGCAGTCAGCCAAGCCGAGGCGCAGGCACAGGTAGAGCTGTTCGATCGTGCCCCGGCTGAGACTGGCCGCATCGATGGGCTCGCCTTTGGTCGACACGACGCGGATCGCCTGCTTGCCGTCGAATCCGGCGTCGGCCCAAAGGCCCACATACCGGCCGCCGCTGACTCGCTGGAAATGTGCGGCAGCCTTGGCGATAACCGCTGGCTGGCGCTCGCGCTCGTGCCGAGCGAGAGTCCGCTGCAGGAGAGACCGCGCGGTTCCGAGGACGAGGTACTCGTGCAGCACCCCATCCAGCTCTACGGTGAGCTCGGCTTCGCGCTGCTCGAGCTCGGCGATACGATCCGAGCCGGCGATCTGGGCCATGGCTTCGGCAGTCGACTGGTGCTGGCGGACCGCGGCCTCTTCGGCTCGCTGCAGGTCCTCGATCGACGGTTGCAGCTCCTCGCGTTCGGTGGCCCATTTGAGCAGACTGCCGGTAGCGAGCTCGCGCCGAAGGCGATTGCCGTCGTCCCCAGCACCCAGCGCGTCCTCCAGCTCTGCGGCAGCAACGGCCGCGTCGCGCTGTAGCTCGGCCCGTCGAGCCTCCACCGCCACGGCGTCATCCAGCCGGCGAAGCTGTCGCGTCACCTGGGCGCCGAGAGCGTCGGCGTCGTCGGCAGCGCGCTCCGAGGCGGCATTCGCGACACCCTCAGCGCCGATCGAGTCGAGCAGCTCCTGGCATCGCCGGGCAAAGGCCCTCACGGACGGTTCGATCTCCGCCGTCGCCTTCGAGACCCGATCCAGGGCGTCGAGCTTCCCGTGGATGTCGATCAGCGCCGCGACCGCCTCGAGTGTCTCGTGCTCGCCGCCTGCGGCCAGACCGTGGCGGGCGCACCAGGCCCCGTGAGCCTGGCACTCGGCGCCGAGGGCGCCGAGTGCCAGCTCCCGGGCGTCACGTGCGCCCGCGACCCGGTCCTCGGCCTCGGATCGCGCCGCCGCCCGGTCGTCGAGCTTGCGCCGCTCGTCGCGCTGTCGCTGCAGGGCTGCAGCGCAGCGCTCGACGTCGACCCGCGACGCCGGTGTGTCGAGCCCGAGCGTGCCGGCGAGCGCGTCCACACGAGCCCGGCCGCGATCGAGGAGGGCGGCCCGGCCAGCCGCAGCCTGTCTGGATGCCCCGGCAGCCTCTCCTGTATCGCCGGTCTCCGCGCTCTTGCCGGCTCTCGACGAGGCAGATCGCCGGGACAACGCCACGAGCAGCAGCCCACCGCACACGACGAGAACGATGCCGAGGAGCAGCGTCACTGACGCGATCGCCAGAAGCCCATGACCTAACAAAGCGGCGCCGAGGCCGGCGACGACGACTCCAGCTGCGGCGAGCGCGATGGCGGCCAGGCGCGTGGAGCGTTCCGGCGTGGTCGTGACTGGGACGTCCGTCTTGGCGTCCCGCTCTTCGGCAAGTCGCGCGAGCTCCCAGTGTTCCACCTCGGCCAAGCGCTGCTTCAGCTCGTCCAGCGCCTCCGCTCGCTGCTCGAGCTCCGAGCATGTCGGAACCTGTCCACCGGGCACGATGTCCCCCGCATGCTGGGCCGCTTCCGATGTGGCGAGCAGCGCCTCGACTTGCGCGAGCACGGCATCGGCAGAGGCGAGGTCGGTTCTCAGCTCGCCCAGCCGGGCGAAGGTGGCACGCGCCGTGTCGGCGAGCAGCTGTGGAGCGACGATCGAGCGGGCTCGCTCCCTCGTCCAGCCTGTGCCAAGCGACGACAACGCTCCCTCGATCGACTCGTTGAGCCTCTCTGCCGACAGGTGGAGCTCGGCAAGCTTCTCCACCCGCTCGAGGTGGCCAGAGTGCCCGGCAGCGAGGGAGCGGACCTCGGGTCCCCGTTCGAGCAGCGCCGAGGCGAGTCCTGCCTCGGGCAAGGTCGCCAATTCGCCTCGTGCCGCGTTGCCCTTGCGGTAGGGATGCCAGCACCGTTCGAGCAGTTGGAGCTCGCGCTCCCGGTTGCGCAGCTCGAGCAGGCCGGATCGGATCGCTCGCACCTCCCCGTCGATCCGCTCGGCTTGGTGCTGCAACTGTTCGTAGCCGGCTGATTCATGCCGAGCGGCCAAGAGGTCTGATCGAACGCCTTCCAGCTCCCGTCCGAGGCGGTTCGCGACCGCATCGTCACGCCGTGGCCGGGCGAGATCGTCGCGGGCATCGAGCAAGTGCTTCATAGCCTTCGTAGCCGAGTGCCGCTGACCGAAGATGCTCGCCGCGAACAAGAGCTCGCGGACTTCGTCGCTCTCCAGGTTGTCCATCTGCCCCAGATCGTCGAGCCCGACAGCGAACACGGCGCGGAAGAGACTGCTGCTCGCGCCTGCGAGGGCCCGAGTCAAGCTGCGCTCGTCTCCCTCTGAGCCGTCGGGAAGCCGAACCCGGAGGCTCCGCTGCGTGCCGGCGTACCGCTCGACGGTCCAGGTGCCTCCCGCCTCGTCGAGGAAGTTCACGCGCCCGCCATGACGTCCCCCGCGAACCGGCGCGTGGAAGCGTGGGTTGTCCCTCCTCGTGGGGAAACCGAACAGGACGCCGGCGAGAAAATCGAACAACGTCGACTTACCGGCCTCGTTCGGCCCGAGCAGGACCACGAGCCCGGGCGCCATCTCGTCGAGCCCGAAGTCGTTGAGCGCTCCGAAACCGTCGATGTGGAACGAGGACAACCGCATCTCAGCCACCTTCTCTCAGGCGCGGCCACGAGGCCATAAATCCAACCCGCTGGCACCGAGCCACGTCAGTACCCCGCGCGAGCGAAGGCCTCGCCGGCTCCCAGCTCGTCGAGCGCCGTCATGAGGCCGGCTGCCAGCAGATCGGCAGCATCGAATCCGGAGCTGAGCGCCCGTGCACGGAGCACCTTTGGAAGCGTCGCCGTGATCTCCTCGGCGAGATCGGCCGCCAGGTCCGTGTCCAGCCCGGCCCCGGTACCGCTGGCGGCGACCTGGGCAACCAACAGATCGAACGTCCCGATGAGATCCGCCGCGAAATCGGAGCCGCCCCTCAGCTCGCTGACATCGATGAGTGGCGCGCTCGCGTCCTCGATGCGGTCCCACCAACACCACGGACGCCGCAGCTCACGGTCGTCGCGTACCGACTCCAGAAGCTGATCGATCGTCCTGGGCCGTTGCAGCGACGCGTGCGCCTCGCTCCTGCCCGTCAGCCGGGCCCGCAGCACCAGGCACCGCCCGCCCGCCCGGTCCAGCTCGCTCTGAGCTTCGTCGACGAGGAGATCCCGCACCGCCTCGACGGAAGTCAGTGAGCTGACGTCGAGGTCCAGCCCTGTGTAGCGGACCCTGTCGCACGCGACGAATTCGACGCTGGCGACCCGCGAGTCTCGTACCTCCACGACGACCGCTCCCTTGGCGCCGCGCTCGCTCGGCTTCGGGCTGCGTGCCTGCAGGTTCCCGGGATACACGACCCACGGCTCGTCGCCATGAGGCCGCCCGCTGAGCACCAGTGTGGTGTGGATATGACCGAGGGCCCAGTAGTCCAGGCCGACGCGATGCAGGTCATCGAGCGAGCACGGGCTGTAGTCCTCGTGTCCTTCCGCAGCGCCACCGACGTTGCAGTGGAGCGCCCCGATTTGGAGGCCCGGCCCAGCTCCCCGGGAGAAACGCAACGCCAGGTTCTCCCGGACCTCCCGTCGCCCGTAGGAGATGCCGTGGACCACGGCGATCTGCTGTCCGTCGCGCACGACCGGGACCGCCTCGACCGACTCCGCCCCGAACACGGTCACGCCCGACGGCCACGTACCAACGGCAGGCCAGCCCGACTCGATCGGGTCGTGATTCCCATGCACGACGAACGTGGCGATGCCGGCGTCAGAGAGGCGAGCCAGGCCGTCCCGGAACCGGAGCTGTGCGCGGATGCCGCGCTCTGCCCCGTCGTAGACGTCGCCGGCGACCACGAGGAACGCGGCACGCCGTTCCAGGCACAGCGATACGAGGTCATCGAACGCCTCGAGGGACGCCTCGCGCAATGCCGCCGCTACCGGGGCCGCTGTCTTCCCGATTCCCTTGAATGGCGTGTCGAGGTGCAGGTCAGCGGCATGGACGAAGCAGAAGCTGCTCCGCGAGCCGGTCGATGACGCCATGAAGATCACGATACGACGAGGGTGTGTCAAACCCAGGGATGCTCGGGCCTCGCCGCCCTGGCTACGGTGGCGCCGAGCACGAGGAGAGGTACACCCATGGATCAACACACCGGCGGCGATGCCGTCGTCGACGTTCTCGAGCAGGCTGGCGTCGAAGTCGTCTTCGGCATCCCGAGCGTGCACAGCTTGCCGATCTACGACGCGCTGCGGCGGCGCGGTCGCATTCGCGCCATCACGGTCCGCCACGAGCAGGGTGCCGCCGGTGCAGCCGACGCGTACGCCCGGGTGACCGGCAAGCTGGGCGTGTTCATGACCTCGACGGGCCCCGGTGCGGCGAACGCGATGGGCGGGCTGCTGGAGGCCTTCGTGTCGGGCTCACCGGTCCTCCACATCACCGGGCAGGTGGAGACGACGTATCTGGACCAGGATCGCGGCTTCATCCATGAGGTCCCCGATCAGCCCGCCATGCTCGGCTCGTTGTCGAAGGCTGTCCACCGCGCCCAGTCCGCCGACCAGATCGCCTCCGTGCTCGCGGGCGCCATCTCGCAAGCCCTTTCGGCGCCCCGCGGCCCGGTCTGCGTCGAACTGCCGATCGACCTCCAATACGCCGACGCCGCACTCGTGCCGAGTGAGACGCTCACTGCGCTCATGTCGCCGGTAGCGGTGGCAGCGCCTGATCCCAGGGAACTGGACCGCGCGGTGGACGTCGTTCGGGCAAGCCGCCGCCCGCTGCTCTGGGCCGGCGGCGGAGCGGTGTCGGCCGGGGCCGAGGCCGAGATCCAAGAGCTCGCGCGGCGAATCGGTGCCGGCGTCATCATGAGCCCCAACGGCCGGGGAGTGTTGCCCGAGGACGACCCCGCCGTGATCGGCAATCTCTCGTGGGACCCGGACGTGCGAGCGCTGTGCAGAGATGCCGACCTGCTCATCGCCATCGGGACCCGCTACCAAGGGCCGAACACCGAGAACTGGAAGATGCAACTGCCCGAGACGATCGTCCAGATCGACGTGAACCCCGATCGGCCGGGTCGTAGCTACGAGGCCCGGGTCCCGCTCCGCGGGGACGCGAGGGAGGCCGTGGCGGCGATCCTCGCGGCGCTGGACAGCAGGCCTTCGGCAGGCGCGGAGGAGGGCTGGCCCGCGCGGGTCGCCGAGGCGACTGCGTCCGCCCGATCACGGCTGCGGCACGTGATCGGAGCGCAGGAGGGCCTCCTCGACGAGGTGGCAGCCGCGATTGCTCCCGGAACCGTCGTCGTGAAGGACGCGACGATCCCGGCCTACACGTGGGGCAACCGGCTGCTGCCGGTGGCGCGTTCGCGCACTGCGATCAGCCCGAACGGCTTTGCCATCGGCCTCGGCCTTGCTCACGCACTCGGAGCTGGCGCGGCGGCCGCGCTGCTTGCGAGAGGCGATGACCGAGCAGAGCCGGTGATCCTGATGGCGGGCGACGGCGGTGTGATGCTCACGCTGCCCGAGCTGGCGACGCTCGCGGCTGAGCAGCTTCCGGTGGTGGTCATCGTGTTCTGTGACGGCGGGTACGGCATTCTTCGGAACATCCAGGACAAGCAGTACGGCGAGGAGGCGGGCCGGATCGGGGTAGAGCTCGGGTCGCCGGATTTCGTCGCGGCTGCGAAGGCGCTCGGCGTCGAGGCTGAGCGTGTCACGACGGCGCTCGACTTCGGCAAGGCGCTTCGCTCCGCGTTGTCGGCCGCCAAGCCGTACCTGATCGAGGTCGACCTGAACGCCATCGGACCGATGTCCCGGCCCTACACCGGCACTTCCCGGCCGCCGGAAGGCGCCACGCGCGCCTGAGGAGGCTCGGCCCTCATCAAGCCTGAGGGAGGTGTTCCGGGTGCAAAGAGCCGAGTACCCCGGCCGAGAACTCAGTTCTCGAGCCGGAAACCCCGATCGGCCTTCACAACATCGGTGTCCATCTGGGCCTTTTGCAGGTGCCCGGAGAAGTCCCAGTTCATCGACTGCCAGCGGGTCATCTGGTCGAGGACCCACTTGCCGCTCTGCCGGCTGCCGTTGCCCGATCGCCCGTTACCGCCGAAGGGCAAGTGTGCCTCTGCGCCCGAGGTCGAGTTGTTGACGCTCACCATCCCGGCGGAGATGCGCTGGCGGAACTTGAAGACCGCCTGGGGCGACGAGGTGTAGATCGAGGACGACAGGCCGTAGCCGGAGCAGTTGGCGATCGCCATCGCTTCGCCGAAGTCCGAGAATGCTGCGATGCCGACCATCGGGCCGAACGTCTCGTGCCTCGCGATCTCGTCGCCGAGGCGGACACCGTCGACGATCGTCGGGTGGCAGAACACGCCTGCGTCAGGATCGCCGACGAAACCCGGGCGCGGGTTCCCCGAGGTGATCCGGCCGGTGGCGGAGCTGCCGAGCAGGACATGGTGCGGCGCGATCAGATCCTGCAGGTACTCGTCAAAGCGGTCAGCGAACCGCTCGTCGAGCATCGGGCCGTACAGCACTTGCTCGAAAGGGTCGCCGATGGCAGCCGACTCCAGCCGCTCGACGAGACGGGAGACGAAGTCGTCGTGGATCGACTCGTGAACGATGGCGGTGCCGAGGGAGGTGCATCGCTGACCGGCGGTACCGAATCCCGAGAAGAGGGCACCGTCGACGGCGAGATCGAGATTCGCGTCGGCCATGACCACCATCGGGTTCTTGCCGCCCAACTCGAGGCACGGCGACTGGACGTGGCGCCCGCACAGCTCGCCGATGAGCGAGCCGACGTGCGACGAACCGGTAAAGCCGACCTTGTCGATCACGTGCTCCGAGAGCGCTGCCTCGATTCCCGAGAACGTCGCAGGTCCATCGGCGAGCACCAGGTTGAGCGTGCCTTCCGGCAGTCCACCTGCCACGAACAGTTCGTAGAGGGCGGTGGCGACTGCTGCTGAGTACTCGGCCGGCTTCCAGACGGCGGTGTTGCCGCACAAGAGCCCCGGTACGAGGTACCACGACGGCACTGCAACCGGGAAGTTGCCGGCGGTCACCACGGCGAGTGCTCCCACTGGGACGCGGAAGGTGAACAGCGCCTTGTCGTGCATCTCCGACGGCACGGTCTCGCCATAGAGCCGACGGCCCTCGCCGAGAAAGAAGTCACAGGTGTCGATGATCTCCTGGACTTCGCCGAGCGACTCCGCGTAAGGCTTGCCGACCTCGCGCGTGACCAGCCGCGCCAGCGCCTCGGAGTTTGCCTCGACGAGGCGACCGATCTCGGCGATGACCCTGCCGCGGATCGGCGCCGGTACTTCTGCCCACGAGGGCTGCGCCGCTTTGGCCGTCCGGCACGCCTCGACGAAGGTCGCCGAATCACCGAGGGCGACATCCGCGACGACATCGGTCAACAGGGCGGGGTTGGTGGATTGAAGGCGCCCACCGCGGTCGTCATCGGAGACCTTGCCTGCGATGACCGAGGAACAGGTCCGGCTCATGCTCA
>Ga0187860_1001372_pt1 | contig 21616 bp, 17 predicted proteins | sample June2016WEW_10_4_FD_132981 | JGI IMG/M metagenome (GOLD analysis project Ga0187860, IMG submission 132981) | Peatland microbial communities from SPRUCE experiment site at the Marcell Experimental Forest, Minnesota, USA - June2016WEW_10_40 | ecosystem: Environmental > Terrestrial > Soil >...
AACTCCCCGTAACGCTCTGCTATGGAGCTTTTTGGAATGAAAATGCTTATTTCGTTTATGCAAACTCAGTGGCCGGATCAATTCGACCTTTCGTGGCTGGTTTTCAAGTGACCGGTGACACATTTTGGGGCGGGTATTCAGGATATTTCTCCGATCCCGATGGTTTTCTGTGGGAGATTGCTTGGAACCCATCTTTTCCCATTGCCGAGGACGGCAGCATCCGTGTTTCTGGCTAGGCGGCTCCACTTCTACGTTTTTGATAGCCCTTCGAGGAAGGTTAATAATTTTTTGGTTTCCGCTTCACAATCGTGCCACCAATCGGTTGACCAAATTCGGTAAAGCGTCCAGCCCAAACCTTCGAGAATGAGTTGACGCAGCTTGTCACGGTCACGGGCCGTCGCAGCCCGATGATAAGTCGCCCCATCGCATTCCACGCCGAGTTGATACCGACCTGAATTCGCCGGATCAACGACACCCAAGTCAATCCGATACCCTGAGCAGCCGACTTGATGATGAACCTCATATCCCGCCTCTCGCAGCCGTTTGGCAACCATCCGCTCGAATTCGGAGTCCGGCTCGCCATTTTGGGATGCTGACGTTGCTGCTGCCAGCGCGCTGGGACCACGTTCAGCATAATCCAGAAAGTATTTGAGGTCGCGCACACCGCGAGCACGAGTGCGAGTCAGATCAATCTGGTCGGCGCGCAATCCGCTGAAAACGACCACTTCGTGCTTTGCCCGCGTGATCGCAACATTCAAGCGGCGTTCCCCACCATCACGGTTGAGCGGGCCGAAATTCATCGAAACGCGACCGGCTTCGTCAATCCCGTAACAAATAGAGAAAAATATCTCATCCCGTTCATCGCCCTGCACATTTTCCAGGTTCTTTACAAAAACGGGTTCGCCTTCGACCGGCGGTTCGTCTCCGAAATGAACTTCGATTTCAGGATATTTTCGCCTTTCTTCATCGAGCAGATTTTCGATGAGTTGCTGTTGTGCCAGGCTGAAGGTAACGACGCCGTATGAATGGCCACGACCATCTGAATTCCGAAGCCGCGCAACCAGTTCCGCCACGAGAGCCTCCGCCTCTGCTCTATTAGTCCGGGATTTCCCTTTGTCATAGCGCGCTTGCGGAAGATACTTAAACTTCACACCACCCAGCGTGGTCTCCGCCGACGGGAAGGTTAATAGTTCGTTTTCGTAATACTGACGGTTGCTGAAAGCAATCAACCCCTCGTGCCGGCTACGGTAGTGCCATTGCAGTCGTTTGTGGCGCAAACCTTGAGTCATCAGTTCATCCAGAATGCTTTCCAAATCCTTGAATTCTTCTGGAGCGAGGCTTTCATCGTCATCAACCGCACTGTTAAAAAAGTTTGTTGGCGGCAACTGTTTGGGATCACCAACGACAATCAGTTGCTGTCCTCGCGCAATGGCTCCAATCGCGTCCCAAACCGGAATTTGCGAAGCCTCATCAAAAACAACCACGTCAAAAATAGCGTGTGACGGCTCCAGGTATTGTGCAACCGAGAGGGGACTCATCAATACGCAGGGTTTCAGCCTCGGAAGAAGATTGGGAATCCGACTCAACAATTGTCGGACCGGAATATGCCGCATCTTTTTGCCAATTTCGTGGCGCAACAGGCCAATCTCCCCTTTGGGAATATCATTCTTAACTTGATCGCGTGGTATATGAGCCGCAAGCCGGGCACGAATAATTTCGCGCACAAGTCGGGCAATTTTAGCATCAACCTCGCAGAAGCGGTCAATGCGCTCATTTTGTTCACGGCCAAAAAACTCTCGCAAGCTGGACTCATTTTCGATGGTCGCAAAAAACAGGTCGCGGCGGAAGCTGCGCTCAAACAAGGTTGGAATATCCAGGGTCTCACCGTTGGGCGCTTCCAAAGTGGCAATAATCGGCGCAAGGCCAAGCTTCATACCTTCGTCTCGAACCTTTTGCCAAAAGCACCACTCTCGGATTTGATGCCATGCAGCCGGAATTCGTTGTAGTAAATTTTGAACCGTCGGAAAATAATCCGATGCCGCGTCTAGCGGTTCTTGGCGAAGGCGCACATCTGCGGCCAGCGTATTCAAGGCGGATTGGAATTTTGTTTGCGCCTCTCGAAAATGCAGCAAGCGGTCGCCAATGGCCGTGCCTGTCGCATACACCGACGGACCCTCACTAAACAGACCTGCAATCAACTGGCGCAATTGTCCCAGCCACACGAGGTCGTCTCCAGCACAAGCGAGCATTCGCGCATGGAGCGGTTCTCCCCAAGTGCGCGCCCTGACTAGGGCTTCGACTGATGGCTCACCTTGCGCCCATATAGCGCCCAAGCAACCCTGCGCTTCGCCAGCGGTCGCATTTAATTCATTGTCAATCGCTCGAAGTCGTGGGGCACATTGTTGAAACAGAGTGAACGCGGAAATAACCGCTGATAAATGATCGGGGGCTTCATCCAATACACCGCGATGCAAAGCAGCGGATTCCGACAGTGGTTCGTATGCAGCGTCGAATTGAGTGATGGCGTCACGATAACGATTGAGACGGTTGCCAATTGCGGTTCCAATCTCATAGGCCGTCGGATCTTGTTTGAAGAGGCTGGCAATCAATTCGCGCAACCGGGGCATCCACTCTTTGTCCTCGCCAACCAGCGTAGCCAGTCGTTCATGTAATGCCGCACCCCATGCCCGAACCTGAACAAGATGGTCGAGTTGGGGTTCGCCACGACTCCATACTGGTCCCAACAGCGTTTCTGCTTTGGAATTGGCTTTTGCCAGTTCACCATTGATTGCCCGAAGACGTAGTGCCGCTGTAATCACTTCTCCCATTTTAGTGGGATCAGGTCGGGTTTGATCAGGACGTGTGGTTCGGAGGCGACGGCGAATGTATGTCAACCGGAGCCATTTGGGGAGAAACCACGCCTTCTGAGCGGATTGCCATTTTTGATTGAGTATGTCCAGATCAAGAGCGAGGAGCTTTGGCTCGTCATACCCTGCCAGCCGCGCCCGCAATTCAATGCGTTCACGAACCAGTGCTATCCATTGGTCAAATTCTGCCACCCATTCCCGCCACTCGGCTGTTGCGAATTGCTCTCCGACCGGCGCGGGCGCAAGCAGACTGTCCACCACGGCCACAAGATGAGCAATGTCCGTTCGTGTGGCGGCTTTACGTGGAAAGCTGATCCAAGTATGTAAATCAGCCGCCGCTTCAGTTGCCTGCCGGGTTAAAGCATCCATCTGGCGGCATTGCTTAAAGATTTCCTCCGCTTCGCCTGACGACCAGGTCTCACAAACGACCGATTTCTTCCCCTGAACCTGTAACTTGTGAATCTCCGCCAGCTTGTCCCGCAACTCGCATCGTTCGCGAACAAGTGAAATCCATTTGTCCAAATTTGTGGATAATTGGTTCCAAGGCGTCGTCGCAAAAGCACCTCCAACCGGCTCAGGTGCAAGAAGGCTGTCCACCAACGCGGACAAATTAGTGATGTCGGCCTTCGACACAGCGGAAGATGGACAGCGAAGCCATGAGCGAAGTTCGCCGGTTGCGTCAGCGGCTGATTTAACGAGCGGGCCAAGTTCACGAATATGGCCAAGCACACGATCCGCCCAAGCTGGCGTCCACTCGTCGCAGCCGAGCAATGAAAGAGGGTGGTCGGCCAACGGAATCAGAGGGCGTGAACGTTGTTGCAATAATTTGGCCACTTCCCTGGCCCGTTCGAGCGTCTCTATTGGTGTATTCAGGATGGACGGCCACGAATCGAGATGCACCATTGGTTCCTTTTGCCGCGGCAAAAGATAATCAAGGCAGCGATAAGCACTAAGCCCGCAATCATGGAGGCGATGCAATGCGCGGGCATAGCCGTTTAGCGTATCGCGCAATCGCTCCAATTCTGCCGCGCGATGTTCCCAATCGGTTGCGCCATCGTCATTGATGAATCGCAGGCTTCGGTCAAATTGAGCCACCACGTCGGCTTTGCCTGTTTTGTTTGAATGCAATTCAAGGCAAAAGGGTTCCAATCCTTCCTCCCGCAAGCGCCGGAAAACAACATCCAGCGCGGCCCGCTTTTCCGCCACAAACAAAACACGTTTTCCGTGGGCGAGGCAGTGGGCAATGATATTGGCAATTGTCTGGGATTTGCCTGTTCCCGGTGGCCCTTCCAGCACAAAGTCGTGACCAGCCGCAGCGGCCATGACGGCGGCAAGTTGGGACGAATCCACGCTACGCGGACAGAAAATGTCGCGCGGATGAAATTCGTAGTCGAGTTGTTCGGGCCGAATATCTTCAGAGGGGTTCGGATATGGCGTTCCAGCCTCATTCACCAGATGATTTACAACACGGTTCCGCGTCAGATTGTCGAGTCGGTCAGCAAGGTCTTTCCACAATAGAAACTTGGTGAACGAAAATTGGCCAAGCCAAACTTCCGTTTTTACCTCCCAGCCCGGCAGATCACGAACTGCGTCACGAAAAATCCTGAACACCAAATTCACATCCACGCCGCTCTGATCTTCTGGCAACGGGTCAACGCCGGGAATCTCCTTCTGGAAATGTTGCCGCAGCATTTCCATCAGTGTGACATTGAGCCGCGTTTCTTCATCCAAACGCCGCAGGGCAAAACCCTCGATTACGGATTTGCGTTTTAACTCGACCGGAACCAGCAAAAGTGGCGCCCGAAAAATCCGGTCGCTAAATTCAGTTTCACGCCATTCGAGGAAGCCCACGGCCGCAAATAAGGTGTTGGTGCCGTTTTCTTCGATAGCGTTGCGTGCGGAACGGAATAGCTCAGTGAGACGGCGGGCGTGTTCAGATTCGTCAAGATTTGTGTGCAGCCGGCCATGTTTGAGTTCGTCGGCCAGATGCTCCGCCAGGGCATCGGCACGCTGCTGCTGGGTATAAACTGCTTCATTCCGTGGATCGTCCTCGCTCATCACTTTGGGCCGGGGCCGCAGCGAAAGTTCGCGTTCCGCCGCAAGTTCATCTTCGATCCGGTCAGGCGAAGTGGATACGATGCGAATTGTGGATTTTGTCTCTCGAAAATTCAGCAAGCGGTTGCGAAGACTCAAATCGAGCAAACGACTTTTCCACTGGTCAATTCGTGTGGTGGGTTTCGCCGCCGGCTTCGGCGTTATTTCCAATGGGGCCGCAAACTCACGTTCGCCGATGCCAAGTGCAGGCGCGGGCTGAACTGTTGCGCCACCAGTGCTGGCCGGTTCTCCCGCCTGGTTTGGAATCCCCAATTCACGAAAAATGGCAGAGGGTCTATCAAGACTTGTTTTGCCGCCACATGGGATAATCGAGAAACCGGCGCTTTCCAAATCCACGTTCATCAGCGACGCCATTCCAAGAATCGCGGCGCGGTCGTCTTCGCCTTCCACCAAAACAGCAACATCCGCAAAAAATCCCTCACTCATCCACGGCGTCATAATGGCTTGCAACCGGGGCAGAAGTGTTTCGCCGGTGTATTTGTTCCCGTTTGCGCCGTCGGCAGTCCAAATTATTTCGGCAATCTTGTCGAGCGCGGTCCGCACGATTTTGGAGATTTTAGGCTTTGTCGCTTCACCGTTAATCTTTCGCAACAGACGGATTTGTTCGATTCGATCAATGCCAACGAACAAAGGCGAATGCGTTCCGTAAATGATTTGAGTTTTATCAGCGACGCCAGGCGTTTTTCCACTGGATAACTGCATAAGAATTTTCGCCAAATGTCGCTGACGGTTCGGGTGCTGATAAAGTTCGGGCTCTTCGATGGCCAAAACCAGATTGGGAAGTTTTTTGGTCGCAACCGCAGATTCGCCCTCTTTGGCTTCAACCGCTTGCGACTCGCCTTGTGTTTGAGCAAAGGCTAGATGTTGCAGTAGCGTCAATATAAATGCCCTTTGCAATCCGTGGCCCGTTCGCATCACCGCTGACTTAAAACCATCTTCCACGAGCTTGACATCAGCTTTTGGCATTGGGATTTCGATTTGTCCCAACGGCAACCAGAGCAATTCCACGCCAGCGTCAGGGACAAATAATTTAAGGGTCGTTGTCATCCGATCTGACAAATCCGTCAACTCGGTCAGCTTTGACGGATCGAGGATTTCTTCATACTGACGCTGTGTGTTTTCTTTTAGCTTTTTTACCGCATCTTTGTTGGCGAGCACGCTCCGCACAACTAAATCCATGAGGCCAGAAAGAACAGACCCTCGTCCTTCTGCGGCATCATCGGCAGCATCCCGAACGGCAGGTATAAATAGAAAACGGGTAAATTTGCCAAGATAACCTTGTCCCACCTCGCCAAAACCGAAAAACTGGCCGTCATCCCGCTGCCGTGCGCATCTGTCCGGATTGGCAGCTTCCCATTGCCTCAAATTAGGTTCGACCGCACCGATTGTTGACCATGCTGGAAGCCCGGTGTATTCGGCTTTCACGCGAAGTGAATTGTATGCTTGTTTAGCTGTCGCTCCTCTGTCCTTTACGGCAAGGCCATCGCGAACCGGCTGAAATTCGGGACTCTGAAGGCTTGAGCCATGATATTTCGCCGTTACTTTTCCTTCTTGCCACGAAAAAACCCGCTCCACCGTCAACTTTTCACCCTGAAGATACGGTGAAAACAACTCCTTCGCCTCATTGGACAGGTTTTTGAATGTTACTCCGACGACAATCTCGCTCGCCGTGTCGCGATTGTAGAAATCTTCGAGGTCAATTCTAGGTGCGGTTGTGTAAAATACTTCCAGTGCCCGTAAAAATGTGGATTTACCCGCTCCGTTCGCGCCCACTAACGCGGTGAGATTCTCGCATTGCAAAGTTTCGTCGAGCACGGACCGAAAATTCTTTGCCTGAACTGATTCGATGATCATGGTTTTTTCCTATTAGATTTTTGTTTTACCTTTGCACTGACACATATCATCTTCCTTCACTTGGGGTTTTCCGAGTTTTGGCCGGGGCATCTTCTATGGCCTTCAGCTCTAAACCTTCAATCTCCTGAATTGTCTTGCCGGCGATGCCTTGAAGGTCGCCATACATGCCAACCGTTGACTGCATGACACGCTCAATTTGTTCCTCGCGCTTCGCCCATTGTTTCAAAATGGCCTTTTTCTCCTTATCGAGGTCTTCTTTCATTGAGCCGAACGCTTCGACGATGGCCTGAACCCGCTGACGAAATCGCGGGCCGGTGAGGTATTGATACACCAATTCCATTTTCGTCTGCTGCCCCTCGGATGCCAGACGCGCGGTTGCAGTCTCAATCAGCGTATAGCGCAACGCCACAGCCACTGGCAGCGCCGCTTGCGGGAGTGCAACCCAAACGCCGTCAACCAAGCCAAACGTTTCGATGTCTTTCGGAACCACTTGACTGACGATGATTGCAATTTCTGCCTTTGCCGTCCGCTGGTCGTCGCGGAGTTTGGCCAGCCAGCCGTCACTCCAGTTTTTCGTTCGCTTGGATTCCCACAAAATCGTGCCGCATATCTGCCCAAGCGGGCCGAGCACGCGGTGCAAAACGTCACCGCCGTGTTCGCCTTTTGGCACCGGCTCAACGGTGTCTCGTGGGAATTTTGCTTTCAGCAAGGTCTCCAATTCTAATTCCTGAACCTCGCCTTGAAGCTGCTGCGAACCTTGCTCTGCCCTGCGCTTCAATTCTTCAATTTGTTTTTGCATCGAGGCGATGGTCTGTTCCTTCTCGGAAACCTTGAGCCTCAATTCATCTTCCGCCTCCTTCCGCGCCTGCTGGCGCGTGACGGCCAGATTCTCCTGGACCCGTTTTTCAATGGTCAATTCAAGCTCGCGTTTGGCGTCGTCAAGCTCGCGCTGCTTCTTCAGCAAATCAGCCTGTGTTTTTTGTGCCTCCGTGAGCTTTTCATCCTTCTGTTTCAAAATCTCCTGAAGATCGGCAACCTCTTTTGTTTTTTGTTCAATGTCGTTGGACAGGGCAAGTTTTGCTTTTCGGGCTTCATCAGCGGCGATTTTTGCGCGTTCGCTTTGAAGCTTTTCGGCAACCTGCGCATCAACCGTTTCTTTGGATTTTTCAAGCGCCTGTTCGCGCTCTTTCAATGAAGTTTCCCGGCTGGCAAGATCAACATCCTTTTGGGCCAGACGTTTTTCATAATCGCGGCGCGTGGACTCAATGAGCGGCGCAGCCAACGATTCCGTCAGCTTGATTTCATTTTTGCACTTCGGGCAAGTGATGGTTGGCTCGGCCATAGAATGCTGCTTTCAAGGGAGCCAATTGTGCGCCCTGTGTGCGACTCGTTCAACCTGAATGTGACGACGAACGAACGCCGTGCGGGCGTGGCTTCGCAAGCGTCCGTCATCCGCCGACAAGAGATGGATTGATGCGCTTCGGTCTGGCGTTGGCGGCGGAAAGCGGCAGACGGTCGGCGGAACGGTATGAGTGAAGCCGCGCGCCGGAGCGGCGACGCCAATGATAGACGGAAGCGAACGCGGTTGCGCTTTCCATTTTTGTCCACGACGAGCGCGCGCGAAGTGCGTGCCGCGCGGACGAAAGGAGCACGGTCAAGCGGAGCGCGCGTTGGTCGGGGCGGACGCCATCACCTCAAGTAACGATTTGAGCTTGTTATTAAATTCGTCTTTTGTGACGATTTAGTTGACATTTAAGCTTTAATTCGCCATAAATGGCGTGTTATGAAAATAACCAAACAAGCCACTGACGAAGTGGTTCTTGGCGAACTAGGCGGGCGGCTGGCCAAAATCCGGCTGGATCGCAACCTCACGCAAGCACAACTGGCTACGCAGGCCGGCGTATCGAAGCGCACGGTGGAGCGGTTGGAAGCAGGCGCGGTGGCAACACAATTATCCGGGTTCATCCGCGTGTGCCGTGTGCTCGATGTGATTGAGCGCTTTGATCTGCTCGTTCCGGAACCAGTGCCCAGCCCGGTCGCGCAACTGAAAATGGCTGGCCGAAAACGTCAGCGTGCCTCCACCGCCAAAAGAACAGCCAAACCTTCGGCCAAAAAATGGCAATGGGGAGATGAACGATGATAGCTGAAGTTCGACTTTGGGGACGAACCATCGGGGCCGTCTCGCTGGAAGACGGAAACCAGTTCGCCGCATTTGAATATGACCCGGCGTTCGCACAGAGCGGGATTGAAATTTCGCCCATCACGATGCCATTAAGTGATCGGGTGTATGTTTTTCCCGATTTGCCGCAAAGAACTTTTCATGGCCTGCCCGGTCTGCTGGCTGATTCGTTGCCTGACCGGTTCGGCAATGCCTTGATTGATGCGTGGCTGGCGACACAAGGCCGGACGCCCGACAGTTTCAATGCGGTGGAGCGGCTTTGTTATATCGGCGCGCGCGGCATGGGCGCGCTGGAGTTTGTGCCGTCCCTCGGACCAAAACCGCAACAGGCGAAGAAGATTGAAATTGATGCCCTGGTCAAATTGGCGTCGGAAGTGTTGACTCATCGCAAGAATCTGAAAACCACTTTTGCCAGCGCGAGCCGGAAAAGCGCCTTGAACGACATTCTGCGAGTCGGCACATCCGCCGGCGGCGCGCGGGCAAAGGCGGTCATCGCTTGGAATCGGGAGACCAACGAAGTCCGTTCCGGGCAGATTACGGCGGGAAAAGGATTCGACTACTGGCTGTTGAAATTCGACGGCGTCAGCGGCAACAAAGACAAGGAACTCGAAGACCCCAAAGGTTACGGTGCGATTGAATACGCATATTATTTGATGGCAAAGGCGGCGGGCATAACCATGAGCGAATGCCGTCTGCTCGAAGAAAATGGACGACGACATTTCATGACTCGGCGTTTTGACCGGCTGGATGGCGGTGAGAAATTGCACATGCAATCGTTGTGCGCGCTGGCGCATTTTGATTTCAATAACGCGGGCGCGTATGCCTACGAACAGGCGTTGCTGGTCATCCGCCAGTTGAATCTGCCGATGGAATCAGTGGAGGAACAATTCCGGCGAATGGTATTTTACATCATCGCCCGCAATCAGGACGACCACGTCAAGAACATCGCCTTCCTGATGGACAAGGCCGGTCGCTGGTCGCTGGGGCCCGCCTTCGACGTGACCTACAGCTACAATCCGACCGGCGATTGGACTGCCCGGCATCAGATGACCATGAACGGCAAACGGGACGGATTCACGCTGGCCGATTTCCGCGCCTGCGCCAAAAGCGCCTTGATGAAACGCGGTCGCGCCGAGGCCATTGTCGAGGAAGTGCATGTTGCCGTGGCAAAATGGCCGGACTATGCGGAACAGGCACAGGTGATGAATGATTGGCGAAAACAAATCCAACACAATCTTCGATTGAATTTGCCGCGCACATAGAAATAAGCGTCAACTAATCCACCGCTGAAGGCAATCGGACGATTTCCTGGTTTCGTCGGATGATTATCGGACGATTAGTCATCGGTAGATTCCGGTAAAGAGTCGGAAGATTGTCGGAAGATTCATACCGGACCTCTCGGATGGCGAATCTGACGATTACCGGGTTTGGTCTGACGATTATCTGACGATTGATTTATTATATTTGCTCCTGCTTCGGTCTGGCGTTGGCGGCGGAAAGCGGCAGGCGGCCGGCGAAACGGCATGAGTGAAGCCGTGCGCCGGAGCGGCGCTGCCAATGACAGACGGAAGCGAACGCGACTGCGTATTTCCCGCTGCTGTCCGCGACGAACGCGCGTTGCACGGATGGGCAACGCGCGTTGGTCGCGGACGTTGAACCCCAAAGGCTTTTGCCTTTTAGGATGGACGGATTGCTTTGGAGTCGATTTTTGGTCGCCGCGACGGGCGACGCCTATGCTTCGCGCTAAAGATTCTTGGAATCAGCGATGTGCGGTCCGCGTGGCCGCCGGTAGCCAAGATGTGATTGTGCTGGTGGTTCGGTGGGCACAGATGTGGGTGGTTGCGCTGCTGGCGTCTTTGGGCGGCGCGGTTTCTTCGCATTGCCTGCATCCAGCACTTCGCGACAGTAACGGGCGACGGTCTGGTGCGACACCTCGATGCCGGCGTTCTCGTGTAGCATGACGCGAATCGTTTCATACGAGGCGTTTCGTTCGCGCAGCGCAATGATGGATTCTTTGACTTCATTCAACGCGCGGTATTTTTCCGGCGCGGGCGGCGTATAATTTTTAACGGCTTCAGCGAAGCGAGCCTTCGCTTCGGCGGATACGATTGGTGCATTCATAATTTTTTGGCTCAATGGTTATTGATTTTTTCTCTGGTGTTTTCTTGTTACGTCTGCCCCTTTCGATGACAAGGAGAATAGCGTCCAGTATTTTACTTTGATTATCATTAACACGGACTCGTGTTCATCTTGCGTCACCCATAGCGCAAGATTTGCCCTGCGATGGTTTAACTTGCCGCCATGTTGACGATGAAGGCTCAATACAGTTTGGGAAATGCGGAGTCGTATTTCCGGGAGCATTTGCGGGTTGGTGATTACTACATGGAAGGCCGGAGCGTTTCGGGTCTATGGTTTGGTGAAGGGGCAAGGCAGTTGGAATTGTCGGGCGTCACCAATGAACCGGAATTCGTGAACCTCTGCCATAATCTTCATCCGCAGACGGGGGAACAATTAACGCCGCGCCTGAATACAAAACGGGTCCGCGTTGATAAAGATGGGAACGTCCATGAATCCGCCAATCGCCGGGTGTTTTACGATTTCACGTTGTCACCGCCCAAATCAGTTTCCATCGTGGCACTGGTTGGAAATGATAAACGGATTATCGAGGCGCATGACGAGGCGGTGCAAGTTGCCATGTGTCAGTTGCAGACTTACGCCGCCACACGAGTTCGGACTCAAGGCCAGTATTCGCAGCGGACGACCGGCAATGTGGTCGGCGCGATCTTCCGGCATGACACGTCCAGAGCGTTGGACCCGCATTTGCATAGCCATTGCATCCTGTTCAATGCCACGCGCAATTCTGTGGAAGGTCGGTGGAAAGCATTGGAAGCCTGCGAAATGGTCACGGCACAAAAATTTGTTCGGAAGGTCTATTATCACGAATTGCTCAGGTCGCTGCAACGGTTCGGGTATGGCATTGAGAGCAATTCACGCGGCGATTTTGATATTGCCGGTGTCAGCAAAGAAATGATTGACCGCTTTTCCAAGCGCCATGCCGAGATTGACCAGAAAACCAAGGAACTGCTGGAACGCGAACCGGACAAGGCCGGCCAGAACATCAAGGTCATCCGGGCGAACATTGCGCACAAGGAACGGGCGCGGAAGATCAAGGATGTCGGCATCGTCAAACTGCAATCCATGTGGAACAAACAACTGTCATGGAAAGAATGGTGGCAAATCAGCCGTTTGGATAAACATCGCTCACTGGAACCATCACCGAAAATAACCGCCAGCCAAGCCGTGAGTTGGGCGGAGCAACATCTGTTTGAACGCCGCTCCGTCGTCCATGAGCATGAGATTTGGTGTCACGCGCTCGAACACCTGCGCGGTCAGGATGTGTCGCTGCCGGAAATTCAGGCCGCAACCCGGCAACGCGGCTATATCCGTGACGAACAATTTAACGGCCAAGTGACCACACGCGAAGTCCTGCAACGAGAGTTTGACATCGTTCAACTGGCTCAACGACGGACATGTCAATACGAACCGCTCGCCCCCAATTATCAGAGGATAAACCATTCGCTGGATTATGAGCAGGAACTGGCGGTGAAACATATCCTGTCCTCGCGGAATTTCGTCACTCTGTTTCGCGGCGGCGCGGGAACGGGCAAAAGTTTTACCCTGCGCGAAGTCAAAGGCGGACTCGCCAAAGCCCGTGAGGTCATCCATGTCCTCGCACCGCAGCGCCAGCAAGTTGCCGATCTGGAACACGATGGCTTCACCGGCGCGGAAACGGTCAGTGCTTTTCTCGCGCACCGTTCCATGCGTCGTGGCGCGGTCGTCCTCGTGGATGAGGCCGGACAAATCGGCGGCGAGCAAATGTTGCAACTGCTCGATTTCATCCAAATAAGCCAGGGCCGCGTCATTCTGTCTGGCGACACGCATCAGCATGGAGCGGTAGAAGCATCGGACGCACTGCGAGCGATTGAGAAGTATGCCGGTCTTGGCTACGCCGAACTGACGAACATCCGCCGTCAAAACCCCGATTCAGCCAAAACTCAAACCGAACGCCGCTGGCTGGAACAATACAAGCTCGCCGTGGATGAGGCGCGGCGGGGCAAACTCGGCGCATCGTTTGACCGGCTGGACAATCACGATGCAATCGTCTCTTGCACGCTCGCCGATCAACAGCAGAAATTGACGGAACACTTTCTTGAACTTTTCAAAAATCAGCAATCCACCGTCGTCGTCTCACAAAGCTGGAACGAAATTCACAAGGTCAACGAGCAAGTCCGGCTCGGCCTGAAAGCACAAAAGTTAATCGGTGCCGATGAAATGACGGTCACGGCTTTGGAGCGACAGGATTTAACGGACGCTCAAAAGCGTGATAAGCGGTTTTACCAGCCTGACTCGGTGCTGGTGTTCAACCGTCCTACGGCCGGTTTCAAATCCGGCAGCGCGGGAAAACTGCGCGGCATCACGGACAGGCATCTGCTGATTGAAGCCGACAAACGCATCCGGCCTGTGCCGTTCAAGGAACTGGATAAAATCACGGTCTGCCAACCAAAAGAGCTTTCCCTGTCCACCGGGGACCGGCTGCAACTCAAGGCCAATGCCAAATTCCAGGATGGGCGCAAACTCGCCAATGGCGAACTGGTGACGGTGAAGGAAATTCATGCTGACGGACGTATTGCCCTGAATGATGGCCGGGTGCTGGCAAAAAACTATCGCCAGTTCGTGCGCGGCTACGCGGTCACGTCCTACGCCGCCCAGGGCAAGACCGTGGATTATGTCCTGTTCTCGGATTCAGCGGTCAAGGCTGCGACAAACGAGCAGCAATGGTATGTCACGATTTCGCGCGGGCGCAAAGGCGTGAAGATTTTCACGGCGGATAAAATCCAGCTTCGCCAGAACATCACTCATTCAGGCAACCGGACGCTGGCGCTGGACATGAAGCCCAGCGCGTTCCAAAAGCTGGCAACCATTTGGGGGCGGGACGTTTCCTTTGTTCTCAATGTTCAGGAGTCGCAGCGGGCTTCGGAAAAGCGGGCGGCAAAAATTGCGCAGCAAGAAAAGTTGGAACGCGAAGCGGAAGCTCTCCGGCAGGCAGAAGCGGCCAAACAATCGCAGGCCGTGAAGCCGGCGGAAAAGCCAACTGAATCCATCAAGCCAGCCGAGACGGTCAAGCCCACGGTTCAAAAATCTGAAACCATTCGGCGGCGGATGGAAATTCAACGCGCCCAAAACCAGCAAAAGAGTCGAGGCATGAGAATATGAATGATAATTCCCCCTGCTACAAACTTGGCCGCCACGTCAACAGCGAACCCGTGCCGATGGACAACCTGCGGTTGGAAATCAGCACGGACAGTTTTTATGTGCTGTCGTATCATCACGTCGAACTGGTCAAGTTTGAATCAACGCAAGGCGCTGACATCATCACCATTTCATTTCTGAACCGCACGGTGCGGATCAAGGGGAAAAACCTGCGCAACCTGGGCGTTGCCCTGCAAGCGCGGAACGTGGAATCCATCAAACCAATGGCAGAGCGATATTCATCGCTGGCTGCTGGTGAGGATGGTTGGGTCAAAACCATCGAAATGCTCGAACAAAAGGAAGACAGCCATGCTTAAAGCCAACAGTCAATTTTCAAAATCAGATCACGCTGGTGGTTCAACCAACACGGAAACAAAGAATCACATTGAGAAGAAAGGTTACAAACGCGCGGAAGCGGCCATATATTTGGGCGTTGCCAAAATTACCATTGACCGTTTAACGAAGCGTGGCCTGCTGCATCCTTCGCGGGCATTGCGACATCCGATTTATTCCAAAGATGATCTTGACCGTTTCTTGCGGGAAACTTCCGAGCCAATCGAATGAAGCCGGTAAAATCAGTTGGCTGCGTGTTCATTGGCAACTTCGGATTTTTGAGCCGGTATTCTGGCGGCAATTTCACGGAATGTTGCTTCGGGCGTGCGTTCCAATAGCTCGTCCATGAGCGCCTGCCGGTCGGAAAATTCCTGTTTTAATACTTGGCGTCCCATTGCCTGCTTTGCCACGCCAAGAATTTTTTCCATTGGAACAATAAAAACTTCTTCGTTGAGTTGCCCCCAAAAAACTTCCAGCGGATTTTCGGATGCCCACCACGGATAGCTGTATTTCGTCTTCGCCTTGGCGATAGCGCGGCGGTCAACGGATGACGAAGGTTTTTCGCCTGTATTCGCGTCCCCTGATTTTGGTAGCGCAACGATGTTGGGTGTTTCTCGAAACTCACCTTTTTAATCATCGCAAAGCTATGTTCCTGTCGTAAATGACCGTAGCGTTTCATCGCCAGCGCGCCGCCGTCTTTGTGTCCGAGCCAACGGCTCACCGTTGGAATGTCCACGCCGGACTCAATACAGGTTGTCGCAAAAAAATGTCGAAAATCATGATGGGTGAACTGTGGCAGTCCCAATTTCTTGCAGGCCGTCTGCAAACATTTACGCGCGCTATTAAACTGAATAATCCGGTCGGTCGGCTGCGGATTTTTCTCCGCCTTCAATCGCGCCAAGAGAGAGCGCAATTTTTCCGACATGGGTATGGTGCGCGGAGCAGCCTCGGTTTTTGTTCCAGGCAGAAAAAGCGTGCCACGCTCGAAGTCAACGTCGTTCCAAAGCAAGGGTCTTTTTTCGCTGGCCTCTCCGCCGCCGATAACTTCGCCGATGCGCGCGCCCGAATATGCCAGAAATTCAACCAGGTCCGCGCCATCCTTGGTTCTTTCCTGATTGCCCTTGTTGCCGTCCGCCAGCCGGATGGCGCTTACGAGTTGCTTCAACTGGTCGAGGGTGGGAACGACAATTTGTTTGGAAACGACCTTCCGACGTTTGATGTGCTTGGAAGGATTGGAAAGAAGCAGGCCGCGATCCAGAGCAAATTCAAAAACCGCTTTCATAACATCCAATTCATGGACGAAAGTTTCAGAAGCTAGCGTTGCACCGCGCTCCTTCACCCAACGGTCGCAATCCTGCGCGGCGAGATTGCGGATCGGAACATTTCGGAAAGAGGGGGCGAGTCCTTTGATATACATTTTCCGGCGTTTGACGGTGCCGGGACTCAATGCGTGTTTGTTCGTCTCCAACCATAAATTTGCGGCCTGTTCAAAATTCAATTTTGCTTCTGGAGACATTTTCAGGCAGCCCACTTTTGCCCGCAGCGCGTTCAAGCGACGGTCGGCCAATTTGCGGTCTTTGGTCTTGAGCGACCGGCGAAACTGCTTGCCTCCGCGTTTCAAGAGGGCATAATATCCTCCTGATGATTCGAGCCGATACAAGTTCTCTGCGACTTTGTGAAACACTGGTTGTCCAGCCGGTGTCGGTGTCATTTTCTGCGTCGTTTTCATGCAGAAATATAGCACAAATCGGACGGGTGACAAGTATGGGTTACAAGTCAGCTTTTCTGGCGGTTGTGAATCTTCAAAGCAGCTTTATTTTACAATAGGATGGGTTGGTAGCTCAGTTGGTAGAGCAGTGCCCTTTTAAGGCATTGGTCCAGGGTTCGAGTCCCTGCCAACCCACCACTTTTGAGAAGATGGCTTGGACTTACATTCTGCGCGGCGATTCCGGGCGACACTACATCGGATCAACAACCAATCTGGAACGCCGGCTTAAAGAACCCCGGCATGGCCAAACGCACTCGACGAAGCGATTGGGTGACAACCTGGAAATCGTGGCGGCTGTGGAACTGGCCACAATCGATGAGGCGCACGCCTTGGAACGGGAGATGAAGCGCAAGAAGAATCCACGACTGGCCTTGGCCTTGTTGCAAAGCCGGTTGCGATAGAGCAGCCCCGAAAGTTTTCGGGGTTGGTCCAGGGTTCGAGTCCCTGCCAACCCACCACCCTTCGCTCTCCGTTCCACAGCCAAGGCGACCTCGTGTCCTTGCGACGGTGCCAAGTGGCGATAATCCGGTTGTTTTTTACAATTTGTCTTTTGCCAAACGCGGGTTAGATTCTTGGCATCAAAACTGCCACTTGCGCAAAATTCTGGGGCGTGCGCGGCTCGATTCCGACGCCGGGACCGACGACCGTGCGCTATGGTGGCAACACGTCGTGCGTCGAAGTGCGCATGGGCGGAGAAATCATCCTCCTCGACGCCGGCACGGGACTGCGGGCGCTGGGCCGTTCGCTGCTGGCGGAATTCAAGGACCGGCCGCTAAATCTGACCATGCTGCTGACGCACACGCATTGGGATCACATTCAAGGCCTGCCGTTTTTTGGGCCAATTTACAATTCACGCTGCCGGCTGCGGATTTTGGGTTGCGAAGGCACGCGCAAAGGCCTGGTCAATGCACTGACCGGCCAGATGGAAAGCACCTACTTTCCCGTGCCGTTCAACAAACTGCCAAGCAACATCGAAATCGAGGAGCTCAAGGATTTTAACTTCAACATCGGCCCGGTGTGCGTGCGGGCGATGCGCGCCAATCATCCGGGCCTTTGCGTCGGCTACCGGTTGTTCTCACCCGACAGCATGATCGCCTTTTTCCCCGACACCGAGTCGCGCACGGGCGGCAAAGACCGGGAAATGATCGACTTCCTGCGTGATGTGGATTTGTTGATTCTCGATTCGCAATACGATTCCGAGGAATACCAGGAGCACCTCGGTTGGGGACACGGTTGCGTGGATGACTCGGTTACGCTCGCCCTGCAAGCCGGAGTCAAACAACTTTCCCTGTTTCACCACGACCCGGACCACGACGACAAACGGATTGCCGGACTGGTCAGGCACGCGCGCCAGCTCGTGGCGAAACAGAAGGGGCAATTGAAAGTGGACGCCGCGCGTGAGGGGATGACGATTAAACTGCCGCTCAAGCCGGTTGCTCGCCGTAGTTGATGGCCATCGCGCCGCCAAGCAGATTGATGACGCGCACATTCACCAGTTTCAGTTCGCGCATTTTGGCCGCGACGGCCAGTTGTGCCGGATAATGCTTGAGCGATTCAAGGATGTAGGCGTAGGCATCCGCGTTGCCGCAGAACAGCCGGCCGATGAGCGGCACGGAGCAGCGCAAATGACCGAAATAGATTGCGCGCCAAAGGGCGTTTGCAGGTTTGCCAAAATCGAGCACCACCAGCCGGGCGCCGGGCTTGGCCACGCGGTGCATTTCATCCAGACCTTTTTCCCAGCGCGTCAAATTTCGCAAACCGTAACCGACGGTGACAATATCGAATGATGCATCGGGGAATGGAATTTGCCGCGCGTCGCCCTGGATGAATTGCGGATTGGATTTGAGGTTTGAATCTTGAGATTTGAAATTTTTCCGTCGCCGAGTTTCAGCGATTTCAAGCATTGCCTGGCTGAAGTCGAGGCCGGTGACTTCTGCGCCGTGGCGCGCGAGGGCAAAGGCGATGTCCCCGGTGCCACAGCACAAATCGAGCGCGCGATTGCCGGATTGAACGGCGGCGAGTTCGACGACACGGCGTTTCCAGCGCCGGTGCAACCCGAAGCTTTGCAGGTCGTTGAGCAAATCGTAACGCCGCGCGATGGCGGCAAAAAGGTCGTTGACCTTCGCGGCGCGTTGTTCGCCGGAGGTATAGAAGGCGTTGCTCACGCGGTCAGTTTAGCACATTGGCAGGCACAAAAAGTCAAGGCGCATAAAATTTCTTTGCGTCAGCAGAAGTGTCTGATAATTTGGCATCAAGTCAGCAGAAGTGTCTGGCAGGTTGGCATAAAATTGGCTGTTAGAACAAAGCGAATGGTTGTTTAATCGTGGAATTATGAACGCCGAAACTCCGGCAGCGCCGAAAAAGAAAATTTTGGTCGTGGATGACAACGAAGTCATTCTCAAGACGGTTTCCTTGAAGCTGCAAGCCTGCGGTTATCAAATCATCACCGCGCTGGACGGCTCCGAAGCCGTTGCCGCCGCACGCAAGGAAACTCCCGATTTGATTCTGCTGGACATCAACTTTCCGCCGGCCGTGGAAGGCGTGCCGTGGGACGGTTTTCGCATCATGGATTGGTTTCGTCGCCTGGATACGGCGAAGAAAATTCCCATCATCATCATCACCGGTCTTGAAGATATGAAAAACAAGGAGCGGGCCGCTTCCAGCGGCGCAGTGGCGTTTTTCCACAAGCCCATCAACCACGACGACCTGCTCAAGGTGATTCGTGCGACGTTGGGTGGTTCGGACAAGCCAGCCTGAAATCGGGCCTGAAATCGGGCTTGTAAATCCGGCGAGTTCGCATAACCTGTCTTTTTTCTTCTGGAAGCGAGCGTAGCTCAGCCTGGTAGAGCATCACGTTGCCAACGTGAGTGTCGAGGGTTCGAATCCCTTCGCTCGCTCCAATTTCATTTCTGCGACCAGGGGTGCCAGACCGAGACAAACCCAGCCATTTACAAGCGTTTTATCACTTTTCTTCCCTTCACTCGCTGCGACAGGTTGCGACACGTTTTGACCGTCCGCGCCAGAAATCTGTGCGCGTATTTGTGTACACCCCCCGAGCCTTGGCAGGTTCTTGATCGAATCATAAATCGGCAACTGTGCTTCATCCGTATAGCCGTCCGTCTGCCGGATGGTTTGATGGCGCATTTGCTTTCTTGCAAAATTATCGCCGATGCCATTCTTCCGCATGAAAGTCGCCCAAGTGTAGCGCAGCGCGTGAAAGTCGCCGTAACGGCCTCGCTCATCTTTGTAGGCAACACCAACCCGTTCCGCATCCACCTTGAGCCGTGAAGCGCGCGGAATTCCCTTCGGAAACACCAAGTCCGACGGAGACCCGTGCACCGGGCGATGCGCTTTCAATGCCTCGACGATTTCAGGCACCAGAAACACCGGCTCCTGCTTTTTATTTTTTGCCGTTTCCGCGCGAACGATGATTTGCGGGATTTTACCATCCAGCCGAACATCGCCCCATTGAAGTTGTCGCAATTCTTCCTGGCGCAATCCCGTCCGCGCCGCCGTGAAATAGATAATTCCGCGCACTCCCGACCCTTCGATTAACTTTCGCAATTCCTCATCCGTGAAAGCGCGACGCACCCGTTTTTTCTGCCCGCGCTCATCCACCTTCCCAACAAATTTCAGCGGGTTGGACTTGATCCGCCCCGCACGCTCCATCCAGTTCAGGAACGAAATCATGCCTTGCAGATAATGATTCTGTGTGCGCGCCGCCGCCTTTTGCTGGTTGCGCCAGGTAATGAATGAATCTGGCGTGACATTGCAGGCCAGTTTCCAGCGGCAATCGTTCATGAGCCGGACAATGCGCGCCTTGAGCAAACTCGCCCCACGGCCACCGCGACCCGCCCGCCCGCGCGTCACCAAATCAGCTTCATAATCGTTCAAATGTTCCAGCAATGGACGCTGTGCAGCATCTCGCATTGGTTTTGCTTCAATGATGCCCGCCGCTTCCCGCTCCTTTTCTTGGATGAATTCCTGCGCCAGTTTGTTGGCAACTTGAAGATCAGTTGCCCCAAGCGATTTCCAGCGGTCAACCGGCATGTCGCCGATGCGGTAGCGCAGGTAATAGCAGCGTGTCGTTTCCAATTTGTCGTTTTGGCGGAAACGACGTTTTTCAACTTTGAATATCATGATTGCCTCCATTCATCAACATTTGCACCTGACTCCAACGAAACCGGATTCCACCCAAGATTTTTACACGCGTCAGCCGGCCAGCATTGACCAGCCTGTCCACCGAGCGCGTTGAGCAGGAAAGTTTTTCTGCGACCTCGCGCTTTTTCAACAAATGATCTTCAAGATTATTCATTCTGTACCTTTCATCAATTGACATACTTCACATCGCGGTTTCCCTTGTCTTTCGGATCGCGGTTAATGTAATCACCACGCTCGTCGCGCTCGTCACCCTGGGCTTCTTGGACCGCCTTTGCTCTGTCGCTCCGCGCTTCCAACTCCTGCGCCCAAGCCTTGCATTCGCTCACTGGAATCCAGATGTATGGCTGTTCCTTGATTTTCCGCTTCCTTCCGAAAATGTTCTTTCCCTCACTCGTCACATGGAAGAAGAAACCCGTCAATTTTCCAGCCTTCAGCCTTTTGTGGACACCCGCGCGGGAAACCGGAACGTACACGCCTACTCCACCAGGCGAGATCAGTGGACCGAAATGCTCGTCAATAAGCTGGAACCAGTCCCCACACTCATCATTGCTACCCTCACGCCGAAAAATTCTTGTTTCCGGATCTGCTTCGCCCACCTGTGGCTTCAACGTGTCCGGTATTTCGACGATGAACGTGTCGCTCTTCATATGTTAACCAATTTAGACGTTTGACAACATATGTCAACCAAAAGTTCATTTTTTCTTCTCCGTTATCCAAGTGCCTAGCTGATAGTGTCTTGTGATGAATCTGCATATGCAAAAACGGTTAAAATTTCAGTCTGTTTGTGCAAAACCCTTCAGACAGGGCGAGAATTCCACGTTCGTGTTCCCGTGTTTGTCATGCAGGCTTGCGGATTTGAAGGCTAAGCCGGATGCCAACCACGCGAACGCTCACCCCATGCATGACTGGGCGCGTCGCAGGGGCCGGGTTGGGCCTGGCGCTCCTGCCAGACTTGGGCGCTGCCACCCACGCGCTGGACGACCCGTTGAATCTGCCGCGCCGAGACGGCAATGCCGCCGGTTTGCTCCA
>Ga0187860_1001381_pt1 | contig 21539 bp, 20 predicted proteins | sample June2016WEW_10_4_FD_132981 | JGI IMG/M metagenome (GOLD analysis project Ga0187860, IMG submission 132981) | Peatland microbial communities from SPRUCE experiment site at the Marcell Experimental Forest, Minnesota, USA - June2016WEW_10_40 | ecosystem: Environmental > Terrestrial > Soil >...
CGCATCGCCGGTGGTGCCACCTTCGGGTCCGCCACCGTCACATCAGGGTGAAGCTCTTCGTTGGTATCCATTACCCATGCAAAGGCGCGACCGCGTCAGTTCGCGTACTGGGTTGTTGGTTCGGGTTTCGGCGGGCAGCGCCGGCGACCCGCGCCCGAATCGCCGACCGACCGCTCAGATGCGTTCGAGCGCCCCGCCGTCGAACAGCGGTTCCATCTCCGACGACACCACGTCGGCCGCCAGCTCCTCGTCGGCAGGAACTCCCCCCGTCCGGGCGGACGCAGCTGCATCGAGGATCGGCCGGAGCAGTCGAGCGTCGCTGGAAGTGTTGAGGAACAGCTGCTCGTTCCCGAGCACGAACCGCACCGCCCGCCCGAGGGCCGCCATGTCCCGCAACGGTTCGTACCAGCTGAAGCGAGGACCGTCGTCGACCACCCAGCGCCGGCGGGCAACGGCCTTGATCGTCTGCACGGCCACCTGACGCTCGGCGCAGACCTCCAGCAGCCGCTCCACCTCGGCCTGGTAGCCGGGGTCACGGAGCAATACGTAGCTGTACGGCAGCAGCACCGAGGCGAAATCGGCTCGTTCCAAGCTGCGCAGGTGCATCGAGGCGATCCGGAGCCCGTGACCCGTGACGCCGACGTTGCGGGCGAGACCCTCGTCGCGGGCACGCATCAATGCCTCGACGGCACCGCCCGGGGCGAACGCCACGTCCCACTCGTCGGGCTCGACGAGGTTGTGCAGCTGGATCAAGTCGACGTGGTCCACGCCGAGCCGCTCCAGCGAGTGCTCGAGGCTGGTTCGCGCGGCGTCACCCGTCCGGTCTCCCGTCTTGGTAGCCAAAAAGAAACCCGCCCTGTGCTCCACCATCCACGGCGCCAGCCGCAGCTCCGCGTCTCCATAGGCGGCGGCTGCATCGATGTGGTTCACGCCGGCCTCGAGAAGGATCGGGAGGAGCTCGTCGGCTCGCTCCTGCCGCATGGCGCTTAGCGCGGCGGCGCCGAAGATCACTCGGCTGGAGTCATGCCCGGTTCGTCCGAATGGCGCAGTGTCGATCAGCTCACGCTACCGGCGCCGCCAGCCGCCCGGCTGCAACCGCCGGATCGCCTGCAGCGTTGCACCATGAAAGGTCGGTGCCGACGGCCCTGCTGGCAGGCGGGCCGGTGTCACGTGCGCCAGCGCCGAACCGCCAGCACCGTCACCCCGAGCAGAATCAGCGCGGCTCCGACGAACACCGCCGACTCGGCTCCCTGCAGCGCCCAGTAATGGCTCAGCGGCTGGTACTGGATGACGTAGTGGAGCTTCAGCTGGGCCGAGCACTGCGACAGCGCCTCGGCCCTCGGGCGGGAAATGCTGAGGAAGCAGTTCTGGAATCGCTCGAATTCGGTCGTCCACGTCTGTCCGGGAGCCGGAGTCGTCCGGCCGAGGGCCACATAGCCCTGGTTCAGGACCCACCCACGGGCCAGCGGCGAATCGACAGAGAACAGGCCTGTCGCACTGTAAAGCGGGCCGATGCCGTTGGGGAGAACGACGCTCACCGGAGCGACGAGGTGAGCTCGGAACGACTCGACCCAGAGCCGGGCGCCGACGAACACGCCGAGCGCCGCAGCGATCGCCCACCCCACCCGCTGGATCACCGCTCCGAGCGCGGCGCCGAGCATGAAAGCGAACAGCGTGTAGCCGAGGACGACGGTGCCGGTCACATCGAAGTCACCGGGGTACAGACGCGAGATCTGGCTTGCCCCGGCCCACCAGGCCAAGAGTGGCACGATGGCTCCCACGGCGACGGCGATTGCGAGGCCGGAGAGGAGCAGCTTGACAGCGAGCCAGCGGGTCCGGCTGACGCTTTGCGCCCAGGCGAGCCGGTTCGTCCCGTGCGCCATCTCCGATGCCACGATCGGTGCCCCGACGAGCACGCCCACCAACGCCGGGAACGCCAGCACCAACCCGTGGGCATAGCCCACCCACCGGTTCGCCTGCCCCAAGCGACTGAAGGCGTTGGCGCAGTTCAGCGAAAGGCCCGTGCTGCAGGAAGGAGACGTCAACAGCGGCGAGCTTGCAGCCGATCGGTAGGCCTCCCCGGTGATCACCAGCATGACGGCGATCACGGCCACCGCGCCGATGGCGACGAGCACCTGGAGCCGTTGCGTCCGCCAGGCGAACCAGGTCACGTGCGCCACCTCCTCACGACGAACACCGTCAGCCCGAGCAGGACCAGGGCGGCACCGACGAAGAGCGCCGTCTCGGCTGTCTGGATCCGCCAGTAGTGACTCGGAGGCTGGTACTGCTGGACGTAGTGCAGCTTGAGGGATGCGATGCAGTGCTGCGTCCGGCGCTGGTACTGCTCGAGCACCTGGAGGTTGCCGTTCGGAAAGGGTCCAGTGCACCGGTTGAGCGCGTTCCATCCAGTCGACCAGGTCTGGCCGGCGGCCGGTCCGTGCAGCCCGACGGGCACGTAGCCCTGATTGAGCTGCCAGTCGTTCATGAGCGCTGACGGCTCCGGTGCGTACGCGATGCTGACGCTGCTTGGCGTGACGATCATGCTGCCGGCTGGCAGCCCGCCGGCGAAGGTGGCTACAGGGGCCAGGTGAGCACGGAGCGAGAACTGCACCCACGCCCGAGCCGCCACGAACAGGGGCACGCCGGCGACGATCGCCCAACCCGTCCTGCGGATCACCGAGCCGAGCAGCGCGCCGAGCATGAAGGCGAACAGCGCGTACCCCACATCGACGAAACCCGTCACCGAGAAGACCATGGGTAAGATCCGTGGCCCGTTTCGGACCGCGCCTGTCCACCAGGCAAGTAGTGGATCCAGGGCCCCCACGGCACCGGCGGCGACAATGCCGGCTACGAGCAGTTTCGTGACAAGCCAGTGGGTCCGCCCGATCGTCTGCGTCCAGGCGAAGCGGTTCGTTCCCGCCTCGATCTCCCGAGCCACGATCGGAGCACCGAGGACGAGCCCGATGACGCCGGGCAGAAACGTCAGGACCAGGCGGTTGGGAGACGTCCAATAGTCGGCGCTGCTCAAGCGGTTCAAGGCCAGCGGCGAGCAGTGCTGGCCGCAGTGGCTGACGGCCAGCCATGCCGACTGATCCGCAGTACCGCTCAACGCCAACCAGCCAGCAAATACGGCAACGGCAGCCACGATCGCAACAAGCTGTGCCCGCTGGCCCCTCCATGCGAGCCACGTCATCGCGCACGCACCTGTTCCCCGCTATCAAGCGGATCGTCGGCCAGGCTCAGGTCCCTCGAGCCCGCCAACCGGCTGTGGCTGCCTGCCGGCTGCTGGCGCAGGTACGCCAGCACGATCTCCTCGAGTGTCGGCTCCACCATGTCCGACCCAGGGGCCGTGATCGAGCCGATCGCGCGGAGGAGCCACGTGCTCTGCCGCTCGGTGTCGGTGGCCGACACGAGTTCGGCGCCGGCCGGCACGTTCGAACGATCGCGACGGGGTCCGACGAGTAGCCGGTGCTCAGCGCGGAGGCTTTCGAGATCGCCCGCCAGCAGCACCCGCGATGACGAGAGGATGATGAGGTAGTCGCAGACGACGTCGAGGTCAGCCAGAGCGTGCGAGGACAGCAGCACCGTCGTGCCCTCATCGGTCACCGAGCCGAGCAGCACCTGCATCAGCTGAGAACGGGCGAGTGGGTCGAGCGCGGCAACAGGCTCGTCGAGCAAGAGCAGCTCGGGGCGCTTTGCCAGGCAGAGCGTCAGCGACACCTGGGCCTGCTGGCCGACGGAAAGCTTCCCGATCCGTGAAGCCAGTGGGATGCCGAGGTCCTCAAGGTACTCATGTGCCTTGGCGTCGTCCCAACGCCGGTTCAACTCTTTGCCCACGCGCAACATCTCGGACACCCGGAACGTCTTGTACAAGGGGCGTTCCTGATCGAGATACCCGATCCGTGCCAGCACGTCGCGCGGCTGCTCCAACGGTGACGAGCCCAACACGCGGATTTCGCCGGCGCTCGGCCGCGTGATGCCGGCTGCCATACGCAACAGCGTCGACTTGCCAGACCCGTTGGGCCCGACGAGGGCAGCGATCCGACCCCTCGGCAGGTTGAACGTGCAGTCCTGCAAACCCCAGGTCCGGCCGTACCGCTTGCTCAGGCCGCTGGTTGCGATCACGGTGGCGGTGTCGTTCATTGTCTGCCTCTCTTCTCGTCGTGCGGCGTCTCACCCGTCTCGCCCGGCATGGCGACCTCGTCCAACGACGCCGCGAACAGCGCCTGTACCCCTTCGATGTCGAGCCCTGCGCTGCCGGCCTTGGCCACCCAGGAACGAAGCTCGGCCAACAGCGCGCCTTGTTGCTCGGATGGGCCGTGCCCACCCCCCTTGCCGCGCTCGACCACGAAGGTCCCGAGACCCGGGCGCCCCTCGGCAAGTCCTGCCACCTCGAGCTCCCGGTACGCCCGGTGCACCGTGTTCGGGTTGATGGTGATCTGGGTCACGACTTCTCGCACGGAGGGCAGCCGGTCACCTGTGCGCAAGACGCCCAGTGCCACGGCGTGCCGCACCTGGTCGACCAGCTGCCGGTAGGCCGGGACACCGCTGCGGCTGTCGAGACGGAAGCGGATCAAGGCCTCGCTCGAGCCGTTTCCTGTGTCCATACCAATGTATTAATACACTAGTACACTGGTCTGGTCAAGCCGCCGGCGCGACCGCCGGCGCGACCGCCGGCGCCGCCGCCCGGATTACGCCATCCTGGATGGTCCAGGTCCTGTCAGGACGGGCCACGGAAAACTGACTCGGTGGTAGCCTCCATCCCCCGAGGAGGTGGCCAGGAGATGGCACGGACATCACCCGTCAGCGATTGGGCGCAGGATTTCGATGTGCTCGATGCTGGCTACATCGAAGACCCGTTCAGCATCTGGGACGAGTTGCGCACGCAGTGCCCGATCGCTCACACGGACCGGCGCGGCAGCAACTGGCTGCCCACGCGCTATGCAGACATCACCGCCATGGCGCACGACATCGGTCACTTCAGCTCGCTCGAGGTCGCGGTCATCCCGTTCGAGGGTGAGGAGCCAGAGGAGCCGTTGCTCCCCTACGGCCTGCCGCCGATCTCGGTTGACCCCCCGATCCACACCTGGACACGCCGGCTGCTCCTCCCGTGGTTCTCGCACCGGCGCGTGGAGGGCTACGAGGGCCTGACTCGTGACCTGTGCGTGCGGCTCATCGACGAGTTCATCGAGGCCGGTCACGCCGACGCAGCCGAGCACTACGCCCAGCAGATCCCGGTCCGGGTCATCGCTCACATTCTCGGTGTCCCGAGCGACCTCGCCGACACGTTCACGGGGTGGGTGCGGGACGTGCTCGAGTTCGCCGACGACGAGGAGCGGCGCATGCGAGCGATGGAAGGGCTCTTCACCTACTTCGTCGCCGAGGTAGCCGTTCGTCGCGCCAACCCGGGCACCGATCTTTTGAGTCAACTGTTGAACACCGAGGTCGACGGCGCGCCGCTTGAGGAGAGCATCGTGCTCGGCGCGGCGGCGCTGGTGCTCATCGCCGGCGTGGACACGACCTGGAGCGCGATCGGCTCGTCGCTCTGGCACCTCGCCACCCATGAAGACGACCGCCGGCGCCTGGTCGAAGACCCCGACCTGATGCCGCTCGCGATCGAGGAGCTGCTGCGGGCGTATTCCCCGGTCACCATGGCTCGGATCGTCACTGAGGACGTCGAGTTCAAAGGCTGCCCGATGAAAGCCGGGGACCGGATCCTCATGAACTTCCCTGCCGCCAACCGTGACCCGGAAGTCTTCGAAGATCCGAGCAAGGTCATGCTCGATCGACAGCACAACCGCCACGTGGCCTTCGGGTCGGGGATCCACCGTTGCGCCGGATCCAACCTCGCCCGGATGGAATTGCGCGTGGCCCTCGAGGAATGGCTGAGACGCATCCCGGACTTCCGGGTCGCCGACGGCGCCGAGGTGACCTGGGCCGGTGGCCAAGTGCGTGGACCGCGGGTGCTCCCGGTGGTGTTCCCATGAAGATCCGCGTGGACCCCGACAAGTGCCAAGGCCACGGCAGGTGCTACGGCCTCTCATCCGCGCTGTTCACCACCGACGACTACGGCCTTTCCTCGGTGATCGGCAATGGCACCGTGCCGCCCGAGCTGGAGGGCAAGGCACGACTCGCGATCGCGAACTGCCCCGAGTTCGCCATCGAGGAGCTCGAAGACTGAGCCCGCGGGCCGGCGGTCGGCCAGCCATCACCAGCACCGCTACGACACGAGTTGACATCTGGATCCGCTTGGGCCATTATTTGAGCGATTGCTCAAATCATTCGCTCAACAGGCCGGAGAAGGCGGAAAGGAGACACCCATGGCAAAGCCGGGAACTACTAGTCATGTGGGTGCTCGCTCTGGGACCGAGAGCGCCGAGACCCGGGCAGCGCTCGTGGAAGCCACCATCGCCACGCTGCGGACCGAGGGGTACGCCGGCACGAGCGCCCGGGCGATCGCCCGGACGGCCGGCCTGAACCAGGCGCTCGTCTTCTACCACTTCGGTTCCGTGACCAATCTGCTACTGGCGGCCCTCGATGCCACGAGCCTCCGGCGGATGGAGCAGTACAAAGCGGCGGTGGCAGCAGCGCGTGGAATCGACGGGCTCGCCGAGGTCGCGGCCGGCATCTTCCACGACGACCTCGACGGCGGGCACATGTCGGTGCTCGCAGAGCTCATCGCTGGCGCATCGTCCGTTCCCGGCCTCGGCGCCGAGGTCGGAGCCCGCATCGCCCCATGGATCGAGTTCACCGAGCACACCCTTGCCGACACGCTCGGTGAGAGCCCGCTCGGGAGGCTGTTACCGGCTGGCGAGATCGCCTACGCCATCGTCGCCCTCTATCTGGGAATCGAGATGTTGGCGCACCTGGATGGAGATCGCTCTCGGGCCGAGGCGCTGTTCGCCACCGCCCAGCGCCTGGCCGGTCTCATGAGTGCGCTGCTGCCGGAGCGCGGCGCAGATCGAATCGACGCAGCCTCCACCGAAGGGAGCCATTGAGATGGCCGGTCCATTCCCAACCGCCGGCGATGCTGCCACCGGACGGACAGCTACCGCCGGCAGCAGCCTCGCGACCCTCACCGGGCCGGAGGACTCGGGACTCGACGTCGTGACCGGGGCGTTCAGTTACTCCGGTCGGGCGATAGCCGATGAACTGGCGAGCCGCGGTCGCCACGTCAGGACGCTCACCGGGCACCCGGAGCGTGCAGCGGGACGTGCAGGGGGACATGCAGGGGGACATGCAGCGGGACGTGCAGGGGGACATGCTGATGGCGTCGAGATCGAACCGCTCGACTTCGATGACCCGGTTCGCCTCGCCAAGAGCCTCGAAGGGGCCACGGTCCTGTACAACACGTACTGGGTGCGTTTCCCGCACGGGAAGACGACTCATCGGACGGCGGTGGCGAACTCCCGCGCGCTGTTCCACGCGGCCCGGCGCGCCGGCATCGAGCGAGTCGTGCACGTCAGCATCACGCACCCGAGTGTCGAGTCACCTTATGACTACTTCCGCGGCAAGGCGCTGGTCGAGCAGGCCCTTGCGGAGACGGGCCTCAGCTATGCGATACTCCGGCCGGCCATCCTGTTTGGCGGTGACGGAATCCTGATCAACAACATCGCCTGGCTTCTGCGTCACGTCCCGGTGTTCGCCATCGCCGGCGACGGCCGGTACCGCGTGCGCCCGATCCACATCGACGACCTCGCCCGGCTCAGTGCAGACGCCGGTGCCCGGAGCTCGGACGGTTCCCGGCGAGACGACAGCGTCGTCGACGCCGTCGGCCCGGAGAGCCCGACCTTCGACGAGCTGGTGCGGTGGGTCGCCGAGGCAACGAGTGCCCGCTCACGGATCATCCACGTGCCGGCGGCGATCGTGCCGCCGGTGTCGGCGCTCCTCGGCAAGATGCTCCATGACGTCCTGCTGACCCGGCACGAGCTGCTCGCAATGATGGACGGCTTGGCCGATACGACCGGCGAAGCCACCGGCGAGATGGCTATCTCGCACTGGCTCCGGGACCACGGTGCCGAGCTCGGGCTCGAGTACGCGAACGAGATCACGCGACATTTCTGAGCCGCCGCCGCCGGCGGGTGTGTCGCCCAGGTCCGCCGGCCCAGGAGCGTGCTCCGGCGCGACGAACCGAGTCGGCACGCTCCCGGTCCGAGCCTTCCAGGCGTACTCCCATGCGGTGAGTGGCGGGTCGTCATGCTGGCTCCCATACTGGCTCCGCTGGGAGTGGGAACCGTTGGGGGACGCGCCAGCGACGCCGCCGGCGCCAGCAGCCACTACGACACGGCCGGCCGCAAGCTCCAGCTCGGGCCCGCCGCTGGCGGCAGCGCCGATGATCGACATCGACGCCCCGCCCCGTGCATCAGCCCGCGCTGCCGCGCGATCCTCCGAGTGCATCCACTGGAAGAAGATCGGGATGAAGGCTCCGAGTGTCACGAACTCGGTCGCGGCCCACAACAGTCCGCCGCCGGCCTTCGTGCTCGAGAGCGTGTACATCGAGGCGAGTGGCTTGTGGCTGTTCAGGATCGCCACGCCCAGAAACGCCTCCACGCCGGAGCCGAGGAGGATGTTGAGCATCCTCGCCGGGTAGCTCATCTTCCAGTGGATGATCGGGTCGATACCCACCATCGGCCACCAGAACAGTGTCGCTCCGAACAAGAAGATCACGTTGATGATGTCCATCAGCCACATGTGGAGCATGGCGAAGTTGAGGAGCGACGTGAGGAAGAACACGAACATGGCGCCGTAGTACAGGCCCCACGCCACGACCGGATGGCTGATGAGCGCAAACGGAGCCGATCGGAGGACCCGCAACCAGCGCTGCTTCGTCTTGCGCCGCCCGGTCTGGAGCAGCAGGGTCGACGGCGCCCCGAGAGCGAGCAAGGGCGGGGCCACGACCATGAGCAGCAGGTGCTGGAGCACATGGGCCTCGAAGTACGTGCCGGTCATGGCGGCGACGGGCGACTGCAAGGCGAGATCGACGACGACGAGCCCACACATGAACGACGCGGTCCTCGCGCCGCTCCAGCGTCGCCCGCGAGCAGCCAGGCGCCAGTCTGCCCAGAGGTACCAGACCGCAATGGCTACGAGAACCAGCACGACACCGACTGGGAACGCGCTGAATTCCCATCGAGTGAGGGCGTTGTGAATGGAGAACTCGACGCGCCCCATCCCTGACATGCCTGGCACGATTACCCCTCCATATCCGGCGGGCATTATCTCAGACACCGCGAAGCCTGGCGACTCCAGGGCCACCCGAACCCGGCAGGACGCCCGATACCACTCAGGACGAGGAGCCGAGCTCGATCGGGACGTGGATCACTTGGCGTTGTGCCCAGGTGCCCTTGGTGTTGAGCCCGTCGATGATGAGCGTGGACTCGTTGACGACGAAGGCTTCGGTCAGGCCACCGGGACCGAGCACCAGCGTCTGAGTGCCGACCGGCGGGGTCGCAAGCTTGCTCCAGGTGCCCCTGCTCCCGGACAGAAGCTCGGCGATAAGCGAGTGCCCGTCGGTGAGGACCACGAAGACCGAGCCGCCACGTCCGTAGCCGGTTGCGACGAGGTGCTCAGACGGAGGTACGCCGAGGACCGCCGACGTCGTCCAGGTGCCGTCACCGCTCCGGCGAAACCCGAACAGGCAGGATGTCCCACCTTTCGACACCGCCTCCGCGAGCCCCATCACCGACGTCCCCGACGTCCACACTCGCTGCACCTCGGTGGCGGAACCGTCTTTCGAACCGACGATCGCGAACGCCGCCGCCGGCACCGGGCCGCCGATCACCTGCCATGAACGCGGGTATCGCTCGAACACCCCGACGTAGTTGGACGCGGAACACGTGGCGCCGGCGAGCGGCAGGCCGTTCGATCCGTAGGCGACCGCCGTCACTGCGATCACGCGACAGAAAGACAGGCTCGCCCTGGCGATCTGCGGGCCTGACGACCAGTAACTCGTCGACCCACCCCCGTTGTCGCTGCTGTCGATCGTCCATCCCGTCTTGCCCAACAACGCCAGGATGTGGCCCCCGGGCTCAATCGCCAGTGCCTGGGGCACGGGTGTGAGGGCACGGGGGAGCACGGCAGGGGACCAGCTCTTCCCGTCGCTCACCGTTGACGCCAGAGGCGAGAAACCCAGGTGCTGGCTCACATCCACCCCCACGACTGCTCCCGTGTCGTCGGTCGCGATCGTCAACCCACCGTTGTCGGCCACTCCCTCAGGCGTGGCGAGTGTCCACGGAGACCCCGGCGCCGGCATCACGAACAGCTGCCAGAACGTGTTGTCCGGCTCGGCAAACTTGCCCATGGGGACGAGCGCCCAGCTCCCCTCGGCCAAGGTGAGCGGCAGCGGCGACCCCGGGACCGACGTCGCTAGCGGGATACGGAGCGCCGACTCGGCTGCTTTCGACGGAAGGCCCGGCGGGGTCACCTCGGACCGGGAGCACCCCAGCAGCAGCACTCCCGCTGCGATGACACAAGTCGCAAGCTTGCCGGGCGAACGACGCCTCACTTGGACCGCAGGACTTGCTGCAGGCTTTCGGCCAGGACCGAGGCGAACGACGCCTCGGTCGCTGCGGTCGCAGGTCCGGGTTGAGTGTTGAGACGGAAGCGCTCGTACCCCGAGGCATCGATTACGAAGGCGATCTCGCTGTGACTGACCATCGCCCCGGCGGGCTCGACATGGACCGCCACCGAATAGGACTTCCAGACCTTGGCCAGCTCGGTGGCCAAGCCCGTCAGGAACAGCCAGTTGGACATGCCGACGAGACCCTCGGTTCGGTCGAAAGCCTGCACGACCGAGAGTGACCGGTACACAGGGTTGGCGACGACGGCAACGAAGTCCACCTTGCCGGTGTCGGCCGCCATCAACGCCGCAGCCTGGTGGAACTCCTGCGCAATGATGCATTCCTTGGTGCAAACCGGGTCGAGGAACGTCATCGTCAGCACCTTGCCGTGCAGGCTGGCGAGGCTGACGGGGCGCCCGTACTGGTTCTCGAGCTGGAAGCTCGGAGCGACGAGGTCAACCGCCGTCGGCGGTCCGTCGACGGCTTGGGACACGATCGGGTCGGCCCGGTGGTTGAGCGAAGCAAGTGCCATCGGAGCGGCGCCGAGCAGCATGAGGATCACCGCACCCATCGCCGAGAGCACGCGGAAGGCGTAGGCGGGGTGAGTCCGCACACGCTCGCGCCAAGGCGGTCGGTGGAGCTCGGCCTCCTCGAGCTTCCGCACCCCGCCGGGCTCAGGAGTCAGGTCGGCCGGCAATTCGAGCTGGGGATCCAGCACCTCCGCCTCGGTGGTGACGACTGTCCGGATCATTGCGACGTACCCGGCGACGAACACCAGCAACATCGGGATCATGCTGTTCGGATCAGTGCCGGTCCCCCCGAAGAAGCCGAAGTCCTCCACCAACACCCAATCTGCCAGGCAGAGCACGGCAGCCACCACGACGGTCGTGAGCACGATCCGGTCCCGCCGGGACAGCCACCCCAACCCGATCAGCGCGAGAGCGATCACCACGAACAGGTTCACCGCCCAACCATGGGCGGCGTCGGTGGAGGCGAACGCCCGCACCCACGACGCCAACAAGCGCGGCTGAGGTGTCCCGGCCATCTGCGTCACCATGGCGGTCAACATCCCGGCCCCGCCAGCATTCGGCACTCGCCCCTGCCAGAAACCGCGTCCCGGCCAGGACTGCAGCACGGCCATGGCGAGGAAGAAGACGCCCATGGTCCGCAAGATCACCCGCCCGAGCTGGCTGTTCGCCCAGCGGCGGTCGTCGAGAGCGATCAGGGCGCCGGCAAAGCAGTAGAACAGCACGGCACCGGGGGCACCGAACATCCAAGTGACGCCCGGGACGAGAACCCCGCCGAACACCTCGCCGAAGACCCACACGACGAGGCCCCAGCCCATGCTGACGAGACCTGCTCCGCGCGACCAGAAGCCTCGAGGCGCGACGAGCAGCCACAACCCGATGCCGAGCTGGATCCACACGACGGCGGCCGCGGCCACGATCGGGTGGTCGCTCCAGACCGTCGCTCCCAGGTTCACGACGTGTTGCGCCCACGCGGGAGACGCCTTGGCCGTCGGCGCGATGGCTTGGGTCGTCATCCCGAGCGGCATGGATGCTTGCGCTTGGAGGACGCCGTCGAACACCCACAGCAAGCCGAAACCGATACGGAGCACACGACGTCCGCTGGGCTCGGTCTCGGCCCACACCTCCAGCTTGGTAGCGAGAGGGTACATAGAGACGATCGGCGTGCGACCGGCCGCAGAGTCACCGTCACCGGCGTCGGCCGCACCCGCGCGCTCCACGGCAACGGCGGCGGCGGCGTTGCGGTACTGCACCGAGCGGAGCACGTTCCACGCGATAGCGAGGAGGACGAGGATGACGACGACGACAAGTGCCTGGTGCAACAGCGCGGACTGGAACGCCGACACGATCGTCGAGTTGTTCGGCGACAGCCCGCTGCTCATCCCTGGCACTAGGACTTGGCTCCTTAGCGTTGATTCCCTGTAGTGATACCTGCCAGCAGGCCTTGATGCAGGTCACGCCACGAGTCACTCCGCTCGCGACGACATCACTCACCTGCATGCTATTGATCGGCACTTTGTAGTGCCGTCGTGAGCAGTTGGCTCGCTCGGAGCACATCGGGCGCCCGCACACCCCGGATCGCTCGCCTCGGGCGCCGAGATGCGTAAGGCTGGGGCCGTGGGACCTCCCGACACCCCCGCCGGCAGCCGTGCGGCGCTGCCCGGCCCGCTTCCGCGCACGGTGCCGGGTTCCACCCCGGGGACCATCGCGCGCAAGCGCTACCGGCCCCGGATCGACTACGAGCTGCTCTCGTGTGGCTTCCAGGGACACGACCTGGTGGGAACCCAAGCCGCCGCGGTGCGGCCCGAGGACTCCGACGTGGTCCGCGAGCTCGACGGCCTTCGCTGGCACCGATGCCTCCGTTGTGACGCCTGGATCGTGCTGGAGGTCCCGACGGAGCCGACCGAGGACCACCCACCGGACCTGTCCGAGATCAAGGTCCCGCTGCGGGGGCGCCGTCTGCGGGATCGCTATGTGCTGCGGCTCATCGTGCTCGACCGGCTCTTCCACGCCCTGGTGCTGGGACTGCTCGCCGCCGCGATCTTCATCTTCGCCCAGCATGCGTCGATCCTGAAGTCCCGCTGGGAGAAGATCCTCCGGGTTCTCCAGAGCAACTCAGGCTCCTGGTACGTGAGGGACCTGAACCATCTGTTCTCGCTCCGGCCGGCGACCTTGTACTTTCTCGGCCTGGCGGCGGCTGCCTATACGGCACTGCTGCTCGTCGAGGCGTTCGGCCTGTGGAGCGCCCGCCGATGGGCCGAATACCTCACGTTCGCCGAACTGGCCACCCTCGTGCCGGTTGAGATCTACGAGCTCTCGAGCAGCATCACCGTGCTCAAGATGTTCACCTTGGTCGTCAACCTTGCGATCCTGCTGTACCTGCTGATCGCCCACCGGCTCTTCGGAGTCCGAGGCGGGGTCAAGGCCGCCAAGGCCGCCTACGGCGAAGAAGGGTGACGCTGCGGCTCCCTCACGTGACAGGCCGCTCGGCCGCGAACCTCTCTTTGGTGTACTCCTTGGACTCCATCACAGCCACGAGGTGCTCGACGGCGTCGAACACGTCCACGTAGCGCAAGTACAGCGGAGTGAACCCGAAGCGACAGAGGTCCGGTGCCCGGAAGTCCCCGATCACGCCGCGGGCGATGAGCGCCTGCACGATGGAGTAGCCCTGCTCATGGCGCAGCGACACCTGCGAGCCTCGGCGGCCGGAGTCGGTAGGTGACGCCAGCTGGAGCTCCGAGCCGAGGCGCTCGGTCACCGCCGAAATGAACAGCTCGCTCATCGCCACCGACTTGGCGCGGACGGCGTCGACGGTCACGCCGTCCCAGGCATCGAGGGCGGCGTCGAGGGCGGCGATGCCGAGGATCGGCGGTGTGGACGTGACGAACCGGCGGATCCCTGGGGCCGGCCGGTACCGGGGTGCGAAGTCGAACGGGGCCTCGTGCCCGAGCCAGCCGGGTAGCGGGTTCTCGACGAGTTCCTGCAGCTCCCGGCGGATGTAGATGAACGCAGGTGCCCCGGGGCCACCGTTCAGGTACTTGTAGCAGCACCCCACCGCGAGATCGACGCCGTCTCGCTCAAGATCGACAACGACGGCGCCGACCGAGTGGCACAGGTCCCAGATAGCCAGAGCACCCACATCGTGGGCTACGGCGGTGAGGGCGGCCATGTCGAACATCGCCCCCGTGCGGAAGTCGACGTGCGTGAGGCACGTGGCCGCCACGCCCTCGTCGAGGGCTCCGGCCACGGCGCCGGCGTCGATCATCCGCACCTCGACGTCGCCGAGCAGACGGGCGATCCCCCCGATGGCGTACAGATCGGTGGGGAAATTCGTCTCCGTCGTGACGATCACCCGCCGGCCGGGCCGAGCCGCCAACGCCGCCCCGAGCAGCTTCACGAGGGCGATCGTGGTCGTGTCGATGACGACGACCTCCCCCTCGCCGGCGCCGATCAGCCGGGCGATCTTGTCGCCGACCCGATTAGGTGCCGAGATCCAGCGGTCCCAGCCGCCGACGAGGCCCACGCCCCACTCGGTCGAGACCATCTCGGCCATCGCCTGAGGGACCGCCTTCGGAAGCACCCCGAGCGAATTGCCATCCAGGTACACGAGACCCTCCGGCACGAAGAAACGACCCCGCACATGCCGGAGCGGGTCCACCCGATCGAGCTCCTCGCACCGCTCGCGCGTCCACGCCGCGTCGCTCACCGGACCCACCTCACTTCGCATCTCGCCGGAATCTACCCCCCCGAGCCCTCGGCACACCGCCCGTGGCCGTGGCACGATGAAACCATGGCGGTGCCGATACCGGAGCGGGCGCAGGTCGTGATCATCGGTGGCGGCGTGATCGGCCTGTCGACGGCGTATCACCTCACCAAGCAGGGCTGGTCCGATGTCGTGCTCCTCGAGCGCCACCAGCTCACTTCCGGCACGACGTGGCACGCGGCCGGCCTCATCACCTCGGCCGGGATGACCGACGAGGCCTCGCTCGAGATGAGCATCTACTCGCGGGAGCTCTACGCCCGCTTGGAGGAAGAGACGGGACTGTCGACGGGCTTTCGCCGCTGCGGCCACCTGCACATCGCCACCACGCCGACGCGGGTCGAGGCGATGAGGCGAGAGGCGGCATACGCCAAACGCTTCGGGCAGGAGTCACACGAGATCGGCCCTTCCGAGATCGCCGAGATCTGGCCGATGGCCGAGACGGCCGATCTGCTGCGCGGCTTCTATGTGCCCATCGAAGGGCGGGCAAACCCACACGACGTGGCCATGTCGCTCGCCAAGGGCGCCCGCCAAGGTGGCGCCACGATCATCGAAGGCATCCCTGTCACCGGGGTGGCACGAACTCGCGACAGGGTGACGGGCGTCGTGACCGACCGAGGCACGATCTCCTGCGAGGTCGTGGTCCTCGCCGCTGGGATCTGGAGCCGGCAGTTCGGTGACACGATCGGTGTGCGCGTGCCCTTGCAGGCCGCCGAGCACTACTACCTCATCACCGAGCCGTTCGAGGGAGTGCACCCCGACCTGCCCGTGCTGGAGGATCCGGCGACGTACGGCTACTTCCGCGAGGAGACCGGCGGCCTGCTGGTCGGGCTGTTCGAACCCGAGGCTGCGCCTTGGCACCCCGACGCCATCCCGACGGACTTCGCCTTCGGGGAGATCGAGCCGGACTGGGAGCGGATCAGCCCGTTCGTCGATCTCGCCATGTCCCGCGTCCCGGCACTGAAGACGGTGGGCGTGCGCAAGTTCTTCTGCGGTCCAGAATCGTTCACCTCCGACGTGCACCCGTTGTTGGGTGAGGTGCCGGAGCTGAGGGGTTTCTTCACGGCGACCGGTCTCAACTCGCTCGGGATCCTCCTCGGTGGCGGTGTCGGCAACGTGATGGCTGAGTGGATCGTGACCGGGCGGCCACCGCTCGACCTCACCGGGTTCACGATCGACCGGACGAGCCCGCACGAGGCGACGCCGGCGTTCCGGCGAGCGCGGACGCCCGAGCAACTCGGTGTGCTGTTCGGTGACGCCGTGGCCCCGGGCTGGACGCCGGGATCGGCTCGCGGCGTCCGGCGGTCGCCGGCGCACGAGCGGCTGGTGCGCTACGGGGCGCGTTTTGACACGACGACTGGCTGGGAGTGGGCGGACTTCTTCGCCGGGCTTGGTGAGCCCGTCCCCGACGTCATTCAGTCGTGGGAGCGGCAGGGTTACTGGACACTCGTCGAGGCCGAGCACCGTGCGGTCCGGGAAGACGTCGGGCTGCTCGACATGTCATTCATGTGCAAGTTCTGGGTGCAAGGCCGCGATGCCGCCGCGGTGCTCGATCGGGTCGTGGTCTCCGATGCCCTGAGCTCGCCCGTTGGCAAAGTCGTCTACACGGTGATCTGCCACGAGGGTGGCGGGATGTGGGCGGACTGCACGTTCACCAGGATCGCCGACGACTGCTTCGTCGTGATCGGGACCGACCTCGTGCATCGGCGCCTCGAGGCGTTGCTACGGCGAGCGGTGAGCGAGGACGACGCCGCCACCGTCACGGACGTGACGGCCGGTCACGCGCTGTTCAGCGTGCAGGGGCCGAAGTCGCGCGAGCTGCTCTCGCGCGTCACCTCTGCCGAGTTGTCCAACGAGGCGTTGCCGTACCTGACGGGCCGGCACATCGACGTGGCCTACGCGCCGTCGGTGTGGGTGCAGCGGGTGACCTACGTCGGCGAGCTCGGCTACGAACTGCACGTGCGCGCCGACCTTGCCCTCGGCGTCTACGACGCCTTGTTCGAGGCGGGCGCGGACCTCGGCCTCCGCAATGTGGGGATGTCGGCTTTGAACGGCCTCCGCATCGAGAAGGGCTACCGCGACTACGGACACGACATCGGGAACGACGATACGCCGCTGGAGGCGGGCATCGGCTTCGTCGTGGCCTGGGACAAGCCGGAGTTCCCCGGGCGTGAGGCGCTCCTCAAGCAGCGCGACAGCGGACCGCTCACCGAACGGCTCGTCAACCTCGTGGTCCTCGACCCCGAGCCGTTGCTGTTCCACGACGAGGACGTGCTTTGTGACGGCGTCCTCGTGGGCGAGGTAGAAGCCGGCGCGTACGGGTATACGCTGCGTGGCGCGGTAGCTATCGCCACCGTTCGGTGCGAGACGGGCGTGACCGCTGCTTGGCTTTCCGGCGGCTCGTTCGAGGTCGAGGTCAACAGCCGCCGGTACCCGGTCAAGGCCCAACTCGGGCCGCTTTACGACCCGAAGCGAGAGCGCATCCTCGCGTGAGGTTTCGGAGGCGGCTTCACCCGAGTCCCACTACGCATCAGAAAGGACACCCATGCGTGTCGGCATCCTGACCGGTGGAGGCGACTGCCCCGGCTTGAACGCAGCCATCCGGGCCGTCGTACGAAAGTGCGAGCGAGGGTACGGAGATGAGATCGTCGGGTTCCGGGACGGCTGGCGGGGCGTGATCGAGGACCTGACGATGCCGCTCGACGTCCAGCGTTGCCGGGGCATCCTGCCCCGTGGCGGGACGATCCTCGGGACGTCCCGGACGAACCCGTACCGCGTGGACGGGGGGCCGGAGCGAGCGCTTGAGACGCTCGAGCGTCACGGCATCGACGCGCTGATCGCCGTCGGAGGCGACGACACCCTCGGCGTCGCCAACAAGCTCGGCGCCAGCGGCATGCCGGTCGTCGGCATCCCGAAGACGATCGACAACGACCTGTCGGCGACGGACTTCACGATCGGCTTCGACACGGCGGTGCAGATCGCTGCCGAAGCCATCGACCGCTTGCACACGACCGCTGAGTCCCACGACCGGGTGATCGTCTGTGAGGTCATGGGACGCCACGCCGGTTGGATCGCCACTTACGCGGGGATCGCTGGCGGTGCGACGACAATCCTCGTTCCCGAGCAGCCGTTCGAGATCGACAGCGTCTGCGAGTACCTCCGGCACCGCCATTCGACAGGTCCCTACGCCTCCATCGTGGTCGCGGCCGAAGGAGCGAAGCCCGCTGAAGGCACGATCTCGATCGTCGCGCCGGAGCTCGACCAATTCGGCCACGAGCGCCTCGGCGGGATCGGGATGGTGGTGGCGGAAGAAGTGGAGCAGCGCACCGGGTTCGAGGCACGCGTGACGATCCTCGGCCACGTCCAGCGCGGCGGGACGCCGAGCGCTTTCGACCGGGTGCTGGCGACCCGCTTCGGGACGGCCGCTGTCGACGCCGTGCACGACGGCGATTGGCAGCAGATGGTGGCGCTGCACGGGACCCGCATCGAGCGCGTCCCGATTGCGGACGCCGTTGCTCAGCTGAAGACCGTAGACCCGGACCTGTTCGCCTCCGTGGCCGAGGTGTTCTTCGGCTGAAGTCGTGGCGCCAAATCACCTCCTCGCCGGAGACGGTGTACGCGCTTTGTTCCGACAGTCGGAACAAACCGCGTACACCGTCGCGCCCTGACGAATGAACTGATCACCCCGCTCCCGCCGGCCGTTGGTTCGGTCAGCCTCGCGATCGCCCCGTCGACGCCTACAGGCCGGCAACTCCGACCGGGCAGGCGACGCCCGTCCCACTCAGCCCGCAGTAACCACCGGGGTTCTTCGCCAGGTACTGCTGGTGGTAGTCCTCGGCGTAGTAGAAGGGCCCGGCCTCGGCGATCTCGGTCGTGATCTCGCCGTGGCCGACCGCCTTCAACGCCGCCTGGAAACGGTCCCGCGACTCCTTGGCCGCCGCCAGCTGCGCGTCCGAGCTCGTGTAGATGGCGGAGCGGTATTGGGTGCCGGTGTCGTTGCCCTGGCGCATCCCCTGGGTCGGGTCGTGACCCTCCCAGAAGATCCGCAGCATCTCCTCATAGCTCGTGACCGCAGGGTCGAACACGACGAGCACGACTTCCGCGTGCCCGGTACGGCCCGTGCAGACCTCCTCATAGGTCGGGTTCGGCGTGTAACCACCCGCATAGCCGACAGCGGTCGTGTAGACGCCATCGGCCTGCCAGAACTTTCGCTCCGCACCCCAGAAGCACCCGAGCCCGAAGACAGCCGTCTGCATCGACTCGGGGAACGGTGGCGCGATCGGGTGCCCGAGCACCGTGTGGGTGCCTGAGGCGGGAATCGGCGTTGACCGCCCGCCGAGCGCGTCATCGCTCGGCACCATCTCGTACTTGCTCGACTTGAAGAAACCCATGGCCTATCCCACCTTCACTCTCGTACCCGTTCAGTCCTACCCGATCGAGCGGCGTTACGCGCCGGGGCCATCGTCACCCTCGGCCTGGAACCGCAAGAACAGCTCGACGAGCTCGTCTCGCGCCTCGATGGGTAGGTCCTCCGGCTCGACGCGCCCGAGCACGTCAATCGTCAGGCGCATCTGCCGGAGGTACTCGTCACAGCCGTCGCAACCGGCCAGGTGCCGCTCGAGCCGGGCACGCTGCCTCGGGGACAGCGCACCCTCGAGGTAGTCGGTCATGAGCGCGACCGCATCACGGCAGACGAGGTCTCGTCTCCATGCACTGAGCAGCCGCACCATCACTTCTCCCCGAGATCCTGTTCGAGCATGGCCCGGACCCGTGTCCTCGCTCGGTGGAGGAGCACGCGCTGATTGCCTTCCGAGATACCCAACATCGCGCACACTTCGCTGGAGGACAGTCCCTCGATGTCGCGAAGCGTTACCACCTGGCGCTGCGAGTCTGGCAGCTGCTCCACCGTCTCCCGGATCCTCGTGGCGATCTCGGGAGCCGACAGCCGGTCGTCGATGTCGTCGGACCACGGCGCCGGCGGCTCGCGCCACGTACCACCGGCCGTGAAGCGGTCGGCACCGAGCCCGTCGCCGGTGTCGAGCTCGACCGACCGTGGCTCGCGAGCGCCCGTAGTCCTGGCCCGATTGACCAGGATCCGGAAGATCCAGGTCTTCAACGAGGAACGGCCTTCAAAACGCCCAATGCCCTTGATCACCCCGATCCAAGTGTCCTGGACTACCTCTTCGGCCACCGCCCGGCTCGGCACGAAGGCGGACGCTACCCGGATCATCGAGGCGTTGTAACGATCGACGAGCTCCGCGAACGCCTGACCGTCGCCGGCGCGCAGCCGCCCGATCAGATCGCCATCGTCGGAGTCCGGCATTGCAGCCACCCTAGAGGCGGTGCGTAACGCTTGGCACGCACCGGGGACTGCACAGTCGCAAGCCGATGGTTCGTTGCGGCTTGGCCGATTCGTCCCTTATGGAAAGGAAACCCCGCGACATGACTTCATCGCTTCGCGCCCGGAGGTCGGCCGTCCTGGCCGCTGCTATGTTCGCCGGCCTCGGTGCGCTCTCGCTCTTGGCGGCTCCGCTGGCTGCCAGCGCCCAGACAAGGACGCCGGCCGACTCGCCGGGCGGCACCGCCAGCGCAGTATTCGTGCAGTCGAATGCCACGACCGGTAATCAGATCCTGGCGTACTCCCGCTCGGAGGGCGGCACGCTCTCGTTCGTCCACGCCTATGACACCGGTGGCAAGGGTGCCCGTACGGCCGGCTCCGTCGTCGACCCGTTGGCCTCGCAAGGCTCGCTCGTTTACGACCCGTCGGGCGGCCTGCTCATCGCCGTGAACGCCGGAAGCAACACGATCACATCGTTCCGCACCAACGGCGACGTGCTGTCGCACGCCCAGCTGCTGCACGCCGGCCAGTTTCCTGTCAGCGTGACGACACACGGCTCGCTCGTGTACGTGCTCGACGCCGGCGGCACCGGTACGGTCCGCGGCTACTTTGAGAGCCACGGCTGGCTGTCGCCGATCACCGGCTCGGGCCGGAACCTCGGCCTCAACCCGTCGCTGACGCCGCAGTACTTGAACACGCCGGGGCAGGTGGGTTTCTCGCCGGATGGGTCACAGCTCATCGTGACCACGAAGGCCAACGGCAGTGACATCGACGTCTTCGGGGTCAAGACGGACGGCAAGTTGAGCGCCACTGCGGTCCACAACGCCTCGGCCGAGCCGGTGCCGTTCGGTTTCGTCTTCGACCCGCACGGTCGGCTCGTCGTCACTGAGGCCGGTGGCGCGGATGTCTCGACCTACGGCCTCGACGCCGACGGGTCGGTGACACTCGCCTCGACCGTCGTCGACGGGCAGGAGGCGCCGTGCTGGATCGCCTCGGTGGGTAGCTACTACTACGTCGCCAACGCCGGTAGCGCCGATATCTCCGGCTACCAGGTGAGCCCAGGCGGGGACGCCTCCCTCATCGCCGCCAACGGCGGTATCGCCGGCACGACCGACGGAGGCCCGATCGACCTGGCCGGTTCCAGCAACGGCCAGTTCCTCTACGTCGAGGCCGGCGGCGCCGGCGCGGTGGACGAGTTCGCCGTGAATTCCGACGGCACACTCACCTCGCTGGGCTCGATCACCGGCCTGTCCGGCACCGGCATCGAGGGCATCGTCGCCTCCTGAACGCTCTGTTCTGTTGTCCGTCTCACGCGGCCGGCGTGGCTCCCGATTGGCCCGGAGGCTGCGCCGGCC
>Ga0187860_1001383_pt1 | contig 21518 bp, 24 predicted proteins | sample June2016WEW_10_4_FD_132981 | JGI IMG/M metagenome (GOLD analysis project Ga0187860, IMG submission 132981) | Peatland microbial communities from SPRUCE experiment site at the Marcell Experimental Forest, Minnesota, USA - June2016WEW_10_40 | ecosystem: Environmental > Terrestrial > Soil >...
GCTCAACGAGAACGCCAAGTCACCGGCGTACTTCGGTGTCCAGCCCGAGGTGTGTCACAACGAGGTATGTGGCTTCGGTCAGCACGGTGACGTCACCCGGCAGGTGCTGACGCTCGTCAATCTGCGCACCGGATCCGAGGACCCGCGGATCGTGCTGCGGTTCCAGCTGTTCGCCGAAGCGACCGAAGAGGCGCTCGCGCGGGTTATCGAGGTGGAGGCGGCAGGAGATGGCGAGTTGGCGTGCTTTTTCGACCTCGTGATGGTCGGAGACTTCGTGTCGCTCCACCTGGCGACGCGCGACGGCATCGATCCCGGCCCGGTGCCGACGCTCACCGAGCTCAAGCGGCGATTGGCCTCGGGAGCCTGAGGCCGTGCCGCACGGGGCCGATCGTCACGACGTCGCTGAGCTGGGCCTCGCACGGCTCGGACGCGAGCAGATCGAGTGGGCGGCCCAGCGGATGCCGGTGCTGGGGACGGTGCAGGAGCGATTTAGGGCTGAGCGCCCCTTCGCCGGGCTCGGCGTGGGCGCGTGCCTGCACGTCACGGCGGAGACCGCCAACCTCTTGCGCACGTTGTCGGCCGGCGGTGCCGACGTGAGCCTGTGCGCCTCCAACCCGTTGTCGACTCACGACGACGTCGCCGCATCCCTCGTGGCGGACTTCTCCATCGCCACATTCGCGCGGCGCGCCGAGAGCCCGGCCGACTACTCCGCACATGTCGACGCTGTCTTGGACCGGGTCCCGGCCCTCACGGTGGACGACGGGTGCGATCTCGTCGCACGCCTCCACCTCGACCGGCCGGCACAAGCGAGAGCAGTGATCGGCGGGACAGAGGACACGACGACTGGTGCGGTACGCCTCCGGGCACTCAGCGCCAGCGGCGGCCTCGCCTACCCGATCGTCGCGGTGAGCGGGGCGGCCACGCGGCTGTTGGCGGACAACCGCTACGGGACCGGCCAGTCGACCATCGACGGGATCGTGCGCGCAACGAACATCCTGCTGGCCGGAGCACGCGTCGTGGTCGCCGGCTACGGCAATTGTGGGCGCGGCGTAGCTGAGCGCGCTCGGGGGATGGGCGCGTCGGTGATCGTGACCGAGGTCGACCCGTTGCGAGCACTCGAGGCGGCGTTCGACGGCTTCACGGTGATGCCGATGGAGTCGGCGGCCGAGGTCGGCCAAGTCTTCGTGACGGCGACGGGCAACCGGGATGTGCTTCGAGCCGAGCACTTTGCGGTGATGAGTGACGGCGCCATCCTGGCGAACGCCGGCCACTTCAACGTGGAGATCGACATCACCGCCCTCACCGAGCTCGCGGCCGGGCAGCGGCGCGCCGTCCGGCCGATGGTGGAGGAGTTCGACGTCGGCGGAGGCCGTCGACTGCTCTTGCTGGCGGAGGGTCGGCTTGTGAACCTGGGTGCAGCCGACGGCCATCCTGCCCAGGTGATGGACATCTCCTTCGCCGTCCAGGCCCTGGCGTGCGAGTGGCTCGTCCAGTACGCCAAGGAGCTGTCGCCGACGGTCCACGACGTCCCAGCCGAGATCGACGGAGCGGTGGCGCGCCTCAAGCTCGCGACGATGAGCCTCGCGATCGACGAGCTGACGGCCGCCCAGCGCGACTATCTCGCGTCGTGGATCGGGTGACTGAGGACGCTCGGCGCCCCGGCAGGTGGCGGACCTACACTGGTGGGAGATGGACACGCACGGGTCTGTGGTTGCGAGTCGATGCCAGTCGCAGGCAAAACGACCCACGTAAGGCGACTCGTGGTCGCTGAGCATGGTGCGATTTAGACGTAAGTCCTGCCTGTCGTGGCACCGGTCGTCGGTGCCCGGGGGAGAAGGGCCGAAGCGGGCCGCTGTTGGCGTGGCAGGACCGGGTCGCCGGGCCGTTCGCGGTTGCGTCGCTCCGATCGCCCACGCTTGGCGCGCGACTCCCTCAGCAGGCGAGTGTGGGGTCAAAGACCAGGTCAGCCGTGCGGGTCCATCGCGCCCAGAGCCGCTTGGAGTTGGCGGCTACCGTTGGCCAGCAGGATCAAGGAGGTGCCCGTGGAGGTCAACGTTGTTGGCAGGCACGTCGAGGTTGATGACGAGTTGAGGCAATCCGCCATGAGGAAGGCCGAACGGCTCAGCCGTTATCTGGCCGGCATGGAGCGAGCCGAGGTGTGCTTCTCTGACACCCACGTGGGGCGCTCCGGAGACCCGGCCCAGTGCGAAGTCGTGTTGGAGGGACACGGGCACGTCGTGCGGGCCGTCGCCGTTGGCGGTCGGCAAGCCGAAGCACTCGACGCGGCAGTCGACAGGGCGGCGCTGCAGTTGACTCGCCTCAAGAAACGACTGGTCGATCGCTCCAGGCCGCGCCACGCGAACGGCAAGCCGTATGTCACCGCTGCAGGGATCGATACGGAGGCCGATCTGGGCTCCGAGGTCGACAACGATATCGAAGGGATCACCGAGCTCTGACACGCCGACCGGTGATCGACCTGGCGATCGTCGGGGCGACGGCAACAGGCAAGACAGCGCTCGCGCACGAGCTCTGGCGCCAGGTTGCGGGCCTCGAGCTGGTGTCGGTCGACGCGATGGCGGTGTATCGCGGACTCGACATCGGGACCGAGAAACCGGTTGCTTCTCCGGCTCCCTGGCATCTTTTGGACGTCGCCGAGCCTGACGACGACTTCTCCGTCGCTCGTTTCCAGTCGGCGGCGCGCTCGGCGCTCGCCGGCATCCACTCCCGCGGCCATCTCGCCGTACTCGTCGGCGGCACCGGCTTGTACCACCGTGCGGTCATCGACGATCTGGAGCTCCCCGGCCGTTACCCCGACACCGCCGCTGCGCTTGCTACCGAGGCGGCTGATCCCTCCGGTCTGGCAGCCTTGTACAGCCAGCTGGGGGCGCTCGACCCGCTCGCTGCATCCAGGATCGAACCCGGCAACGTTCGGCGGATCGTCCGGGCGCTCGAGGTCACCGTGGGCAGCGGCCGGCCGTTCTCGTCGTTCGGGCCGGGGCTCGCGAAGTATCCGGCGGCGTCGGTACGGCTGGCCGGGCTGGCGCTCGATCGAGCCGAGATCGACCGCCGCCTGGAGGAGCGCTTGGAGGGAGAGTTGCGGGCGGGTTTCTTGGAAGAGGTCGAGGCGCTCTTCCTCCGGCCCCGTGGGCTCTCGCGTACCGCTCGCCAGGCGATCGGGTACCGGGAGCTGTTGGAGGTGGCCGAGGGGCGGGCGTCACTGGGGGACGCAAGGGCGCAGATCCTGCGCCGGCTGAAGTCCTTCGCCCGGCGGCAGGAGGCCTGGTTCCGGCGCGACCCGCGCGTGACCTGGTTCCCCGCCGGTGACTCCGACCTTGCGGGGCTGGTGCTGGAGTACTGGCGGGCGCCGGACGCCCCCGTTTGTGACCGCGCCGCGGGAGCAGACGCGGCGCCCTCATGGGAGACTGCGTGACTGTGACGATCGCTTCGTTCCTCAAGTACCACGCGCTCGGCAATGACTTCCTCGTGTCCCTGGATCCCGCCGCGCTCCCGGGCTCAGAAGAGCTCGATGCCGATTTCGTGGCGGCGGTGTGCGATCGCCATCGCGGGGTCGGCGCCGACGGCGTGATGGCGGCTCGGCTGTGCGCCCGCGACGGCCGGACGGCCGGACCGGACGTTCTCATGGAGCTTCGCAACGCTGACGGTAGCCGCGCCGAGACCAGTGGCAACGGCTTGCGTTGCCTCGCTCTCGCTCTTGTGGATGCCGGGTCGGTGCCCGGCCCGGACGTGCTCGTCGCGACCGACGCCGGCCTCCGTCTCGTCAGCGTGCTGGAGCGGACCAGCCCCGCAACGGCGCTCGTGAAAGCGGAGATGGGAACGCTCAAAGTTGGGCTGGAGGAGCGAGCGCCGCCGCTCGGTGGCGACTGGCAGGCACGTCGTGTCGACGTCGGCAACCCTCATCTCGTCCTGATCGGCGTTTCGCTCGATGGTGTCGACATCGCCGCCCTCGGTCGGGCGCTCGAGGACGCGCAGCCTGGTGGTCAGAACATCGAGGTCGTGGCGCCGGACGGCCACGGCGGCTTGGAGATGCTCGTCTGGGAGCGCGGGTCCGGCGTCACCGAAGCCTGTGGCACTGGGAGCTGCGCTGCAGCTGCGGCCGCTCGGACCGCTGGGCTCGTAGGAGAGCGTGTCGAGGTTCACAACCCCGGGGGGACACTCGTCGTCGAGCAGGACGGAGCGGACCTGATGGCCCCCACGGTGTGGCTGACCGGACCAGCCACGCGGGTCGCTCGCATCGAGATGGTGCTGAGCGAGATCGACGTGGTCGCTTGACGGTCGTCTCGCGCCTAGCCCGGTTCGGGCTCGACGTCGGTGGGCACCCGTGAGCCTGATCGAGCGGAGGTTCCGGGAGAAGATCGTCCTCGTCGGTGTCGTATCGTGGCCGCGCTCGCTCGAAGAGGTCGAGGCCAGCTTGGACGAGCTGGCGCTGTTGGTGGACACCGCCGGTGCGGACGAGGTGGGCCGTGTCGTGCAGCGGCGCGATGCACCAGACCCCGCGACCTACATCGGCCGGGGCAAAGCCGAAGAGCTCCGGCAGCTCTCCGAGGCGGTCGATGCCGACACCGTCGTGTTCGACGACGAGCTCAGCCCAGCCCAGCAACGCAACCTGGAGAAGATCCTCGGCCGCACCGCGATCGACCGGACTGCGGTGATCCTGGACATCTTCGCCCAGAACGCCCGCAGCGAAGAGGGGCGAGCCCAGGTCGAGCTCGCCCTGTCTCAGTACCGGCTGCCCCGGCTCCGGGGGCGCGGCATCATGCTCTCCCAGCAGGCCGGCCAGATCGGGACCCGGGGTCCCGGTGAGACCCAGCTCGAAACCGACCGCCGGCGCATCATGCGCCGGATCACCAAGCTCGAGGCGGAGCTCAGGGAGCTCGAGGCCACGCGGAGGACCCAGCGCCGATCGCGCGCTCGCAGTGCGCACCGTGAGGTGTCATTCGTCGGGTATACGAACGCCGGCAAGTCGACGCTGCTGAATCGCCTGACCGACGCCGGAGTCCTAGTCGAGAACCGCTTGTTCTCGACGCTCGACCCGAGGACGCGGCGGCTCGAGCTTCCGGGCGGGGAGACCGTGTTGTGTACGGACACGGTGGGTTTCGTGCGGAAGCTGCCGCACCAGCTCGTCGACGCGTTCCATGCCACGCTCGAGGTCGTGGGCCAGGCCGATCTCTTGGTGCACGTCGTCGACGGCTCGGCGTCGGATCCAACGGGCCAGATCGAAGCGGTCCGCGGCGTGCTGGCGGAGATCGGCGCTCACGACGTCCCCGAGCTCCTGGCGGTCAACAAGGCGGACCGGGCACCTCGAGAGGCCGCTCGTCTGGCTGCGTCGCACCCCGGAGCGGTGGCATTCTCGGCTCTGACCGGGCGGGGCGTGCCGGAACTGCTGCGAACGATCGCCGACCGCCTGCGGTCGTCCGACCGGGTCCTCGACCTCGCCGTTCCAGTGGCTCGGGGTGATGTCGTGGCCGCGCTCCACAGGCAAGGTGAGGTCATCGACGAGCGGTACGAGGGCGAGACGGTCCGCATGCATGCAAGGCTCGACGAGGAAGGTGCTCGGCGGTTTGAGGAGTTCGTGCAGAAGTGAGCGTGGCGGGAGCGAGTGTGTCGAGAACGAGTGTGACGAGAATGAATGTGACGTCGTGATCAGCGTTGCTGAGGGGTTCGTGCCGCCCGTGTACCCCTTCGACAAGCTGACCGAGTTCGCCTCGCTCGCTTCGGCCCACGAGGGAGGTTCGGTCGACTTGTCGATCGGGACTCCGTGTGACCCGCCGCCCGCCGAGGTAGTCGAGGCGCTCGGCCACTCGGGGACCGAGCGTGGCTACCCGACGTCGATCGGCTCGCTCGAGCTGCGGGAAGCGGCTTGTGAGTGGATGGAGCGGCGGCTCGGAGCATCGGTCGTCCCTTCGGCTGTCGCGGCCTGCGTGGGGACGAAGGAGCTCGTCGCCGGGCTTCCTCAATGGTTGCGGTTGCGTTCTCCTCGGCGTGACACGGTGCTGTACCCCTCGCTCGCGTACCCGACCTACGAGATGGGCGCCACGCTGGCCGGGTGCCGAGGCGTGCCGGTCCCGGTGGGAGCCGATGGGCTATTGGACCTGGCGGCTGTCGCCGACTCGGATGCGGAACGGGCGCTGTGCTTGTGGGTGAACAGTCCTGGCAACCCCGGCGGGCAGCTGGAGGACCTGGGGGCGGTGGCAGCCTGGGGTCGGGCGCACGGAGTCCCCGTGTTCTCGGACGAGTGCTACGTGGAGTTCACGTGGGCGTCCGGACCTCGGACGATCCTCGAGCACGGGGACGCCGGCGTCGTAGCCGTGCACTCGCTCTCCAAGCGGTCGAACCTGGCCGGTCTGCGGGTGGGCGTGTTCGCCGGGGATCCCGAGCTCGTCGAGTATCTGGCGGCCGTGCGGCGCCACGCCGGGTTCATGGTCGCCGGGCCGGTGCAGCATGCCGCCGCTGTGGCGTTCGGCGACGACGTCCACGTGGACCGCCAGCGGGAGGTGTACCTCGAGCGGTTGGAGCGGTTCGCCGCCTGGCTCAGCGAGGCCGGGATCCCGGCTCAAGTCCCGGGCGGAGGGTTCTATCTCTGGGTGCCGGTGCCGGAGCGGTTCGCCGGCGGCTCCGGCGGCTCCGGTGGCGTGAGCCCGGCGTTCGCGCTCGGGCGCCACTTCGCGGCTGCCGGCGGGTTCATCTCGAGCCCTGGCGACGCCTACGGGCCCAAAGGTACCGGATTCGTCCGGCTGGCCATGGTGCAGCCGATGGACCGCTTGCGGCTGGCGGCTGAGCGGTTGCTGTCGTGAAGGGCTTCGCCGTCGTCGCGGCCGTGGTTGTCGCGGTGATCGCGATCGGCGCGGGTCTCGTCGGCGGTTTGTCCCTGCCGACGCAGACCTACGGGCAGGGAGCAATGCGCTTCTCGATCGCTTTTCCGACAGCGCTCGGCTGGGGCAACTCGATAGGTCCCGGCCTTCAACGCGAGGAATACGTCGGGTACGCCGACGACGGCAAGCTCGAGGCCTTCGTGTTCGTTTTCCCGCCCATCGCGGCTCACGGGCTGCCGCTCTCAACAGAGCACGGTGCCGTGACCGAGTTGGTGCGGGGAACGAGGGTTGTGATCGGACCGCTCCAGTGCTTTCTCATCCGATCGCGCGAGGTGATCAGCCTGTCTCCGTCCTCCGCTGTTGTGCCCGGCGAACAATGCACTGACGTCGCCTACGTCGCCACCAGGAACCTCCTGTTCGAGGCATCGGCGCTCAGCACAGAAGGACCGAGTCTGGTCCGACAGGTCGTCGGGTCGCTCCGGGCCTCAAGCGACTCTCAGGGAGCTGGCTGACGGCGGAACATGCGGGCAGCTTTGCACTGAGCCGTCGGAAGCGCACCGTTTGTACCTGGGCGAGCGGGCATCTCAGGTCGACGGGACGAGCAGCCTCTCTCTGAACAGCGTGAGCACCTGATCCAGAGCGTCGCGAGTCGCCGTGCCGGGCTCGTCCTTCAGATCCTCGGTGAGAACGGAGTGGGCGGCCTTGCGGTAGCCGTCGGGGTTGCCGGGGCTCGAGTCGATCTCGACGGCGACGAAGCGATCGCCGAGCTCGGCTTTCAGCCGGCGGAAGCGGTCGGCTGGGGCAGCTTGGTCCCCGGTGAACCGCAACCCCAGCACACAGATGTCCTCGTCCTCACAGCGCTGCTTGACCCTGGAGAGATCGGCATCGCTCAGACCGAGGTCCCGCTTGCGGGCCGAGCCGAGTGGGAAGGGAAGAGACGGTTGTGACAGCACGGGTGCCAGCACGACGTCGTCGACCATCATCGCCAGAGCGAAACCCCCCGTCAGGCACATCCCGACCGCACCAACCCCTGGACCGCCACAGCGACCGTGGGCGTCGGTCGCGAGCACGCGCAGCCACGCCGTGATGGGGCTTGTCCGCCCGCGTGCCAACGTCGAGAACTCTCGCGAGATGCACGCGTGGGCCATGACTTTCATGGCGTAGGGGATCGTCGGCTCGGCGCCTGGCTCGCCGAAGAGGTGGGGGAGTATGGCGGTGCAGCCGATCGAGGCGACCCGGCGGCCGAATTCGGCCACTTTCGGTGTAATGCCGGGAATCTCGCTGATGACGATCACGGCGGGCCCGCTGCCGGTCTGGTACACGTCCCTGGTCTTGCCGAGTGCGGTGAACTGTGAGCGAGTGTAGCCGTGCAGAGCCTGCGGGAGACCGGGTGTGCCGGCGGGGTTGCTGGTGGGCTCCGGATCGGGCATGAGCGGGAGCGTAGTCGGCAGGTCTTCGCGGGGCAGTAGGTTGCCGTCGTGGACCAGTTGCGCGCAGAAGTCGGGGAATTGTGGAACCGGCGGCGCGAGCTGTCGCCGTCGGACACCGACGCGCGGCACACTCTCGCCGAGGTGATCGGTCTGCTCGATCGCGGCGAGGCCCGGGTCGTCGACCCGGAGAGCACGGTCGTGAATGAGTGGCTGAAGTGGGCGATTCTGTTGTGGTTTCTTGTGTCGGAGGTCGCCACGATCGAGCTCGGGCCGTTCGAGTACGCGGACAAGGTGCCGCTGAAGCATGACTTCGCTGCTGCCGGCGTGCGCGTCGTGCCGGGTGCCTCCGCTCGGTGGGGCTCGTTCCTCGGCCGGGGCGTGATCCTGATGCCGAGCTACGTCAACATCGGCGCCTGGGTCGGAGCGGGGACGATGGTCGACACGTGGGCGACCGTCGGGTCGTGCGCTCAGATCGGAGCCAGGGTTCATCTGTCGGGAGGCGTGGGGATAGGCGGAGTGCTCGAACCGCCGAACGCCGTGCCGGTGATCGTCGAGGACGACGTGATGGTGGGCAGTCGGTCGATGCTGACGCAGGGGGCCCGTGTCGGGCGTGGGTCGGTGCTCGGCGAGGGGACGATCCTCAACCCCTCGATCCCGGTGATCGATGGTGAGACCGGCGAGGAGCTGAGCCGAGGTGTGGTGCCGCCCTGGTCCGTGGCCGTGAGCGCGATGCGGAGGCGGGAGCTGCCCGGAGGCGAGTTCTTCCTGCCGTGCGTCCTCGTGCTGAAGCGACTGACGGAGGGCGAGCGGCACGACAAGTCGAAGCTGAACGAGATCCTCCGGACCCATGGGGTGTCGGCGTGAGCGCAGGGTTGGGTCCGGATGCCGCCGCGGAGCGGGGCACGCCGGCCGGCGGCGCGCAGGCCGGCGGTGAGCCGGACCTGCTGGGGCTGACCGCTCAGCTCGTGGACATACCGTCGGTGAGCCACGAGGAGGCTGCAATCGCCGACCACGTCCAGGCGATGCTCGCGTCGGCGCCGCACCTCGAAGTAGCTCGGATCGGGAACAACGTCGTAGCCCGGACATCTCTGGCCGGCAGGGCGGAGCGACCGATGCGGTTGCTGCTGGCCGGGCACCTCGACACGGTCCCTGCGAACGGGAACGAGCGAGCCCGAGTGAGCGGTGACACCTGTCGCGGGCTCGGGTCGACCGACATGAAGGGCGGTCTCACGGTCATGATCGAAGCCGTGCGACGCGTGACTGTGCCCGCGCTCGACGTGACGTTCATCGCGTACGTGTGCGAAGAGGTTGAGCAGCGCCACTCGGGGCTTTTGGAGATCGAGGCCTCGGCGCCGGAGTGGCTGACTGCGGACGCGGCGGTACTCGGCGAGCCGACCGCTTCGATTGTCGAGGCGGGCTGCCAGGGAGCCCTCCGGATCGGGGTCGAGATTGGCGGGGAGCGGGCGCACACCGCCCGGCCGTGGATGGGAGTGAACGCCATCCACCGGTTGAGCGACGTGCTCGGAGCGGTGGCCGCGTACGAGGGGCGCCGTCCGGTCATCGATGGTTGCGAGTACCGGGAAGCGCTGCAGGCGGTCGCGGTCTCGGGTGGTGTGGCGAACAACGTCGTGCCGGATTCGGCCCGTTTGGTGCTCAATCACCGATTTGCTCCGGACCGCACCGGGGACGAGGCGTTCGAAGCGATCTGCGCCTTCGTGGCGCCGAACCTGGACGAGTCCCATGGTGACTCGATCCGTCTCGAGTCGACTGTCCTTGCGGCGCCGCCGAGCCTCGGTCATCAGCTGCTGGCCCGGCTCGTCGAGTCGTCTGGTGCCGCGCCGAGGGCGAAGTTGGGGTGGACTGATGTGAGTTTCTTCGCGAGTCGAGGCGTGCCGGCCGCCAATTTCGGGCCCGGTGACCCGGCCCTTGCCCACAGCGCCGGCGAGCGCGTGGAACGGGCCGACCTGGATCGGGCCTACTCGGTGCTGTGTGATCTGCTGGCGCGCGGCGGCTGACCGCCGGTGGCTGAGCTTGCCGCTCGGACCGATGGATCGGTCGGGATGTCGACGACGAGGTTGTTGGGAATCCAGTCTGGGACTCTGGACACGACCTCGCCGGTCGGCGCCACGAGTGCAGCGAGGCCGGGGAAGTCCTCATCGAACGTCGAGCCGGCTTGAGTGGCCATGGCCACCCAGGTCTGTTGCTCCACTGCGTGGCGGCGGGCATCTCCTAGCCCGTACCCCTCCCACCAGGCGAGCCCGTCTCGCCAGCCCGCCTCGTCTGTGCGGCGGCCGTACAGTCCCGGTGCCGAGCAGAAGAACACGAGGGATGCGCCCTGGTCAGCTATCGCTTTCCAGGTGAAGTCGACACCGCCCTCGGCGCAGATGACGATGCCGAAACTCATGTCGCCGGACCGGAAGACTTTCGTCTCGGTGCCGATCCGGTAGCCGTCCTCGTCCTCGCCGAGGTGACGCTTTCGGTGCCGGCCGCGCAATCGACCGCCTACCGCGTAGAGCTGTGTGACGTACGGGCCGTCGCTGGCCTGTTCGCCGATGCCGAAGATCGCTCCTACTTTGGTGCGACCAGTGGCGGCTGCGAGGATGCGGACGGCGTCGTGGCCCACTGTCGCCAGCCACTCGGGATGACGGAGCGGATCAACGGAACCGGTGAGGGAGAACTCAGGAAACACCGCCACCTCGCAGTCCTGCCTCGCCGCCTCATCCAGGATTTCGAGGTGGCGGCCGAGGTTCGCGTAGGGGCGGCCCTTGTCGGCGGTCATCGCTGCGAGGAGCGCCCGCATCAGGTTGGCCCGTCTCCGGCGGCTCGAGCGTTGGTCATTCGGGCATTCTCGCGGCTTTCGCGCCCGGGCCGAGGCCCCCCGACCGCAAAGGAGCGATCGGATGAGGACTCGGCCCGGCAAAAGCGCTGGTCAGAGTTTTGACACACCCCATCCGTATGGTGACAGCATGCTCCCAGAGTCAAGGAGTCGCAGGAGGTACGTCAGCAGCGGCTGCCGCTCAGAGGCGGCGGAGAACCGTGACGACTTTTCCGTAGATCTCGACGTCGTCCGGGCGGAACTCCATCTCGGACATCCGATCGTTCGCCGGGACCAGGACGATCTTGCCCCGTCGTCGCCTGAATATCTTGACGGTGGCTTCCTCGCCCAGGATGCCTGCGACGACGGTCTCACCCGGCTCGACCTGCGGCTGACGCCTCACGACGACGAAGTCGCCATCGAGTATGCCGACGTTGATCATGGAGTCGCCTCGCACCTTCAACATGAACAGCTCGCCCTTGCCGGTGAAGTCCTCGGGCAACGGCAGCACTTCCTCGACCGACTCCTCCGCGAGGACACCGGTGCCGGCGGCTACGTTGCCGACGAGAGGGACGTGGGTGGCCGGGCGGACGGGCAGCGCAGCACCGGAGTAAGGCTCGAAGTTGACCACGATCGTCCGGGGCCGGTCGGCGTCCTTACTGAGAAAGCCGTCGCGCTGGAGGATCTTGAGGTGGGCGTGCACGGTCGACGGCGACGTCAGGCCGACCGCCTCACCGATCTCCCGCACGGAGGGCGGATAGCCCCGCTCCCTGATGGACTCAGCGATGAATTCGAGCATCCGTCGGCGTTTCCCGTTCAAACTCGCCTCGGCCATGGGGACCTCCTGGAGTCGGTCGTAGTTAGGGACAGGCTAACGGGTGTGAATGCGCGATGCAAACATTCGTTCGTGGAACGTTCGTTCGGCTTCCTATTGACATCGAACAGTCGTTCGTGGTTCGATAGTGGGGCGAACAGACGTACGTCAGCCTTGAGCTCGAGTCGTCACGTGCCGCGTGGAGCAAAGGAGAGATCCGATGAGCGCTGAAGCCCAGGCATGGTTGGAAGAGGCAGTTGAGCCAACCGCCCCCGCCGGCGGACGGCAGCGCTCGGCGCAGTCGCGCTCGGCCGAGTCGCGCCCGGCGAGCGGCAAGCGCACAGACCGGACTACCGATGCTTCCCATCGGTCGTCAGCTACGAGCGCGTGGAACGTGCTCGCTGAGGAGATCGTTTCGTTCCCTCGGCCCGTCCACCGGCTACTACTCGGCCTCCGCTCCGAGGCCGACCTCGGCTCACAGCCCGAGGGCGGGCGAGCCAGTGAAGCGCGATCGAACAGGGCGCGCGTCAACGAAGGGCCGGCGCTCTCCTACGGGGAACAGTGGCTCGAGCGGGAGCTCTTGTCGTTGCAGTACCGGGCTGATCAGGGGTACCCGGAGCCAGCGGACGAACGATGGCGCCCCTCAGCCCGACAGCGATCGGTGTCCGCGCACGGCGAAGCCACCGGCCATCGCGAGGGTGCATCGACATCCCGATCGCAGCTCGGGCGCAATTCAGCCACGGCGCTGGCGGGATCGCGGGTGTCTGAACCGCTGCATCGATCACGCCAAGCACAGCTCACGGCCCGGGCTCTTCCAGTGGGCCGTACGTCCGCAGCACTGGCAACCGCTCCGATTCAGGCGCGTGCCGTGCGATCCGAGCCGCGAGGGTTGCGGCGCCTCCTCCCCGGCGCTGCCACCCTCGCGGTGCTGGTCGGGATGTGGGCCGGCTTCGGGGCGTTGTCGGCCGCGCACCAGCAGCGGTTCGCCGTCCTTCCCGGTTCTGTGAGGACGCCGTCTGGCTACCTGTACGTGGTCAAGCCGGGCGACACGTTGTGGTCGATCGCGAGCCGCCTCGAACCCGGCGGCGATCCGCGATTGCTCGTGGCGCAGCTCCAGAGCGAGCTGCACGGCGCGACTCTGGATCCCGGGGCTCGGCTCGTGCTCCCGTAGCCCCGTGAGGTACAACGGCAGCTCTGCATCACTCCGGTGTGCAGGATGAGTTGGAGTGGCTTGCTTCCCGGCTTTGCACGGTTGAGCACGGTGGCTCGGCTTGGGATCGTGCCTCGGAGTACGGTCGGAGGGTGCGCTGTCCGTGGTGTGGCGCGGCCGACGATCGTGTCGTCGACTCGCGCGAAGTAGAGCAAGGGTTGGCCGTGCGCCGTCGTAGGGAGTGTTCGGTGTGCTCCCGGCGCTTTACGACCTACGAACGCGCCAGCGGGGCGGTCGTCGTAGTGCTCAAACGCTCCGGGCAGCGCGAGCCGTTCGAGCGTAGGAAAGTCGTGGCTGGTGTGCGGGCCGCCTGCAAGAACCGTCCCGTGAACCCGGAGGCGATCGAGACGTTGGCTACTGATGTCGAGGAAGTCGTGCGCTCTGGTGGTGCGGAGGTCACGAGCGAGGAGGTCGGTTTCGCTGTGTTGGAGCGCCTGCGAGCCCTTGACGACGTCGCGTCGGTGCGGTTCGCGAGCGTGTACAAGGGGTTCGAAGAGGTCGGCGACTTCGCACGGGAGCTCGGCTTGCTGAGAGACGATCGCGGCGGAACCGAGGAGCCCAGTGGCTGACCTGCTCGACGACATTCCCCAACGGGCCCTGGCGATATACGCCCACCCTGACGACCCGGACATCTCCTGTGGCGGGACGCTCGCAAAATGGGCGCGAGCCGGGAGTGAGATCCACGTTGTCGTTTGTGCTGCAGGTGACAAGGGCTCGACGGATCCTCATGCGGATCGCGAAGACATCGTCAATCGACGGGCGGACGAGGCTCGGCAAGCCGCCGCGATCTTGAACGTGGTCGAGGTCCACCTGCTCGGAAAGCCCGACGGCGAACTCGACAACGATGTCGCGCTACGCGAAGAGCTCGTGGCCCTGATGCGGCGCCACCAGCCGGATGTCGTCGTGTGCCCGGACCCCACTGCGGTGTTCTTCGGCGCCCACCACTACAACCACCGTGACCACCGGAGCGTCGGGTGGGCGGCCCTCGACGCGGCAGCACCGGCGTCGGGCTCGTCCCGCTATTTTCCCGACGCGGGGCCGGCGTTCCCGATCCACGAAGCGCTGATGTCGGGTTCGAACGAGCCCAATGTGTGGATCGACATCGAGTCCACGATCGACCAGAAGTTGCTCGCCGTCGCGCGTCATCAGAGCCAGTTGACGGACGCGAACGACTGGTTTGCCTCGGCGCTCCGGGACGGGGCGCAGCATGCCGGGCAACAGGCAGGCGTCAGGTACGCCGAGGCGTTCCGGAGGGTGTGGCTGACGTGAACAGCGCCGCGAGGTTGCCAAGTGGCCGGCGAGCGTCCAGCGCGAGCATCGCTACCGGGACGGCCGGCGAGGCCGGCGCGACCAGCTCGGCCCGAGCCCCGAGTGCACCGGGTGTGTCCGAAGGGCTCGACGTGCTGCATGTCGACATGGACTGCTTCTTCGCAGCCGTGGAGGTTCTCGATGACCCGTCGCTCAACGGCCGGCCGGTGATCGTGGGAGGTACCGGGACCAGAGGTGTGGTGGCGGCGTGCTCGTACGAGGCCAGATCAACCGGCGTCCGGTCCGCCATGCCGATGGCCGAGGCACGCCGGCGCTGCCCCTCGGCCGTCGTGTTGGCGGGTCGGCACGATCGCTACGGCGAGGTGAGCTCCGAGCTGCACTCGATCTTCCATGAGTTCACTCCCGTCGTCGAACCGATCGCCCTCGACGAGGCATTCCTCGACGTCTCGGGCAGCCATCGGTTGTTCGGGACCAGCTTCGAGATCGCACACTCGATCCGGCACCGTGTCCGCGACGTACTCCACCTCGACTGCTCTGTTGGGGTCGCCCGCACGAAGCTGATCGCCAAGCTCGCCTCCCGTGCAGCCAAGCCCACAGCCTCGCCGGAGGGCCCTCGCCCTGGTCCCGGCGTCGTGGTCGTGCGGATGGAAGACGAGATCGAGTTTCTTCACCCGCGGCCGGTATCGGACCTCTGGGGTGTCGGCCCGCGCACCGCCGAGCGCCTGAACCGCTACGGGATCCACACAATCGCCGACCTCGCCAGCCTCGACCAGGCTGCCGTCACGAGGCTCGTCGGCCGGGCTGCCGGTACCCAGCTCTTCGCTCTGGCCGCGGCCGAGGACGACCGACCCGTCGTCGCCGATCGGGCCCTCAAGTCCGTTGGACACGAGGAGACCTTTGCCACGGACCACTACGAGGCGGGCTCGCTGCAAAGCGAGCTCGTGCGCCTGTCGGACTCGGTGGGGGACCGGATGCGGGCAGCCGAGGTCGTGGGCCGGACGGTGACGCTGAAGGTGAGGTTCGGCGACTTCTCGACGATCACGAGGTCACACTCGCTAAAGGGCTCGCTGCTGTCGTCGTCGGAGATCGCCCGGGTGGCGACCGCGCTGCTCGCCGGCGTCGACGTGTCGCCCGGTGTGCGGCTCATCGGAGTGAGTGTGTCCTCCCTCGAGCCCCGTGAGGCGGCGTCAGGGCGGCAGCTGGAGCTCCTCGACCCCAATGTGACATCCGCCGTGGCGCGTGGTGACGTGGACGCGGCCGTCGGGGCCATCAGGGACCGGTACGGCGCCGGAGCGGTGGGCCCGGCGGCGGTCGTCGGTCCGACAGGACTACGAGTCAAGCGCCTCGGCGATGCGCAGTGGGGCCCGGCCGAGCCCACAGCCCCGGACTCGGCGGACTGAGATGAACGGAATCCACGGAATCAGGTGCCGTCCGCCATTGTCCGCCGTCGCTCGCTATGCAAAGATCTTGCCTGCCGCCGTCGGCCGAGGGGTCGTGGGCGGGCTATCGTCGACGAAGGTACAGAAGGACGTCCCGAGCGGTCGGGAAGGGGGTGACCCATGCCACTTTCCGAGGATGAGCAACGAATCCTCCAAGAGATGGAACAGACGCTTCGAGAGCACGACAAGCAGTTCGTCGCTCGCGTCAATCAGGGCTCCCACCGCCTCGATGCGGCCAAGGGCGCGAAGTGGTCGATCCTCGGCTTCATCGTCGGCTTTGTGCTGCTCGCCACGACGTTTCGGTTCTCGGTCGCACTGGGGGCTGTCGGTTACCTGGTGATGCTCGTCTCGGCGCTCCTGTTCGCCCAGCATGTGCGGCATGCAGGATCGGGCCCGGCAAGGTCGAGAGGCCCGCGGCGCCTCAGGACAACCGGACTCTCCGACGAGCTTTCCGAGATGCGCAGGCGGATGCGATCCCGTTTCGGCCACCACGACTGAGGTTGTTCACTGGCTGATCAGTGGCGTGACGGCGACTTGTGCCTCGCCGTTGACATCGGCGGGACGAAGCTGGCGGTCGGACTCGTCGATGTGAGCGGCACGATCGTCTGGCAGGACCGGATCCGCACACCTGTTGCGACCGATCCCGAGGCCCTGTTCCGCGTCGTGGCCGATCTCGTCGCGATCGCCGCCCGTGCAGCAGCCGCGATGGGTGACGTGGCCGCCTGTGGCGTCGGATGCGGGGGCCCGATGAGCGCGGGTGGCGAGAGCGTCTCGCCCCTCAACATCCCTGCCTGGCGGGGTTTCCCGCTCCGGGGGCGGCTGGCGGGAGTGCTCACCCACCACGAGGAGACCCGGGGGGTCAGTGACCGCCTCAAGATCGACAACGACGCCAAGGCCCTGGCGCTCGGCGAGGGGTGGATCGGCGCTGCCAAGGGCGAACGCAACTACCTCGCCATGGTCGTGTCGACGGGCATCGGAGGCGGCATCGTCGTCGATGGGAGGCTGCTGGACGGCAACTCGGGCAATGCAGGCCACATCGGGCACCTCATCGTCGAGCCGGAGGGCCGGATGTGCTCGTGTGGAGCCCGGGGTTGCCTCGAGGCGGAGGCGTCCGGCACCGGCATCGCCGCCACCACCGGGGCGCCGGCGGCCGAGGCACCCGCCGAAGTGATCGAGCGCACGGGGCGCCTCGTAGGGCGCGCCGTCGGGTCGGTCGCGAACCTGCTCGACATCAGGCTCGCCGTCGTCGGCGGGAGCGTGGCGCTGGGCTACGGGATCAAGTTCTTCCTGGCTGCCCAGCGTGAGGTCGACAAGGTCGCCCGGCTGGAGCACTCGAGGGGGTGCCGCGTCGAACCGGTCGGGCTGGGCGAGTCCGCACCGCTCATCGGCGCGGCAGCCGTGGGTTGGGGCCGCTCGGCTCCGTGCACACCGTGATACAGGGACAACAGCGCTGGTGGTGGGACGCGGCCCGAGCGCTCGCCCGGCGCCCCGGCCTGTGGTGGGTCGCGTTGGCGTCGATCCGGTCCCTAGCGCCCCGGCGCTGGTGGCGCCGCTGGCCGCCGCTTCCGACACCCGCCAGGGCCTGGATGGAGTTCCGGATGGAGACGGCCTATGGCGATCGCACCGCGCGGCCGCCGGCCGACGACGTCGTAGCCTGGCTCGCGTGGTGCCAAGCGCAGATGCACTACGCCGGTGGGGTAACGTCGCCGGATGCGAAACGGCGGACGAGGTTCGAGGCTGCGAGAGCGACAAAGAGGCTGAGATGAGTGGCCGCGCGCTCGTGTTGAATGCTTCGTTCGAGCCGCTGTCTGTCGTCGCCGCCCGCCGAGCGCTCATTCTCGTGCTGTCCGAGAAGGCCGTCCTGGTCCAGGGGAGCGGTGGGGAGTTGCACTCCGCCCGCTACGTCTTCGCCGAGCCGTCTGTCGTGAAGCTCATCCACTATGTCCGGGTGCCACATCAGACCCGAGTCGCGGTGACGCGCCGATCCGTGTTCGTGCGAGATGGCCACCGCTGCCAGTACTGCGGCGCCCAGGCCGAGAACATCGATCACGTCGTACCCCGAAGTCGTGGTGGGACACACTCGTGGGAGAACGTGGTCGCTTGCTGCCGCCGCTGCAACACGCGGAAGGAGGACCGGTTGTTGGAGGAGGCGGGCTTTCGCCTGTCGCGCCAACCGCGGGCCCCTCGTTCCCGGTTGTGGCTCCTCGCCGCCAGCGGCGAAGTGGAAGACGAGTGGGTGCCGTATGTCGCTCCCGTGCTCGAGCAGGCGGTTGCAGTCTGACCGGATGACCCCGGGCGGCTGGGTCGCGATCCATGTGGCGGGCACGCCGCTGTCGATCCTGGCCGGGCCGCCGCCGGACGCCGTGGTCACCGAGCGGACGGTGGTCGTCTGCAGCCCGACCTCGGCGGCACTCGTGCTCGGGAGCACGCAAGAGGCGGCGGACTTTGATCCAGCCCGGTGTGCTGCAGCGGGGCTGGACATCCTCCGGCGCCGGAGTGGCGGGGGCGCCGTCCTGTTGCGACCGGGTGCCCAGGTGTGGATCGACGTGTTCGTCCCGCGTGGCGACCCGCTGTTCGACGACGACGTGCTGGCGTCGTTCGGATGGCTCGGTGCCATCTGGGCGGGCGCTGTAGCTGACTCGCTCGGTCCAAGTGCCGGTGCCGGCGCCGGCGCCAGGCTAGAGGTCGTCCGTGGGCCCGTTGCAGCGACCGCCTGGTCCCGCACCTTGTGCTTCGGTGGCCTCGGTGCCGGCGAGGTCACATTGGATGACCGCAAAGTCGTCGGCATCTCGCAGCGCCGGGCTCGCCCGGGGGCGTGGTTCCACTCGATGGCGCTTCTCGAATTCGACCCGCCCGAGCTGATCTCGCTCCTCGACCGGTCCGAGCCCGAGCGGGACGAGGCAGCCGCATGGCTTGCGGGCTTCGCCACCTCGGTACCTGCTGGTCGTACTGCCGCGGAAGAACTGATCTCGAGCGTGCTGTCGCGCCTTCCGTCAGCCTGATCCCGAGCCTCGGCTCACCACAGATCCCACCCGCGGCCAGGCCGTGAACCGATCCAGGCCCAATCCAGAGCCTCTCGCGCCCCTTCCCGACCCATGGGGTGGGGGATAGTGGTTGTCTGTGGGGAGTTCGCAATGTAAGGTGGGGAGAAGTGGGGACCAGGGGAGGACTGGCCCGGAGGGTGAGAGGTCGGTGAGAGGTCGCTTTGGTGCAAGTGCTGTCGTTGATCGGTCGCGATGACCGTTCCCTTGATGGGAAGTACCGGGTCATTCTTCCGTCGCGCTTCCGCTCGCTCTTTCAGCCAACCGGTGTGCTCACCCCTCACGAAGACGGCTGCATCGCACTGTGGACCGAGGACGAGTTCGCCGACGAGTCCCAGCGCCAGCACGCCCGGGAGCAGGAGGGCCCTGCCGCGCGGGACAGCGTGCGGCGATGGTTCTCCAAGTCGACTCGCTTCACCCTCGACCAGCAGGGCCGTATTGCCATCCCACTTGATCTGAGGGAGCACGCGAGCATCGATCAGGAAGTCACCTTCGTCGGTGTCTACGACCGTGTCGAGCTGTGGTCGAAGCGCGTCTGGGAGGAGCGCGACGGCGGCACCTCCGGGAGTCAGCACTCGTGAGCCGTGCAGACCCCTCTCCCTCCCGTGTGTGTTCCCGGGTCATCCGCAGCCCCTTGGCCGGTGCGTCGGATGATTCACCCCTCTCCGCCAGTACATGTCATCCGCGCTCCGAGGCGAACCCCTTCCGCCCCGGCGCGGCTGGGGGGCTGCGGATGACCCGGGAACAGGGCTCACAGGACTTCTCGCACGAACCAGTGATGGTCCGTGAGGTCGTCGAACTGCTGACCGCGACCCCCGGTGGCGTCCTGCTCGACGCCACCGTCGGCGGTGGTGGCCACGCTGGCGCGCTCCTCACCGCGTCGAACACTCACCGCCTCATCGGGCTCGACCGCGATCCGGAAGCCGTGGCGGCCGCACAGACCAACCTCAGCCGGTTCGGCGCCCGGGCGCTCGTGGTTCATGCGCGCTTCGACCGTCTCGCAGAGGTGCTCGTTGAGCATGCGCCGGGCGAGCCGGTCTCGGGAGTCCTGTTCGACCTCGGCGTGAGCTCGAGGCAGTTCGACGAAGCGGGGCGGGGCTTCTCCTACCGGTTCGACGCGCCGCTCGACATGCGGATGGATCCTGGCGACGGCGTTACGGCGGCGGACATCGTGAACAGCTGGACCGAGGACGATCTCACCGAGCTCTTCGCCGACAACGGCGAGGGTCGGTTCGGACGGAGGATCGCCCGGGCGATCGCGGCCAAGCGACCCGTGCTCACGAGCTTCGAGCTTGCCGATCTCATCCGGGCGGCCATCCCGGCGGCTGCACGCCAGCGCGGTGGCCACCCGGCCAAGCGGGTGTTCCAGGCACTGCGGATCGCAGTCAACCAGGAGCTGGAGCTGCTCGGACCGGCGGTCGACGATGCCCTGGAGTCCCTCGCACCCGGAGGCCGGTGCGTCGTGCTGTCATACCACTCGGGCGAGGATCGGCTCGTGAAGGAGCGCTTCGCCGGCGCGGCGTCGGGCTGGTGCCAGTGCCCGCCGGAGATCGGCTGCGTGTGCGGCGCGATCCCAGCGGTCCGGGTGCTCACCCGAGGCGCCCGGCTACCGGCGCCGGACGAGGTCGCAAGCAACCCACGGGCTTCGAGCGCCCGGTTGCGTGCGGCGGAGCGCCTCGACGCCCCCTTTGGGCGCGCCCATGGCAGTTCACGATTTGGGGCCGATCCGTCGGCCAGCGAGGAGGGGTGATGGCGACGAGAAGCGCCGCGCTTCGTCAGACTTCGAAGAGCCGCGCCGCCCAGCCGGCAGCGAGGCCGACGCCTGAGGCCCGTCCCGATCTTGGAGTGCTCGACCGTCGGCAGGTCGTGGCTCGTGCCCGGCGCCGGCAGGCTCGGGCGCTGGTCTTCCTGGCCGGGGCCTGCCTGGCCATTCCGCTCGTCTTCTCGGCGGTCGGGCACGCCCTCGTAGCATCCGACCAGGTCCGGTCGGATGCCCTGCAGGGTCAGATCGCCACCGCGCTGCAGACCCAGCAGGACTACCAGCTACAGAAGGCGGAGCTGCTGGCACCCACTCGCATCCTGTCCATCGCCGAAACCCACCTCCACATGGCCACGCCAGCCGCAGTCGTGTACTTGCGCCCCGTGAACCCCGGAGAGACCGTGGCCCAGGCGCACGCACAGGCTGGGCCCGCAACGAGTCTCCCGGCGGTCGGCCATGACGCCACCGGCACACATCCAGTAGCTGCCCACAGCTCGACCGGCGCGCGTCCGGCGCCGTGACCGAACGGCGCCCGATCCCTCCTCGGAGGATCGGCGGGGGAGTGGAGCGCCAACCAGGCGCGGCACGCCTGTCTCGCCGGGCACGGGCTGCCGGCGAGGCGCTCCCGGCACGCTCGCCGGGCACGGCACGGCCCGCCCGCCCGGCACGCTCGGCGGGTGCGGCCCGCCCGCGTCGCTCCTCGAGTGCGGCGCGCCCGGGTAACTCGACTCGCTCGGCGGGTGGAACGCGCCCGCAGCCACGGCCTCGTCAACAGCGCCAGGTGGGCGCCAGCGGGTCGGCGCGCAGGGCGACCGGTCTCGGACGGTCATCGAGGCGCATTCGGTGCCTGACCTTGGTGGCCGGGCTGGTCGTGGCACTGCTGGTGGCGAGGGTGGTGGACGTGCAGGCAC
>Ga0187860_1001384_pt1 | contig 21512 bp, 21 predicted proteins | sample June2016WEW_10_4_FD_132981 | JGI IMG/M metagenome (GOLD analysis project Ga0187860, IMG submission 132981) | Peatland microbial communities from SPRUCE experiment site at the Marcell Experimental Forest, Minnesota, USA - June2016WEW_10_40 | ecosystem: Environmental > Terrestrial > Soil >...
GCAAACGCGGACCAGAAATCAACGCAGCGATTTGCCCATCACTCTTTGCCGGCACAGGATTTACTTACTTCACGGCCAATTGGGTTGACAAGTCCAGTATATTCAACTAGTCAACCGGTTGTCTAGTTGACGACGACATCGACCGCGCCCGTCCTGAAAGGGAGTCGATGTGCATCGCCCAACAGAAACGGGAGTGAAGGAAACCTCCGCTTTGCCTCCTGTACCATTGCCGGCGCCCGATCCAGCCCGATGACCTCAAACCCCGACTCGGCCAAACAGCCGGCAAAATGGCCCGTACCGGATCCTACTTCGAGTACGGTTCGGGCCTTCGGAACACGCTCCATCAGCCATCGGAGCAGGGCGCGCTCAGCGACATCGGCCCGTCGTCCGCGCGGCGTTGTATACCACCGCTCGTACTCACCGGCCGCCCGCTGGAATATTTCCCAGGCCACTCTAAGTGTCTAGACGGGCAGGCGTTCGAGACCGTGACGGTCATCACCACTTGCCCCTTGGCGGCCACGCAGTTCGTTTGCGTGCTACGGATATTCTTCGCAATTCCAGTCACTAGCGGGCTTGGCGATGTGCCGGGCGCCGCCACTGGGGAGACTACACTGCAGTCCGCGGCCGTCATGGCTGAGTGCGATGCGCTCTACGATGGCTTGGGCCGAAGGTACGGCAACAGTCCGACGGAATTAGGCACGCCGCTCGACCGGCCAACGGTATGTGCGGAGTTCGATCGATTGCTTGCGGACGAAGCGCTGCGTGTTGCGGTCTGGATCGACTGGAGGTAAACGACCAGCTTGGCGATGAGATCCTTGACTTGACGCTCGTTTCCCTGGCCTTCGGAGTAGAACCGCTTGCCCCAGACCGGCATATCGCGCGGTCCGTGAGCCTTTACGTCAGCACGGCCGTCGATGAACTGAGCGATTTGGTCTTCGGGCAGCGGGTTTCCGTAGCGGTCCGAAAGCCGGCGCAAATTGGGCGGCGGCGTGGTTAGTGACGGGGCCATCGGACCATTGCCGTCTGCGCTGAGGCCGTGACAGGACGCGCAATGTTGCAGGTAAAGCGCACGGCCTTCTGCCACCTCGTCGGCCACCGCAGGGCCTGCGGCAGCGATCAGCAACAGTCCGACGAGCGCGAGTATCCCTCTTTTCATTTTGTGCATCCTTTGCATGCCTTGAACGATTTCAGGCGCGACGGTCGCTGCCGAAGAGCGCTTTCCGGATGGTTGGGAAGAGCCTGCGTTCCTCATCGTCGATGGCATCGTCCAAGTAGACCGCGAGTCCGCTCAGTGCTCGTCCGGCATCGCGCACCTCTGCTTCAGTGAGACGATGCGTACCGGCGTTATCGATCGCTCCGATCAGCGTTCGAAGTTTCTCGTGGCATTCGCGGACCTTTCGTCCGGCCTCCGGCGAGAGCCCTCCTTTCTGGTCCAGCCACGGAAGCAGCTGGCCGTCTTCGGCCTCGAGGTGATGGCGAAGGATTGGCTCGATCGTCGTCCAAATTTTGACCGCATCGCTCCGGACGTCGCGCGATTCCGGATTCCGCGTGAGCCGCAGCCCCGCGAGTGCCGCATCGAGCAGGCATGATCTCAGTTGAGAATCTTCGCGATTGAGCTCCGCCGAGAGACGACGGATTCCCGCATCGACGCTCTTAGGGTTTTCGGGGTTCGATTCCTTCATCTTCATTGCGACTCTCTCCTAACCCCAATGGGTCGGTTATCCTTTCGCGCCCTGTGCCCGCAGAAATGATTGCAGCACGTGACCGAAGCGATCGAGCGCGAGTGGCTTCGAAACGTAGTAGTGGGCACCATTCGAGCGCGCCCGTCTCTCGTTGCCATCGCTGTGGCTGCCGGCGACGTAGAGCAAAGAGGTGCCGGAGAAGTGCTTGCGAATCTGCGTGAGCAGCCAGCTACGATCATTTTCTTTCACAGCTTCATCGTCGAGTATAACAAGTCGCACATTTGGCTGTGTGAACACCTTGCGACTCGTGTATCTGTGGGCGTCGCTGCGAACCAGCTTCCAAGGAGGCTGGACGATTCCGAGTACAAGGTTCGCCAACGCCTCGTCGTCAGATAGCAGCAGCAGAGTGGACGAGAGGCGTATTTCTTCCAAACCTTCGGTCTTCACTTTAAACCGCATCGCCATGTTCTGCACGTGGCATTCACGAAAGAACGTGTGATACCGTTGCGACAGGGTTGTCTTCCACGTCCCACGACTAGAGCAGCAAGCGTGCCAGAGGTGCCGCTTGGTCAATTGGAGGAAGACGCAGAGCGCGAAAGAAGGCAGGTTTCTCTTATGTCTTCAGCAGAACCAGCCGGCAAAAGGAATGCCAATCTCGACCGGCTTGCTGCCCTGGAGCCGCAGCCCAAGTGGAATATGGATAGGGCCCGACCTCCAGAGCGCAGACCACGACACTACCATCTCCTGTGGGATGAAGAGTTGGAGGCGCTGCGGCCGATCCTCATTCAAGTGTCCGAGCGGCTGGGAGAGGTCGTGGAGCACTGGTACAGGCTCTATATTCTGCACTTCGGCGACGCGCGCAGTTTGTCGGAACTTGAGTTTCGCGAGATCTTCTACAACGCGCTTTCGCGCGAGACCAAGGACCTGCTTGAAGGACACATGGATCGCTACGCGATCGATACGATCCGAACCGGCGAGATGTTGTGCGAGCGCAACGTGCCGTTTGCGGAGATCGTGGCGTCGCTTCATCTGTACGAAGAAAGCGCCTACGAGGTTTTCCCGACGCCACCTCCGCCACTCGCGATCTACACAGCCTTCGACAAACTGAGCCATATTCGCATGATTCTCCTCGCCGATGCGTACTTCCGGTCCGCGTCTGCAAGTGCTGGAGCGCGCATTCAGGCGCTCGAACGGCAGGCGACTTTGCTTGCGCAAGGGAAGCGCAGCAGCTTTCACGGCCTGGTTGGCTCCAGCCCTGCGATGCGTCGCCTCTACGACCGCATTGAGGCCGCAGCCGGAACCCGCGGCACGATCCTGATTGTCGGCGAAAGCGGAACCGGGAAGGAGTTGGTAGCGCGCGCGATTCACGAGTGTGGCGCGGTGCCGACGGCGCCCTTCGTCGCACTCAATTGCGCCGCGATTCCGAAGGACCTTATCGAGAGCGAGCTGTTCGGATACAGGAAGGGCGCGTTCAGCGGTGCAAATGCCGATTACCTGGGACTCTTCCGGGCGGCCGAGGGTGGCACCTTGTTCCTCGACGAAGTTACCGAGATGAGCCCCGAGACCCAGAGCAAACTGCTGCGCGCGGTCCAGGAACGGTGCGTTCGCCCGGTGGGTTCGACGCGGGAAATCCCCGTAAATGTGCGCCTGATTGCCTCGACCAACCGCGATCCCGATGAGGCTGTCCGAGTCGGCGCTCTGCGTCAGGATCTCTATTACCGACTGCAGGCTGGTGTCCTGAGCGTGCCGCCCCTCCGAGAGCGCTCCGATGATATCCCGCTTTTGGTGGAATATTTTATTGGGTTCTTCAACGAGAAGCTCCAACCGCAAATTGCCGTGCAGAGCATCGAGGAAGATGCGATCGCGGCGATGGCGGAATATGCCTGGCCCGGGAATGTCCGCGAACTCTCCAACTCTATCGAAGGTGCGTTTACTTTCGGCTGCTCACCGATGATCCGGCTGCATGACCTGCCGACGGCCATCGCCGGTAGCCGGCCTGCCCGGACGACCTTGCGGAGTTCGGAGGAGGCATCTCAGGAAGCTGCGGGTGCTCTAGCCATAGGATCCTTTGCTGAAGCCGAACGCGAGATTATCGCCCGGGCACTCAAAAGTACCGATGGCAACAAGGTCGCCGCCGCAGCTCTGCTACGAATCTCCCGCAAGAAACTTTACGCGAAAATCGAAAAATACGGGATATAGCAACTGCCGGATCCCGCTGCCGTAACCCGATTGCGTGTGTCAGAAGGCATCATCGGACGGTTCCGTTGATGCTTTAGGCAACAGTCGCCCCGCGAACCTTGCTGCATCGTTCAGGACAGCGGTCGAATCACCTCGTCGCGAGCCTGTGTTTGGTTGTATCAGCGGTTATTGGAGGCAGATGTTTGAGAGACCCTGGTGCTGCTTTTGGGTCAGTGGCTCCCGGTGGTTGAGCCTTGAGGTTGCTGACCTGACAATTACTGCCACCGGAGAGATCTCTACAATCGCCACCGGAACCCGGTACGGCACGTTGGATGAGACACCGCGGCCTTTTTCTACGCGCGCATCGCGTCCGCCTCGCACACTTCGACCGACGCGAGAAATGGGGCGGTCCCGACTTCCGTTGGCCCAGCTGCGCCGCCGGATCTGAGTCCGGCGGCGCGCCGCGCGATCATTCAACCTTCATGGGGTTTTCTTATCGGCCTCCGGCTTCTTGGCTTCACCGCCCTGGATCTGAACCTTGACCTCCTTCGGCAACGCTTCTTTCGGCATCGGTGACGTCAATTCAAGGACACCATCGTGAAAGGTGGCTTTCAGGTCTTCAGCCTTCATTCCTTCGGGCAGAGTCATAGATCGCTCGAACGAGCCGTAGCGGAACTCGCGGCGGTAGAAGTCGGGCTTTTTGGTTTCGTGCTTTTCCTCGCGCGAGCCTTTGACGGTAAGGACGCCACCGGCGACCTTGATGTCAACATCCTTCGGATCGACGCCGGGCAACTCGACCCGGATGATGAACTTGTCGCCGTCCGCATACGATTCAATCGCCGGTCGCAGCGATGTCGATTGCAACTCCTTGAACACTCCGCCTTGCTCGAAGCCGAAGCGTTGGAGCAGGTCGTCGAACTCGTGGCGCAGTCGCTCCAAGTCCCTCGATGGATTCCATTTTTCCAGCAATGCCATTTGTAAATACCTCCTGGGTTCTTCATTCGGGCAACGCGGGCCCGCATATAGCTAACGATAGGTGTTTATTTCTTGCGGCGAGAGGTCCGCTTGTTTGGCGACGGCTCGCGCGTCACCGGAACCTCAGGTTTGCCGGATCCGACTGCCCCGCGATCAATGGTCAATTGTTCCTCGGGAGCGGTGCTGCGATATTCGCGCTCCGCCGGCTCCTCCATCTCCTCGGGCACGGTCCACTGATGGTCATATGGCGGGATCATAGTTCCGTCGCCCCAACCACGCCTCGCGCGATTTCGATTTTCCTGGCAATCGACGCAGTAAGCAGCGAACGGCAACGCTTTCAGCCGCTCGAGGGGAATCAGTTCGCGGCATCCGAGGCATCTGCCGTACGTACCCGCGTCGAGCCGTACGAGCGCTTCGTCAAGGAATCTGAGTTTTTCTTCCGCGCGCGCGATCAGTCCGGCGTGAGTTTCGATGTCTGCGCTCGTATTCGCTGAATCGACCTCGTCCCCCGGATCTGATGAGGACTCCTGCTCCTGATCTCTGCGGAAAAGCTTTACTCTCTGATAGGTATCGTCCTGGAGCCGGAGCAGCATTTCCCGCAGCAGATCGCGATGCTCGGTCTCGTGGGTCTTTGGTTCGACTTTCATCTTCATACTCTCCTCGACCGCGCTGGATCTCGCTCACTCCGGAAGCGCAGGGGTACGCTGTTGCTTATCTTCTTGAACCTCCGTCAGGGTCGCTTCGCTGAGCAGCAGTAGCGTCGCCGCGGAGGCCGCATTTTCGAGTGCGAGGCGAACGACTTTGGTCGGATCGATGACGCCGGCTTCGACCAGATCGACGTACTTTCTCTCGGCCGCGTCGTAACCCCAGTTGCCCTGATGGGAGCGCATCTCATGGATGACCACGCCACCGTCTTCACCTGAATTCTCGGCAAGCTGACGCGCGGGTTCCCTCAGCGCATGCTTGAGGATTTGCAAGCCGGTGCGCTCATCGCCCACGCATTTTTCTTCTTCACGCTCGACCGCATCGATGGCCCGGAGCAAGGCAAGTCCGCCGCCCGGCACGATCCCCTCGGCAATGGCGGCGCGCGTCGAGCTGATCGCGTCGTCGAGCGCCTCCTTGCGGCTTTTCATTTCGGATTCGGAAGGCGCGCCAACCCGGATGACCGCGACGCCGCCAGCGAGCTTCCCGAGCCGCTCTTTCAGTTTGTCACGGTCGTAATCGCTGGTGGTTTTGTCGATTTGCTGGCGCAGCTGCTTCTTACGTGCCTCGATCAATTCCTTCTTGCCGAGACCGCCGATAATCTTGGTGTTCTCGCGATCGACTACGACCCTCTGCGCGCGCCCGAGTTCCGCCATCTCGACCTGCTCGAGCTTGGTCCCGACATCCGCGGAGATCACACGCCCGCCGGTCAGAATCGCGATGTCTTCAAGCATCTCTTTGCGGCGATCCCCGAACCCGGGGGCCTTGACCGCGACACATTTCAGAGCGCCACGGAGCTTGTTGACCACCAGCGTAGCTAACGCCTCACCATCGATATCTTCAGCAATGATCACCAGAGCCTGTCCGGCGCGAACGATCTGTTCGAGCAGCGGAACCAGATCCTTCATCGCACTGATCTTCTTGTCGGTGACGAGGATTACGGCGCCTTCCACTACCGCCTCCATCTTTTCGGGATCGGTGACGAAGTAGGGCGACAGATATCCGCGGTCGAAGGCGAGGCCCTCAACGATCTCGAGTTGGGTCTCGGTGGTCTTGGATTCTTCGAGCGAAACGACGCCTTCGGCCCCGACCCTTTCGAACGCATCCGCCACCAGTTCGCCGATGGCTAAATCGTTGTGCGCGGAGATGGCCGCCACCTGAGCTTTTTCGCGGCGGCTGTGGACCGCCTTGGACAAACCGCGCAAGGCTTCAATAACGGTCTTGATTCCGCGGTCGATACCGCGCTTCAGATCGATTGCACTAGCTCCTGCGGCTACATTGCGAACGCCCTCGGCAAAGATCGCATATGCCAGTATCGTTGCCGTGCTGGTGCCATCGCCGACCGCGTCGCCGGTGCGCTCGGCCGCCTGGCGGATCATCTGGGCGCCGAGATTTTCGCAATGGTCCTTGAGCTCGACCTCCCTCGCGATCGTGACGCCGTCGTTGCAAACCAGCGGCACGCCGAAGCTCTTCTGGATCAGAACACACTTGGACTTGGGCCCCAGCGTGATCCTGACGGCGTCGGTCAACGCCCTGGCACCGCGCAGAAGACGTTCACGAGCCTCCGACTGAAAATGCAGTTCCTTGTACGCCATTGGCGCTACCTCCTGAAATCCGGGACGAGTTGGCTGTTCAGCGAGGTCACGCGAACAACTGTTTGAGAGCTTTGCCGATCTGCTCGACGCCTGGCTTCGCCTCGCTCTCAAACTGTTTCAACTTTTGCGCAAGGCGTTTGCGCTGATCGGCAAGCCGCTGCTGCAACGTGCCGGCGCGCTCCGTTAGTTGCTCCCTTCGCTTCTGGAAGGCCGCTCCACAGTGGCGCGCTTCTTCCTTCAGGCGAGTGGCCGCAGCTTCCAGTTCCACGTTCAACGCATCACGGGCGTGCGCGTATTGGTGCATTAGCGCTTCCGCTGCGGCGTCAACCTTCGGGCGGGTTTGAGCACGCAGACGGGCGACGCTGCCCTCGAAGTTACGAAAGCCAATCCTGATGCGTTTGCGTTCGGCGTCCAAGAGGTCCGCGCCCTCCGCCTTGCCCAAGCTGATTTGCACCTTGAGTTCGTCGACCGCAGTGACAAACTTCTGCTTGGTCTCACTCGCGAGGCCCTGTCGACGCCGAGCCTCGGCTCTCAAGCGGTCCAAAGTTTCGCACAATGCTTGTATTCGTTGATTAATTCGCTCCGCCCGTTTCTCTTTCGTCAGTCGGAAGTGTGCACGTAACGCTTCTGCCCTCGCCTCTAGCGTCTTGAGAGTGCCGTCTACGGAGCTTCTGAGTCGTTCAATTCGTTCGGACAATGGGTTCACCTCCGTCGTCGGCTGAGGGAATCCGACCATCGCCGGTTTCGCGCATGGTCCTAAATTAGCTTGAGCAAGCAACGCGCCATCCAAATTGCGCCGACTGGAAACGACGCATCGCCAAGCAGGTGTAGCCAATCGCGTCAGCGTCCCATAACCGCTGCTGCCAATGGACTCAGCGAATGCCTGAAGGGATATGCGCGCGATAGCGGCCATGGCTTTCTAACCAGGGGGTCGTGCGTTAAAAATAATGCAGCAAAATTGCGAGCCCCGCAGGGGCACGACTCGCCAGCGTTCGGTCGCAGTTGGCACGAAGCTGGCTTACAGAGTTCGGAGGTCTCCGAAGTTGCCGGTGAGTGTGGTCAAAACGCCCGAGGACGAAATCGCGTGGGAGCGGGCAAAGGCGCGTGCTCACGAGGAGTATCCGGACGCCACCGGCGAGCGCTATTATCGAATCGTGATGGCTATCTACAAGAAAATGACGCATTACCAGCCCAAATCCGGGCGCCATCACCGCGGTGGGCGGTAGCTGAACGGTTTGGCTGAACGGTTTGGAACAAGGCGAGGGAAAGGAAGACGAATGTCCAAGGGACTTATTCGAAGCATGAATCGGAGTGGGGTGAAGTCGGACAAGACCCCACCCGTGGCTCTCAAAAAAAAGTTCAGCGATCCGTCCATCTGTGACCGCTGCGGCGCCGTGTACACGGGGAAAACCTGGCGGCGGGGACGTCGGATCGCTGGCGAGATGATGGCAACGGCAAAGTGGGTGACGTGTCCGGGATGCGAGCAAGCTGCGTCAGGCGAGTACTATGGCCAGGTGCGGATCGAGGTGGGCGATGGGGTGGACAGGGACGCTATCTCGGCCCGGATAGCGAACGTGGAACGTCGCGCGGTGGTCACTCAGCCTGAACGGCGGATCGTCTCCACCAACTGGAGCGGCAAGACCCTGGAAGTCCTGACAACCTCACAAAAGCTCGCGCATCGCATCGCCCGCGAACTTGAGAAGGCGTTCGGCGGGCGAGCCCATTTCTCATGGTCCGATGACGACGGCATGCTCTTGTCCACGGTGAAGATCGCGCGAAAGCCGACGAAACCGAAAAAATCAAAAATCGCTTGATCGATTCAAGAGAGCGGCCTCCGAGGATGCCACTGAAGCGCAGGTTTCGCTTGAGATTGATCAGCAATGTACGAGGCTGAATACAGCGCCAAACTTTTAAGCGCGGCTGCCGCGGTGGAGCTGATTCCGGCCCGCGGGACGCTCTCGATGGGCATGGCAATCAGTGAACCGCCGGCACTGCTGAAAGCACTCGAGGATCGCCTAAAGCGCGGCGCAATCGAAGAACTTCGTGTCTATTATTCGCATTCTGTGGCGGCTGCCGCGGCGACCATTCTGAAGTTCGAGTACATGGACGTGATCAAGCCGCATCCGTTTTTTCCCACGGTGATCGAGCGGATGTTGTTCGAGCGTGGCCGGCAGAACAATCGGCAAGTTATCTTCTATATGCCGGGGAACTTCAGCGCGATGCCACGAACTCTGGCCGCTATCGGGATCGACGCCTTTGTCATGATGGTCGCTCCGATGGATAAGGCCGGCTTTTTCAGTTGCGGCACCAATGGCGATTATACGATCCCGACCGCACGCGTTGCGAAAAAGCTGATGGTCGAGGTGAACCCGAAGATGCCTCGCGTATTCGGCGACTCCTCCGTTCATATCTCCGAGGTTGACGCGATCGTCGAGAACGAAAGTCCGCTGTTTGCCCTGCCCTCGCGAGCGGCCACGGAACTCGACGAAACCATCAGCAAATATATTGTTGAGATGGTGCCGGATGGTGCGACGCTTCAGGTCGGGATCGGCGGAGTACCGAATGCCGTCTGCGGAGGGCTCACCAACCACAAGGACTTGGGCATCCACACGGAATTGATGATGCCATCGCTCGTGGCGCTGATCAGGTCGGGCGCGGTGACAAACAAATTGAAAACCCTCAACCGCCACAAGAACGTATACACTTTGGCGACGGGTGACGAAGCGTTCTATGAGTTCTTGAACGATAATTCGAGCATGGAACTGTACCCGGTGGACTACGTCAACGACCCGTACGTCATCGGGCAGAACGACCGAGTGATATCGATCAGCGCATTCCTGGAGGTCGGACTGGACGGCGAGGTCAACTCGGAGGCGCTCGAAGGGAAGCAGTATAGCGCACCCGGCGGCCAGTTGGATTTCGTCCGCGGGGCGCAGTTGTCCAAGGGCGGAAAGTCAATTCTGACGGCGTATTCCTGCGCGGCAAAAGGATCGGTCTCCCGCATCGTTCCGAAGATACAAGGACCGACTACCGATCCGCGCGCCGATACTCAATACATCGTGACCGAGTACGGCGTGGCCGACATGAGCGGCAAATCCACCGCCGAAAGAGCCGAGGCGCTAATCGCGATCGCTCATCCGAAGTTCCGCGACGAGCTGCGCCGAGGTGCTCGGGAACTGGGTTATCTGTAGCGCCGTCATCGGGTCGGCGCATCCCGGAGCTTCACCCGTTCTCGCGCGCGACCAGCGCTACGAAGTCGGCCTCCGTCACGATGCCAACGAGGCGCCCATCCTCGACGACCGGAAGGCAACCAATCTTGCGCTCCATCAAGACTCGCGCGGCCTCAACCAAAGGCGTATCCGGAGTGGTAGTTAGCAGGTCGGTACTCATCACCTCTTTTACCAGCAAGGTGTCCAACACCTTTCGCCGGGCGTGCTGACCGTAGCCGAGCGCTCGGGCCAACGCACCGCGAAAGAGGTCGCGCTGGCTTACGATTCCGACCAGTTGCTCGGTGTCATCGGCAAGAACCGGCAGATGGCGAATCCGTCCGAGCTGCATAATATCGTCGGCGAGCGTCAGCTTGTCATTGCGTTTCAGAGTGGTGACTTCCTGGATCATGATATCGCGAACTCGCAGCCCTTTCATTGTTCGATCTCCTTGGGTTTTACAACAGTACCGCAACTGCGGGTGTCGACCATACTTGAGTCAGGAATTACCCCGGACAGCGCCGCCCTGCTCGGACCCGTCGCGGAGCAGGCTGCCCATCAGCTTGCGCTTCACGATTTCGACGAGCACCAGATAGGCAATTGCGCAGCATGTGAGTTTGCTATAGCGGGACGGGAAAATGGATTGCTCCGCCCGGCGGCAATGCACAGACTCGATTATCTCGCAGAACCGTTGCCGGTGGTGAACGTCCGCTTCTGGTCATCGTACGTGAAAAGTTCGGCATATCGCGCCCAACCGGTGACGGCGCGCAACGTCTTCTCGGTGTCGCTCGGATTCAGATGGTCCTCAAGCTCGGACTCGAATCTCACCCGAGGCGCGAGGTGACCCTCGCGCTCATTGAGGACATGACGGATATGCGCGGCGAGAGGTACAAAGCGGAGCAGATGCTCGCTGAAGAGCCGCTTGCGCTCTTCCGTCCCGCTCTGGGCGAATATGCGCCCAGCTGGGGTCAGCTTGATAGCGCCATCCTTGAGCTCGGCGAACTCCAGGATGTGAAGAGCTTCGGCAATAGGGAAGAGGTCTCTGATGTCCAGGGCAAGCGCGCCAGCGATCCTGGCCAGCTCGGCATGCCCTTGGTAAGGGGGTGAAGCCAACGCCTCGATGAACCCGGCGAGCCGATTGATCGGGACCGCTGGCAGTGGCTGCACCAAACCCCCGTGGATTTGGCTTTGTGCTCCGATCGACTCCGTGGTGCGTGACGTAAGAATCGAATAAAACTCGTCAACAATACTATGAAACTCGGTATCCAATCGGCTGCGCGGATGCGGTAAGCGAACCGGAATCTCGGCCGCGATACACCCGGGATTTGAGGAAAGGACGAGGATTCGGTCGCACAGCATGACCGCTTCTTCGATGTTGTGCGTTACCAGCAGCACCGACTTGGTGGGAAGCTGACGCTCTATCCAGAGATCGAGGAAGTCGGTACGTAAGGTCTCAGCCGTTAGAACATCGAGGGCTGAAAACGGCTCATCCATGAGCAGCAAAACTGGCTCGATTACGATCGCCCGTGCAAAGCCGACGCGTTGGCGCATTCCCCCCGAAAGCTCGCGAGGATAAGCGGATTGGAACCCGTCGAGACCGATCAAATCGATGGCCGACATTGCCCGGCGGCGAGCTTCATCGTGAGCCAACCCGAGCGCATCGAGGCCGACCTCGACGTTCTCGAGCACGGTAAGCCAAGGAAAAAGGGCAAAGCTCTGAAATACAACCGCAATACCTGCGGCCGGCTCAGACAACGGCTGCCCGCGATAGAGCACGTCCCCGGAAGTCGGCCTCATAAGCCCTCCAGCGATGCGCAGTAGGGTCGACTTCCCTGAACCTGAGCGGCCGAGGAGGCCGAGGATCTCGCCTTCTCCCAATGACAGGTTGATGTCGGCCAGCACTGGCAGCGGTTCGCCGGATGGCTTGGCGAAAGCTTTGCAGACCTTGCGCATTTCGATGATTGGGCTGTTCACCTGGCGGGCCATTAGTTCCTTTCAATCGAGCCGCGTTCGCCGTTGGGCAAAGGCGTAGAGCGGCCGCCATAGCAGCCGGTTCATCGTGATGACGAACACTGACATAACCGCGACGCCGAGGGCTATGCGAGGGTAATCCCCCGCTTCGGTCATCCGCGCGATATAAGCACCGAGCCCTGACCCGTCCAGCTTGGTCGGCCCCCAACTGACCGCCTCGGAGACGATGCTGGCATTCCAGGCGCCGCCGGAAGCCGTAATCGCGCCCGTCACATAATAAGGGAAGATTCCGGGCAGCATCACCTGCCGCCACCAGCGCCAACCCCGGATTCGGAAGCTCGCCGCGGCTTCCCTGAGGTCGTTCGGAAACGCGCTCGCGCCGGCGATAACGTTGAAAAGGATGTACCACTGCGTTCCGAGAATCATCAACGGGCTAAGCCAGATCTTGGGAGCGAGGGCAAACTTAACGATTAGGAAAACCGCGAGCGGGAAGAGCAGGTTGGCCGGAAAGGCGGCGAGAAACTGCGCGATCGGCTGGACCTTCTCCGTGAGCTTCGGCCGCAGCCCGACGCCCACTCCGATCGGAACCCAGATCACTGTCGCCAGGGCAATCAGGATCATGACGCGAAGCAGGGTCAGGACACCGTTGCTTACGGCGATAGTAACGTCGCCCCAAGACAGCTCGGGTTGCGCAAATTGCACGAGCTTCCATCCCACATATGCGAGGCTGGCAAAGAGAAACCCGAACCAAGCGACATCAACTGCGCGCCGAGGCAGCGCGAAAACCGGTAGCCAACGAGGTTTTCGGGGCAGAGCAAGCCGTGCTCGCACGGCGGCCTGCACAGCGCCGCCGATGGGCGCGCCCAGGGGTCTTAGCAAGCTTGCTCCCCGAAACAGATCAAGCACCCAACTCCTCGGCACGACCAGCGCGGCCGTCTGCTCAAATCGGAACTTGTCGGCCCAGACTACCAGCGGCCGGAAGAGCAGCTGATCGTAAACAATGATCGTGATGGTCATCGCGACGATTGCCCACCCAACTCCTGCGAGGTCACGCTGCTGGATTGCAAGGGCGACATAGGACCCGATTCCGGGAAGTGCGATATGGATGTTGCCGACGGAGATAGCTTCGGAGGCGACGACAAAGAACCAGCCGCCAGACATCGACATCATCATGTTCCAGATCAGCCCCGGCATGGCAAACGGCACCTCGAGGCGCCAAAAGCGTTGCCAACCCGAGAACCGGAAACCGCGGCTCGCCTCGTCGAGATCAGTCGGTATGGTTATCAACGACTGATAAAAACTGAAGGCCATATTCCAAGCCTGGGCCGTAAAGATCGCGAAGATCGCGGCAAGCTCTGGTCCCAGTGAAGTGCCTGGAAAAAGCGAGACGAAGAACACTACCGTAAAGGAGAGATAGCCCAGCACCGGCACCGATTGGAGGACATCCAGCAGGGGTATCAGCACTGTTTCGGCGCGCCGACTCTTGGCCGCCGGCGTGGCGTAAACGAAAGTGAAGATAAGAGAGGCCATGAGGGCGGCCAGCATGCGTATCGTCGTGCGGAGAGCGTAGACCGGCAGGGCAGCCGGTGAGAGAGAGATCCTCGGCTGTTGCGCGGTAACCAAAGGCGCCACCATCTGGTGGGCGCCGGATCCGAGGAGAATCACAATCGTCAGCACCAGCAACGTGGCAACGGCGTCCCGCCAGGTTGGGATGCGTTGATACCACGGTCTGCCGATCAGCACCTCAGCGTGCTGCTCCACTCTGCCTCACTTTCGGCATCTGCCGACAAATCATTTCCTCGTTCCCCGTAACCGTTCGGTTGATTTTTATCCACCTTAAACGAAAGAATTGCTCCGGTCGGGCTTAACGAAGCGGAGCGTGTTCTATCAAATTCATAACGGGCGTCGCTGGTTCAGAGGTCCGGTGATTTGTTCGGCAGGTTGGTGCGCAACGTTCGAGCCTCCACCGCTTCCTTTTGCAGGCAATTCGAGCGGTGTACCGCAACTACTGCGCCAGTCTGCCAACTGATATCGCCCGCGATCGACCTCGCCTGATGGCGCAACTGGAAACATAACGGCGGTCGTAGATGTGTCCTTAAGAGGCAGTTACGTCCGAACTTTGAGATGACATTCGACTATTCCCGCAGTCGGCCCTCCGGCTTCCGATGGCATGGTGCTTGCGCAGTAAATAAAATATTTGCAAGACAGATCCGAGGAAACCGGCCATGTCGAACGAAACAGACCGATACGGAGACAAGCTGCGCCAGGTCGAGAAAGCCCGTGAGGATCAGTGGGCGGCGGAGAAGGATCGCGAGCTGCTCGCTCGGTTGCGCCAGCAGTCGGAAGAACGAACGGCAACCGAACGTCAGCAGGGAAAGACCTCCAAATTATTCAATCGGATACTGTGCCCGATTGACTTCGACGAGAACTCGCTCAAGGCCTTGGACATCGCAAGACGGCTCGCTTCCCAAAACGACGCGGAACTCTATCTGCTTCATGTTTGTGCAACGGTTTTCGTTCCGCTGGGCGGCCCTGTCACCGACCGGGTAATGGCAGAGCAATCGGCCCAACGGCGGATGGAGGAGATCACGGGCCAAAATCTTTTCAATATTCGCTGCCAGCTTCTTGTCACGACGGGTGATGCAGGCCAATGGATTACCGCCGTTCAGTCGGCTTTGGACGCTGATCTGATCGTGATGGGCACGCATGGGCGACGGGCGGTTCCGCGCTTTTTCTTAGGCAGCGTCGCGGAGCGGGTCGTCAGGGAAGCGGAGTGCCCAGTGCTAACGATCCGAGAGCATAATCACGAGTGACGGCTCGTCCGATTTCAGATCAGGGAGGCCTCCGATGTCATTCCCATTTAGAAGAATCCTGAGCCCGGTTGATTTCGACGATAACTCGCTGGCGGCCTTGGAAGTATCGGCCCAGGTCGCGCGTCAAAACGACGGAACAGTCTTACTGTTCCACGTGGTCCCGATGATGATCGCGCCGACGGCTATGCCGGTCTATATCGACATCTACAAGGGTCAGGAGGAGACAGCGAAGGAAAAGCTTCGCCAGATGGCGGCCAAGCAGCTGCAGGGGATCAAGTATGAGTTGCTGACGCACGTCGGGGAGCCCGCCGGTGCGATTATCAGGACCGCCAAGCGCTCGGCGGCCGATGTGATTGTAATGGCCACGCACGGGCGCCGAGGATTTTCCCGCGTCATGCTGGGCAGCATAGCGGAAATGGTTCTTCGCGAGTCCCCATGCCCAGTCCTGTGCGTCCGTCGCGGGGAACCTGACAAGAATCTGGTGGCACGCTGGATGAGTTCAAGTCCCGTGACTGCCACTCCCGACGAAAAACTCTCGACCATTCAGGCACGCATGCATGAGGGCAACTTCCGCTCTGCGCCAGTGCTCGACAATGGGCGCCTGGTTGGCATCCTCACGGACCGCGACGTGCGCGGCAATATGGGCCGCCTCGATGAGGTCGAGGCCAAGTACGCGATGACGGCAAATCCAGTCACCATTGAGCCGACGACGCCGCTGCATGAAGCCGCGCGCATCCTTTTCGAACGAAAGATCGATGCGTTGCCGGTGCTCGAGGATGGGCAGTTGGTGGGGGTGATGACCCGCAGCGACATACTCCGAGCGTTTCTCGAACAGGACTGAGGGACGCCACGACGGCTGCGGAAGGGCACACCCGGGATGGAGTCGATCTCGCAGGGTTCAGCGTCGCGTCTAATCGAGGCGATGATGGAGCCTGACTTTTATCCGGATCGCCCGTCGCGGATCGAAGTCAAGCAAACCCACATGTCCTATGTGTTTCTCGCGGGCGAATATGTCTACAAGGTCAAGAAACCGGTCCGCTTCAATTTTGCCGATTGCTCAACGCTCGCCATGCGCTACGAGCTTTGTCGCGAGGAGGTGCGCCTGAACCGGCGTCTCGCGCCCGAAGTCTATCTCGGCGTCATTCCAATTGTTCGCGTGGGCCCGCGCTTTCTGCTGGGTCATGAGAGTAGGCGCTACGACCCCAAAGCGCAGGAGTATGCGGTGAAGATGCGACGCCTGCCGGAAGACCGCATGTTGGACCGGCTGGTGCGCACCGGTGAGCCGAATACCGCGCTTATCGATGAGCTTGCGAAAAGACTGGCCAACTTCCATCGCGGTGCCTCCACCGCGGCAGGCTGGCGTTATGGATCGGCAACTGCTGTCCGGCGCTCAGTGCTTGGCAACCTTGATGAGTGCGAGCGATTTCTCGGCTACACGCTTACAGACCGCAAGTTCGCCGCAATCGACGACTATCTCAAGGGCTTTATCGTCGCCCATCGGGAGTTGCTCAACGATCGGGTTCGTCAGGGGCACGTGCGCGATGGTCATGGAGATCTAAGGTGCGAACATATCTGCATGACGAATGGAATCCAGATTTTCGATTGCCTTGAGTTCAGCGAGCGTCTCCGCTGCGCGGACGTTGCCTCGGACATCGCCTTTTTGGCGATGGACCTCGATTCGCTCGGCTCGTCGCGACTCGCAGACGAAATGGTTAGCGCGTATGCCGAAGAGACCGCCGACGAGAAATTTCCGACGCTGATCAATTTTTACAAGTGCCATCGCGCTTGTGTGCGTGGGAAAGTAGAAAGCCTCAAGAGTCTCGAGAACGAAGTTCCCTCGGCTGAACGTGAACAGGCCCGCGACTGTGCCCGCGCTCACTTTACTCTGGCGTTTGCTTACGCCTCACGCGGCAAACCAGCTCTCGTGGTCGTGTGTGGACTGTCCGGCACCGGTAAATCGACCGTCTCGCGGATGCTCCAGTATCGCACCGGCTTTGAGATGCTCGTTTCCGATCGCCTCCGCAAGCGCCTCGCCGGTGTCGCGGAGACATTTGACGGTGACGCCCCATACGGCGCCGGCATTTACAGCGCGGCCTTCGATCGGCTGACCTACGATACTCTCCTCGCTCGAGCGGACGGCCATTTGCTCGAGGGACGTGGCGTCATCATCGATGCGACTTTCAAGCGGCCAGAGGATCGGCGCGCAGCCCTCGCTACAGGCTTTCAGATCGGCGTACCAGTGTTGTTCGTTGAGTGCCGGGCAGATCACGGAGAAGTATTACGCCGGCTACGGGAGAGAACCAGCAAAGGCGCTGGGCCATCGGACGCGACTGAAGAAGTGTACCTCCGCCAACGGGAGGAGTTTGTGCCGATAAGAGAAGTTTCCGCGCGTCAACATCTCGTAGTGGATACCACAAAAGGCATTGAACACGTACTGCCTCCTATCGAAGATTCTCTCAGTCACCTTTTTGATGACTGAAGGGCGTCGCGTGAACAACCCACCCAGTTGGTGGCTGACATTATCAATTAACCAGCGAGCTGTCGCGATGATCGGCGGTTCTGCGATCATACGGCTGCGCCTGGCCTGAACCAAATGCGGCCTTCGCTGGCGAAGGCTCTGACTGGTTTGACGAAATGAACGCACCGACGAGTCCCGCAACCGCCCCAACGCTGCGCTTTCTTGGCGCGGCCGGCACAGTCACCGGGAGCAAGTTTCTCCTCACTGCCAACGACTCATGCGCGCTGATCGACTGCGGACTTTTTCAGGGTACCAAGGAGCAGCGCCTGCGCAATTGGGAGCGGCTTCCGGTCGATGCCGACGCGATTCAGTCAGTGGTTCTCACGCACGCGCATCTCGACCACAGCGGGTACCTGCCCGCGCTTTGCCGCAGCGGATTCAAAGGACGCGTCTTCTCTACTCCCGGGACATATTCCCTGTGTCGGATTTTGCTCCCGGATAACGGCCATCTGCAGGAGGAGGAAGCGGATTACGCGAATCGCAAAGGTTATTCAAAACATGTGCCCGCCCTTCCTCTGTACACCGAAGAAGAAGCGTGGAAATCGCTTAATCACTTCTCGGCGGCTCCGTTCAACGCGCCGTTCGAGGTCGATCGGTACCGCGTAACTTTTCGACATGCCGGCCACATCCTCGGCGCATCGTCGGTCTTGGTGGAGACCGGTGGAGCTCTCAACCGGCGGATTCTCTTCAGCGGAGATCTCGGCCGTCCGCATCATCCGCTGCTCCGAGCACCCGAGCCGCCTCCTCACGCTGACGTTATCGTTGTCGAATCCACCTACGGGGATCGCCTGCATGATGACACTGGCGCACTCCATACTTTCGCGGAAGCGATCATCCGGACTGCCACCCGCGGAGGCGTGATAGTAATTCCTTCTTTCGCGTTTGACCGCACCGAAATCATTCTCTTCTACCTGCGGCGCTTGCAATTGAAAAATCAAATTCCCGCACTTCCGGTCTATGTAGACAGTCCCATGGCGCTGGCGGCCTTGAAGCTTTATCAGGAGGCAATCTCTGCAGGCGATCCCGCCATGAATCCCGAGATCTTTGGCAAGCCCGACATTCTCGAACCAGGCAACCTCACGGAGATCAAGACCGTCCAGGAATCGATCGCGCTCAATCGACAACCAGCGCCGATGATCATTATCTCGGCCTCCGGCATGGCGACCGGCGGACGCGTGTTGCATCACCTCGCGAATCGGCTTCCCGACCAACGCAATACGGTAATTCTGGTAGGCTACCAGGCGGAAGGCACGCGCGGACGTTCAATGCTCGAGGGGGCGTCGTCAGTAAAGATGCTTGGACGCTATATTCCTGTGCGCGCCGAGGTTGTGAACATCCCCGCGTTTTCGGTCCACGCCGATCAATCCGAGATTATCAGCTGGCTCAAGAACGCCGCTTCAGCGCCCGAAGTAGTGTATGTAGTGCATGGCGATCCCGCGGGCGCCGAGGTGCTGCGCACTACGATCGTTCGGGAACTTGGATGGAACGCCGTAGTCCCGCACTATCTCGAGCGGGTGCGACTCGATTGATGAGGAGTTGTCGGTGTTCCGTTTGAGACATCTACCGCTCGACACCTTGCGCGAGCATGTCGTGATGATTCACGAACTGGCGGTGCGGAATGGAAACCTGGGTTTCAATCCGCTCGATCGCGTGCGTGTATCAGGCAGGGATCCTGCGACAGGGAAGAGCCACGAGATTACGGGAGTTTTGAATTTCTGCCGCGACACACTGCTCGATCCGGATGAAGTCGGGCTGTCGGACGAGGCCTTTTACGATCTCGGCCTGTCTGAGAACTCGCAAGTAAGCGCAACTCTCGCTGTCGCGCCTCAGAGCGTCGATCTGGTCCGCGCCAAGTTCGGTGGGGCTCGGCTCGACCACGCCGCCTTCAGTGCGATTCTATCTGATGTCGCAGCGCGGCGTTATTCCCGCGTCGAACTCGCCATGTTCGTATTCGCCTGCGCGTTGCAGAAACTCGACCTTGCCGAGGTGGTGGACTATACGCGCGCGATGATTGAAACGGGCGAGCAACTGAGTTTTGCCTCGGCCCCGGTCGTGGACAAGCACTGCATCGGGGGCATACCGGGAAATCGTACCACGATGATCGTCGTTCCGATCCTTGCCGCGCTGGGTCTTACTGTTCCCAAGACCTCCTCACGCGCGATCACTTCGCCTGCCGGAACAGCCGATACGATGGGTGTCCTGGCCAATGTTTCGCTCTCGGCCGATCGAATCTACGAAGTGATAGGAAAGACCGGCGGCTGTATCGTGTGGGGTGGTGCACTCGAACTGGCTCCTGCTGACGACGTGCTGATAACTGTGGAGCGGCCGATGGAGCTGGACACCGAAGCGCAGATGGTCGCTTCGATTCTGGCAAAGAAAAAGACCGTCAGCGCGACGCACGTGCTCATTGACATTCCCGTTGGACGGTCGGCGAAGGTCCGCACCTATGCGGCGGCAGAGAAACTGGCCGCGCTTTTTCGCGACGTCGCGGGGCGGATCGACTTGCGGCTCGAGGTCGCGTTGACGGATGCGCGCGGTCCGATCGGACGCGGCATCGGCCCCCGCCTCGAAGCGCTCGATGTGCTGGCAGTTTTGCGCGGCGATGCCGATGCACCCCAGGATTTGCGCGAGAAATCACTGTATATCGCGTCGAGGATTCTGGAGATGAGCGGAAAAGTAGCGCCGGGTGCGGGCTATCGCGAAACGCGGCGCATGCTCGATTCAGGCGCGGCGTTGAAGAAGTTCACCGACATTGTGAACGCGCAAGGCGGACGCGAATTGCCCCCTGAAGCACCTTACCGTCATGTAGTTACTTCTCCATTTGATGGGCGCATTCGTGAGATCGATTGCTGGGAGATTGCAAGGGTTGCGAAGCGCGCGGGCGCTCCTGCCAATGTCGCCGCGGGTGTACGGATGCTCAAGACGATCGGCGATGTTTTAACCAAGGATGAGCCTTTGTTCGAGATTCACGCTTCCAGCTCAGAGCAACTCGACACCACGCGGAGTTATGCCGAATCTCACCCAGGAATCATTACGTTCGGTTTTTAAAGTTTGGTTGAGAATTGTCCGCCGGAAGATTCTCGTTCGACTCAATAGCTGAGCAGCGGTAAGCGTCGTTATCGGCCGACTAAAAACCCGAAAAAATCCACGCTGGATAGAATATTCGATAGGGATCAACAGGTCGCGGATCGTGATTCGAGCTTTGCTGGCCGCAACGAACTGCGGCCAATAACGCTGGGTTGGGGCGCGCTTACTTCTTGCGCGACGCTTTCGGCGGCTTGCTGCTGCGCCGCGCCTGCTGCGTGGCCGCAGCGTGATACTTGCGACGAATTTCCGCAATGTTCACCTGCGTCGGCGGCAGCTTCAGGTCCATGTCCTCCAGTGTGTCGGCGACGATCTCGGAGATGGCCAGGTTGCGGAACCACTTATGGTTGGACGGGACGACGTACCATGGGGCGTGCTTGGTGCTAGTTCTTTCCATGGCCTCCTCGTATGCCTTCATATAGTCCGGCCAAAGCTTGCGCTCCGAGTAGTCCGCCTCGCTGATTTTCCAGTGCCGCATCGGGTCATCGAGCCGCTGCGCGAAGCGCTCAAGCTGCTCCTCCGGGCTGATGTGGAGGTAGAACTTGAGAATGCGCGTGCCATTGTCGTGAAGCATCTTCTCGAAGTCGTTGATCAAGTCATAGCGCTTCGACCACACAGACTCCGGGACCAGCTGGCGCACCCGCACCACCAACACATCCTCATAATGCGACCGGTTGAAGATCACGACCTGCCCTTTGGCGGGCGTATGCAGATGGGCGCGCCAGAGGAAGTCGTGGGCGGCTTCGACCTTGCTCGGCTCTTTGAAGCTAGAGACCAACGTTCCCTGC